>Ga0272441_10003634_pt1 | contig 29105 bp, 13 predicted proteins | sample SSMProp6N_FD_193582 | JGI IMG/M metagenome (GOLD analysis project Ga0272441, IMG submission 193582) | Marine sediment archaeal communities from Little Sippewissett salt marsh, Falmouth, MA, United States - SSM-Prop-6N | ecosystem: Environmental > Aquatic > Marine > Wetlands > Sediment ... | reverse complement strand
CCATGTTTTCCTCTTTTGTCATGTGGTTGGTGCCAATACTCCTGCGAAAGCCCCTCCGCCGACAACTGCGCCCCCCCCCTCGCAATGAAGAGACACCTATCGAAACACAAAACCGGCCGGGCCGCAAGGGAGCTCTGAGGACCCCAGATCCGCGGATAAGAATCCGCGAATCGGGATAGTGGATGGTGGATTGTGAGTAGTGAATGGTGTTGGAGGCGCTCTGGAAGATCCTCCGTTCGATCAAGCGATGCATGTCGTTTCACGACGCTCTCCGATGCTTCACACACCATCTACCATCCACCATCCCAGATCCGCGAGGCTTACTCGCGGATTTGGGCCCCGGCGTTTCCCCTTGAAAGGGGCGCGCCCGGTCCCCAGAATAGAGCTGCGATCGGCATTGGAGGGAAGGGGGCGCACGACCCATGAATCCCGTGGTGTTCATCAGTCACGCATCACGCGACAGGCCTGCGGCCGAGGCGATCTGCGGGCACCTCGAGGGGAACGCGGTTTCGTGTTGGATGACGCCGCGCGATCTGTGTCCGGGCACGCCGTGCGATGATCAGATGGCGGCAGCCATCGACGGCTGCTACGCTATTGTGGCGGTCATGTCGCCACACGCGAATTCGTCACCGCATGTCGTGAGTGAGCTGTGTCGCGGGACGGCGCGCGGCAAGCGCGTTCTGCCGGTGTTGGTTGCAGAGACCGAATTGTCCGGCGCGATGGCCTCCCTGTTCTCTGCGCCGGCCTGGATCAAGGCGTTTCCGCAACCTGTCGAGCAGCACCTGGCGGGTCTGGTCGAGACGGTGCGCCGCTTGCTGCGCAAGGGGGACGCCGGTGTGCGGAACGGCACCGATTCACCGGCCCGATCGAGAGGATACGTGTTCGTCAGTTATGTCGCACAGGACCGTAACTACATGCAGCGTATGACCCCGTTCCTGCGGGGCAGAGGCTATGCTTACTGGGACTACCAGGCCGGCGACCGCGAGTACGGCAACACGCTGCACCACGAGCTCGAGGACCGGATCCGAGAGGCAGCAGCGTTTCTCTGTATCGTCTCCGACCGCTGGCGGCAGAGCGATTGGGTCGCGAAGGAGTGCATCTTCGCGAAGGACGTAGGGGTCCCCATCTTCGTCGCGCAGGTCGAACCGCTCACGCAACCGTGCCCCATTCTGCTGAACGATCAGACCCGTATCGACATGTCCGCCGACTTTGAGCGCGGGCTGGTCACACTCGATGACGAGTTCGCCAAGGCCGGTCTGTAGGGCTCGTGGCAGAGAGAGCGTGGTCTGGCCTCGTAGGTCTCGCAGACAGGTCCGGACAGCACACATACCTGTCGATCGGTTCTGTCTTGAACTCGGCCTGCCGTGCTGCGATTATCATTTGCCGTTTCGGGGTTGAGGACCGCGGGACCGGCATGTCCGAGGCGCCCGACGAGAGACTGCTCGCTGCCGTGAAGTACGATTGCTTCATAAGCTATGCATCATCCGACCTCGCTTTCGCCGAGGCCGTTGTGCGGCAACTCGAACGACATGGACTCCGTGTCTGGTTCGATCGCGATCGTCTCGTACCCGGCTGCAAATGGGAGGCGGTCATCGAGAACGCGCTCGCCGCCAGCGCCGTTGTTGTTCCGCTGTTGACCGTTGATTGGGGCAAATCGCATTGGACGGCCAAAGAGACCTACAGCGGTCTTCATCGAGTGCCGATCCGGGCCTCGACCTTGGACGAAGATCAGCTGCCGGACACGTGGCGCGGCGTCCAGTATTTCCCGGTCGACCCGAACGATGTCGCCGCCGCCGACTGGCCCGCCTTTTGCGCCGCGGTCCGCAGTGCTGCGTCCGGCGCTGCGGACGGAGACGTCTGCCCCGAGAACCTGCCCGAGCTTTCCCTCGGCGAACTCTTTGTCGGTCGCGACAATGCCTTGAGGGGGTTGGCGAGTGCGCTGCTGGAGTCGAACCGGGAGTCGCAGAATCGGGTCTTGGCATGTCACGCCGTGCAGGGACTCGGCGGCATGGGCAAGACCCGGCTCGCCGTTGAATTCGCGTGGCGGCATCAGGATCGGTTCTCTGCACTGCTATTTTGCCAAGCCACCTCCGCAGAGACTTTGCGCAGCAGCCTAGCCGGCCTTACGGGTCTGCTGGTTGCGGACCTGGCGCAGAAGTTGACGGAGGAGATGCGCATTGACGCGGTACTGCGCTGGCTCCACGGACACCCCGGGTGGCTTCTGATCATCGACAATGTGGACGATGAGGAGACGGCGCGCGCCGTCGAGGATCTGCTGCGTCGCCTCAGGCGCGGTTCGGTCGTCATTACGACCAGACTCAAGGGATGGAGCAAGGCCGTCCAGACGTTGGATCTTGGCCCCCTGGATGAGGGGGTGGCGACCCAGTTCCTGCTGTCGAATACCGACGCAACACGGCGCAAGACCGGTCAGGACGAGAGCAGTGCGGCTGCGTTGGTGACGGAGCTCGACGGACTCACGCTTGCGCTGCAGCAGGCGGCGGCGTATATCTCAAGGACCGGCATATCCATGGCCGACTACCTGCGTGCCTTCCGCGAGAATGCGCTTCGGGTCCTGGAGAGTTTCGATGCCGGGCGCGATCGCTACCCATGTAGTCTCGCAGTCACGTGGCTCACCACGTTCGCTCAGCTGCGTGATCGGCCCAGAGCACTCCTTCGCTGCTTGGCATGGTTCGATCCTGCGCCCATCCCCGGCGCTCTTGTCGAGCGAGCCCCCGAGTGGCGGGAAGCAACTGCAGACCTGGTACGCTACAACCTGCTGGCCCGAGGGCCGCGAGGTGTCACATGGCGCATGCACCGCCTGGTTCAGCGTGTCACGCGTGATCGGCTCCTCCGTGGCCTTGATGCAGAGGGAGATGCAGAGGGACGGGCTGGTTCCCACTCAATGGCGGAGGAAAGTCTGCTCGGCGCGATCCAACTGCTCGATCAGGTGAGCCCGGAACGGGTCGACGAGGCCGAAACATGGAAGCTTTGGGCTGAGCTCTACCCCCACATTGCGGCTGTGGCAGAGCACGGCGTTGATCTGGGGATGGCACATGTGGTCGCACCGCTGATGTCACGGCTCGGTCGCTACTTGACCATGACCGCCTCGTTCCAAGAGGCAGAACACTGGCTCCAACGCGCGTTGGATGCCGACCGGCGTGCACTTGGGGAGCAGCATCTGACAGTCGCTCACGATCTCGTTGCGCTCGCAACCGTCCTGAGGCGCACAGACCGGCTACGCGACGCGGAAGCCAATGTGCGCCGTGCTGTTGCCATTCTTGAGGCCGCGGGAGAGGCCGATCCTGTGGGGATGGCAAGAGCTCTCATGGAACTCGGGGAGGTCTTGTTCGCGTTGGGGCAGCGGCATGGGCGGCGCGCTGTCTACGGGCGAGCCCTGGATCTCCTTCGGCCATGTGGCAGTGGGCGACCACGCCTGGTGGCGCAATGCCTGAACAACCTTGCGTCAGCTGTTCAGGACGAGGGGGACTACGGTTGCGCCGAGCGACTCTATCGCGAAGCGATCGCAATGGGCGAGCGGGATCTGGCGGCCGACGACCCCGAGCCGGGCGTTTGGTACAATAACTTGGCGACGTTGTACGTGGCCACAAAGCAGAAACGCAAGGCGCGCGCGTGCTATCGAACAGCGGCGGCGCGGTTTGCCGCGGGCGCATTTCCCAACCATCCGGATCATGCGATTACACTGATCGGTCTGTCCAACGCGTTGTTTAGCCTCCCCGCATGGATTTTAGGGACGCGTGCCGTTTCCGAAGCACACCGCGTCGCACAAGCCGCCTTGAGCATCCAAAGCCGAGTATGGGGTAGCGAGCACCGGCACACGCTGCGGGCACGGCTGAACCTTCTCTCGCTGCTGAGCGCCAGCCTAGTTGGGACGTTTCTGCGCGGTGTCGTGGTTGCGCAGATGGCCGCCGTCGCGGCTTGCGCTTTCCTGCGCTGCCCGGCCTCAATCCAGGCGTGGGGATGGCTTGTGGGTGGGCTCTCTTTTGCCGCCGTGTCTGTCTCGAAGCGAAGGCATGGCTGGGCCGCGGCGCTCCGTCGGTACGAGCTGTTCTTGATTGTCGTGTGGATGGAAGGTGCCGAGCGGGCACACGAGCAAGGCAACGACACACGTGCGCAGCGCCTGTTGAATGCCGCCGCGGCGCTTGCACGGCAGAAGCTGCCGCCCGAACACTCCATCTGCGTCGAGTTGGGAAGCATATGGGCCAAGTCCCGCCAAGGCGTGCGCGCGCAGGCTGCAACAACCAAGCGATAGAGATGCGCGCTGTAATCCGAATCTTCTCTGTGTCTCCAGCGTCGGAGCACGGCAACGGAGGAAACGTGCTGATTCCTCCGGACCGATTCCCGCTCTTGCCGGCATCTTATGTGGAGCATCTGCGACGGAGTCTTCCCAAGGCCAGGTTTGGTTGATGGATACTCAAATGGGTGTGCTTTTCAGAGTTCAGCCCATGTCTGGTGCTCCGGCCTCGGGCCTCACTCCCTCGAGCTGGATCACAGTCAGGTGGCTCGGGACGTCCCCATGACCCACCCAGCGGCGACCGCCCGGGAGGGTCTTGATGCCAAAGAGCAGCTCGGGGAACCAAGCCAAACACTCGCCGGTGGAGGCGCATTGAATCTCTGTTCCCAGCCCGTACTCGATTGCTCGAAAGGAATAGCTGCCGGTGCCTACGGCAATCGCGTGGATGTCGCCGCGTCCCTGGATGATTTCCAAACAACGCCACGTCCCGACTTCCCACACGCGTATGGTTCCGTCCTCCCACCCGCCGAGGCTGACGAGACGGCTGCTGTCGGGCGAACAAGCCACGCTCACGACCGCATCCCGTCCTGGGAAGGGCAAAGCGCCGTCACGTCCCTGGTGGCCGCTCAAGACGGCGCACTCGTCGCCGTTGTCCGCATCCCATACCCGTAGATCCACACCGCCGCTCACAATCCATCGGCCGTCAGGCGAGAAGGCAACGCAATTGACCGGGTCTCCGTACTCGTCGAACAGGGCGAGGTTCTCGCCGCTTTCGATGTCCCACATCGTGAGGCTGCCATGATGGTACGCGCGGTGCCCGGCCCCCAGAACACGCCGACCATCGGGGGAGAATGTCACAGCGTTGATGACCGCGTCTGTTCGGAAAACCGCCAGGCTTCTTCCGCTCGCCGTGTCCCATACCCGCACGCATCCGTCTGTGCCACTGCCGCCTGTGGCGACACGGCAGCCATCGGGCGCGAAAGCGACACTCTTGACGCTGTCGCGGTGCCCTTTCAAGACTGCGATTTGCCTGCCGGTCCCTGCATCCCATATTCGCGCAGTGTTGTCGTTGCCTCCACTGACGATTCGACGGCCGTCCGGGGAGCACGCGATGACCTCAACGCTGCCCTTGTCACCCTTGTGCCCTGGCAGAACGGCCAGACTCACGCCGCTCTCGCCGTCCCACACGCGGATTGTCGTGTCCCCGTGGCCGCCGCTCAGAATGCGACCGCCGTCCGGCGTGCACGCGATACAATTGATACGTTCTGTGTGTTCCCTCAAGCGGACCGGCTTGTCTTCGAGTTGGGCGTTCCAGAGGCAAACGGTGTTGTCGGGGCGATCCCCCCCGCTGGCAATATGGCGGCCGCTGGGCGAGAACACGATACTCTTGACGCGGTCGTGATGCCCGCGAAGGACAGCTAGTTCCGTGCCGGTCTCGGCATCCCAGATTCGCACGGTCTTGTCCTGCGACGCGCTGGCGATGTGACGGTTGTCGGGCGCATATGTGACACAGGACACCCCGGCGCTGTGGCCGTGGAGAACGGCAAGTTCCTCGCCCGTTGCAGCGTCCCAGACGCGAACGGTGTTGTCACGATAGCCTCCCGCACTGGCAATGCGGCGGCCGTCGGGCGAGAAGGCTACGGACCACACGCCGGCGGACCCGTGTCCCCGCATAGCGGCGAGTTCCTCGCCGGTCTTCGCATCGGACACCCGCAAATAGCCGCCGCCGTTGGCAATGCACCTGCCGTCGGGCGAGAATGCCACGCCGGTATACCCCCGTGCCCCGAGGATACCCCAAGCGGCGAGTTCCTTGCCGGTTTGGGTATCCCACACCCGAATGTCATTGTCATGTTCGCCACCCGCGGTGGCAACGCGAGTGCCGTCCGGCGAATACGCCACAGCCGCGATGCCGCGCTGTCCCGAGAGACGGGCGAGTTCCTCGCCACTGTCGATATCCCAGATGCATCCGGTCCCGTCACTGTTGCCGCTGACGCCGCGCCGGCCGTCCGGCGAACATGCCACGCACGTGATCCAGCCGCCGCCGTGGTGGCAGCGCGCAAGCAGCTTCCCTGTCCACGCGTCCCACACCACTACGCCGGCACCGCCGCCGCTGACAATCCGGCGGCCGTCGGGGCGAAAGGCCAGGCCTCTCACACCGCCCATTTGCCCGCGGAACACGGCTTGGAGCGACGTATCGACAGGGCGTGACGGCGGGCGCAGTTCGCGCAACCACGCGAAACGCGGGATCTGCTGTTCCTTCGCGCCTCGCCATGTCTCAAGAATGCGAAACAGTTTCGGGCCCGGCCTCCGCCAGGGTGGCGGCTGGGTCCACCCGCCCCTCGGTTCGCCGTAGTGTCTCGCAGCCTCTGGGCAATCGTGCCACCAACACAGATTCCACATGCACTGGAATAGCGTACTTGGGTGGTGGTCAATCCAGGTGCCGCGCCGCCGAATCGCGGCTTCGAACAATTGGACGATCCGCTGCCGCGGGTGCTTTTGCGGCAAGGCGGCCAGCGCATCGTGGAAGTCCTGTGCCAGTTCAAAAATCATGGTAGCTGTGTGGGCGGCGGCGTCCGCCCCGCTACGGATCGCCCCAGATCTCATCCAGCAGCCGTCCCGTCGCGTTTCGTTGCTCGGCCCATTCGATCACGACCAACGTCAGCGCCCGCTCGATTGTCGCCGCGGGAAACTCGCTGCATCGTCGGATCCGCACAACACAGTGCTGCCGATCAAGCAGCTCGGACAGCGCCTCGGCGCCTGTTCGGTCCCCTGCATGAGCGTGGACGATTCTTCCTCGTTTCACATAGATTTTCCCGTGGCATACCGCATTGTCGAGTTCGATCTCCGTCGCCCGTACGGCATCATCCCCGAGTTCGCAAAGAGCCACAAGCACTTCGGCGGGGCTCGCCGCATGCTTCGGGATGCGAAGCGCAGGGCGTCCACAGCCGGCCAGACTCCTGTTGACGCGAGAAAGCAGAGGTCCATGCCTCGCCTGGTCCTGTTCTTGTCGCTTCAGGCGTCGTTGCGCCTCGGCCTTCATCGGGAGGGTCTCCCCGGCGCTCTGGTCCAGAAAGAAACGGACCAGGTCGGCGCTCTCGGATTCGGTCTGACCTTTCGAGACAGGCTTCTCGTCCTGAAACGTCTCCACGCTGAAGATCCAGAGGTGGCCATTGGGCTCTGAAACCGCAGCCCATCTCTCACCGGTGCCGGTCGGAACGGCATTCTGAATAATATCGGGAATCCAGGCTGCGGGTATGCGCGTATCCCAGTCGAGGACAGGGGTTTCGTTCAGCCAATAGTGTACCCCTTGACAATCGAACTTCCTGTTGAGCCGGAACCGGTATCTCTCAGGATACCAGGCGGTCGTGTCCGGGCCCGGTTCGGAAGCGATGCGTCGCTCGTGCTGGCACCTACGTGTTCTCAAGTCCCACCACCGCTCGTGGCCGGCACCGTCTCTGGTGCCAAGCCAGGCCTTCACAAACAGCAGCCCCGTCACAGGCTGTCGGTGGGCCTGAAGGCGCAGACAGCGTCGCACACGTGCGAGGTCCCATATGCATACCGTGCCGTCGACGTCGCCAATCGCCAGATACCGGTCGGAGCCGAACGCCATCCTGCTGATCCGTTCGCCGTCATACGGGATCGATGAGACCATCCGGCCGGCGGCCGGGTCCCAGACTCTGATTTGCCCATCTTTGCAGCCAACTGCCAGCCGTCGTCCATCCCAGGAGAAGACCGGCTGCAGTGTTCCTGCCCCGGGGCGGGTCTCTGCCAGTCGGCAGATTTTTCGTGCGGCCTGCGTGTCCCAGAGGTCTGTTGCCCCGTCGCTTGACGCCGTGGCGAGGTATGGCGAGGGCGCGCAGGGCGCGATCATCTCCTCCACCCGGAGGCCGCCGAGCGCCAGCGGCCGGGTCACCCGAGAAGTTGTCCGGCAGTCCCACAGTCTGACCGTCCGGTCATGCCCGCCGGTGACGATCTTTTGAGCACCCGGCAAGAAAGCAGCGGCATTCGCGTCCATATCGAACTGGTGCTGCAGCGTGACGTTGACGCCGTCGATGCGCCAGATGCGAATGTTGCCCGAAGCGGTGGCAATAAAGCGCCCATCGGACGAAACCGTCACGCAGCTCATCCCTGTCTCGTGGGCGGCGAACGACAGTTCCTGCGTGCCGGCCGCGATATCCCAGATCGACACGGTACCCGCATTGGTCCCGACAACGACCCTGTTTCCGCCGAGAAGCGCAGCAGAAGTGACGCAGGAGTCGAGGTTCAGACACAACGACTGCCGTTCGGTTTCCAGCTCCCAAACCCGCACCGTTGCATCTTCTGATCCAGACACGATGCGCCGATCGTTGTGGCTGAATACGACACAGGTTATGCAGCCCTCGTGTCCGCGCAGACATCGCAGCGGTTCGCCCGTGCCTGCAGAGCAGATGCGTATGGTCCCGTCCAATCCGTGCAGAAGATCCGTGCCGCCGCCGGAGGCAATACGGGCGCCATCATGAGAGAAAGCCACGGCCTCGACCGAGGCCTTGTGGTCACGCCGCCGCCAGACCTCCCGAGCGGCTCTCAGATCCCACAGTCGAAGCGACCAATCGCGAGAACCGGTCGCCAGCCATCTTGAGTCCGGCGAGAAGGCAAGTGCGCAGACATCGTACTGGCATTCCCGGTTGGCCGGGTCGGCTGCCCAGTCAATCCGACCGCGAAGAACGGTCTCGGCACCGGTGCGCAGATTGTAGACGCGCGCGGTGCTGTCGACCGATTTCGCGCCGTCGCCCGAGGCAATCAGATGCCCGTTGCAGGAGCATGCCACGCATCGAATCGGGTTTCGGTGGCCGCGAAAGACCCCGCGTAAACCAGTGCCGAGCGGTACGGCCGGCGGCCGATGAGACCGGATCCAGGCATGTGACGGCAGCCGGCGTTTGGCGGACCGCCACGCTTCCATCTGTTCATGGAGAGCCGCGCCCGTTTTGGACGGTCGAGCCTCACCCGGCGTCGCCGCGTCCGTCGGATCACAATGCGCGTCTTCCTCAGGACGGTCGTACCACCAGCAGCTGTTCCACAGGCACTGGAACAGCGTCATCGGATGCCGGCCGAGAAAATCGAGATCGCGGTCGATCGCTTCCGCCAGCAGCCCCAGCATATCGTGGCGGGGATGCGCTTTCGGCAGCGCCGCTAAGGCGATGTGGAAGTCGTTTGCCAGCTCGAAGATCATGATTGCCGTGCCGGGCATGCTGGCCGATCCAGGGCCGCAACGAGAGCATTGTTGCCCGCGCAACGCCCCTCGAATGGAGTCTAGCGGGTGGAGCCATGTCCGAACAAGAAGAAACCAGCCGCCTGCGCTTGACCCGGTAGCCGGCTTGGGCTAGCTTCTTCGCACAGAACAAGTCAGCCCTGCCGGCCTGCAAACGGGGGACACCCATGAAGACCTTTCGGATATTCGTCAGCTCCACGTTCACCGACTTCAAGGCGGAACGCAACGCACTGCAGCAGTACGTGTTCCCGCGTTTGCGCGAACTGTGCGCGCGGCACGGCTGCCGGTTCCAGGCGATCGACCTGCGCTGGGGCGTCAGTGAAGAGGCGGCCCGTGACCAGCAGACGGTGCCGATCTGTCTCCGGGAGATCGCACGTTGCCAGGAGGTCACGCCGCGGCCGAACTTCATCGTGTTGCTTGGCGACCGTTACGGCTGGCGGCCGTTGCCGGCCGAGATTCCGGCCGAGGAGTTCGATCAACTGACGGCCGGCCTGCCCGACGTGGAGAAGGAGTTCCTGGAGGAATGGTACCGGCTGGACGCGAACGCGGTGCCGCCGGTGTACTGCTTGCTTCCGCGCAAGCTGGAGCTGGCGCCTGATGCGGATGCGGAAGCCCGCAGGGCTGCCGTCTCCCGCGAGCGCGAGGCGTGGCGAGAAACGGCGGCCGGCCTGAGACAGGCCCTGCTGAGGGGACTCGACGCACTGGGCTGGGCGCCGGACGACCCGCGCCGGCTCAAGTACGAGAGTTCCACGACGGAACAGGAAATCGTTGACGGCGCGCTGCGCGTCGAAAACGCCGGCGCGCACGTGTTCGGTTTCATCCGCGAGATTGTCGTGAAGAAGGAGGACGGCGAGGAAGCACCGCTTCTGCGGGCGCTGCCCACGGATCCGGGGGTCGGGCTGTTCGCGGACCTGGGCGACAAGGGGCGGCCGATCCAGGAGGCGGTCGACCGCCAGAACGCGTTGAAGGAGCAGGTGCGCAACACGTTCAAAGGCAATGTCCACGGCTACAAGGCGACGTGGACGGGCTCGGGCATCACGACCGCCCATATCGGCATGCTGCCGGAGGATCTCGATGCGTGCCTCCGGCTCAACGCCGCGCCGGCGACCGGCCCGACCACGCTCTGCGTCGACGTATGGCGCGGACTCTCGAGGATGATGCTTGGCGAGATCGCGAAGATCGCGGCCGTCGACCCGCTGAGGAGCGAAGAGGTGGCGCACAAGAGGTTCGGCGCCGAACGCCTGCGGCATTTCAGGGGCCGCGACGAGCTTCTGGGCAAGATCCGGGACTACATCGACGGCGACAGCGACCGCCCGCTCGTGATCCACGGCCGTTCGGGCAGCGGCAAAACGGCGCTGATGGCCAAGGCCGCCGATGCGGCGGGCGCGTGGGATGCAACCGGCGAGGGGCGGTCGGTGCTCGCGCGGTTCATCGGTGCAACGCCGGGCTCCACCGATCTGCGGACGCTGCTTGGCGACTTGTCGCGCGCGTTGGGAGTCGAGGAGCCGCCGCCGGAGATGAACGAGTTGATCGGCGCGTTCCGCGACCGGCTGTCGCCGCCGCGGGAGAAATCCGCGTCGTCGCCCCCGGGCGAAACCGTTCTCTTCCTGGACGCGTTAGACCAGTTGAACCCGACCGACAACGCGCGCATGCTCACCTGGCTGCCGCGCGCGCTCGGGCCCGGCATCAAGCTCGTCGTGTCGGTGTTGCGTCCGGAGCCGCCCGACGATGCGGCGCCCGACGATGCCTATGCGGCCGCGTCCAGCGCGTGGCCCGACTGCCTGGAGGAGGTGGGGCCTCTCGACGAAACGATCGGTCCGGGCCTGCTCGACGCGTGGCTGGAGCAGGCGGGGCGCACTTTGCAGGAGACACAGAAACGGGCGGTGCTCGAGAAGTACAACACGGAGCGCATGCCGCTCTACCTGAAGCTGGCGTTCGAGGAAGCCTGCGCGTGGCATTCCTACGATGAGGTGCCGACGTTGCCGGCCGACACGCCGGGCTTGATCCGGTTCATGCTCGATCGGCTCGCGCATCCCGAGAACCACGGGCGGCTGTTGGTTGCCCGCGCGCTCGGCTACCTCGCGGCGGCGCGGAACGGGCTGACCGAAGACGAGCTGCTCGACGTGCTTGCCCGCGATAACGAATACTGGGCGCATTTCTGCGAGCACATCGAACAGGTCGACCCGAGCCTGGCCCGCACGGATTTCGCGGTGCTGGGCCGTGAGGATCTGAAGGCCGTTGCACCCGGGGCGCGACGGCTGCCGGTCATCATCTGGTCGCGGCTCTACCACGACATGGCGCGATACCTGGTCGAACGCAACGCGGACGCCACGACGCTTTTCTCCTTCTACCATCGTCAGTTGCGCGAGGTCGCGGAGCAGGAGTACCTGCAGCCCGACGACCGGCTCCGGGCACACGAGCGGTTGGCCGACTATTTCCACGGGCTGGACTACTGGGCGGAATCCCTGGAGGCGCAACGCGCGCGCGCGAAGCGGCTGCCGCCTACGCCGCGGCCCGCCAACATCCGCAAGGTCGTCGAGTTGCCCTACCACCGGCTCGAGGCCGCGAAGCTCGGGGGTAAGGATGACCCGGAATCCCCGTACTGGGACGCGGTAGCCGATCTGTTGACCGATTGGCAGTTTCTGGAGGCCAAGGCCGAAGCCGATCCGAGGGGTAAGTATGCTTCGGGCAATCAAGATGCCCCTGCAGCATCGCCTGCGGATACGCCATGATTTTCGAGCTCACACAGGATTTCCATGACGCGGCAACTGCCATGCCGCAGGAGCATCCGAAGCGGCGGTCTATCGAGGTGCTGTATCGTGTTCTCCGACTATCCGCCCACGCGATCGTGCGGGATCCGCTGAACATAGCATCTCAGCTGTGTGGGCGGGTGCCGAATGCGGACAGGCTTCCGCTGGGTCGCCTTTTTGCCGATCTGGAGAAGGCCGGACCGGCGCCGTGGGTCCGTCCGTTAAGTTGCAGTATGTCCGCTCCGGAAGAGCCGCTGGTTCAGACGCTGGCCGTTTTTCCAGCCGGCGTGACCGCTGTAGCCACAAGTCCGGATGGTCGTTTCGGTGCAGCGGGAACCACCGACTGCGAACTGCGCGTGTGGAATTTGGCCACCGGGCGCGAGGTCATGAAGGCTGATCTTGACGAAGACGGTGCGGTTCAACGCCAAGTTGAGGCTGGTTTGCTGGGCCGTGCTGCACGGTGCATCTCTTTTCTGGGGTTCGCAGAGGATGGGAGGCAACTCGTCGCAGTACTGCCAAACGGCAAAACCGACATCTGGGCGACGGAGACAGGGGCGCGTGTGAACCGTCGGGAATTGGACCACGCGCCTCTCCGCGTGTCGCCCGACGGCAAGAGGCTTCTGTGCTGGAGCCGCTATGAGGGGCTCTGGTCGTATGATCTCGCCACAGGCGCCTGTGATTGCGTCATATCCCAGCGTCCCGAGGGAGCACGGCTCGAGCGGGCAGCCGTTGGCCATCAACGCGCGTTGCTGTGGTGGGAACGCACAGGGCACGCCGAACCGCAGGTGTGGGATTTTCGGACCGGTAGTCTTCTGACGACGTTGCCAGAACAGAAAGGCAGCCCGGCGGGGTTGGACATCGCCGGCAACGGCACACGCGCAGCGTTTGGACGCGTCTATGGCCAGGGTGTCCCGCTGTCGGTGGAAGTATGGGACCTGGATCGTGGCGAATGCGTGGCAGCCATTGATACCGGCGACCAACATGCTTTTCCTATTGCTCTTTCGGACGACGGGGCCACGCTGGTTTTCGCTACGCCGGATGGCATGCTCCATGTGTGCAGGCTGGCCAGCGGACAACAAAGTGTGCTCACGGAAGGGCATCTCGATGAGCCAAGCCTTTCGGATACGACCGCCGCAGTCCAGCTATTGATGTCTGTCAGCGGCAGAACCCTGGGGCTTTCTGCAGACGGTCGGCGTTTGCTGTCGGGAAGCCGTAACGGGACGGTGCGTCTGTGGAGTCTCATCTCTTCCGCCTACGATCGACGAGACATGGGCGCGCAGGTATCCGGCGTGGCAATCGCTCCCGACGGCAAGAGACTGCTGTCTGTTCACGTCGACGGGAAGGCGGAGATCCGGCCATTGCCCACAGGGACGGGCAGCGTCCAGCTCGTGCGCCCTGCGTCGTCGGGAATGGAGATTTTGGGCCGGAATCTGTCGCGTGTGCTCGATCGCGTCATGCAGGGAGAATTCGACGCGTCGGACAACATGGCTGAGGACGCCGCTGATGACAGCAACGAGCCCGACACCGTCGCGCATGGATGCGCGCTGGAGCAGGCGTTGTTCACTCCCGGCGGGAGATGCGGCATAACGGTGTCGAGGGACAATGCAAGAGTGTGGGACGCCGTGAACGGCCGCTGTCTGAAGGTGCTGGAGAAAGGCGGGTTCTCTCCCCGCCTCGTCCGGTCAACGCCCGATGCGCGACTGTTGATTTCAGTTGGCACCTTACCTCCCTCAGGCGACTCGCGGAGCATCGCGGAGCACGTAACTTTGGCGGCCTGGGACCTGGCCTCCGGCGAGTGGCGTTCGCTGGCGACAATCCACAAAGAGACCTCTTCCTCCGATCGACCCTTGCACCTCTGCCTTGCGCCCGATGGGCGACGAGCCGTGTGGGGGCTGCGGGGCGACCCGCTCCGTGTTTGGGATCTGCCGCGCGCCTGCGCGGCGTGTCGACTTGGCGACCAGACGGCGCGCGCCACTGCTCTTGCCGTTTCGGCCGACGGCTGCCTGGTATTGAGCGGCGACGACACGGGCGAAGTGGCAGTCGACGACATCGAGACGGGAAAATGCTTGCGCCGTTTAGAGGGGCACGAAGACGGAATCACGTCGATTGCGGGTTCGCCTGATGCACGGTATGTGGTTTCGGCCGGGAGGGACTGTAGGATTCGTCTGTGGCACGTCCAGGACGGACGCTGTGTGAGTAGCACCGGCAGACTCAGTGGTCCGGCTGGAACCATCCGTGTCGCGCCCGATGGTCGGCGCGTGATTGGGATCGTGGGGAAGGAACTCAATGTCTGGCAACTGCCGGCGCTCAAACGACTCGCCTCCTACGCGGCCGACGAGTTGCTGGAAGTCGTTGATGCCAGTTGTGAAGGAAGCACCGTGGTCGTGGGTGACCGAAGCGGTCGTGTGCATGCGTTGGCGCTCGAGAATATGCCGGCCGGTCCGCTCGTGGTCACATGCTGGACCGGCAAGGATGGGAGCCAGGCATTTGGCTGCCCCTCGTGCCGAAGCTGGACGATGATTCGGCCGGGCCGTTGGCGACTTCGTGAGATCTTCCAAGGAATTCTGCGAAGTGTGCATGCTCAGGCAGACAAGGGGATCCGGCGTGTGCGGGCGGCGGGTGCACGGACAGGAGAGGTGCTGGCGTGCCCCGGTTGCGGCAGACAGTTGAGGCTCAATGCCTTTGTGTTGCACGCTGACTGGCGCCCCATCGCCGCTGGTTGGAATGCTGAAGGCGGGCCAGGCCGTCTCGGGAGGCGCTATGAAGACGATGCCGGAAAATGACCCGCCGGAGTGGACCGTGCGGCTGCCCGGAGCGAGTCGGGCGTTCGTTCTGGCCGGCATAGCGTCCGGTTGAGGGTGGACCCGCGTGCAACTGCGCGGTCGCCTTGACAACCAGCGCGCGTTGTGTTTCTCTTGATAGCCTACCATGAGAGCTGCGCCTTGTTCGGCAGTTCTTCGATCGGCAGATCAAGCGGCCGGAAATGGGGATCACGAAGATGCGACGAGCAGGAAGTGCCTTCGGAACGACGCGGCGTTCGCATTCGCGCCGCAGCCGCTGGTCAGCTGGGCTCTCCCTCATCTGCTGGTGGGCATTTCTGGCCGGCGTTGCCGCTGAGACGAATGTCCTGCGTCTTGCCACCGGCCCGAAGGGCAGGGTCTATTCGGCCTTGGGCAAGGGGCTCAAAAATGTTCTGGAGCGGCACGGGCCGGGGCTGGGGCTCCAGCTCGTCTCGAGCACCGGCTCGGTGCATAGCGTTCGCTTGCTGGTCGCGGGCGAGTGCGACCTGGCGTTTGTCCAGAATGACGTTGCTGCGGCCGCCTACAAGGGGACGGCGCCGTTCGACAAGAGCTATTCCGGGCTGCGCGGGCTGGCCTCGCTCTACACGGAGACGGTGCAGATTATTGCCAGAGAGGCGGCGTGGATTCGCCAGCTCGCCGACTTAAAGGGCGAGCGCGTGGCCGTGGGGCCGGAAAGCAGCGGCACAGAGGTGAACGCCGCCGCCGTCCTGGCGGCGGCGGGCATGAGTTTCGGCGATTTTGGGGAGGTCGTACACATCTCGTTCGAAGAGGCGAAGAAGCGACTGGCCGCCGGCACGGTCGACGCGGTGTTCATGACCGCGGGCGTGCCGACGCCGGCGGCGCGCGGGCTCGAGAACGTGTGTCTGGTGCCGATCCCGCGTGAGATCCTCGCCAAGCTTCGGGATATGCACCCGAACTACGTGAGCAAGACGCTGGCCGCCGGGACCTATGCGTGGCAATCAGAAGAAGTCACCACGGTCGGCCTGCGCGCGCTGCTCCTGACCCGAAGCAGTCTGTCCCGCGCCCACGCGCGGAGCGTCGTGAACGCCATATTCTGTTGCACCGAGGCATTACGCCACTTTCATCCAGTCGCCGGCGAGATCAGCAGAATGAAGGGGACCCAGGCCCTGCCGCTCCCGCTGCACCGGGGTGCGGCGCAATACTACCGGCGGCGGCGGTTTATCGACATGGGCCTGTTCTGTGCAGCGTGCATTCTGGTCGTGTGTGGGCTCGCCTTCCTGGTGTGCCGTCGACATCATCTCTCGCACGCCGCGCGCAGCGCGCGCGGCAACGTCTACTTCAAGATCGCGGCGGTTTTCGTGGGGATTCTCGGGGGGCTGGTTGGCCTGATGTGGTTCCTTGAGGGCCCGCACAATGAGAATTTCGCGAAGCCCGGCTCCGCGCTGTGGTATCTGGTTTTGTACATGATGAGCGGGATGGAGGATTTCGGTCCGAATACCGTTACCGGCAAGGTGATCGCCTGTCTCATGGCGTTCGCCGGCATGGGCATTGTCGGGTCGGTCGGCGGGCTTGTGGCTGCAAGATTGATCAGGAGGGAGGAACCCAGAGTGCCGGCAAATACGCAGAAACACATTGTCGTGTGCAACTGGAACATGCGCGGGAATCGTGTTGTGACGGAATTGCACGGGCCAGGCGCTGCGCAAGGGGAGCGTATCGTGATCCTCTCGAAGCGGAAGGCCAGCCAGGAAGAGAACGAGTTGCGGGATCAGCACAAGGAGGCCTATCGAGAGGTGTACTTTGTGCAGGGCGATCCGCAACAACACGCAGTGCTTGAGCGGGAAGGCGTTCATCTGGCCAAGAGCGTGATCATCTTGGCCGACGAGTCCGCTCCAGATCCGGACGCCAAGAGCGCCCTGATTGCGTTGGCCATCAGGCGGGTGTGCGAGGATGAGGCAAAGAAGAAGCAGAGGGCTCCGATCTTCCCGCATATCGTTGCCGAAGCGCTCGATCATCGCAAGACGACAAATCTGGAGGACGCGGGCGTAGCGGAGATCGTGTGCGCGTCTGACTACGGTCTGGGCGTTCTTGCGCAGTGTGCCATCCACGAAGGGCTGTCTACTGTCTTTCGCAACCTGACGACCTACAGTGAGGAGACCAACGAGATTCGGATGATCCACCCGGATGAGCCGGAGTTTCCGACGGGCGTCGTGGGCAAGTCTTTCAGGGAGGCGAGCCGGTTGGTGAACGACGCTTGCCGGGGTGACAAGCCGGTCCTTCTGCTCGGCGCTCGCACCAAGGGAGACGGGGAGGAAGACGGGAAGGTGCTAATCAATCCCACCGAAAGTGATTTCCCGGCATTTTCGGAGCACGACGCGGTCATCGTGATGTCGTTCAGCAAGCCGGACTTGAGCCACATCAAGAAGACGGATTAGCCTGGATCATTCATGAACCATCCAGGGTAAGGGGGAAGGGGCCCGCAAGGCCGGGCTCCAGGGAGGCCAACGCATGGATCAACTTGTTGCGCAGCTTGGCGTGTTGATGGGGCTGGTTCTGTTGCTGGCGTTCCTGTTCCGCAAGTTGCGGTTGTCGCTGATTCTGAGCTACATCGCCGCGGGGGTCCTGGCGCACCTGGTCTTCGCGCGTGCGGGCGCGAAACTGGACCACGCGCTTGAGCACACGCTGCCGGAACTGGGCATCATGCTCTTGCTATTCTGTGCCGGCATGGAGATCGAGTTCGCGCACGTGCGCAAGCGGCTCGGGAGCATCCTCGTCATCGCCGGCTCGCAGATGGCGGGTACGCTGCTGCTCGGGTTCGGGATCGCATGCCTGGTTCTGGATGTCGGGTCGGTTGCCACGGCCGTCTACGTGGGGCTGTGCCTGACCTTCTCGTCCACCGTGATTGTGGTGCAGTGGCTGAACGAGCGCCGGCAGCTCGACAGCCTGCACGGGATGATCCTGCTCGGTCTGCTCGTGCTGCAGGACATTGCCGCCGTGCTGTCGCTGGCCGTGCTGGAAAGCCTGGTCGGCGGGAGTCTCGGCGCCGGTTTGTTTGCCGTGCTGGTCAAGCTCGTCGTGATCGCGACAGTTCTGTTCTTGATCGGCCGGTACGTGTTGACCTGGCTGTTCGACCGCTGCGCGGCTTCCGCGGAGCTGTTCTTTGTCGCAACCTTCGCCTGGTGTTTCGGGGTGGCCGGGCTGTGCCACCTGATCCATTTCTCCGCGGAGCTCGCGGCGTTCCTGGCCGGTGTCGCGCTCGCGAATCTGCGGCACTATAAGCTCGAGATTTCGGACAAGGTCGAGCCGCTGCGTGACCTGGGCCTGATCCTGTTCTTCACCTCGCTCGGGATGGGCCTGAAGTTCTCGAATCAGATCCTGGAGTACAGTGTCGGGATCGGCCTGATGCTGTTGGTCGTATGGTTCGGAACGATGCTGTTAATGGGCTTTGCCGCGCGCAGCCGCGGGTTGCGTAAGCGCACGGTGTTCATGGTCGCCCTGCTGCCCACGCAGATCTCCGAGTTCTCGCTCGTGCTTGCAACGCTCTGCCTGAAGGCCGGCGTGTTCGATGCGGCCGTGTTCGGGGTCGTGACCTGGGCCGCCATCTTCTCGATCTTCGCGTTCTCGCTGGGCTCGAGCCACCTGGAACGGCTCTACGAGAGGTTCGGCGTGTTCATGAACTGGCTCGAGCGCGGGGCGAAGGACCGCGTGGAAGGGCTGGACGAGCAGGCGCTGGCGGACCACACGATCGTGATGGGGTTCAACCCGATCGGGCGGGCCGTCGTGAATGCACTGCTCGCGCGTGGGGAGAAGGTCGTGCTCGTCGATTTGGACCCGGACGTACACGCCGAGGCGCAGGGACTGATGGCCGAGCACAAGGAACGGCTGGGCTTCATTTTCGGGGACATGGGGGATCCGGACGTGTGGGTCGAGGCCGGCATGCGGAAGGCGCGGTTGATCGTCTCATGCCTGCAGGGCGGACAGACGGACGAGCTCGGGATTCTCGAGTGGAAGCGAAAACACAACGCGGGCGCTCGCTCGGTGGTGGTTGCGGAAACGCCGGAGCACGCGGCGGCGCTGCGTGAGGGTGGGGCCGACTACGTGTTGGTGCCCGAACATCTCGCCGCGGCGGAGATCGAGACGCTGTTTTCAGCCTCGGATTTCCCGGAGAACCTGATTGCGCAGACCGAGTAGCGGCTTGCGTGTGCGCTGGACTTTTCCGTGAAGAAACGCTACTGTACGGTGCTCTGATGGCGAGGGGGAAGAGGAGTGACGGATCGATTCCATTGTAGGGGCCGCGCGTTGGAGAAGCGCTTTTTTTCCGCGGACGACCAACAACTGTTGGAGGAACTGCGTTCCGAGGCGGCGGCACACGAGAAGCGGGAGGCGCTGGCTGCATGTTCCGGGATCACCGACGAAGAGGTGTTGGACCGTTTGCTCGAACTCGGCGTCGTTCCTGAACGGCTGCAAGCCTTTTCGCTGTTGCCCTTGCTGGAGGTCGCTTGGGCGGATCTATGGGTTCACGAGCGCGAGCGCGGGGCGGTGTTGGCGGCCGCGGAGGCGGCGGGGATCCGGGAGGGCAGCGCTGGGCACGGCCTGCTGGCAGTATGGCTGAAGCGCCGGCCCGATCCGGAGCTTCTGGACGCGTGGCGGGAGTATGCGGCGGCCCTGTGCGAGAGTCTCCCTGCGGCGACCGCACTCGCGGTGGGCAATGGGGTGTTGGACCGGGCCCGCACGGTTGCCCTCGCGGCCGGCGGGATTCTCGGACTGGGCGACAGGATCTCGGAGCAGGAGCAGGCGGTGCTGGAACGGCTGGCACGGGCGTTCGGCGGGAGCGGCGGGTCCGAGGGAAGAAAAGCGAAGAGCGCTTGCCCTGCGTAGCTCGCAGAGCGAAGAAGGGAAGCTTGCTGCCCCGCGGGTTGGTGTTCGACGGGTTTTGCGACAAGATTCGGAAGAGGAGGCGGTTATGAGCCAGGTACGCCTGAAAGGACACATCGTGATCTGCGGCTGGTCCGATGCGACGCGCGCGATCGTGGAGCAGTTGCACTCGGACGACGCCGGCGAACAGCGCCATATCGTGATCATCGACGACAAGATCGAGCAGTGCCCGATCGACGACCCGTACGTGTACTTCGTGCACGGGGACCCGACCGAGAACCAGACGTTGGAGCACGCGTCGGTGCCAACGGCAAGCACGGCGATCATCCTCATCGATTGGTCGTTGCCCGACGCAAGCCTGCGCGACAGCAAGACCGCGCTGATCACGCTTGCAATCGAATCGATGAACCGCGATGTGTATACTTGCGCGGAGGTGATGCGAAGCGAGAGCAAGCGGCACCTGGAGAGAGCGGACGTGGACGAGCCCATCTGCGTCGCGGACCTCTCCCAGCGCATGCTCGTGATGGCCGCGACCAACCACGGACTGTCGCGGTTCTTCGACGATGTGCTCACATTCGATCAGGGCAGCGAGATCTACTGCGTGCCGGTCCCGAAAAAGTATGTCGAAAAAGGGCTGGACTTCCGGCGCGTGGTCTCCGACCTCAGCACGCACCGCGAAATCATCGTGATGGCCGTCCAGCGCGGTGAGCACGGCGAGGAAGTGCACACCAATCCCGCAGGCGAGTTCCCGCTGAAAGAGGGCGATTGCCTGCTGGTGCTGGCTGAGAGCTGTCCAAGCGACATCGAGGACTTCTTTCCCGGCGAGGACGAAGGGCCTGCGGAGAAGAGCTGACCATGGACATGCAGCAAATCGTGGTCTCCAGCGCGTTCAAGCACCGGCTGCGTACGATGGTGCACCATTGTGAGCGTGTGCTGTACGGCCTCTGGCGCGTGACGCTCGGCCGGCCGGCCGGCAAGGCTGCCATGATTCTCGCGGGCACCGCCCTGCTTTGTGCGTTCTTTCTACATTCCTACGAATGCTCGGCGGCACACGGCGATTCGCCCTATTGCACGATCGGCGGAACACTCAAGCAGGTGGTTGTATTGTTGTTCAGCGGGTTCGATGTCGAGAAGACGCCGGACAGCCGGCCCGGCTGGTTCTTCGCGATCGTGACGTTGTTGCTCGGTATCGCGCTGATGGCGCTGGTCACCGCGGACCTGGCTTCCTACCTGGTGCGGGCCGCGCTGCGGATCAATTCGAACGTGCGCTATTCGTTCAACGACCACTTCGTGATCTGCGGCTGGGGCGAGCGCGACAAGTACATGCTCAGGAGCCTGACCAGCGACGTGCGGCGGCGGCTGCGGCAGGTGGTGGTGGTTGACGAGCGGTTGGAGCGCGACCCGTCGTGCGACCCGTTCGTTCATTCGGTGCGCGGCGACCCGACCGAGGAGGAGGTTCTCCGGCGTGCACACGTGAGCGGTGCGCACACGGCCTTGATTCCCACCGACTGGACGTTGACGGACCGTGCGCTGCGCGACGCGCGCAGCACGTTGAGCATGCTTGCCGTGGAGGCCTGCAATCCGCATACGTATACCTGCGTCGAAGTCTGCAGTCCGGAAAGCAAACGGCACCTCGGTCGCACGGCCGCCGACGAGATCATTTGCGCGGGCGAGCTGTCGCGTCGTGTGCTGACGCAGGCCGCCTTGAACCATGGGCTCTCGGATTTTCTCCTCGACCTTCTGGCCCTGGACCGCACGCCGAAGATCCGCAAGGAGGCGCTCCCTCCCGCGTTTGCGGGCATGACGTTCCGCGAGCTGTTCGTGTTGATGAACGAGGCGCTCGCGGAGGTGCTGCTTGCCGTGGAGCGGATGCCGGGCCCGGCGAAGGCCGAAGAGGCGGCGCAGCCGTCGGGGGGCGGGCGCCATCCGCAGATCGTGCGGCCGAAGATCTTCACGAACCCGCGGGGCGAGTTCCGGCTGCAGCCCGGCGATCAACTCTTCATACTGGGGCCCGGCAGCATCAAGGGTTTGCGCAGGCTTGCGCAGTTGCAGGTGCGCGACGCGTAGCGGTTCCCGCCGGAGCCGCGGGCAGGAATGCCCGCGGTACTGCCCGGATGATGCCAGGATAGGGGCGTTTGCTGACTTCTCTCAGTACCGCAGGCATTCCTGCCTGCGGCGCGAGGACGCCAGCCGCCCCGGGCCGCAGCCAGGAATGGCTGCGGTACTTGTCTGTCCCAAGGGCCAGTGAGCTTGTCCGACTGGCATTCCGGACTAGTCTCCCCGGTTGCAGATGACGAGCGCCGCAATCGCGCCCGGGATCCAGCCACAGATCGTGAGGATCGTGACAAACACGATGCTGCCGCACCCTTTGTCCAGCACGGCGAGCGGCGGAAAGATGATACAGAGCACTACGCGTCCACACCCCATCTCAAGCTCCTTTCCGGGGGGCTTGTCACGGCCCTTTCGTTTGCGTCAGGCTCACTTCGGCACTGTCCTTTGTTGTGCAAGGCGCTGCTCGATCGCTTCTGCCAACTTCGGGTTGGGCTCGCCACCGAGTTGCCGGCATTTGTCGATGTCGGCCATCGCCTGTTTGAGCTTGCCGAGGTGTGCGAGCGCGATGGCACGGCGTTCGTAGAGGCGCGGGTTCTGCGTCTCGAACGGGGCCGCCGACTCGTAGTCGGCGATCGCCGCCTGATAGTTGGTCACGCAGGCGTACGCGCTGCCGCGCTTGAGCAACACGCTGCCCGACTGTGCGCCTGCATTCAGGGCGGCCGTGTAGCCGGCAATCGCATTGGTGTAGTCCTTCATGTTGAACCGTGCGTCTGCGTAGCTCTCGTAGAGATCCGGGGCGGGGCCGCCGATGCGGATCGCGGTTTGATAGTCCGCCGCGGCTCTTGCGTCGTCGCGCGCGTTGAAATACGCGTTGCCACGTTTGCGATACAGGGACGGGTCGTTCGTGCCGGCCGCCAGGGCGGTCGTGTAGTCTGCGATCGCGGCGTCGTGGGCGCGCAGCATGAAGTGGGCATCGGCCCGGCACAGCACGATCTCCGGATCAGGCTGGTGCGACAAGCATCGCGTGTAGGCGTCGACCGCGCGCCGGTAGGCCTTGGCCCGATACCATGAGTGGCCGCACAGCTTGATCGTCTCGACGTCGTCGGGCTTGAGCGCGAGCGCTTTCTCGAAGTCCTGAGCGGCCGCTTCGTCTCGGGACAGGTTGCTGTACGCGATGCCGCGCGCGAAGTACCCCCGCTGGTCGTCGGGCCGCTGCGCAATAAAGGCTGTGAGATCCTTGACGGCCGGTTCGAAGCGTTTCAGCTTGAGATATGCGCCGGCACGCTTACGCAACATGTCCACGTTGCCGCGGTCCAGCTCGAGGACCTTGCAGAAATCCTGCACGGCGGCGTCATATCGGCCGAGGTTGTAGCAGGCGCTGCCGCGCGAGCCGTAGGCGTCCCCGTCATTGGGTTTGGCTTGCACGACCGCAGTATAGGCCTCGACTGCGCGCGCGTAGTCGGCGAGCTCGAACCAAGCGTTCCCGACTTCGAACTGGACTCCCGGGTCGTTCGTGTGGGTGAGGTAGGCCGAGAAGTCACCGATCGCTTGCGCGTACGCGTTCTTTCCCGCATAGGCCAGCCCGCGGCCGAGCACCGCCTGAATGTTGTTGGTCGCGCGCAGCACGGCCGAATAGTCCCGGACCGCCCGATCGTAGCGTTTCAAGCGCAGCAAGGCATCGGCGCGTCCGTGCAGAGATTGCACGTCCTCGGACCGCAGGGCCAAGGCCCGCGAGTAGTCGGCCACGGCTTTCTGGTACTCCTGGACGTTGAAGTGGGCGTTGCCGCGGTTCACGTGCGGTTTCGAGTCCGTCGGATCGAGTGCAATCGCCCGGTCGTAGTCCCGCGTGGCTTCGCGATAGCGTTGTATCGCGGCGTAGGCAGCGCCGCGGTTATTGTAGGTGTCGGCGTCGCCGGGGTCGAGTTCCGCTGCACGCGTGTAGTCCCGCACAGCAGCCGTGTGGTTTGAGACCGCGGCGTGATAGACGCCGCGTTGGAACCAGGCGCGGCTATTGTCCGGTTCCAGGGACAGCGCCTTGTTGAGGTCCTGCTGCGCGTGTGCGTACTCGCGAGATTCCATTTTCGTGACAGCCCGCAGAATGAACGGCGCGGCGCGGTCCGGCCGGATTCGAATTGCCTCCTCGATATCGGCCAGCGCCCGGTCATGATGGCCCTGCGCGTTGTGGGCGGAGGCCCGGTTCAGAAAGGCCGACACATTGCCCGGGTCGATCTCCAGGGCGGCCGCGTAGTCGGCCATCGCCGCGGCGTAGTTCCCCTGTGCAATATATGCCGAACCGCGGTTGTTGTGGGCGCCGGAGTTCCTGGGGCTGATGCGCAGGGCAGCGCCATACTCCCGGATGGCGCGTTCGTATTCGCCCAGGGCAGCATAGGCGCTGCCGCGATTCACGTGGGCAGCGACGTTCGCCGGATCGAGCGCCAGCGCTTTGTCGTAGTCGGCGATGGCAGACTTGTACTGCTTCTTTGCCTCGTATGCGGTCCCTCGATTGTTGTAGGTCTGTGCCTCGTCGGGCGCCGCCGCGATGCTGCGGTCCAGGTACCCGAGCGCCTCGTCGACGAGCGCGTCGGATCCGGCCCCGAGCCGGCGCATTGCCAGCAGACAGACGGCGGCGTTGTTGAGGGCTTCCGAGAATTTCTGGTCCTTCTGTATCGCCTTCTTGAAGAAGGTATACGCCTCCTCGTACGGCGCCCGTTTGTTGCCGGCATGAAGTTCTTCGGCCTCCTTGTGCTTGGCGATGCCCTTGGCGAACAGGACAAAGGCTTCGTTGCTGTCCGTCTTTTTCTTTCCTGCCGATGTCGGCGGCCGGACTCCGAGCCTCTGTGCGAGGCGTTGCGCGATTTCCGCGTCCACCTCGAGCAGACCGTCCTCGTTCGTGCTTTTCGAGAGCAAGGGTACCGCGGTCGCGGCAGGCATGCGCAGCACGAATGTTTCCAGGTCGAACCGTGTGTCCTTTCCTCCGAGCCGCCCGTAGACGATCCAGTCGGCACCGCACTGCTTGGCCAACGCGGCTGCGCCGCGTTCGTCCGCGCACTCGGCTGAGGAGCGACCGATCGCCTTCATGTGTGCGGTCAGTTCGGAGACCCTGTAGATTGCGATTCCCGGCGTTTCGGCCAGTCGAGAGATTAGAAAATCGGCAACGGCGTCGCTCAACCCTTCACGGTCGGGCGTTTGCGCCGTGTCCACAAACGGCACGACCGCGACCCGCACGACCGGGGCGGCACTCGCGGGCCACGCCGCCGCGCATGCGAGGGCCGCGACGATAGCGCGTCCGAGCCGTTGTCTGGTACAATCCAGCAGCATCCGCCATCCACCATCTACCATCTACAACCCACTCTCACTCTATCTACAACCCGCCGGCCCGGCAGGCGGCGAGCCAGACGCCTTGCAGGTCGCGCAGCGTCGCCCGGTCGATTCGCCGTGCCCGAGCCAGGTAGAGGTTCAGCGTTCGTGCTGCGCCAACAACGTCTTCGTGCCCCAGCGCGGACACGGCGTTGTTCAGATATGGCGCGACCGAGAGGCTGCCGTTCTCGATCTGCTTCGTGTTCAGACGCACACGCTCCGCGTCCGTCTCCGCGAGCGCGGCAAGCAGTCGTGTGGTGGGTGCGGCGTTGGGCTCCAACTCCAGCGCCTTCTGCAAATTGCCTCGGGCTTCCGCCGTACGATCCCGGGCCAGCGCGAGCGTGCCCCGCAAGTGCCAGTAGCGCCAGTCTCCGTTGTACGATTCGGCGATGCCTTCCAGCAGCGCGGCGGCGGTTCCCGTGTCGCCTGCCCGCAGCGCGAGCTCCGCCAGAGTCAGTGCGGCTTCGGAGTCTGCCTCCTTTCGTGTGTTCAGGAAAGTCTTCAGTGCCTGCTCGCTACCGCTCGTCCTGTGGCGTGCCGCTGCACACCAGGTCTCCAGGGAGTCGCGCGCGCCGGGGATGCGCCACACGGCCGGCCGCGCCGGTGTCCTCTCGATCGTTTCGAAACTGAGCTTCTTTACGAGCCTCGCGGCGAATGCGCGCGGGTTGTTGAGCATCCCCCGAACGCGCACCTCGCGCGGCTCGTCCGTACCCTTGCGGAGCTTGAACTGCCAGCGGAGCTCCACGACGTTGCCGCCTCTCGAGTCAAGCGTGCCCCAGGCCAGGTAGTCGGGCTCCAGTCCGTAGAGATCCGCGACTTGCGCGCGGGCCTCAGAGGATTGCAGCAGTTCCTGCGGCGAGTACTTCAGGATCCGCGCGCCCTCGGCCAGCAAGCCCGGGTCGAGCACGCGCACCGCGTCCGTGCCGCGTGCGACTTCGTGCAGCAGATGCGGAAGCCCCTCGCAGAGCCAGGTAGGCGCGTCGCGTTGCGGTTCGAGCGGAAAGATCAGGACGCTCGTCGGGTCCGGTTCCTTCGCGGCCCGCGCGTGTGCGGCCTGCAGCAGGACGCCCGTGCGTTCCAGGTGCGGAAGGGGGTCGTTCGGGCTCTGTGCGCAGAGGTACTTCAGCCGGTCGGCTGCCAGGTGATAGTCGCCGGTCAGGAAGAAGAGGTCGACGGCGCGTCGGTACCCCTCGCGTTTGCCCGCCGCTTCTTTCTCGTCGAATGCACGAGCCGATGCCTGTTCCGCCGGGACACGCTGGAGGCTGTTCAGCAAATCTAGGTTCTCGCGCGGCAAGAGCGGGCTCTGCGCAGCGGCCTGTTCGAGGTCCGAGCGCGCCTGCCCGAGCAAGGCGAGGTCCCAGTCGGACAGCGCTTGTGATGCGGTTTTGAGATTCGGAAGGAAATCTTCGCCGAGAACTTTCTCGAGGACCTCGAATCCGGCCGGTTGCCCGTTTGGCGCCGGGCAGTTCAACGCGCGGCAGACGGTGGCGACCCCGCGCAGGTTGTACAGCCGCCAGTCGTCAGGCTTCGTTTCCAGCCCGTAGCTGCACTGTGCGACCGCGTCTGCCAGGTCCCATTTGCGCATGCGGTTCACAGCGCGCCAGAACGGGTTCTTGTCGTTACTCCGCGCCAGCTTCGTGATCTGGGCGTGGAACGCCTGCGTGGCCGGGTCCTCGGCGTTGTCGCGGCTGCGCAGGCTGTAGGACACGCCGCCGACCGTCGTTTTCAGACGGTTCCCGTTCACGCCCCAGGCCACCAGCCCGTCGACCCCGGCCGGTTTGGCGTACTTCCTGATCGCCTGCTCGTCGGTACGCGGCTTCGGGATTTCGGTCCCGATCGCTTCGAGCAACTGGATCACCGCGATGCCGCGATAGACGTCTCTGAGCAGCCGCCAGGACGGGACCCTCCGGGCGATCGTGTCGTAGTGCTGCTCCAGGATCTCGGCGCATTCCCGGGTCGCGGCCGGGGCTTCTCCGATATCCTCCGTCTGCTCGTCATCGACGTAGCGGATGGCCTTGGTCTTGATTCCAACGGTCACTGCGATGTTCGCGACCTTGCGACCGGCCTGTTCGTCGAGCGTCAAGCTCGCGCTCTTGAGATAGAGCCACATGCGCGCGAAGGACGACTCGATGCCCGCCTCCACATTGCGGCGGTATCGGTCGGTCAAGGCGAACTGGCGGGCCGGGTCCGAGGGATCCAACCCGCTCGAGAGGAATTTCAGGGCCACGTCCGCGTCCAGCGCGGCGCGGCCCACGATCGTGTCGCCGTACTCCGCACCCAGCCAGTACGGGATGTTGCGGACCCGGACGGTCTTGACCTCGTTCCACGGCCCTTTTGCCGCGGCCCGCATCTCGGCGGTGTGTTGGTCGATGTACCGGTTCAGTTCCTTCTTGCACCGGTCCATCTCCGGCTTCTCGACCACGAGCGTGAACGCGAGCTGCGAGACGCTGCCGTACTTGTGATAGATGTAGCAGAGCGCGTCCCAGATGTCCGGCGGGATCGGAGCGATTTCGTAGAGTTCGCGCGCGGCGCTTTCGAAGACCATGCGGCCCGTCTCGGGGTTCACCTTGACGCCGGCAAGTTTCGCGTCGACCTCGAACTGTTTCGCGTAGTTGATCTCGACCCCGCCGATGTTCGGCTCGGCAGCTGCGCCGCCGGGCGGCGGCGGGGGTGGGGGTGGTGGCAGGAGAATCGATTGCGTGCCGGCATAGGCGAGTGTGACCGGCTCCGGAACGCGCGTGCCCTGGTATGGCTCGGAGGACTTGAAATCTGTCGGAGGTTTGACGCCCTCACAGATTCGGTCCAATCGCTTCTGGATCTGGTCCTCCGCCAGCATGTCGGCCTGCATGCCCGCCAGATTGTGCGCGGCTCGGCCGGGCTCGCCACGGGACCCGACGTAGAGCACTTCGCCGAGCAGCGGGGCGGTTCCCGCATACATCGCGGCCGCCGGCCAGGCGGGCGGCGGGACAAGCGCCTTCTCCATCATCTCGCCCACGACACCGGCGGTCTTGCCGATGTCCCCACTGGTCGCCGGGTTCGCCACGTTGCCGAGGATGTCCGAGCGATGCACGTAGTTCCGGACTTTCTCCGGCTTGCACGTGGACTGCCGGCAGGCCTCGGCAAGCGGGCCCTTTGCTACCGCGGCCGTGTTGAATGTAATCGTCTCCAGCCCCGTCTGGGCGGAGGCGTACTGCGCGAGCCCGCCGCCCAACGAATGGCCGATGAGAACCAGGCTGTCTCCGTATTTCAGCTTCATGTCTCGGGCGTAGGCGCCGGCTTGCCGATACTGGCGTGTCGCCAGTCCAAGTGCATTCGCCTCATCCGTGTGTCGGTCCTTCGCGTCTCCCATGCCTTCCGTTCCGCGGAAGGCCAGAACCGTCCGGTTTCCCTTTTGATAGACAGCGGCGTAGAACCCGCATGTCGAATCCCGCCGCACGTCGATCTGGCGCCAGCCGGCCTGCTTCAGGGCGCCGACCGCCGCGCCTGTATCGTCCTGCTTCGGTTGGAGCCAGTCGCCGTAGACAGCCTGCGCGACCGGCACGTACTGGGCGTCCTCTTGCATCTGGGACGGGTTTGTCTTCTGGGTCAGGACGCTCGGGCGCGGTGCGTCCTGGAAACCGGGCGATCGCACGGTTCTGGGAAGCATGTCCCTTGCCGCCCGGGTTTCTGCCAGGGCGCGGCGATACATGATCAGCTGCGACTGCGGCAGCACGCCGCCGAGCTTGTCGAGCAGTTGCTGCGTATCGTCCAGGAGGTGGTCGATCGGCCGCTGGGCGGCCGCACTGTAGCGGGCAATGGCACCGGGGTCGCCG
>Ga0272441_10003633_pt1 | contig 29105 bp, 18 predicted proteins | sample SSMProp6N_FD_193582 | JGI IMG/M metagenome (GOLD analysis project Ga0272441, IMG submission 193582) | Marine sediment archaeal communities from Little Sippewissett salt marsh, Falmouth, MA, United States - SSM-Prop-6N | ecosystem: Environmental > Aquatic > Marine > Wetlands > Sediment ... | reverse complement strand
ATTATGGCATCAGGATGCGCTGTGCCAAGCGGGAAAACGCCAACTCGGGCGAATCCGGCCCCAATCCCCGGTTGAAGCCGATCGCCTGCGGTATCCTGCCTCGCTGATCGGCGGGTGGGCGACCGGCCGGCCCAATCACCGCAATCACCGACGGAACACGATCAAGAGGATCCGGACCCATGCGCAGCGACCAGGTCAAGCGGGGAGTCGAGCGCATGCCCAATCGCGCGCTGCTGCACGCCACGGGCATGACGCCCCGGCAGATGGACAAGCCGTTCATCGGCGTGTGCTCCAGCTTCACTGATCTCGTGCCCGGCCATATCGGCATGCGCGCCCTGGAACGGAAGATCGAATGGGGCGTGTGCGCCGGCGGCGGCGCGCCGTTCCTCTTCTCCGTGCCCGGGATCTGTGATGGGATCGCCATGGGCCACTCGGGCATGCACTACTCCCTGCCCTCGCGCGAACTCATCGCCGACATGGTCGAGACGATTACTGAGGCGCATCGTCTGGACGGCCTGGTGCTGCTGACGAACTGCGACAAGATCACGCCCGGGATGCTCATGGCCGCCTGCCGCCTGGACGTACCGGCGATCGTGGTGACGGCCGGGCCGATGGCGTCCGGTCATTACCAGGGAAGGCCGCTGTCGCTGGTGCGCGACACGTTCGAAGCCGTCGGTCTCTGCCAGGCCGGCCGGCTCAGCGCCGATGAAGCGGCGCAGCTCGAGCTGGAGGTCTGCCCGGGCGAAGGCTCCTGCCAGGGACTGTATACCGCCAACACCATGGCCTGCCTCACCGAGGCGATGGGTATGAGCCTGCCCGGCACGGCCACGGCCCTGGCCGGCTCGGCGAAGAAGGCGCGACTGGCCCAGCTCGCCGGCGAGCGTCTGCTCCAGCTTGTGCGCGAAGGGATCACCACCCGGCAAATCGTAACGCGCAGCGCGCTGGAGAACGCGATCCGCGTCGATCTCGCCATGGGTGGATCGACGAATTCGATCCTGCATCTGCTCGCCATCGCCCACGAGGCCGAGGTCGAATTGACGATTGATGATTTCGACCGCATGAGCCGACGGATCCCGCAACTGGTCTCGCTGCGCCCGGGCGGTGAGCTGATGATGGAGGATCTCGACCGCGCCGGTGGGATTCCATCGGTGCTCAAGGCGCTGGCGCGAAGCCTCGACGGCGAATGCCCCACGGTCTCCGGCCGGACGATCGGCGAGATCTGCCGCGATGCGCCGACCGGTGCGCCGGAGGTGATATGCGATCCGGAAAGGCCGATCGCGCCGGAGGGTGGGCTGTGCATTCTCCGGGGGTCGCTCGCGCCCGATGGCGCCGTGGTCAAACAGGGCGCGGTGCCGGATGAAATGAAGCAGTTCACGGGCATCGCGCGCATCTTCGACAGCGAAGATGCGGCGATGACGTGTTTGCGGGAAGGCAGGGTCAGCCCGCATGATGTGCTCATCGTTCGTTACGAAGGACCTCGAGGTGGACCGGGGATGCGCGAGTCGCTGGCGCTGACCGCCGCCGTCGCCGGCTGCGGGCTCGGCGAGCGGATCGCCATCGTCACCGACGGGCGCTTCTCCGGCGGAACGCGCAACCTGAGCATCGGCCACGTCTGCCCGGAGGCGGCCGAGGGCGGCCCGCTCGCACTCGCGGCTGACGGTGACCGCATCCTGATCGACATCCCCGCGCGGCGGCTCGATATCCTGGTGGAGGAGGCCGAACTGGACCGGCGCCGAGAGGCCTGGAAGCCGCCGGCGCCGCGACTCGATCACGGCTGGCTGGCGCGCTATCAGCGCCTCGTCTCCAGCGCATCGAAAGGCGCGATCCTCCGCGCGCACTGAACGCATCGCGAGGCCTGAGAGCCGAGCCGCAACAATGGAAGGGACCGCAGTGGGCATAATGTTCATCATGCAGGCACTGGCGATCATGACGTTGAGCTCCGCACCGGCATTCGGCTCTTCCGGACCCTCGGCCGGAGAGGACGGCACGATCGCCCCGGTCCATCTGAGGTGTGAATACCTGGTGAACCCGCTCGGCATCGATGTGGTGCGGCCGAGGCTGAGCTGGGTCCTCGAGCACCGCGGACCGGATCTGCGCGGCCGCGTGCAGACCGCCTATCGGATTCTCGTTGCCGATGATCCCGCTGTGCTCGATCGCGATGAGGGCAATCTCTGGGACACGGGCAAGGTCGCATCGGACGAGTCGATTCAAATCGCCTACGCAGGCCGGCCCCTTCGCTCCGGCACGCTCGCTTATTGGAAGGTGCGGGTCTGGGACAACGATGGCCGGTCATCGCCGTGGAGCCATCCGGCGACGTGGTCGATGGGATTGCTTGATCCCTCGCAATGGGAGGCCCAATGGATCGGCGACCCAACGCCGGCGCCGCCCGTCCTTCCCGCTCACAACGGCTTTCACAGCGACTTCGCCTCATCGCCGGACGTCGAGAAGTGGATCGTGATCGAACTCGACGAGCCGCAGCCTATCGATGCCGTGTGCTTGTTCCCCGCCCGGCCGTACGACTGGCGCGAGGATGTGCCGGGTCTCATGTTCCCGGCGCGATTTCGCGTCGATGTTGCCGACACCGGGGACTTCGCCGCCTTCAGGACGTTGGTCGACAGAACCGAGTCCGACGTGCCGAACCCCGGCACGGAGCCGCTGACGCTTTCGTTTCCGTCGGTCTCAGCCCATTATGTTCGCCTGCTCGTGACGAAGTTGCGGATGCGCGATGAAGGCCACTACGCGGCCGCGCTGGCGGAGATGCAGGTGCTCAGCGCGGGGCGCAACGTCGCCGCCGGCGGCGCCGTCACCGCCGCGGACTCGATCGAGACCGGGCCGTGGGCGAGGGCCAACCTCGTCGATGGCGATCTTACATCGCATCCCGCCTCGGGCTTCGAGCCCCTGCCGGCGCCGATGCTGAGGAAGGACTTCCGGATTGACGATCGTGATGCGGGCGTGGCGCGCGCCACGATCCATGTGACGGCCCTCGGCCTGTATGAGCTGCACATCAACGGCCGGCGCGTCGGCGACCATATCCTCGCCCCCGAATGGACCGACTATCACAAGCGCATTCAGTATCAGACGTATGATGTTACGGATCTTCTGCGCCGCGGCGACAACACCATCGGCGCGGTGCTCGGCGATGGCTGGTACGCGGGATCGATCGGGCTGAGCTGGCTCGTCCCCGGCGGCCCGCCGCGTGCGATCTACGGCCGGCAGCCGGTGCTCCGTCTGCGCCTGAACATTGAACTTGCCGACGGGCAGCGCCGGACGATCGCCAGCGACGAAACATGGCGCAGCACGCTGGACGGCCCGATTCGCGTCGGTGATCTGCTCGATGGTGAGATCTACGACGCCCGACGCGAGATGGCCGGATGGGACAGTCCGGGGTTTGATGACTCGGCCTGGACGCCGGTTCGCATCGTCGAACCGATCGAGGCGCGGCTCGTCGCCCAGCGCAACGAGCCCATCCGGATCGTGCGGGAGCTCAGGCCCATCGCCGTCACGGAGCCTTCGCCCGGCGTCTGCATCTTCGACATGGGACAGAACATGGTCGGCTGGTGCCGGCTGACCGTCCGCGGCGAGCCAGGCGCCACGGTGACGCTCCGTCACGCCGAGGTCCTCAATCCCGATGGGACAATCTACACGGCCAATCTCCGCGGCGCCGCCCAGACGGATCAATACACGTTGCGCGGCGGTGGGAGTGAGACATTCCAGCCGCACTTCACCTATCACGGCTTCCGTTATGTGGAGGTGACCGGCCTGGCCGGGCCACCGTCGCCGGACTCGCTCGTCGGATGCGTCATTCGATCGGGCGCGCCCGAAGTCGGCCGATTTGAATGCTCAAGCCCCCTGCTTAACAAACTGATGAGCAACATCGTCTGGACCCAGCGGGCGAACATGCACAGCTCGCCCACCGACTGCCCGCAGCGCGATGAGCGGCTGGGCTGGATGGGCGACATCCTCGCCTTCGCGCAGGCGGCATGCTTCAACATGGACATGAGCGCGTTCTTCAGCAAGTGGGTGCCGGATGTGCGCGACGCCCAGGCCGACGACGGCCGATTCCCCGATTTCGCCCCGCATCCGTACGACGCGAACCTGCGGTTTTCCGGCGCGCCGGCGTGGGGCGATGCCGGGGTGTTCGTGCCCTGGTTCACCTACATCAACTACGGTGACCTGCGGCTCATCGAAGAACATTATGGATCCGCCCGTCGGTGGGTCGAATACATCAGGCGAAACAACCCGAACCTGCTGTGGAGAAACGGCCGGGGAAACGACTACGGCGACTGGCTCAACGCCGACACGCTGAAGCTCGAGGATTGGCCGTCCTCCGGCGCGGCGATCCCGAAGGAGGTCTTCGCCACGGCGTTCTTCGCGCAATCCACGACCATCCTCGCACGCATGGCCGCCGTGCTCGGCCGGGATGAGGAGGCGGAGCGATACGCACTCCTGGCCGAAGATATCCGCGCCGCCTTCAACCGCGCCTATGTTCAGCCCGACGGGCGCATCCAGGGCGACACGCAGGCGGGCTACGCCCTTGCCCTCCACTTCAATTTGTTACCGGAAGACCTGCGCGCGCCGGCGGCGCGGCGCATGGTCGAGCGGTTCGCCGCTTACGACGGCCACATCTCCACGGGCTTCCACAGCACCACGCCCCTTATGCTCGAACTCTCCCGCCATGGATATAACAACGAGGCTTACCGGCTGATCAACAAGCGCACCATGCCCTCGTGGGGGTATGCCATCGACCACGGCGCGACAACGATCTGGGAGCGATGGGACGGTTACGTCGAGGGGCGCGGCTTCCAGGATCCCGGCATGAACTCCTTCAGCCATTACGCCATCGGCGCTGTCGGCGAGTGGATGTACCGAACCATCATCGGAATCAATCCGGACCCGGAGGCGCCGGCATTCAAACGCATCATTATTAAGCCGCAGCCCGGAGGCGGACTGACCTGGGCCGAAGGCTCGCACCGCTCGATTCGAGGCCCGATCGCGTGTCGGTGGCGAATTGACGACGACCGCATCACGATGGAGGTCGAGATTCCCGCCAACACGACCGCGCTTGCGTTCATCCCCACGACGGATGCGAATTCCGTTACCGAGGGCGGACGGCCCGCCCGCCAGGCGCCGGGCGTCGTGCTGCATGCCATCGAGGACGGCGCGGCCGTCTACCGGATCGGTTCGGGCCGGTACCATTTCGAGGCAGTATTGACCGGACCGTAAGGCCGTTCAGCGTCAGGATGATTCAAAACACGCACATACCGCGCAAATCGGCGCGCAACCGGGTCATTGAACATGTGACAGAGATGACGACGCCGGGCCAATCGCGTCCGGGCTGCGCTCTTTCCGCCCGCTCCAATATAAGAACGCTTCGATCGCCTCGTACTCGGCCAGGCCCAGCTTGTCGAAGAGCTCGGCGGTCATGCGGTTGCGCTGCTCGGCCCGCTGCCAGAACTCGCGGGTGTCCCAGGCCCCCGGAAAGAGTGCCTTATCTTTCTGCGATTCGTGCTTGAAGATCGCCATGCGCTTGCGCTCGACTTCGCTGGGGCTGAGGGGGACCGACATGTCGATTTCGTGCGGCTCCCATTCCTGCCACGCCCCGCGATAGAGCCAGATTTCGCATTCGGCCATCCAGGACTCATCGCGCAGGCGGTCCATGGCGGTGAAAATCGCCGACAGGCAGACGCGGTGCGTGCCGTGCGGATCGGACAGATCGCCGGCGGCATAGATCAGGTGGGGCCGCACCTGCTGAAGCAATCCGACGATGATCCTGACATCCTCCTCACTGAGCGGCTTCTTCCGCACGCGACCGGTCTCATAGAACGGCAGATCCAGGAAGTGTATGTTGTCCGGCTGGACGCCCGAGTAATTCGCCGCCGCGCGTGCCTCGGCGCGCCGGATGAGCGTCTTGGTCAACTGCAGCTCGCCGCTGTCGACCTGGCCCGGCCTCTTGCCGGGAATGAAGGCCCTCACCTCCGTGGCCACGCGCTGCGGCCGGCCGCTGTCGCCTTCCGCCTGGTGAAGACGACAGAATTCAGCGACGAAATCCGCATGGCGCGCCGCATCATCATCGAAGACGGCGATGTTGCCCGACGTCTGGTAGGCCACGTGGACATCGTGTCCCTGCTGGCAGAGGCGGATGAGCGTGCCGCCCATGGAGATCACATCATCGTCCGGATGGGGGCTGAACACGACGACGCGCTTGGGGAAGATGTCCGGCGGATTGCTCGAATCCACGCCCCGCTCGACCACGAACTTCGGCCGGCCGGGCTTGCCGCCGGGCCAGCCGGTGATCGTGCTCTGGAGGGTTTTGAACACCTCGATGTTGATGTCGTAGGCGCCGCCGCGGGCCGAAAGCAGATCCTGAAGGCCGTGCTCGTTGTAATCCTCATCGGTGAGCTTGAGGATGGGCTTGCCCAGCTCGAAGGCGAGCCAGATCGTGGCCTTCCGCGTCAGGGCCCGATCCCAGCTCAGGCCGAAATCCTCCACCGGCCCCAACCGCCAGGGCGTCTTGAACCGGGTGAGCTCGGCCGCCGCCGCCGGATCGAGCACGATCTGCGCCGACGGATGCGCCTGGAGGAAGCTGGCGGCGACGGACGGCGTGATGTCATCCTCGACCGCACGGCGAATGATCGGCGCCTTGTGCTCGCCGAAGGCCAGGAGGACGATTCGCCGCGCCGCCAGGATCGTGCCCACGCCCATCGTGATCGCCTTCCGCGGCACGTTCCATTCGCCGAAGAAATCGCTGGCCGCATCCAGCCGCGTCACCTTGTCCAGCGTGATGAGGCGGGTGCGGCTGTCGCGGGGCGAGCCGGGCTCGTTGAAGCCGATGTGCCCGGTGCGCCCGATGCCGAGGATCTGGAAATCGATGCCGCCAGCCTCGCGGATCGCCCGCTCGTAGGCCTCGCAGGAGGCGCCGATCTCCTCGCGGGACACGGTCCCGTTGGGAACATGGACATTGGCAGGATCGATGTCCACGTGCTCGAAGAGGTATTCGATGATGAAGCGGTGATAGCTCTGCAGCTCATCCGGCTGCATGGGCCAGTACTCATCGAGATTGAAGCTCACGACGTTGGCAAAGGAAAGGCCCTCGGTGCGGTGCAGGCGGACCAGCTCCTCGTAGACGCCCACCGGGGTCGAGCCCGTGGCCAGCCCCAGGACCGCCCGCTCACCGCGCGCCGCCTTCTCGCGGATCAGGGCCGCCATCTCCGCCGCCACCGCCCGGCTCGCCGCGGCGCTGGATTCACAGGCCTGCACCTCAATGCGCTCGAGCATCGTGGCCATCGCGCCGCGACCGGCGGAGGCCGGTTCATCAACGCGGGTGGGATTCGCTTCTGCGGCCATGCTCACCGATCTCCATGCGCGGCGGGACACCCTCGAACGTCGGCGCCCCGCCTTCGCCGGCGACCACGGGTGGGACCAGTGTAGCCGGGATCGGCCGGCCGATAGACGCCCGGGCGGCGGGAAAATCCGCAGTGCTTCGCGGCCGGGCCGCCTGCGCCCGCGGCCCGGAGCCCGGCCGCGGCACAGGAACATCATACGGGAGGAACCTCGGCGCGGTCTGCACACGCTCCGGGCGTGTATATTGCCAACCGGCAGCGCGGCCTTGGACGACTCATCCCATGCGAACCACACGAGGGAGGAAACGAGCGATGAGCGATCGGCGAGCGGAATGTCGGCGATTCCCGGCCCGGCGGGTGATGCTGCTTCTCGGCGCGGGCCTCTCCTTCGCCGGCCTCCCGGCCGCACAGGGCGCGGAGCTGACCGCGTGGACGGTCGACCCGCTGATCAAGGTCTTCCGCGATGAGGCGCCCGGCGAGGGGAAGGAAGCGCCGGCGGAAGTCGCGCGCGGCGAGTGCGCGACGTTCCAGATCGTCGTGCGCTGCCCCAAGCCGATCGAAGATCTGCAGGCGGAGATCGGCGATCTCGCCCGGCAAGGTCCGGGCGATGCGGCGGCGCTCGAGGCCGCCTCCGTGCGCTTCGTCGGCTACGTGCCCGTCACGCGGCCGACACCGAATCCGGCGAGCGATCGCCTGCGCGAAGCGCCGGCCGACTATCCCGATCCCCTTCTGGAAGACGACTCGATCAGCGTGCCCGCGGGCGCCGCGCAGCCGATCTGGATTACCGTGCCCATTCCCGTCGATGCCGAGCCGGGCATCTACCGGGGCGAGCTTCGGGTCAGCGGCGTCGTGGGGGGCGAGCGGAAATCGACCACCGCCCCCCTCGCAGCCAGGGTGTATGACGTGGTCGTCGGCCCCTCGCGTTTGTGGGTTACCAACTGGTACTTCACGCGCTTCCATCATCTCGAAGTTGATCCGGCGCCCTATTCGAAGGAGTTCTGGTCGCTGCTCCGGCGCTTTGCGCAGAACATGGCCGAGCATCGTCAGAACGTGGCCTGGGTCTCGCCATTCGAGCTCGCCCGCGGCGAGTTGAACGACGAGGGGGAGATAGTGTTTGACTTCGCGCACTTCGACCAGTGGGTGGAGATCTTCATGGAGGAAGGCGTGATCGGCCGCATCGAGGGCCGGCACATCGGCACGCGCTCCGGCGACTGGTCGTCTCCATTCGTCGTGCGCACCCTCCAGGAGAGAGACGGCCGGTTCGTGCCGGCGATGGCGGACCCGACGAGCGACGAGGCCGATGCGTTCTACGGCCGGTTCTTCCCCGCGCTCGTGGCGCACCTGGAGGAGCGAGGCTGGCTCGATCGCTATCTCCAGCATCTCGCCGATGAGCCCATCGCTGCGAACATCGACAGCTATCGCGCGATGGCTGATCTCGCGCGCCGGTACGCGCCACAGCTGCGCATCATCGAGGCGTGTCATACGAAGGATCTCATCGGCGCCATCGACGTGTGGGTGCCCCAGCTCAACTACTGGCATCGCGATGCGGATCACTACAGCCAGCGCCAGCGCGAAGGCGAGGAAGTCTGGTTCTACACCTGCATGTATCCGCAGGGCGACTACGCCAACCGCTTCATCGAGCTTCCGCTCATCAAGACCCGGCTGCTGCATTGGATCAACTACCGCCACGGCGCGACGGGTTATCTGCACTGGGGTTACAACGCCTGGCGCGATGATGTGGACCCGTTGGAGAATCCCGCGCCGGACCATCCGGCCGGGCGCACGATTCTCCCCGCCGGCGACGCGTGGATCGTCTATCCCGGCAAGGACGGCCCGCTAGATTCGATCCGCTTCGAGGCGATGCGAGATGGCATCGCCGACTACGAGCTGCTTTGCATGCTCGGCGCACGGGATCCGGACGCGGCGCGCCGCCTCGTCGCCCGGCACATCCTCGATTTCGACGAATATGACTGCGATATCGAGACCTTCCGCGCCACCCGGCGCGAACTGCTGACCGTTCTCGCCGAACCACGAGAAAGGTGACCCGCCATGCCGGGCAGATCATCGCCTTGTACCCTGTCCGGCGACGACTGGCCTGCACAAGGGGCCGAGTGCCTGTCAAATGGAGCGCGAATATGAGCTGTCTCAGAGAATCATCCCATCTCCTGACGATCCTGCCCGCGCTGCTGGCATGCATCGTGATAAGCCTGCTCGCGTGGGCGCAGTCCACCGCCGCCGAAGACGATGACGCTCGCATGGCGTGGTGGCGCGAGGCCCGATTCGGCATGTTCATCCACTGGGGGCTCTACGCCAGTCCCGCCGGCGAATGGAACGGGCAGAATTGGCACGGCGAGTGGATCATGAACACCGCCCACATCCCCGTCGAGGAGTACGAGCAGTTCGTCGACCGCTTCAACCCCGTGAAGTTCGATGCCGATGAGTGGGTGCGCATCGCCAAAGATGCGGGGATGAAATACATCGTCATCACGAGCAAGCATCACGACGGCTTCTGCCTCTTCGACTCGCAGGAGACCGATTATGACGTTATGTCCACGCCGTTCAAGCGGGACATCATGCGCGAGCTTGCCGATGCCTGCCGGCGCGAGGGGCTGCGCATCTGCTGGTATCACTCGATCATGGACTGGCACCACGACGATTACCTGCCGCGCCGCGGCTGGGAGGAGCGACCGGCCGGCGATGCCGACTTCGATCGCTATTGCACGTACCTCTTCAACGAGGTGAGCGAGCTGCTCACCAACTACGGCGAGATCGGCGTCATGTGGTTCGACGGGCAGTGGGAGGGCACGTGGACGCACGAACGGGGCCTGCCGCTCTACGAGCTCTGCCGGGCGCTGCAGCCGTCCGTCATAGTTAATAATCGTGTAGACAAGGGGCGCGGCGGCGTGGCCGGCGCGGCGACCGATCATCAGTACGCAGGCGATTACGGCACGCCCGAGCAGGAGATCCCGCCCACCGGCCTGCCCGGCGTGGACTGGGAAACCTGCATGACCATGAACCATCACTGGGGTTACAACCGGCACGATGACGGCTGGAAATCGAGCGAAGACCTGATCCGCATGCTCGTGGACATCGCCTCCAAGGGCGGCAACTACCTGCTCAACGTCGGCCCCACCGCCGAGGGCGTCATCCCCGCCGAAAGCGTGAAACGCCTGCGCGATATGGGCCGGTGGATGAAGGTCAACGGCGAATCGATCTACGGCACGTCCGCCAGCCCGTTCGACGACCTTCCCTGGGGGCGCTGCACGGTTCGCGCCAGCGACGGGCGGACGACGCTGTACCTCCACGTCTTCGACTGGCCGCAGGATGGTCGGCTTATCGTGCCGGGAATCGGCAATGATGCGCTGGGCGCGCACTTGTTGGCGGACCCGGCGAAACAACTGACCGTCACGCGCCACGATCCGGATCTGCGCGTGCAGCTTCCCGCGATGGCGCCCGACGAGATCTGCTCCGTCATCGCGCTCGACATCACCGGCGAGCCGATCGTCTATCGGCTACCGGAGATCAAGGCGGACACGTCGATTCTCGTGCGCCCCATCCAGGTGCGGCTCGCCGTTCCCACCGAGGCGCTGGAGATTCGATATACGCTCGATGGCAGCGATCCGGATGCGCGTTCCCCGCGGTACACGGGCCCGCTCACCATTGACGATACGACGACCGTCAAGGCGCGCTGCTTCTTTGACGGCAACGCCGTGAGCGGCATTGCCGAGGCGGCGTTCACGCGCGTCGATCCGATGCCGGCTCAGTCCGTTGACGACCTCGCGCCCGGCCTCATCTGTCATCGCTACTCCGGCGACTGGGACCGCCTGCCGGCATTTGCGCAGATGGAAGCCGATGAGATGCGCATCGTCGGCGGTTTCGATCTCCAGGCCCGCTCGACGGATGAATACTTTGGTCGGCGCTTCGCAGGCTACATGACCGTGCCAAGCGATGATGTGTATGTCTTCGCCCTGACGGCCGATGACGGGGCCCGGCTGTTCATCGATGGCCGGCTCGTGGTGGACAACGACGGCCTGCACGGGGCGCTGGAGAAGCGCGGCGTCATCGCCCTCGCCGCCGGATCCCACGCCATCAGAGTCGAGTATTTCAACAAGACGGGCAGCGCCCTGCTCGCGGTGTCCTTCGCTCCGGCAGGCCGCACGCCGCAACCCATTCCCACCGCGTTCCTTCACCATCATCCATAAGCGGCGTCGTGCGCGCCGACCCGGTCCGATCAACATCACACAAACCCGATACGCCATTCACTCATGCTTACCGATCTTCAATTCGCCCTCCATCGTTTTTCCGGCTACGCCCGGGAAGTGCTTGAACCGGCGATCTACGGCGCCCGCCATGCGCTTCATGTCGCGGCCTTTCAATCCGACGATCCCATCCCGTGCGCCGACGCCATGCGCGAGAGCTACGAACCGGTCGACATCGGCTGGCGATGGGGACCGGCGTGGACCACCGCCTGGTTTCACGTCACCGGGGCCGTTCCGCCGTCCATGGCCGGGCAAGCCGTCGCCTTGCGCTTTTCCAGCGGTACAGAAGCGACGTTATGGGAGGACGGCGTTCCTCGCCGCGGCTTCGATGCCAACCACGACTCGCTTGTCCTCCATCCCCGCGCCGAGGGCGGCGAGAAGATCAGCGCCTTCTTCGAAGCCGCGTGCAACCATCCTTTCGGAATCACCGCCTTCTCCTGGGACCCGATGGGCACGCAACAGCGCTGGGCCGGCCCCACGCCGGGCGAGCTGCAATACTGCGAGCTGGCCGTATATAACCACGTCGTCTGGCGCCTCTGGCATGTCTATGAGTTTGCACGACAGCTCATGACCGAGCTGCCTCCGGACGCGGCGCGCACACAGACGCTCTGGCAGGCGCTGCGCCGAGCGACGCAGCGCATCGACGACACCGACGTCGCCGCCGGCGCCGAGGAGGCGATCGAGATTCTTCTCGCGGCCCTGCGCGGCGCGGGCCGGGGCGATGCGACCGATTGCTTCGCCATCGGCCACGCCCATATCGACACGGCCTGGCTCTGGCCCCTGCGCGAGACGCGGCGCAAATGCCTGCGAACCTTTGCCACGGTTCTTGAACTGATGGAGCAGTACCCCCCGTTTCCCTTCATGTGCAGCCAGCCCCAACAATACGCCTGGATCGAGGAAGACTCGCCGGAGCTGTTCGAGAAGATCGCCGCTCGCGTCCGTGAAGGACGCTGGGAGCCCGCCGGCGCCATGTGGGTAGAGCCCGATTGCAACATTCCGTCCGGGGAGTCGCTTGTTCGACAGATTCTCCACGGACAGCGCTATTTCACGAGCCGCTTCGCCGAACACGGCTCGCAGCGCTATGCCTATCTTCCCGATACGTTCGGCTTCTCCGCATCGCTGCCGCAGATTCTCAGGCAGGCCGGTCTGGAGACCTTCATCACGAACAAGCTCGCCTGGAACCAGGTCAACGAATGGCCTCATGTTAACTTCCGATGGCGCGGTATTGACGGTACGGAGATACTCGCCCACTGCACGCCCGGCCACGATTACAACGCCGCCAACACGCCCGCCGAGCTCCGCCGCGGCGAACAGAACGCTGCCCGCAAGACCCGCGGTCGGCCCACCGTCTGGCTCCAGCCGTTCGGGTACGGCGACGGCGGCGGCGGTCCCACCGAAGCCATGATCGACCGCGCTTTGCTTGCCGAACAGTGCGACGGCCTGCCTCGCGTTCGACTCGCCCGTGCCGATGCGTTCTGCGATGAGCTTCATCGCCGGCGCGCTGAGCTTTGCGCCCGTGGCGATGACTTTCCGCTCTGGGATGGCGAGCTGTACCTCGAGCTTCACCGCGGCACCTGCACCACGCAGGCATCGATCAAGAAAGCCAATCGACGCGCTGAAAATGCGCTCCGCACCGCCGAATGGCTCCTCTTCACCGCTCCCATTCCCATCGACCAAGGCGAACTGAACGCCCTGTCGCGCGAGCTCGATGAAGCCTGGAAGCTCACGCTCCTCAATCAGTTCCACGACATTCTGCCCGGTAGCTCCGTCGGGATGGTCTATGATGATGCCCGCCGGGACTACCATCGCATCGGCGAGATCTGCACCCGCGCCATCAATCGCGGCATGGCGGCCTGGTCCAACGCCGCGGACACTGCGGGTCTCGCCGCTCCGATGATCGTGTTCAATCCCCTGTCGCAGTCTCGATCCGCGGTCGTCGAATGCGATGGATCGCTGCATTATGTTCACGACGTTCCGCCGCTCGGCGCTGCCATCGTCGCTCGCTCACGGGAGATTGACATCGCGCCTGTTCGCGTGAGCGATCGCTCCATTTCCAACGGCCTGATCGAAGCCACGATCGACGAATGCGGCCGCATCACGCATCTTCGACGGCTCTCGGGCGAACACAACGTCTGTGGGCGCCTTCCCGACGGCGCACGCGCCCCTCTCAACCAACTTGTGCTGTACGAAGATCGCCCGCAAGCCTGGGAGGCCTGGGACATCGACGCCCAGCATAAGGAGAAGGCATATCCCATCCAGGCGCCTGCGGACGATTGGCGCATTGTCGAGAGCGGCCCGTTGCGCGGCGCCATCGAAGTATCGCGATCGCTCGGCCGCTTCAGCCGGATCACCCAGCGATTCATCCTCGAAGCCGGCTCGCCCCGCCTGGACATTCATACGCGCATCGACTGGCATGAGACCAGACGCCTCCTTCGCGCTCTGTTCCCCGTCGATGTCCGCGCGCGATCAGCCACCTATGAAATCCAGTTCGGCCACATCGAGCGCGAGACGCACGCAAACACGACGTGGCAGCAGGCCATGTTCGAGGTGTGCGCCCATACCTGGATGGATCTCTCCATGCCCGGCCGCGGCGTCGCCCTGCTCAACGACTGCAAATACGGCCATTCCTGCCATGGCAATGTCATGGGTCTATCGCTTTTGCGAAGCAGCAAGTTCCCGGACCCCGACGCCGACATGGGCGAACACGAGTTCACCTACAGCCTTATGCCCCACACCGGCGATTGGCGACACGCCGGCGTCGATCGCGAGGCCCACGCCCTGAACGTGCCGCTCGTCGCGCGCGCCGTGTCCGCCGGCCAGAGCGGTCCGGTGAAGAGCAGTTATGCCCCCATTGCACTTCAAAGCGACGGCGCCGCCCACGTGTTCGTATCGGCGATCAAGCAGGCGGAGGATCACGATTCGCTCATCGTCCGCCTCGTCGAAACCCACGGCGGGGAGGGTCCGGTCGAATTAACATGGAAGCTTCCCGTCGGCGATGTCAAGCCGACTGACCTCCTTGAACGACCGATTACGCCTGTTGACTTCCGGCATGATCAGGCCGGGCAGCGCACCACGATCCTGTTGCGCCCGTTCCAGATCGTCACCCTCGCGGCCCGGCGATCCTAACGTGCGACGCCGGCAATCGTGTTCGATCATTCCTCGCCCGCGATGAACTCCACGAAGCCCCAGTGTTCGGGGAGATGCATATTCACAACACCCTGCGGCGACCAGACCCAGTTGTCCTCCGCCGTGTCCGGCACCTTTTCGTAACGTCCATCGACGATGTGGTGCCGCCACTGGACGCGCGAGAAATTGATGCGCCACACATCGCCGTCATTCGGCGGCGTCGGCATATGAGCGGCCGGGGCAAGATGGTCCCAGGGGAGTGCGAACTCGACAATCCACCCGACATCCACATCGGAAGGATCGTTGAGCGTTCCGGCCACCGAGACGGCGCTCCTCATGCCTTTGAGATCCCAATCGTGCAGCGCCGGACCCCCGTCAATATATGTCTGTACGAGGAACAGATCGAAGATCGTGTTCAGCGCGTTGACCTCGATCTCGTAATACTCTTCCGTGTCGCCATCCGGATCGATAAAGATCTCAAAATCGTTGTCATAGAACACAATGTCATCGCGCGCGCGCAGGATCGCCCACACGTGAGGCTCCTCCAACCGGGCGCCGATGTAGAGATATTCATCATCCCAGAGCATCTTCGCGCGCGTCTCGAAGCGGGGGCCGGGCTTGTGCTCGCCCTCGATATCGACGAACGCATCGGTCCAGGCGGCGCCCTCCCATGCCGCATCGTCGAGCCGTCCGTCGATGGCGATCAGCCCGACAGCGCGAAGACAGACATAATGTCTCGGCGCCGTCCCCCTTGCCGTGCCCGATTCGGCATCAACCGATCGATGACTCGCGCAGCCGAATCCGCCCGCCAGGATCGCCGCGAGACACAACAACCCGAATCTTCCGTCAATCATCGCAGACTCCCTTGGAAGCGGATTCGTTCTCCGCGCAGATCCGTGCATCATCCGGCGTGTCATCACCTTCTTCGGCCGTGACGCGCCCGTCATCGGTTGGATCCGCCGCGCGGGATTTGAGGGTCCTGAACATATATACAAGATCCTTTGCGCCGCCCACGGTGAACCAGATGGTAACCGCCACACCGGCGGCGAAGATGAACCACGTGAAGCCGTGCCAGAAGGTCAGCCAGGCTTCGTCACCGAGTTCGGCATGTTGCGCTTTGCGGCTGAAGTACCAGATGGTGCCTGCGACGAACACGATGATCCAGGCGATGGGCCAACCGACTGAAACATAGGCCACGACGCGATCCCAACCGGTGAACTCGCGGTCTATCCCCAGGCGCTGGAGCCAAGTGCGGGCGTCCCTGAGCGAGGTGGATGATTCGCCTGCGACGGCGTGCTTGCCGCGGTGAAGAAGGCGGTCCATGTTGTGGGTATGACGTTTGCCCAGCAAAGACGCGAGGATGAAAGCGCCGACGGCATAGACGATGGCATAGAACGTCATTTCCTGCCCGGTGAGGCCGTCTTTCAGGAACAGCGCCAGGCCGCGCAGAAAACGCTCGATGTCGGCAATTGCGCCGCTGCTGAACGTGGCGGCGGCGAGAGATTCACGATCGAACTGCTCGATAAGTGTCTTTCCGAGGGCGAGCGCCATGCCGGTGATCATCGCCGCCCACGCGCCGGCGGTGCTGCCACGTTTCCAATAGAGTCCGCCGATGATCGCGGATCCGGCTCCGCCGACAAACACGGCACCGGTGATCGCCAGGAACATGGCCACGAACTGGGTCGGCTTGTAGAGGAGGCTGAATACAAATATGAAGACGGCAACGGCAAAGATGGATGCCCTCAGCAACCACATGTGCTGGCGCGGCGAAAGCGGACGCTTGCGGAACGGCAGGATCACGTCCTGGATCAGTATAGATCCCCAGGAATGAAGATATGTATCGTGCGTGCTGATGAATGCCGCGAGCATGGCCGCGCACATCAAACCCATCAGGCCCTTCGGCAGCAGCACCGCCAGCGCGTACGGCGTGCGAAGCTGATTCTGCAGCGTCGTCACCTGTTCCTGGCTGCCGGCCGCAATCGCGTCTATCGACTGCTGCACCGTGGCCGCTTCGGCCGCGAAGTCCGGATGCTGCATGACTGTACGGATGGCGATTGGAACCACCAGGGCGATAAGCAGGAGAACCCGGAAGCGCCAGTAATTCAGAATGCCCGCCATCTTGGCTTCGTGCGCATCCTTGGCGCAACAATAGTAGCCCTGGGTGCCCTGCCAACCCAGCACGCAGTACATGACGATGATGCCGGAGATGAGATAATAACTGAGATTGAACTCCGGCTGGCTGGCAATCTGGAAAGGATGTACGAGCGACTTGCCGGCGGGGGCCATGAGCATCGCCTCGGCCATGCGATCCCAGCTCAGCGTGCAGATCAGGTAGACGATGACAATCGCAAAGACGACGTTTGCGAAGATGCCCTGGAGATAGTCGGTCACCATCACCGCAATGTGTCCCCCGAGGAAGGTGAACAGAATCGAGATTGACAGCAATCCCGCCATGAGAACGGCGAACGTGGGAACGTCCAGGCCGGCGAACGTAAAAGACTGCGGCAAGCCGCAGAACGCCATGAAGAAGCGCGCGCCCACCGCGGGGAAGATGCCGAAGTTAATAATCCCGGAGAAATAAGCCACGAGTCCGGCGAACACGCGAAACCGGCGACTGTAGCGCATCTCGAAGAACTGCGCCAGCGTCAAGGCCCGGGTGAGACGAAAGCGATAGACAACCCAGGCGGACAGGGCGAGGATGATCTGCACCGGTTCGGTGGTGATCGCGCCCCACCAATAGCCGGTGAATCCGTTCTCGTAGTACATCTCGAACCACATCACCAGCGTGATGAGACCGAGACCCGCCATGGCATTGGCCATCGAGATGAGGTACCGACCGCCGCACCGTTCGGCGGCGAGGAATCCGCTCACGCTTCGGGTGTACTTCCTCGTGCGCAGGGCCCCCACGAGCAGAACGACGAGGAGTCCGGCAACGATGCTCCAATCCAAAGCGTGCATGTGCATCCGACCGTCTGAGTAGGCGCGGGGCGGCCCGCAGAAGTGGCGATGCGCCGATGCTATCCGAAACCGGCGCCGGCTTCATGCTTCAGGATCGATACCTCCCTCCGGGGGCCGGCGAATCCCCTCCTTCCGCCATGTATCGAGCATCAATTCGTATCGGCTCGGCTTCATGCCGGTATAGATGCAGTTGCTCGTGGAGAAGATGTAACCCGGCGCCTGCATGCCATGCCGCAGGGCGTACCGGACCGAGCTGATGCACTGCTCGTCCGTCCCCGTCTGGAGCAGGCCGCAATCCACGTTGCCGCACAGGCAGACGCGGTCGCCTGCGAGGCGCACGACCTCGGCGATGTCCACGCCGGCCTGCGGGTCGAGCGAGTGCAGCGCGTGCGGATTGGCTTCCACCAGTCGATCAAGAATCGGCATAATGTTGCCGTCCGTATGCTTGATCACATAGAAGCCCAGATCGCGATAGGACCCGACGAGCCGGCGCAGGAAGGGCGTGATGAAGCGATCGAACCATGCCGGGGAGATGAAGGGTCCGGAGTTGAAGCAGTAATCGCTGCACAGGGCAAACCCATCGATCCCGCCGTGGCGTTGCAGGACCTCCGCCTTCTCCAGCGCCCGATCGACCATCGACGCCGCCTCCCGCTCGACCCGTTCAGGCTGCTCGGCCATGCGGACGCTGAGGGCCTCCATGCCCGCGCCGTCGGGAATCGCCCACGTCGCGTCCCCGTGCAGCATGAGGAAATACTCGCCCCCGGAAATATCGCGCACGGCGTCGATGAGCCGCATCGTCTCGTCCAGATCGCCCGGATTGGGATGCAGGAGGATGGCGTCATGTTCGTACCGCCCCGCCGTGTCGACATACAACTGCGCCATGTCACGGCGATGGAGATCGCGCTCGGCTTCGGTCATCTGGCGCCACTGGCCGTAGTCGCGGTGTGAAGGATGGACCTTGCCGAACGCCTCCATGGTGAGAAAGAAGACAAGCTCGAAGTGCGACACGCGCCCGGGCAGCGGGCGCCGCTCCAGCGCCGCGATGAATCGCTCTTTCGAAGTGCCAGCCTCTTTCGGTGCGCCCATGCTGGAGGTTCCCATCCGTCCTCGGTCACTGTCGGCACGCCCGGAGCAGTTCGTCGACGGTCGCGGTCGCCATCGCGATCACCGTGTCGGCGGCGCCGTAGTACATGCGGGCGAGGCTCTCCGGCTCGGCAAACCCCTCGGCATCATATGCATCAACGATCATGCCGCCGGGAAAGACGACGTTCGGCACCTGGCCCATCAATTCGTAAGGCTCGCGCGGCTCGAGAATGTTGCTGCGGCTGCGCGCGATCACCCGCCGGGGATCATCGAGATCGAGCAGCACGACGCCCGCCTGGTAGATCCCCGCGCCGAAGTGGCGGGCGACGCCGTGATAGACATGCAGCCAGCCCCGCCGCGTCTTCACGGGCGGCGGCCCCGAGCCGATCAGCTCATCCCAGTAATGATGCCGGCCGGCCATGACGGGGCCCAGCGGCCGCCACGCGATCAGATCAACCGACTCGGCCAGGACGATTTCCTCGCCGCTGGTGACACCTCCTTCCACTTCCGTGCGATTCGGCCGCTCCAGGCGCAGGTACTTCCCATCGCGCATTTCGGGGAAGAGCACGCCGTTGCGGGTCTCCTCATCGCCTCCGAATCCGACAAGCGCAAAGCGCTCCATGTCCGGCGTCTCGGCGATGCCGAGCCGGCATCCGGCATCGGTATCGGCGGCAAAGACCACGTAGATCATCTCACCGATACGCGTCAGCCGCGGATCGTAGACGTGGTAGATCCGTTGCTGGACGGCCTCGATTCCCTCGATCTGCACGATCTGCGGGCGGACGGTGAACGCCTCGCCATCGGCGCTCTCGGCGACCATGAGGACGGTCTCCCGCCCGCGCGTCTGCACCCTCAGCAGGAGGACGTACCGATCGCCGAGGCGGATCGCGCCGGGGTTGAAGACGCTGGTGACATCCACGGCGAGCGGCGGAACATCCGGGATGTCCGCCCGGGTGATGATGGGATTCGCCGCGCTGCGCTGCATGCGTACTCTCCGGCCGATTCTTCGGCGGGTGAGACTATACCGGCTTCCGCCTTCGGGCCGCAATCGACCGTCATCCTCGCGGGTAGAATGCGGCGATTCCTGCCGGCGGCGGATCGGCCCGGCCGCCGGCACGGTGAATCGAGCCCGAGCGAAAGGGACCGGCCGTGCCGTTTCATCCACCCTCCCATTGGCAGCGTCTGACGAGCATCGATGCTCACGCGGCGGGCGAGCCGCTCCGCATCATCACCTCCGGCTGGCCGGACATCCCCGGCGACACGATCCTCCAGAAACGCCAATACGCCATCGAGCATCACGACCATCTTCGCCGGGCGCTGATGTGGGAGCCGCGCGGGCATGCGGACATGTACGGCTGCATCCTCACGCCCCCCGTGACGGGCGATGGTGATGTCGGGGTGCTTTTTATGCACAACGAAGGCTTCAGCACGATGTGCGGGCACGGCATCATCGGGCTGGTCACCGTCGGCCTCGAGGCCGGGCTGATCGAGCCCGGAAATCGGCCTGTGGTGCGGATCGATACACCCGCGGGGCGCGTGACGGCGACGGCGCGCATCGAGGCCGGCCGGGTGCGAAGCGTCTCGTTCCGCAACGTGCCTTCGTTCCTTCTCAAGCGCGATCTTCGCATCGAGGCGCTCGATCTGGGTGAGATCACCTGCGACATCGCCTTCGGCGGTGCGTTCTACGCCTACGTCAATGCCGATGATGTCGGTCTCGATCTGGTGCCGGCCAATTATGCGAAAATCATCGACATCGGCATGCGCATCAAGCGCGCGGTCATGCAGTCGCATGAGATCATTCACCCGGAAGGCGAGGCGGATCTGAACTTCCTCTACGGTACGATCTTCGTGCACCGCCTGGAAGGCCCGGTGCACAGCCGCAACGTCTGCATCTTCGCGGAGGGAGAGGTCGATCGATCGCCCACGGGCACGGGCGTGAGCGGGCGCGCCGCCATCCATCACGCGCGCGGCGAGCTGGCCGTCGGCGAATCGATCACGATCGAGAGCCTCATCGGCACTCGCTTCGACGTGCGCATCGCCGAGCTGACTGAGGTGGGCGGGCTGGACGCGATCATTCCCGAGGTGACGGGCTCGGCCCACATCACCGGCCGGCACGAGTTCTTCATCGACCCCGACGATCCCCTGCGCGAGGGCGTTATGCTGCGCTGAGCACTGTGAACGATACCGGACGGAGTATTCATGAACGATCGAACCATCATGATCATCGGCCTCGGCGACCTGGGCGGCATCGCGCTCGAACTGCTGGCGCGGCAGGATGATGCGCGGCGGATCGTGGTCGCCGGCCGCAGCGCCGACCGGGCCATCGCGCGCTGCAACCTCGCCCGCGTGGGCGCGATCGCGCAGGGCCATCAGCCCGAGATCATCTTCGAGCGCGTGGATCTGGATGAGCCGGCGACGATCGCCGACGCCATGCAGCGACATGATCCGAATCTCATTCTCACCACGGCGACGATGCACACGTGGCGGTTGACGAACCTGCTGCCGCCCGAGCCGGCCGCGCGCATCAAGGCCGCCGGCTTCGGCGTCTGGCTGCCCGTCAATCTCACACCCACCCGCAAGCTGATGCAGACGGTCAAGGAGATCGACTACCACGGCTTCACGCTGACCGCACCGTATCCGGATGTGGTCAATCCCATCCTCCACCGGCTGGGACTGACGCCCACCTGTGGCGTGGGGAACGTCGATGAGATCGTTCCCAAGATACGCCACCTCGCCGCACAGCGGCTCGGTGTGCCCCTCGACGCCATCCGCGTTTTGCTCGTCGCGCATCACGCGCTCGTGTCGGCGGCGTACCGGGGCGCAACCGATCGCGTCCCGCCCCATCACCTGCGCATCTTCCACGATGATGAGGACATCACGCAGCGCGTGGATGCGGAGGCGCTGCTGCTCGCGGAGTATCCTTTGCCGCCTGGTTCGGCGAGTCACCTGCTCACCGCCGGCTGCATCGTCCGGCTGATGCGGGCGTGCTTCGCCGAGGAGGCGATCTCCCTGCATGCGCCCGCTCCCGGCGGTCTGCCCGGCGGGTATCCCGTGCTCGTCAGCCGCGAGGGCATCCGGCCCGCGCCGATCCCGGATCTGTCCCTGGACGAGGCGATCGCCATCAACGAACGATCGCACATCTTCGATGGGATCGAGCGCATCGAGGACGATGGGACGGTCATTTTCGCCGCACGCTCCGTCGGGATCATGCGCGATGTGCTGGGCTATGAATGCGGTCATCTCCCGCCGGAGGAAGCCGAAGATCGCGCGCACGAGTTGATCGCGCGCTTCGGCGCCCTCGCCGAGCGCTGCGGCGTCGATCTGCCGCGCTGAGAAGACCTGAGAGAACCTCACGGAACGGTGGCACGGGCTTCCCGCCCGTGCGAAACGACCGGGCGGGACACACGCCCCACTCCTCCGGTCGCCTCAGACAAGAAACGGTGCCTGGCACCGTTTTCGTGTGCGGGACGGACCGGCGAGACACCCATCCCACCTTCATGACGCCCGTCCCACCCTCTGTGGCAGCCGCCCAACGCCCGCGCTCGCCTCAGACAGGAAACGGTGCCAGGCACCATTTCCGGCGAAGTGGCGAAATCACTTCCACGTCAGGCTTTCGTCAGAAAACGGTGCCAGGCACCGTTTCCGGCGAAGTGGGGAAGTTACTTCCAGATCAGGCCTTCGGGCAGGGTGTCGAAGTTGTCGCAGCCGGAGGCGGTGACGACGACCATGTCCTCGACGCGGATGCCGCCGATTGCCTTCGAGTACAGGCCGGGCTCGATGGTGAGGATGTCGCCGGCGACAAGCTCAGGCCCGCCCTTGTCCAGCAGCGGCGGCTCGTGGACATCGAGCCCCACGCCGTGCCCCGTGCCGTGCACCATCCCGCAATAGGTGTCCGGGGCGCCTTCCGGGGGCAGACCCATCGGATAGCCGTGGGCGGTGATCACCTGAGCCGTCGCGGTGTGTACCGCCTCACCCGTCACGCCGGCTCCGGTGGCGGCGATCGCCGCGGCCTTCGCCTCGACGACGGCGGCATGCATCTTCGCGATCGCCGGCGGAACTTCGCCGTGCACAACCGTCCGCGTGCAGTCGCCGTTGTACAGCGTCTCGCGGCTACAGGGAAAGATGTCGACGATGACGGGTTCGCCGGTGCGGAGCGCGCCGGAGCCGATGTTGTGGCAGTCGCCGCCCTCCGGTCCTCCGGCGATGATGCTCGGCGGATTCGTATAACCTCGCTCAAGCAGGAAGATATCGACCATCGCCCGCAGGCGATCGGCCGTCAGCGGCTCGCCGTCGTGCATGAGCACGCCATCAGCACCGGCTGTGGCGCAGGCCACCATCTCGCAGGCCATGCGCATCGATTCCTCGGTCACCTGCTGGGCCTGACGCAGCCATGCGATCTCCTGCTCATCCTTGGCCCGACGCTCCATCACGCCCATCGTCGGGTCGCACTCGATGGTCAGCCCCGCCCGCATGATCTCGTGGGCGAAGATCAGCGGCAGCGACCGGTCGGCGGTGACGTGCTCGACGCCGGCCCTTCGCAGACACTCCGCCGTGGCCTGTGCCGTGGCGGTCTCGCGATCGCCGGACAGGCCCTCGGAAGGCGCGAAGTCCGCCGGACAGAACACGCGATCGGCCCGGGCGTGCCGTCGGGCGCGTTCCATCTCGATGTCGCGGATGATCAGCGCGACCTGGTGGCCTCCGGCGCCGTCCGTCAACTCGATCAGGGCGGCCGGATCACCCACCAGGAATCGCATCTTGTGGTACAGCCAGCGGTTGATCGCGGGGATGCCCGCACGGAGGATGGCCGAAGCGGTCTTCGAATGCTGTGTGTTCATGGGGTGACTGCCCTTTCGATGCCCTGAACGGTGATGCGCCCTGTCCTCGAGGCGGGCCGCCCCGCCGCCGGCCGCCGGCTGGGAGCGACTTCGAGCCTCCCCCGGCCGGATGCCTCGCCCCGGCCCTTATGCCGATCCGCCGAGGCGCTCGGCCGGAACACGCACCTTACCACATCCACCGCCTCCGGCCCGCCTCGCCGGCGGCGCTCGGTTGCCTCTCCGGGCTGCGTTGGAAGCCACGCCGCCCCGAGCCGGGGCATCGGACGCATTCAAGCCTGCCTAAGCGAGGCCGCCGATCATGCCGGCCCCGCCCGTTCATCCCGATCCCGCCGGCTCCGACCCCCGGCACGCGGCGCGACGGGCCGTCCCCGGTTCAGGCGGGCCCGGCAAATCGCTATGATCCGAATCGAAATCACATTCCCAATCCGACGCGCTGACATCGAGATGACGATCCACACCCACGCCCACGCCCGCGCCGGCCTCATCGGCAACCCGTCCGATGGGTATTTCGGCAAGACGATCTCGATCATCTTGCGCAACTTCACCGCCAACATCCGCTGCCAGGAATCCCCCCGCCTCACCATCGTCCCGCAGGCCTGCGACCGCCTGGAGTTCGACGATATCGATGATCTGAACCGCGACGTCCGCCTGCACGGCTACTACGGCGGCATCCGTCTCATCAAGGCCGCCATCAAGCGCTTCACCCATTACTGCCGCGAGCAGGATGTGAGACTGCCCGACCGCAACTTCACCATCGCCTACGACACGGACATCCCCGTGCGCATCGGCCTTGCCGGCTCCAGCGCGATCGTGACCGCGGTCTTTCGGGCCCTGATGCGCTTCTTCGATGTCGCCATTCCCGATTCGGTTCTTCCGAACCTCATCCTGAGCGTGGAAACCGACGAGCTCCACATCGGCGCCGGGTTGCAGGATCGCGTCATCCAGGTCTACGAGGGCGCTGTCTACATGGACTTCGACCGCGCCCTCATGGAGCGCGATGGGCATGGCGCCTACGAGGAGCTCGATCCATCGAAGCTGCCGCCCCTCTTCGTCGCTTATCACGAGAATCTCGCGGAGGCCACCGAGATCACGCACAACGATCTGCGCGATCGCTTCAATCACGGCGAGCGCGAGGTGGTCGACGCGATGCGGCAATTCGCCGATCTCGCCCGCCGCGCGCGGGAGCTGATCATCGCCGATCGCGGCGCCCAGATCGCCCCGCTGATGGATGCGAACTTCGATCTTCGCGCCCGGCTCTGCCCGATCAGCGCCGGCAACCGACGGCTGGTCGAGACCGGTCGCCGCCTTGGCGCGGCCGTGAAGTTCGCCGGCTCCGGCGGCGCGGTGATCGGCGCCTATGATGGCGATCCCGATCGGCTTGAAGCTTTGAGGCGGGCCTACGCCGACTTCGGCGCCCATCTCATCATACCCGAGGTCTGAGCCAGCATGACGACCGGCGCATCGAACGGCCCGCAAGCGGTTTCCAAGGCGATCATCCCCGCCGCAGGCATGGGCACGCGCTTCCTGCCCGCGACGAAGTCGATGCCCAAGGAGATGCTCCCGATCATCGACAAGCCGGTCCTGCAGTTCGTCGTCGAGGAGGCCGTGGCAAGCGGCATCACGGACATTCTTATCATCACCGCCCGGGGCAAGCACGCCATCGAAAACCACTTCGACGACAATCCCGAGCTCGAGATGTTCCTCACGCGATCCGGCAAGACCGATCTTCTCGAACACGCTCATAATCTCGCGCCAGGTTGCCGACTTTATTACATTCGCCAGAACCACCCTCGCGGCCTCGGCGACGCCATCCGCCTAGCGCGCGATCATGTCGGCGATGCTCCGTTCGCCGTCCTTCTGGGCGATACCGTCATTGATCCCGCGCCCTCTTCCCCGCCCGGCCTGCGCCAGTTGATCGACGCCTACGAGCGCATCGCAGCCGGCGTCGTCGCCGTCCACCGTGTTCCCACCGACTGGGTCCCCCGTTACGGGATCATCGACGGCGAGGCGCAATCGGCCGACAACCCCAATCTCCTCAGGGTTCGCGCCCTCGTCGAAAAGCCAGCCGCCGCCGATGCGCCCAGCGACCTCGCCATCGCGGGCCGTTATATCCTCACCCCCGATATCTTCGACTGCATCGATGAGGTCGACTCCGACGCTGATTCCGAACTTCAACTCACCGATGCCCTCAACGTTCTCGCCCGCCGCCGGCCCTTCTATGCCCTCCGCTGGGATGCCCGCCGATACGACATCGGCAACCGCATCGAATACGCCAAGTGCTTCATCGATTTCGCCCTGCGCCGCCCGGACACCGCCGACGCCGTCCGAGATCACCTGATTCAACTCCAGCATCTGCACAGGACACCCGGCTCATGACCCGCGCCGCACGATTGACCGATTGCGCTCCCTTACGACTTATAACATCAGGTTTCACGCGGCTCTTGCCTCCGGGCCTCGCCGCGTCACTCCTACTCCTCTGCCTCCTCGCCTTCGGCTGCGGCGAGGAGCAGGACAGCGTGACCGTGATCAGGCTCGCGCACGGCCTGCCGGAAACGCATCCAGTGCACAAGGCGATGGTCTACCTGGGCGAACACCTCGCCGAGAAGTCCGGCGGCGCCATGCGCATCGACATCTTTCCCGCCGAATCGCTCGGATCCGAACGCGAGTTGCTTCAGAAGCTCCAGCTCGGCGGCTCCATCGGCATCGCCAAGGTCTCCTGCGCCGTCATGGAGTCGTTCGCACCGGACTACGCGGCGCTCAGCCTTCCTTATATCTTCCGCGATGACGAGCATTACTGGTCGGTGCTTAACGGCCCGATCGGCCGCGAGATTCTCGACAGCGGCGAATCGGTCTCGTTGCACGTCCTGTGCTTCTACGATGCCGGCTTCCGCAGCTTCTATACCGTCGACCGCCCCATCCGCACGCCGGAAGACCTCCAGGGATTGAAGATCCGCGTGCAGGAAAGCCCGACCGCCCGTACGCTCGTCAACACGCTGGGCGGATCCGCCGCCCCGATCTCCTGGGGCGAACTCTACAGCGCCCTCCAGCAGGGCGTCGTCGACGGTGCCGAAAATAATCCGCCCTCCTATTATCTCTCACATCATTACGAAGTGGCGCCGTTCTATTCGCTCAACGAGCATGTCGCCGTGCCCGATGTGCTTCTCGTCAGCACGCACACGTGGACCCAGCTCACCGATCAACAGCGGCAATGGTTGCAGGACGCCGCAGATGAGTCGCTTACCCACCAGCGTCAGCTCTGGAGGCGGATGACCGACGACTGTCTCGTAAGGATCGCCGAGGCCGGCGTCGAGGTAATCCGGCCCGATCGCACGCTATTCGTTGCCAAAGTCCAGCCCATGCTGAACGACTTTCGCGCCAAGGATCCGAAGCTCGCTGACCTGCTGAACCGGATCGAAGCGACGCCGTAGGGCGGCCGACACGTCCAACGTTCCCCGGGACTCTCCTCCGTGCGCGTGCTCAGAACATCCATCGACAGGTTCCTTGAATGCAGCCTCGTGATGCTGATGGGTATCGCCGTGCTCAACGTACTCTGGCAGGTCTTCACGCGCTACATCCTTCCGCACCCGAGCTCATTCACCCACGAGGCAGCGCAGTATCTGCTCGTCTGGATCTCCGTCTTCGGGGCCGGCTACGCCGTCGGCAGCCGCATGCACCTGGCGATCGATCTCCTCCCGGCCAGTCTCGCCGGCCGGCGCGCGGGTGTCGCCCTCGAGCTGCTCATCAACCTGTGCATTCTCCTCTTCGCGCTGCTCGTCCTTGTCATCGGCGGGCTCACGCTCGTCCTCGCGCTGCTCGAGCGCGGCGAGACCTCCGCGGCGCTCGGATTGAAGGTCGGCTATGTCTACACCTGCCTGCCCGTCAGCGGCATCATCATGATTCTCTACGCCATCCTCAACACCGCCGAACGCATCCGCCGCTTCCGCCACGGCGGCGCATCGCCCCACCCGTCTGACCACTGAGTCGCCCCCGAGCCGATGCAGCCCCTCCATCTGTTCATTCTCCTCCTTATCTTCGGCGTCCTTCTCGCCATTGGCGTGCCGATTGCCTTCTGCATTGCGCTGAGCACGATGGCGGCGATGATCATGTCCCTGGGAAGCATTGATGCCGCACTTTCGGAGATGGCGCAGATCATCGCCACCACCGACTATTTCGTCCTCCTCGCCATTCCGTTCTTCATCCTTGCCGGCCAGATCATGAACCGCGGCGGCAGCGCGCGGCGCATCATCGATCTCGCGAAGGCGATTGTCGGCCCGCTGCCCGGCGGGCTCGCCTTCGTCAACATCGTCTCCGCCATGCTCTTCGGCGCGCTCTCCGGCTCCGCCGTCGCCGCCGCATCCGGCATCGGCGGCGTCATGTCGCCGCACATGGACCGAGCCGGATACGCCCGCGGTTATAGCGCCGCCGTCAATATAACTTCCTCCACCACCGGCCTGATCATCCCTCCCAGCAATATCCTCATTGTCTACGCCCTGGTCGCTCAGGTCTCCGTCGGCAAGCTCTTCGTCGCCGGCTACATCCCCGGTATTCTCGTCGGGCTCGCCCTGATGATCGTGGCCGGCGCCATCGCGAAGGCCAAGCGGTATCCCACGACCGAGCGCGTCCGCCTCCTCCAGGCCGTCAAACGTTTCATCTCGGCAGCCCCGAGCCTCGGTCTCATCATCGTCGTGATCGGCGGCATCGTGGGCGGCATCTTCACCGCCACCGAGGCCGCCGCCGTCGCTGTGCTTTACGCGGCGATCCTCGCCTGCCTCTACCGCGAGATGCGCATCGCCGACCTTCCCCGAGTCCTTCTCGATTCCGCCACGACCACCGCCGTGGTCATGCTACTCGTCGCCACTTCGCGATGCATGTCCCAACTCCTGACGCTCGAGCACTTGCCGTCCCAGATCAGCAGCGCCATCCTGGGCCTCTCCGAGAGCCCGATCATGGTCCTCCTTCTCATCAACCTCACGCTCCTCGTCATCGGCATATTCATGGATATCACACCGGCGGTGCTTATTTTCGGACCGATTTTCCTCCCCATTACCGACAGCCTGGGCATCGACCGCACGCACTTCGGCATCATCATGGTGTTGAACTTATGTATTGGACTGTGCACGCCGCCGGTCGGCAGCGTGCTCTTCGTCGGTTGCGGCGTCGGCAACGTTTCGATGGCGCAGGTCGTCAGGCCGCTTCTGCCGTTCTACCTGGCGATGCTCGTCGCGCTCCTGCTGGTAACCTATGTCCCCGCCCTCAGCCTTTCCCTGCCGCGTCTCCTCGGCTACTGACGCGGTCTTCTCCTTACGCGCGGGGCGTTCCCCTACAGGCGCCACCGTTCGCGCACGGCCCGATCCGTCATGCGCTGCGCCACCGGATCATCAATGATCCGCTCCGTCGCCGGATCCCATCGGATCCTGCGCCGAAGCAGCATGGCGATATTCGCCAGATGGGCGATCGTGATGCTCCGATGAGCGTGCTCCACCGGCGCCGCCGTCTCGCCGCGC
>Ga0272441_10003632_pt1 | contig 29106 bp, 18 predicted proteins | sample SSMProp6N_FD_193582 | JGI IMG/M metagenome (GOLD analysis project Ga0272441, IMG submission 193582) | Marine sediment archaeal communities from Little Sippewissett salt marsh, Falmouth, MA, United States - SSM-Prop-6N | ecosystem: Environmental > Aquatic > Marine > Wetlands > Sediment ... | reverse complement strand
ATTAAACGTTTGTGAGGCGTAGAAGCAATTGCCGTGATGGAAAGGGATCGGCCCGGCTTCGGTGGCGAACTCTTTGCCGTCGAAGTCGCCGATGAGATACTCGCCGCTACCGCCGTACAGAATCCATTTCTTGTTGTTCTGATTGCCGTCGATGGGTAGCTCGAACAGCTCGGGGCACTCGTGGAAACACTCCAGCTTGCTCTGGAATTCCCACGATTTCAAATTGTTGGAGGTGAAAAATCCCATCTCACGGTCATCGAGATAGAGGACCATCACCCATTGATTCGTCGGCTCGTGCCGGATGACCTTGGGATCGCGATTGCCGCCGTTGATATGATCCAGGATGGGATTACCTTCATAAACCGTCCATGTTCTGCCGCGATCGTTGCTGTAGGCGATGGACTGGGTGAAGGGCTGACCTTTGGACATGGGATTCCTTCCGCCTGCGGAGGTATAAAAGCAGACAACCACCTTCTCGTCGCCGGTTTGGAATCCCGCCGTATTGTTTTCGTCAATAACCGCCGAACCGGAAAAAATCGTCCCCAAATGATCCGGGTGAATCGCATCGCCTAATTCGGTCCAATGGACCATATCGGTGCTGACCGCATGCCCCCAGGTCATATTGCCCCAGGGCCAGCCGTAGGGATTATGCTGATAGAACAGGTGATATTCGCCTTTGTAATAAACCATCCCGTTGGAATCATTGTTCCAGCCGCGTTTGGACGTAAAATGGAATTGCGGGCGCAGCTTTTCTCGGTAGAGGTTCTCTTCACCAATGAAGGTATTTGCCTGATAGACAGCATCGAATCCCTTGTTCCGGGCCGGATCATACTTGTCGATTCGCAGGAGAGCTTTTTGGTCCTTAAACTCGTCAATTTCCAGAAACACCCAGAAGTCCGGCTCACCCGGCGCCAGCTCGATATCGAATTCACGCACAATCTTGTCGTCGATAATCAAATGAATCAGGCGTTTCTTGACGCCGTTCTTGACGGGAAAATTCAAGTATTTCTTGTTCAATAGAAATTCCCGCGTTTTGTCTTTGATGATCTCGATTTTGTTATCGCTTTGGATAATGTGATCCACGCCGATATGTCCCCAGCCGCCGGTGCGATTGTCGACGATTTGGATCTGTGCCTCTTTCCCGCGCCATTCGGCGACGTCCCAGCTATGCCAATCCAGTTCTTCCGAACCGCCCGGCTGGTCGTTGGGACCGGTAGCGGTGCGAATGACATTCCCGTCCACTAATAGACTCATGCACGTTTGACCCGGGTATTTACCACCGCCGATGAGAAAGTTGATGTAATGTCGCTCGATCTCAAATAGTGGTGATGTCAGGGTTCCCGTCGTTTTATCGCCTTTATAGAACGAGTTGACCAGTCCCTTACCTTCGAAGCCCGTCACCTTCATCTGATTGTCCAGCGTGCCGCGTGCCGGACCGGGACCGAACGCCTCGCCGACGACCTTCCAGTCGCCGTAGTCTTTCCCTTCGAAATCCGCAATCAGGATATCTTCCTGGGCAACCGCCGTCAGGGATAAAAGCATCGTCCCTAATAGACACAGGAATCGCTTCTTCATTGGATGTCCTTTCACAAATCAAGTTTATCGCCGACCTCTTTTTGTAGTTTTTTCAAGCGGGCCTTGAGCTTGCCGAGCCGGCGGGCGTTGGCCGGATCGTCGGCCAGATTGTTCATCTCGAGCGGGTCCGTCTTAAGATTGTAGAGTAGTGTCTTATCGATTTTCGGATAGTAGATCATTTTATAGCCGTCGGCGGTGACCATCCTTTGCAGGTCGATATAGCCACCGTAGATGGCGTCGTAGTTGCGATCCGTTCGACCCTCGATCAACGGCAGTAAACTCTTGAATTGCACGTGCTTCGGTTTTCGAGCGCCTGCGAGTTCCAATGTGGACGGCATGATATCCTGGAGATAGACCGGCGTATCGATCTTTCGGTTTCGAGGTACGCCCGGACCATTGACCATCAGCGGGACCCTGACACTGTGATCGTACATGTTCTGTTTGCCGATCAGGCCATGATGACCGACCGCCAGACCGTGGTCGGCGGTGAAGAAGATGTAGGTGTTGTCGGCTTTGCCGGTGGCCTCCAACGCGTCGAGAATGCGTCCCAACTGGGCGTCCATGTGCGTGATGATTGCGTAGTATTCCTGACGGTTCACTTTGACGGCATACTCGCTTCGAGGGAAGGGGGCCAACCTTTCGTCCCGGAGCTTGGCGTTGCAACCGATGGAATCCTTGTAAGGGTACTCCGGCAGGAAGTTCGTCGGGACCTTTACGTTGTCCAGGGGATACTTGTCCACGTATTCTTTCGGAGATTGCCTCGGATCGTGCGGGGCGTTGAAGGCCAGATACATGAAGAACGGCTTGTCGCTCGCTGAGGCGTTTTCCAGGAACGCCTCGGCGTGGTCCCCCAGCACTTCGCTCCAGTGTTTGCCTCCTTTCCAATAACCGCCGCGTTCGGTGTCCCACGGTTTCCACGGGTCCGGCTGGCCCTCGATCGGGCGGTTGTATCCCTCCCGCGTTTGATTGGGCATCCCGGGACGCACATCCTTGACGTGATCGAAGATATCCTCCGGCTTGGCTTTGACGTGCCACTTGCCGCTCATGTAGGTTTCGTAGCCGGCCTGTTTCATATATTGCGACCAGAACCTCCCGGCCTGCGTTTCTTGCTTGAGATTCGGCTCAAGGTCCCTGGCGTGCCACAGAAAACGGCCCGTATTCAACATCGTCCGGCTGGCCACGCACACGGCGCCATGCCAGGCGCCCTGATTGTAGGCGTGCGTAAAGGTGACGCCGTTGCCGACGAGCCTGTCCAGATTGGGTGTATAGATTTCATCGCAGCCCAACGACCGCAGTGTTTCGAAGCACTGATCGTCGGCGAAAATAAACAAGATATTCGGCTTACCCCGGTCGCCGCCAAAGGCCCGTATCCCGGGCATGGACAGCGCCGCAGCCCCTAAACCGATTGCCTTTAAAAATCTTCTTCTCGTTAAAGATGTGTTGCTCGTCATGATGGTTCCTTATCAAATAGGATTTGTTTTCCCGGATCGTAACATATCTTCGGTCTCTCGTATAGAGGCGATTGAGGTGTTCGTTAGGCTCATCGCCTTTTCAATTCAATCCGTTTATGCCCACGCGAATACAATGCGCTGCGTCATTATAGAATGTCTCGACGTTCTCGCCATTCAAGACAACCATGTCCGGTTTTGTCGCCGTTCTCAATCGCACGGTAGTGAGAGGTTGTCCCTGCAAATGCACTTCTGTTCTTTGGCCCGGCGTGAAGACAGCATATACTTTCGAGAGCGAATCGAGCACGACTTTGCCGTCCTTCCGCAGGTAGCTGCCGCAGGCGACAAAATAACGTACGACCGAGTCCGGATCATCCGTCCGGCTTCCGTTCGGCCGTGTGACGGCAAACATATACGCATCGGTCTCCCAGCCGTCGATCACGTTACAGCTATTGCGATGCATCTTTCGCCCGTCCGCCCGCAGGTTTAGATAGATGTCCGTAACCGATTTCGCCTCTTTGAGACGAACGCCGATCGCGTCGTTATCTTCGAGTCGTTCGATCTGGACCGCAGGTTCTTGGCCATCGGAATCGCAGGGCAGGATGGCAGTGATGAATTTATTCTGGCGTGTGATTTCTTTGGGTGAGAAGGCAAGATAGGTGACTTCCGTATCGGGATCATGATCTTTCAAGCCTTTCTTTTTAGCCACGGTTATTTCTTCCGGGAACAACGGTTGCACGATCGCATGGGCGTCTCCGTTGGAAATCAGTATTTCCCGGTCCTGTCTTTCGACATTGTCCTGATAATGCAGCAACCATTCGAGCTTGCCCTCCTCGTGGCTCCTGACGTCGTCGAAGATGAGGATCGCATCGCCGATCCATAAGAAGTGACGATAATTGCGGGAGAACCGCCACGACGTCGGGCCGGTCGCATCGGCAAACACATATTTAAGCCCCACCGTATCGATCAACCGATGTATCCGGCCCGGTGTCACCGTCCCACGGTCGCCGTTCCCGCAGTCTTCGGGATTTTGTCCGCGGCCGTCGATGAGAATCACGTTGTGCGCTTTGCTGTGACGGTAGTAGGTTGTATATTCCCGTCGGCTGTACGAACAATTGCCGGAATCGATAATCAGCGGTTTTCCCTCATGAAACAAAATAAAACTACCCGCATCCGGATGCGCGTGATTCCACGCAAATCCCGACTTAACGGCCAGCAGGGTGGCGTTATCATCCCACGATGTTCGTAGAATCGCCCAGCCGATATCCGGATACAGCATCGATTGGGCGACGCGATTGGCAGGAGATTTCTGCGGATTCAGTTCGTAATAGACCAGGCCCACCGGATCGTCTAATCCCGGATCGGTCCGGTTCAGATACCAATGATATTGCGGTTCATCATAGCCGTTGGCCAATAGCAGCCGGAGCGTTCGCGCTCCCGTTGCGTTCAGATTGCTGTCCCCGAAATTCACCGATAGTATTCCGTCTGATGTCGGGTAGCATGAATGAACGAAGAAATCCCCGGCCGTATCGAGCAGGGGAATATCCGGAGCCGAGGATTTGCCGTAAACATTCGTAGTGGCGAGTCGAAACAGCAAATACTCGGATAACGCATAGTTGGCATAACTGACGCTTTCATAAAACGCGCCTTTATCGTCGAAGTTGGCCGGCTTGTTTTGTAAAACGTTTCCCTGATAGGTGAACCATTCGGGGAAAGCCTCTGAAACGCGCTGGACCCAACATTCCGCCTGTGGCTCATCTTCCACCAGGGACAAGGCGGCCAGCCCGGCCATCGAGACGCACACGCTCCACCAGTTATGCCCCATCGAATCCAGCGCGTGAATGCGCTTCTCGCCCAAAACCCAATCATCCAGCGTGGGTAAAATCCCCAGCCGGACCATAGCTTCAGCAATGGTCTTTCTTTCGCCCGCGGACAGATAATCATAAATACTGTCGTATCCGACCGCGTATCCGTAACAGAATCTGGCCGTGTTGAGTTCCGAATGCCAAGGCGGATCGTGATGTGCGTCGCCGGCCCATCGACTCAAACGGCTGTAATGAATCAGGGCGTCTCGGAGTTTCTCGGCATAACGCTCTTCGCCGGTCATTTGATAAGCCAGTCCCAGCGTTCCCGCCATGCTGCTGATCTGACTGCTGGGTCGTTTATAGTTGCCGTGCTGGCCGCGACCGCCCTCAGCGTACTCCTTTGAGACCAATTCTTGTTCGAGAAGTTTATCGGCTCGCCTGAGGAGTGTGTTCCATGCCTCTTCGAACATAGCCTTGTTATCCATGCGTTCTCGCAAACGCTCTAATTTTTCGGCGGTAAAGAGTAATCGTGGGCGAGGTATTCCCGAATAGGCGTTTGCTGATGGGTCGGCGCTTCTTGCATAAACCGGTGTTATCAAACCGGAGATGATGATCATACAAAAGAGAACTGAACGCACCTTGTTAACTACCCTGTGAAATACTGGATATGTCATAACTATCCTCCCGGTGTATCAAAAATCGTAGGCTGTGAAGAACGGATCTATGCGTCCCAATACTCGTCAATGACTTTTTGGATATGAGGGTATCGCTCGTCCGTTTCGTTATATTTTTTTCTCAAACGCAACAACTCGACTTTCAACTCTTTTACGACATCAGTGTAGCGCGGTTCGCCATAAAGGTTATTCATCTCGTGCGGGTCGTTCTTCATATCGTACAGTTCCCAGCCCGGCCGCGTCCGTTTCGGCCCGCCTTTCCTGTAATTCAAACCATAGAAGAAAATGAGCTTGTGATCCTTGGTCCGCACGCCGAAGTGGGCCGGGTTGTCATGATGCGCCATGTGCATCCAATAGCGGTAATATGTGGATTGGGGCCAGTCGGCGGGCGTCCTGCCCTTGAGCAGTGGAACGAAGCTCCGTCCCTGCATGGTGTTGGGGGCTTCGAGACCCGCCAGCGCCAAAATCGTCGGGGCGAAGTCGGTATTGTTAATGATCTCATCGGTGCGAATGCCCGGCTTAATCATCCTGGGATATCTGACAAGAAACGGCATCCGCATCGATTCTTCGTACATCCAGCGCTTGTCGATGAAGTCATGCTCGCCGAGCATCATCCCCTGGTCGGACGTGTACATGATGATCGTGTTATCCATCTGTCCGCTGCTTTCGAGATAGGCGAACAGCCGGCCGATATTGTCATCGACGCCGCGAACGCATCGCAGGTACTTTTTCAGGTAGCGCTGATAGGCCGTGCGTTTGTATTGGTCGTCCGGTAGCGATGGATCGACGAACATGTGGTGCCCCATGTTCCGTCGTTTGTTGCGCTTTCCGATGGACGTACCCATGCCTTGGGTCGCTTGCGAGCCGTGCCGGCCGGAATCCCAGAGGCTTTCAGGCTCCGGGATATCGACATCGTCGAAAAGCCAGTCGTAGCGCTCGGCGTTCTCGAAATTATCATGCGGCGCCTTGAAGTGGTGCATCAGGAAGAACGGCTTCGACCGGTCCCTGCCTTTGAGCCATTTGAGCGACAGGTCGGCAATCACGTCCGACGAGTGGCACGAGTCGTAACGTGCGAACCGTCTCTCGTTCTTGGGCCATTGTCCGCCCGATTCGCGTAAAATCGGATTGAAATAAGAGCCTTGCCCCGGCAGCACACAGTAATAATCAAATGCCGGTTCTGTTTTGAGGTGCCACTTGCCGATCATGGCGGTTTCGTAGCCGGCCTGTTTCATCAGCCGGGGCAGCGTTTGCTTTTTTGGTTCGAGTTTGCCGCCGAGGTCGAGCGCGCCGTTGGTCTGGCTGTATTGACCGGTTAGGATCGTCGCCCGGCTGGGCACGCAGATCGAATTCGTGCAGAAGCAATTCTCGAAGAGAATCCCCTCGTTCGCCAGCCGGTCGATATTGGGCGTCGGCGCGACTTTCGCCAGGCGGCTTCGATACGCGCTGATCGCATGGGCCGTATGGTCATCCGACATAATATAGAGTATATTGGGTTGTTTGCTCGATGCCGCCCTGGCCAAACGTGTCATATCGGTCAGACATGCCACTGAAATGCTCATTCCCACCGTCTGCAAGAAACTTCGCCGTGTGTAAATCTTTGTATCCATCTTCAGGACCTCTCTATGATAATTTGTCTATCGATATGAAGTTATCGTGTAGAGTCGCACGGTTTTCCTTTATCTGAGCGAAGATAATATACCTGAGACAATGATTAATGATCCGGATTAAAGTCAACCGCTTTTGAGATCGAGCACCGGTGAATCGTCGAAGGCATCAATTTCTTCGATTTCAATGACGTTTCCTTCTACCGAGATGATTTTGCACCGGCTAATGGCGATGAGGTTCGGACGGACCGGTGAATGGGTGGCAAATACACCCGTCAGCGGGTTTTCCTTGCGCCCGCGAGGGTGAACCTTCAAGATAGCTCGTTTCTCCGGTGTATCGTTTTTGTCGAACCAGTACACGACGGTAACGTGGGCGTGTTTCTCCAGGCCCGAAAGTCCCGGTTCGTACTTCTTGTCCAGAACAATCAACGTTTTGCCGTTATCCCGGGCCACTTTACCTATGGGATGGAGCGCAAACTGTTTTTCGGCCTGCTCATTCCTTTCGGATAATGGCATTGTGCATCCTCCGGCGACGAAGACTACCGTCATGATTAGAGCGAAAGTCAGGTATCTCATGGAACAACCTTTCTGCATATTTCAAGGGTCATCGTAATAGCTTCTTGAGCTTTTCCACGGTCCGGATGTGCTGCGGATTTTGTGCGAGATTATAGTACTCGCCGGGATCGTTCTCGTGGTCATAGAGTTCAACGCCTTCTCGGCCCTCGTCCCACTCGGTGTAACGCCAGCGTTCGGTACGAACGGAGCGCCCCGCAATGCGGCCTCGCTGGACTTGCGTGAACGCCGTCTTTTTGCCGGGAAGGGTCGGATCGTTCAGCAGAGATATGAAACTCGTGCCGGCGAGATGGCCGGGCGCAGGCAGACCGTGCAGATCGACCAACGTCGGGTAGATATCCAGAAACTCGACCATCCCCGAGCAATGGGCGCCTCGGTTCTTCATCTCCGGCGTGACAACGATCAACGGGGCGCGGGCCGAAAGTTCGAAGAGGGTGTTCTTATTCCACCAGCCGTGGTCGCCGAGATGGTAGCCGTGGTCGCCGAAAAACACAATCGTCGTATTTTGCCAGAGTCCGAGACGATCCATCGCCGCCATAATCTTACCCAACTGGGCGTCCATAAAAGAAATGCCGGCGTAATAGGCCCGCATGAACTCGCGCCGCTCCCGGTCCGTGAAGCGGTCGAATTCCGTTTTCCAGCTACTTCCAATGGCCTGGGGAAGTTCGGCGGAGCGGTCGGCTGGTTCTCGGGGGAGTTTGAGGCGCTCGAGCGGATAGAGATCGAAATAGCGTTTCGGCGCGATAAACGGATCGTGTGGTTTGTGAAATCCGACGGCCAGGAAAAATGGACTTTGTCCCCGTTGCTCCAGCAGGCGGATGGCTTCGGCGGCCACCTGGCCGTCCGGCTGGGCCTCGTCGCCTCCCTCGGCCGCCAGCCATCGGCACCACTTGACGCGACCGCCGGTCAGATTTCTGCCCTGTCCTTTTTGGCCCCGTGGTGTTCCCTTCGGATCACAGGTGACATCCCACGCTTTCGGATCGTCCGTGTCTGTACGGCCGTGGAAAATCTTGCCTACGCGCGCGGTGAAATACCCGTGGCTACGAAACAATTGCGGCAGGGTAATGACATCCGGCAGCTTGGCGCGGAAGGGTGTCCTGTTGTCTAAAACGCCGGTCACATCCGGTCGAAGCCCCGTGAGAAAAGACGTCCGGCTCGGATTGCATACGGTGAATTGACAATAGGCGCGATCGAAGCCAATACCCCGCGAAGCCAACTGATCGATATGGGGCGATTTGACGATTGCATGCCCATAACATCCGAGGGAGAGATTTAGATCGTCAACGGTGATGAACAGAACGTTTCTTTTGACGTGAGCGCCGTGCACCGCAGGTAAGATGGGCTCTTGTATGGGTACATTACCGGCTACCCGGTGTCCAACAACAGTTGCTCCGGCCGCGGCGGCTGCGCTAAGAAATTGTCGTCGCGTAATTGTTTTATTCATAATTTGCTTCCTCCGGTTTTACTTACATGCCCGCCATACATAAAACGCGCCCGTTTTTAGTCGCCAGATAAAGCCGACCGTTCGCGGCGGACATGCCATCCATGATCGGCACGTGGTCGAGTTTGTACTCGGCGAGTCTCTCGCCATCCGAGGCCGAGAGGGCCCACAACATTGCACCTTTTTGCCCTGCGAGAGCGTCACTTTGAGCGTGGAGTTTTGCCTGGACGCCCGCTTCGAGGGTCCGTCCCCAGATTTCTTCTTCATCGACGACATCGGGCGGACCCGCCACGAATAACGTTCGATCCGCCAAGACCATCGCCCGGGCCAACAGGTCGGGCTTTTCGATCATCCATTTGCGATGAACCGCGCTGAGCTGCGATTCCGGGAATTTGGCGCGGTTCTTCCAGTTCACGGTGTTCTGTGCGATTTTTGTTTTATTCACCCGCGCGAGCCGCCCGGGGTCGAGCGTCTTGTCGGCGGCGAAGAGGCGGTATTCCAGCACGGACGAGTTGGTCAGGTATTTGGGATGCCGGCCATAACCGTAAACATAAGAATCGTCGAATGTCAGAATGCGGCCGGAAGGGACGATCCGGGCCGGGACGAACCATTCGCCCCATCCTTCGCCCGCGTTCTTGCCGTAAATCCAGTAGGTGCGATGGAACCAGGAATCGTCCAGAAATCCCGTCGGACAGAACAGATGGATCCCTTCGCCTTCCTGGTCGGTCTGGTGTTCCGGATCGATAACCGCTCTTTGTCCGTCCAGATTGAATCGCTGGGACCGCATGTACACGAATTGACCATCGCTGGAAAGAAGGTCCGGCAGCCCGACGGGCATTTTCTTGCCTTTAATTTTCGCTTGCAGGTTCTCGCCCGTTCTCGGATCGCGGTCGTCCATGACGGTCTCGGAAAGTTTCCGCCCAGTTAGTGGATTGAGCAGGATCATCCGCATACCCCCATCGAGAAAGACCGAACGCCCCGCGAGGACATACGCGACGTCGTTCTGAATGAGTACGCTACCCGAGACGGGCCAGACGGACTCGAGTTGTTCGTAGGACATCACTCGCAGATCGTGCGGGGCCGCGCGGAACCGCCAGGCGAGCGCCCCGTCCGAAGCGCGGAGGCAATAGACCCACCCGTCCGCCGAACCGAACAGCACGCGTCCCCGGTAAGTCGTGGGCACCGAATCCACGCGTCCACCGGCGGTATAGCTCCAAAGCCTGGTGCCGGAGATTGCGTCCAGGGCATGGACGGTATGGGTATCAATAGATGCAATAAACAGTTTACCGTCCGCGATCACAGGTTGGGTGATGCGTCCGCCGAGTTTGGCTTCCCAGGCTTGCTTTAGCCGCGTGGGAACTTTCGTCTCCGTATGTCCGCTGCGGGCCGGGTCGCAACGATACATGGGCCAGTCATTTTGAGTTTCGATTTTCAATTTCTGATTTTCGATTTGATCGTACGCAGGACCTTTCACCAGTCTTTCTGTCGTCTGTTTTCTGTCATCTGTCCTCTGCTGAGCCGGAGCCAGGACATTGAATCCGGCTAATTTGGATTGATAATAGCAGGCACAGGCGTTCGGTGTGGCGTAGAGCAGGCCGTTGCTGGGCATCACACCGTAGAAACAGCCGCCGCGGACCCAGTGATGGATCTCCCACTCTTTTGTGCGCGGATCGATAAATTCCGTACCGATCCACGAGGGGATGATGTATCTGTCCGTGGCTTTGCTCGGGTAACAGCGTTGGTGCATGACGGCGAAGGGGTTCACATCCGGGGGAAACTCGCGCTCGACATTGCCCGTCAGCGGATTGCGGCCGGTAAAGACGCCTGAGGACCGCGGCCGGGCGCTGGCGATATCGCCCGACCAGACCAAGCCGTCAATGACGAAGATGTCCTCGGGACAAAAGTGCCCGGAGGGATGGAGCTTCGAGGTCCAAAGCTCTTTGCCTTCCTCGGCCGAGAGGACGACTAATTCGCGTTTCCGGCCGGAGAATAAGACCAGGTTCTTATACATGATCATCGACGGCGACCATCCCGTGGGGATGAGCTTGCTGCGCTCGACGGGCGTTCGCCACAACCTCCGGCCCGAGTCATATTCGACGCACACCACGGCCTCGCCGTCGTGGTACACCACACGCCGCCCGTCCGTGGCCAGCGAGAGCGGCACGATCTTGCTCTTGATCCTCCACAGTGTATCGCCTGTTTGAGCATTGAGGGCCATCAGTTCATCAACCGTTTCGTCCCAGCCCCAGCGCTTACTGGCGCGGTCGCGTTCGTTCCAACAGTTTGCGTTTTCTTGCTTGTATCCGACCGCCTCGCGGTCGGGATTGACGACGACAAACAATACGCCTTTTTCACAGACAAATTCCTCTACGGTTTGGGTGTCTGTATAGGTGCGAAGGAGTGTGCCGGTGGCGGCATCGAGGGCGCTCAACGGGGCATTTATGCCAAGTGTGGTATAGACTTCATCGCCGACGGCGACCAGCCGGCGTGTCAGTCTCGTCGGTCCACTCTTGAGCGGGAACAGGTGGTTATACCACTGGGGCAATTCTCGCTTCCAGAGAATCGTCCCGTTAAAGGCGTCTCGCGCGGTCAAGAACCACTGGGGCGGAAGTTGGATAGAGTTCCTCGGGCCTTCATCCATAATGTAGAATATCCGACCCTTTGTCGAGACGAGTGTGTTGAGGCTCGCCGAGTGCTCGTGGCTCCGCGCCCAGCGCGGACTGCCGACCCACTGCATCCGCCGGGGCGGGCCGACGACCGTGTCATGGGATACGGCATTGCCGCTGGCGTTGTATAAGTAATGCGTCCATTCATCTATGTTCTTCGGGCGCGGCTTGACCGTTTTCCGCCATGTGCCGGCCTGCTTGATATAGGCCGCGCCATTGGGAACCAGGACGCGCATCACTTCGCTCATAGGAATCCCGCCGAGATCCTCAGAGACAACGAGGTTAACAAGGTTGTCAATGTAGGGGAGTTGGCTGCCGGTGAGTTGGTCTATGGATACCCGGCCATAAAGATGGAGCGAGAAGATATGTCTGCGGGCTTTTTCGACATTCTTTACGGCTTTATCCAGGCCGTGCACCATAAAACTGTCGTTCGCGCGCAACGCCGCGGTCAGACGGCCATCCCCGCAGCCGACATGGACGATAAAACCGCCCTGGATACCGGTTGCGTCAAGAATCTTCTTTGCCTGTTGCTCGATCTGCCCGGCGCAGGCCGCTGACGCCATCAGTGAGGCCGTCAGGAAATAAATACTTAGATGAGTCAATAGACGTGCCTTCTTCATGAGCCTTTCCCTTTCCATTGGAAGATGTGCGAAAACCCGTTGTCACTTTGTGCTCGCATGTCAACCGTCGTATGCATAAAAAGCCACCCTTTATTAAAAGGTGAGATATATTATACTGTTTCTAATGAGTTATATCAATACGATACGTTGAGTGCAACAAACAAAGATATTAACGGCGTGAGAGGAACGCCGCGTCCTGTCGCACAATGTAAAAGGGTACGGGAAGAACTCGAATAAGAGCCTCTGTTTTTGATTGGAAGCGTATGGATGCAGTCATTACGATACCCGCGCTGGGTGATAATGTCATTTATGTAGTTCGATACGATGCAAAGGATTCGTTTGTGGTCGATCCCGGCGAGGCTTCAGCGGTCCTGGGGATTCTGAAAAAGCACGGTTTGGCGCTCACGACGATTCTCCTGACCCATCATCACGGGGACCATGTGGGCGGGGCTTCGGAACTGAAACGAAAAACCGGCTGTGAGATCATTGCCGGCTACAAAGGGCATTCACGCGATGTGAATAAGGTCGTTGAGGACGGCCGGATTCTGTCGATGGGCGAGGCGAAAATCAAGGTGCTTGCAACGCCGGGGCATACACGGTCGTCCGTCTGTTATTATATGCAGCCGTGCGACACGATTTCAAAGGGGATGCTCTGGACGGGGGACACATTGTTCGTCGGGGGATGCGGACGGTTATTCGAGTGCGATCCGCAAACGATGTGGGATTCGCTGCTCAAGCTGGCTTTGCTGCCTGATGATACGCTCGTGTACTGCGGGCACGACTACACGGTGGATAATTACGAATTCGCCTTGAGTATCGAGCCTGATAATCAAGCGGTCAGACAGCGGTTGGACGACGTCAGGCAGGTACAGAGGCGAGGCCGGCAGACAGTACCTTCGAGCATATTGCAGGAAAAAGCGACGAACCCGTTTTTACGCGCCGATTCACCGGAATTAAAATCTGCTCTGGGTATGAGAAATGCCCCGGCGGTGGAAGTTTTTGCTGAATTGCGACGGCGAAAAGACCGTTTCTAACGCGGATGGAATCATTTGCGTATGAGTCGTATTTTTGATAGACTCCGCCCGTAATATTGGCGATGAGTAAGGAGAGTATGATGCTTGTTGTTCATGTTTTCGTTCATGTTAAGTCCGATCAAGTGGACGCCTTTATAGCGGCGACGCTTGAAAACGCGAGGAACAGCGTCCGGGAACCGGGCATCGCCCGGTTCGACGTGATCCGACAGAAGGACGATCCCACGCGTTTCGTTCTGGTCGAAGTGTATCGTACGCCGGAGGACCCGGGACGGCACAAAGAAACCGCACACTATCAGAAATGGCGCGATACCGTGGCCGATATGATGGCCGAGCCGCGGTCGAGTATCAAATACGAGAACGTTTTTCCCGACGAGCAAGGCTGGGGCTAATGGCGGTGTTCTGCAATAAGCGGGAGGAGTCATGAAGTTCGAATTTGCGACGGCGACGCGTATTTTGTTCGGCTCCGGGATGGTCCGTGACGTTCCGTCCTTATCGGCTGAGCTTGGAAAACGCGCCTGCATGGTCACCGGCCGGACCGGCGAGCGAGCCCAATCGTTACTCGAACAACTTAAAGCACATGGAGTCGAATCTCTAACGTGCCATGTGGATGGGGAGCCGACGACGGAGTCGGCAAAAACAGCGGTAGAGGTCGCTCGACGGGGACAATGCGATCTCGTTATCAGTATGGGCGGCGGCAGCGTTCTCGATACGGGCAAGGTCATAGCCGCCATGCTGACCAATACCGGCAAGCTGGAGAATTATCTGGAAGTCGTCGGCCCCGGCGAAGCGCTGACACAGGTCGCCGCGCCGCACATTGCGATCCCAACCACGGCCGGGACCGGCGCCGAGGTGACGCGCAACGCCGTCCTGGGTGTGCCCGAGCATCAGGTGAAGGTGAGCATGCGCAGCCCATGGATGCTGCCCTATATCGCTTTGGTCGATCCCGATTTGACACATTCGGTGCCGGCTTCCATCACCGCCACGACGGGCCTGGACGCATTAACGCAGCTCATCGAGGTCTATGTCTCCAACAAGGCGAACCCGTTGACGGACGGCCTCTGCCGGGAAGGTCTCAAGCGAACGGGGCGTTCTCTCCGTCGTGCGTATCAAGACGGGGCCGATTCGTTCGCCCGGGAGGATATGGCCGTAGCGAGCCTTTTCGGCGGATTGGGCTTGGCCAATGCCAAGCTGGGGGCCGTGCACGGCTTTGCCGGCCCGCTGGGCGGGATGTTATCCGCTCCGCACGGGGCCGTTTGCGCTCGCCTTCTGCCGTTCGTCATGGAAACGAACGTGCGGGCGTTACAGAGCCGAAAACCGAACTCTGAGATTCTCTCTCGATACGACGAAGTGGCTCAACTGTTAACCGGGCGAACAACGACACAGGCAAACGACGGCGTGAAATGGGTGCAGGGTTTATGTGCGACGTTGAACGTTCCTTCACTGACCGAGTTCGGATTGAGCGAGCGGGAATTTCCAAGGGTCGTGACGAAAGCGCAAAAATCGAGCAGTATGAAGGGCAACCCGATCGAGCTTGCCGAGAGTGAATTGATCGGAATCCTGAAGACGGCCTGCAGCCAGACCCAATAACTCATACGAGCCGAATTTTATTGTCATCCCTGCGAAGGCAGGGATCCAGGAGCGTAACGTATAGAGTGGATTCCCACTTTCGCGGGAATGACAAATCGTTTTATGTTTTTACAGAAGGATACATCATTGCTATGAACATTGATCTTCACTACGGTAAAGGGTTTCTATCCCTTCAAATTCCCGAAAACAACCTGTCCTCCATTATCCGGCCCTGGCAGAACGAAGGAGGCCCGGACAATCAGACTATGATGCAACAAGCGATGGCGGATGACGAGGTCAACCATTTTCAAAACGGGATAGCCGGTAAGCGTTTGTGTGTGCTGCTGGACGATGGCACGCGCGATAATCCTTTTGGGGATATCTTGGGACCGTTATTCGGTGCCCTGCAAACAAGCTCATTCGTGCGCTTCCTGATTTGCACGGGGACCCACGATCCGGACACGCCGGAGAACGAGATAATCAAAGGACAAATCGTCAAAGCCGCCGAAGAAAATGGAATCGGCAAATTCGAGATTCATGCCCATGATTGCCAGCACGATCAGTTCGTGGATGCGGGTACGACATCATACGGTACACGGGTCCTGTATAATGTCCTGAACGACGATGTAGATGTTTTTCTCACGCTCTCGGACGTTAAAGTCCACTACTTCGCAGGTTATTCGAATTCGGTCAAGAATTTCGTGCCCGGCATATGCGCCTTCGAAACGGCCGAGCAAAATCACAGTCTGGCGCTGAAGGAAAAGTCCACCTTCGGTCTTCACCCGTGGCATCAAGACGAGAGCAGACGAGCCAATCCGCTTGCCGCCGACCAGCTTGAAGGGATGCGGCTTATCGCGAAGCATCGGCCCGTTTACACCTTGACAACGATTACAACTTCCCGGCAGATACAATGGGCGCAGTTCGGATCTGTCGAGCGGGTAACACGTGACGCTTTTTCCGCGGTCGATCAAAAGAATACCCATACGGTGACACCGCACGGGCGGCTGATCGTCTCGCCGGGCGGTTTGCCGAACGATGTCGATCTCTATATCGCTCAAAGGGCGCTTGAATTGACGAAGAACGCCGTGACGGATGACGGCGAAGTACTGTTTTTGTCGGCGTGCCCGAACGGCATTGGCGAGCAAAAGACGATGGAAAACTTCTATAACCGTTTGATCCTTCCACTGGATGAGGTTCTTCAGTCCATTGAGAATGCATACAAGCTGTATAGTCATAAGCCGTACAAGTTTGCCCGGATGATTTGTCGATTGCGTCGCATCTGGATGTATTCAGAGATACCCGATGATCTCATCGAGGCGGCTCATCTGTATCCTACCAATGACCCGCAGGCCGTTGTGGATGACTGGCTTGCCGAGCAGGCGGACGTCAAAATTACAATCGTCGATGGCGCCAATAAAATTGCACTGTACGCAGCAGATTCTGCTTATTGATCTAAAGTATCGGCGAATAGAACAGATGCCCTCCGCATCGGCAGTCGGAAGCGCCAAAGCGCGGTATAGCTAATTCATACATTCCGGCCAGCTTCCTTGCCAGTTCACATTCTCGCCGGCGCGGCCCGGCCATCGTCATCGCTCCGAGCATCCCGGCTTTCGTTGACAGGTAATCGATGTGCCATCGCAAAGGCTTGATCTTCTTGCTGTGGCGTTCGAGCCGGGCTGAGAGATTTCGCTGGGCGCTGCCCGCATAGAAATAGAAGCCTTTTCGGAAAGCGAACCGTCCGAATTTGCCCACAGTAATGTGTCGGCCTATGGGCAGATAGAACACCGCGATGTACACTCCGCTATCCAATCGTGTGGGTATCTTTAAAGTTCGTGAAGCATTTTAACTGCTTGCTTGATGGCTATCTCGGCGGCTTTGGGCGCGAAGGGGCTGCTCGTGATTTCGTAGCCGCCTTCGACGTATAGATGCTCGGGCGCAATGTACCCGGCCGCACCGTTGCAGTGTGCAATCACGAATGTATGCTCGTACGGCGAGGCGGCCTTGATGGACATCCCGATCTCCGTCAAAACTTCGGCCCCGAGACCTACGAACGCAACGTCACCCACCCGTGCGGCGCTGATACACAGCGACGTCGGCGCGGTGTCCTTCTTGATCTCAAGCGAGCCTCGCGGTTTCCCGGGCAGTTCGAGCGTGACAATGGAACTGCGAATCTCCCCGCCGCCGGACAGTTCCTCGATATCCCGAAATACGTGTACGACTTCCTCGCCCAGCAACGTCCCGAGCAGCACCGGCTCCGGAATCCAGCCCGGCTCGGTATTGATGGCGGGAAGGACTCTGAACCACGGATCGATATTCCCGGACGCCCCGGCAAACGCCCCGGCGATCACCTCTTCGCCCAGAATCTTCTCGACAAACTGCTCGGCCAGACCCAGAACGTCCCCGCTGATTGTCAGATTCCTGCCGCCCAGGCAGGTCGCGTGGGTCGCGTAATCGAACAATGCAGCATAAGTGGCTCCATCCGGTTTGGCTAATTTCATCACGAGGACCTCTTTGTCCGTCGGCCCGTAGGGATTACGCCCGAGACGGATCGAGCTGTTCCCGGCCCGGTCGAACACCAATTGACGACGATTCATACCGACCGGCGAGTACCCCACGCCCGCTCCGATTTCTATCGGTTCCATACGGTCGAAAGCCTCATGACTTGCTTCAACGAGCTTTCTTTCCAGATCTTTCGTATAATCATAGTTGTTCGCGTGCACTTTGTCCGCATTGAGGGTCAATGTCGGCCCGGCATGGTTATGTATCGCGGTAAGCAGAAGCTCGGACGGACTGAGTCCGAATTCGTTCATAATGACCTTACGGAAATGCTCGGCGGTTCCGTCGTAATAACCGATCAGGTCGCTGGAAACGATCACGAGCCGCCGACCGTTGTTCTCAAAGACCACGATCCGCGCCGAAAGCGGATCGTGAACACCGTCGGACAGCGCTTTTCGAGCCCCGTAGCCGGACATCTTCACGGGCTTGTCCGGCGTAATATCAATCTTCGCAATCCCGGCCCGCAGCGTCCCGGCGCGATTCGCCGCATGTGAAGGCGAAACCACCCATGAAAAAGGGATCGTGAGTACGACGATCATAGCAATGGTTTGCTTAAGTGACGAATTCGATACGTTTGTCATGAAATATCTCCCAAATGCGATTTACTTACCTGGCGCCATAGGCAGTCATTATACTTATCGAATATCTCTATGCAAAGCGCCTTCTGCTCATGAATAAGGGGCAGACGGTGGGCGACGAATCAACGCAGCGTGAAGACCGTGATTTCGGGCCTTGTCTTCAGGCGTGCTCTGCCGACCCGGCCAAGTCCTCGGTTGACGTACAGTTTCTTACCTCCAACCTCGTACAGGCCCGCGTGAAACCGCCGGGTCCGGGTTTTCCACGTTCGGCTTGTGATCGGCTTGGTTTTGCTCCCATGCGTATGTCCGCTCACGACGGCGTGAGAGGGAAATTCACCTAAGTGTTCAATGCCGCGGGGATTATGAACCAATGCGATCGTCACCTGATCCGTGGGTACGTCGGCAAAGGCCTTCTCCGGCTGGAAATCGCCGATCCTCAGATCACCTAATCCGACGAACCACAGGGGATGACCGTTGATGTTCAATACCGTGGATTCGTTTCGCAGGACGGTGATTCCATTGGTTTCCATGCCCCGGATCAGCCGGCGAAGCAAATGCTCTCGCTTGTCGTCCGGGAGGCCGCGAATACCATAATCGTGATTGCCCAGACAGGCATAGGTGCCGAACCGGCTTTCAATATCGCCGAGCAACGCGACCACCTTCTCACGATAGGTGCCTCGAAAATCGTACGTAATGTAATCTCCCGTCAGCACGACTAAATCGACTTCGAGGCGATTAATCCGCTCGACGCAACGGCGTAAATAGCCGCTGCTGGTGGTCCGGCTGTGATGAATATCGCTGATGTGGGCGATCCGTGTCCCCTGCAAGCGTTTGTGATGATTGTGCAGATGCAGATCGATTTCGACCACTTCAATCCACTCCGGCCCGTTTCCCTGGGCATCCACCGCCCAGCGCGTACAGAAACCCAGCGTCCCGAGAATGGCGCCCTTCAAATAATCACTTGCCTTATAGGACTCGGTATCATCGGATATTGGCTTCATGTTTTCACGCATACGACACAAAATAATCTTTTTGTACGGTCCGCACAAGCGGGATGTTCGGAAAAAGCCTCATCCGGATCATGAGTCGACGGGCGTTTCCATTTCCGCCTCACAATAGCGGGCTGAATAATTTGGCGATGTCGTGTCCTAAACGCTTGAAAGAACCGCGCTTTTTCCACTGAGACCGATCAATCGCACGACTATTGTGAAGATATTCCATCTGACGTTCGCGAAGATTTTGAGTCGCCTCCGTGCCGTAGAGCAACAAGTTAATTTCGAAATTGAGTGAAAACGAGCGAATATCGAAATTGCTCGAGCCCAGGAACGCAATCGAATCATCGACCGTAATCGTCTTGGCGTGCAGAAGCCCGTTCTCGTAGGTGAAAATGCGCACTCCCGCCTCCAGCAATTCTTCAAAATACGCCTGGCCGGCCATGTCAATCAGCGGATGATCCGTTTTGACCGGTACAATCAAATTGACCACGATATCCCTTTGGGCGACCACCTGCATGGCCTGTAGAAAAGGCTCGTCGGGAACAAAATACGGCGTGGTAATAACCACGCGTTCCCGCGCCGAATACAGGACGGCCACCACCAAGCGTTGATAACTTTCGATCGGGTCGTCGGGACCGCTGGGAAGAACTTGTGCCGGGACGGTGCCGGACGGTTCCGGCGGGGGGAAGATGCCCGGTTCATCGAGGAGTCGGTCCGTACGAAAATGCCAGTCCTCCAGGAAGACGGTCTGAAGCTCCTGGACAATAGGCCCATTGAGCCGGGCCGTCAGATCGTACCACACCAGGTCCTTGTATCCATAGTTGTCATCAACGATATTTTGAGATCCCGTGTACGCGGTCATGCCGTCGATCACAACGATCTTGCGGTGATTGCGAAGATCGATCCGCGAGGCCCGGCGCCGGAGGAAGCCGACGGGCAACGTGTCATAGACTTCAACGCCGGCTTTCCTCAAGTCGTCGCCGATGGATCGTAGTGTACCCCAGGAACCCACGGCATCGAGCAATAATCGGCATTTGACGCCGCGCTGGGCGGCTTGTTTCAAGGCGTTCGCAATCATAAGACCGGTGTCGTCGTTTCGAAAAATGAAGAACAGCATGTGCACGTGCTGTTTCGCCTGTTCGATATCCGCGATGAGCCGTTGAATGACGTGGTTTGTATCCGAGATCAACGTGATGGAATTACCGTCGAGAATCGGCATGGATCCATACCGTGCGGCTAACGTGATGGCCGTCTTACATTGAGGCCCCAATTCGGGGTGGATCACATGAGGATGCCCGTCGAATTGTTTCTTCAGATGCTCCAGCCGCCGGATAAGCCGTCTGTATTGCCGGGTTCGACGTCGGGGCAGACGGTGCCGGCCGATCAGAAGATACAACACGAGACCGACCCAGGGCTGAAAAAAGATGACCGCCAACCAGGCCAGTGCGGCCGTGGGCCGCCGATTATGGACCACAACAAAAAGAGCGACAAGGCAAACAATCCATTCGGCAATATAAAGAATACTGGAAAAGGATATCATGTACGAATCCCATCTCAGACCATTACGGATCTTGATGATCGTAGCGAAAGGCCGCGATCAAAGCAAGTATCGGCATTTCTGAATTGAATCTTTTACCCAAACTATAGTATGATAATCTCCCGTAATATGAGCGGTCTTGACAGCCATCGTCCGGTGCCGTACCGACACGATGGATTTTATGAATGCGTAGGGGAATGAAACGATATGCCGATTCATGAATTTTACTGCCCGGACTGTCATCGGGTCTATAATTTCCTGGCCCGCCGGCCCAATGTAACCAAGCGGCCGAGCTGTCCGCGGTGTTCACGCCCCAAGCTGGAGCGTAAGATATCCCGATTCGCCATCTCCAAAGGCCTGACGGAGCCGTCGGAAGGCCCGGACGGTCTGGACTTGCCCCCCGGCCTGGACGAGGCCAAAATGGAGCGGGTTCTGGCGGAGATGGCCGGCGAGGCCGAGAACATCAACGAGGACGATCCCCGCCAGATGGCCCGCATGATGCGCAAGCTCTATGACGGCACCGGCCTGCCCCTGGGAGAGGGCATGGAAGAGGCCATGCGCCGCATGGAAGCCGGGGAGGACCCGGACGCCATCGAGGCGGACATGGGCGACCTCCTGGACAATGACGATATGCTCTTCGGCCAGGGCAAGCCGGGCCTCAAAGGCATGACCCGCAGACTACGCCCGCCCGAAGTGGACGAAAAGCTCTACGACCTCTAACCAGAGCAAGGCCATGGGTATTGGACACCTTCCGTTCGTCCTGCGGACGTCGTTCTACCCCTTTGGGGGGAATTTGGCTTTGTTCTGCAAATTCGTTTTCGCAATACGCATCACGCAGTACGCCTTACAAACTGAATTGGCTTCGTTTTTCAGTCCCTTTTAAAAAAGACACGGATTAACACTGGTTCACAGTGTCATTCTGAGCGTAGCCCTAGGGCGTAGTCGAAGAATCTATAAACCGAAGGATTCGATGCTTGTTCTCCTGATACCCTGATTGCCGGATGCCCTCTCCTTTATCCTGTCTTCTATCTCCTGTCTTCTTTATTCTATTTCAATTTAGATATATATTTGACTAAATTAATATTTCAATGTCAAGTGAAATCTCGGAGATCGAAAAATATTCACTCCGCCTACTTGATGTCATCTCGACCGGAGGCCCGGTCGTGTCGGGCCGAAGTGGAGAGAACTGGTCACATATGCAAGGAAATGACTGTTCGTAACCAGATGTCTCGACTGAGCTCGACATGACAGAAAAGTTTTGTAGAATGAGGGCTTTTCGGCAGTGAGCTCAGGCCGAACTGTGCCCCGCCGAAATGCAGGGCCGACGTGGTATGGGCAGGTTTTCCGCTCATCCTGATATTCAGCATGGCATCCGGCTTGTTCCAAGACGTCACTAAAGGTTAATTCGGTACACAGGCCGGATCCGTCGCGCCAAAGGCGCAGTCCACGAGCCAGTTCGACGCCATCACTGCAAAGTCGGCAAAATCCACCTTGCAATCGTTGTTCACGTCGCCTGCAAGTCTGTACAGGCATGGGATTAAAAGAAACGCTCGGTTTTCGCCTCCCGGATTGACTCCCCATCCTACGATCCAGCCGGAGGCGTTGATATCGTTCGCGGACCTCAGGGTCCAGCCGCCGGCAGAGCCTATGACGGTATTAAGGTCGATATTATTGCCTGCCCCGGTAGGATCAAACAATGTGGCATGCGTCGAGCCCTCGCTGTTTTCCGCTTCTCCGACGATCTGGCCGGCGTCGTTGATAGACTTGGCTTCACTGCGAGTACCTCCGAGTGTACCCAGGTCGGTATTGTTCCTCGCCCCCGTGGGATCGAACAAAGCGGCGTGCGTGTGATCTTCGTTGTTTTCCGCCTGTCCTACAATCCGGCCGGCGTTGTTGATGGAGTTCGCCTTACTGAAAATACCTCCCAGTGTGCCCAGGTCGACATTGTTGCGCGCCCCGGTGGGATCAAATAAAGTGGCACGGCGTCGGCTCCACTCGTCACCCGCTTGCCCTACGATCTGCCTGCTGTCGTTTATGGAGTATGCGCAGCTACTCCCTTGTACCAGTGTGCCCAGGTTAATAACACTGCCGGGCGCGTCAAGAATGAATAAAGCGGCACGCTCGCCCTCCTGGTTGTGATAAGCCTGTCCCACAGCATAGCCGGTGTTGTTGATGGACCAGGCCCGACTACTCCCGCCGCCGATTAGTGTTCCTAAGTCACGAAGGGTGGGCAGGACGGTGGTATCCGATATGGTATCAAATATAGTGCCATGCCATTCACCGTTGCCTTTTTCCGCCGCTCCTACGATCTGACCTTCGTCGTTGATGGAGTAGGCCGAACTCTCATCACCTCCGATTGTGTAGAGATCGCGATTGTTGCCGGCCGAGGTGGGATCAAATAGTGTGGCGCGCAGTCGGCGTTGATTGTCTTCCGCATATCCGACGATCTGCCCGGCGTCGTTAATAGAGTAGGCCCGACTCGAATCGCCTCCGAGTGTGCCCAGGTCGATGACCCTGTACCGGGTTTCTGCTTGTAGCCCAACCGTGCAAAGGAATGTTACTGCGGCGGCTAAAACAAAGATTTGCTTTTTCATGGTTCCTTACCTCCCAAAAAAGTAACAGAAATTAACTCCACGCTTATTTCAAGTTTGAAACCAGCTCTATGAGAAGTCAAGGCTATTTCTCAAAAATTGATTAAATTTTACGTTAAATATTTCCTTAGTTTTGTAGGGTGGCGGCCCCCTTTGGCAGTGAGCTCAGGCCGAACTGTACTCACCACAATGATTTCGTTAAGGTTTAACCTTGCCGAATTATTTATGGATCAACGTATCACAGGCATGTAAAAGAAGGATTTTGTGGCCGAGTAAATCTTCTCGAACAAATCTCGAAAGGAAACACAGAAGGTTTTGGTGAATAAAAAACGGTGGGGCAAGCCCCACCCTACATGGCTTACCCAGACCATTTAGCTCTTATGCTAATATCCTATTCGGCTGCATATATCAGGAGAAGTCTACATCCCTCGTAGAAATGTAACCTTATCATCTTTGATTGATTACCTTCCAAAACTTGATATTTCTTTAAGTTATGTTCATCACAGGCCGGTACAGTTAAAAGTTGTTTTCGTAGATCGGCTCCACCTGGTAAATCCTTTTGCTCAGGAAAAAGGCATTTTGGAGGAATGTGTTCCACACTTGTAGCCGGTTTTTCGCACATATAGCATGTTATTTCTGATTGGTTGATATTCATATAACGCTGAAGAAATATTAATAAACAACAGTTAGTATCAAAGGAACAACGTTGAGTGTATTCAGTTTCCGATTGTCTAGTTTCGTATCTCGCATAGGAACCCCCTAACAGATGCATAAAAATAACCTCATTTAGCATCTGTAAACATTATGTTATCAGATCTGATTATGTTTGTCAAAAAGAATGATGGTGGGGTGCTCCTTCGATGGAGTGTGTTCTGGAATTCCTTGCCTATAAATGAAAGCCGCAATTCTGACAGTGACCGAAAGGGGGCAGGTCTTCCTCACGAGTGAGGTAATCGGTGAATCCCTTTGGGGTAAAGGCGTAGAATCGGTCCCCGCAGCGGGGGCATTTGGTCTGGAACTGGATATAGGCGGGAATGGCCATCACGAGAACGTAGGACACGGCGAGGAATGGCATGAAAGAGGGGAAATGTTTGTGGCACAGAATACAGAGAGGCATAAACAGTAGAAAAAAAACGCCTATGACGATTTCGAACGTCCGCATTCTCCGCATCGCTTCTCTTTCATCCGGCGTTGCTGTTTTTCGAGTCATTGTGTATCCCCGAACCTAACGCGTTTTATCTGAACGCCATCACGCCATGGATTCTATCGGCTATTTCCGGCCCGAGGTGAATCAAGTTGTAAAAAATGGCCTTGCCATGCCGAGGGCAGACGCGATCCTGCTTCTTCCGGGAACAACGGGACAAGCCAACCCCAAAATCCAAAGCCTGACCCCTTTTGCGCTGACCCCTTTTGCGGCTTTTGTCTTCATCTTTGTTATGATTCGGGGAGTCTTCTGGTTATGTGTATATATAGCACCCAACCTTCGCTGACATGAGATGGTTTACGTACCGTCCAGTCTTCTCCCGCCCATGCGGTTATCGCATCAGTACTTAGGGATCCATCTCGTATGTCATATGTTTCATAATTGTAATGCCCTTCAGATAGTTGAACCGTGATACTGCCGGCTTTAGGCTGGAATACGATATAATCTGTCCCGGGATTATATAAACAATAGCCCGTATTTGCTATTGTCGTACTCGGATTCATCTTTGCAAGATGATCAAACCGGTTGGCGTAATGCACCATTTTTCCCAGTGCATCTCGTACGGGATCGTACACGGGATTAACGGTTCTGTTGATATTGTCATTGTATAACGGCCAATAGCATTCATAGGTATCCAGCAACAAGTTATGATGTCCTCGGCAAAAGTTCTTCCAAGCCCTCCGAAGTCCTTCCCGGATGCCCGGCACATAGGCTGGATAGGCGTCCCCTCCTTCAGACCTAAGCCAATAGGGTCTGCCTATTCCTCCATCATAATGGTCGCTGTCAAATATAATGGGTTTGCTGCTGTATGACGGCGACCCGCCCGTTCTAAAATCAATACCATCTATATCGATCTTGTCATCGGGAGAAAACCAGTCATGGGGTCCGCTTGCGGCATCTGACGTGGTCCAGTTTTTATAGCCTGAAATTCCTATCAAGTGCCGTTTCGCCAGGCCGGATTCATACGATTTCGCATAATGAACTAATGCTTTTTCCCATGCGATGGCTGCCAACCCTTCATTGGCTATTTCAAACATAACGTTATCGTATGCATTTAATGTGTCCAGAACCTTTGCCACCAGCATTTTTTGAATATCCAGATCGTGCGTATCGGTTGTGTAGAACGTTGTGTAGTCATTCGGATCAAAGTTCATTTTATTGATGTTGTTGTCCGGATGCCATATCGAGCATGTAAAATCACGATGGTTCCGATTCAGAGATCCCAGAAACATGACAGAGCAATACATTCCTCTTGCCTGAATTTGCCCGACCCTTTCGGATAGGATATCGAAATATGATTGATTGAACGAGGTTAAATCGAACTTATGCCCCCCGTCAATGCAGCCACCAACATCGCTTCGTTTCCACGGAAATGGAGGGACGGAATAATGTGCACCGGTTGATGCATTTTTTATATAGCTCCAGCAAGTCCATAATCGTGTGAAATTCTGTCCATGTGCCTGCATCCAGTCCAGAAACTCTTCAAATGTGTTATCATCATTATGATAAATTCGCCAAACCTCCGCGGTATTAATATTAGCAAAGGCTTGACTCCCCGCTAAATAGAGGGCGTCTGTTCCGTTCGTCGTAAAGTATCTGGGATTTGTCGGGTGCACGCCGAGTACGCCTGAGTGCAAAGGTCTATCCATGCCGAAGATAAAAAGGAACACGGCGATCCATAACACGGAACGAAAAATTCTCTCTTCCATGACCATGATTCACCTTTCAAAACGTTTTCATTATGATGGTCATATTTAATGTTGATATCGTAAGTCTGTTTATAAACGAGCTCATCTTTTCTTAGATAGCGTTCGCGGCTAAGACAAAGCGACGCTTTTTTACACATGCCAGGGATTGCGCATTGGCCGGGTCAGGAATCGATTGGCCATTTCGTCGGTGAGGAAATGTTCGGTTTTCGGATCCCACTGGAGCTTGCGGTTTAATCTGATGGCGATGTCGTCTAAGTGGCAGATGGTGTCGGTGCGGACGGCCTGCTCGACGGGGCAGATGGGTTGCCGGCGGCTCTTGACGCATTCGATGAAATTGCGGCGATGATTGGAGCTTCGGGGCAGGCGGATTTCGTTCGCGCCGATTGTGGCGGTCAGCAAAGACTTCGGCTCGGCGGCGAGAAAGCCCCGACCAACGAGAACCCAGCCATCGGTGCCCAGGAAGAGAACGCCCAGGCCGTTGCGCAGCTTGAATGGCTCGGCGCGTTTCAAGGCGTTCCCGGTATTCATGTGAATCATCTTGACGCCGTTGGCGTAGAGATGCTCGACCTCCCACTCGATGGGCGTATCGGCCAGGCCGTCGGCGGGGATGACGCCCCGGCCGGAGATTTCGACCGGGCCGGTCTCGTCCGTGCCGTTGCCCCATTGTGCGATATCCACCGGGTGAATCCCCCAGGCGCCGCCGAGACCGCCCAAGGAATAGTCGTACATGTGGGTCCACATACCGTCCGTGCCCATCGCTCTCGAGGCGCACCGCTCGTAGGTATAGGGCGCCCACGGGGCGGGGCCGAGCCATGTATCGTAGTCGAATTCACTCTTGTCCGGCATCGGCTGGCTCGGCTGGTTCGGACAGGTGATACTCGGGTGCGAGCCGACCATGATGGTGTGCAATTTGCCGATCTTCTCGTTGCGAACGAGTTCGCAAGCGAAGCGGAACTTCTCGTCGGATCGCTGCTGCGTGCCGAACTGGAAGATGACGTTATAGCGCTTCACCGCTTCGCGCACCGCCTTACCGTCGGTAATACACATCGCCAGCGGTTTTTCGTAGTACATGTCTTTTCGGTTTTTAGCCGCTTCGATGCCGATCAAAACGTGCCAGTGGTCGGGCGTCACGACCGTTACGGCGTCGATATCGTCGCGGGCGAGCAGCTCGCGAAAATCGTGATAGACGTCGCACCCTTTGCCGCCGTATCGCTGTTGGACCCGCTCGACGGCCCTCTGGCGAAAGATTTCGCGCAGATCACAAGCCGCCACAACACGAACGTCGTCATAACCGAGAAACGTGCGCAGATGCCCGCCGCCCATACTGCCGACGCCGATGCAGCCCATCGTGATTTTTTCGCTCGGCGGCACGGCTCCGTTTGTTCCTAACACCGAAGCGGGAACCATATACGGGATGCTAATGGCTCCTAACGCCGTGCCGCACACATTGCTTAAGAATTGCCGTCGATTCGACCTGCTGTATTTCATAAAATAGGCTCCGAGTTGTTATTTAATTACACGCCATTATACCTCAAAAACGTCGATTCCGACAAGAGATGATCGCCATATCTCCGGAATATCATCTTCTAACGTCATTGCATGACACTGAGCCGCTCGGCGGTTCCTAAAAAAAGTCTTGTAAGGGCTGTCATTTCGACTGGAGGTCCACTGGAAGTGGACCGGAACGGAGAAATCTGGCTAGGTTTGATTGATCGATCTCGCACGAAACCAGATGTCTCGACTGCGCTCGACATGACACATGCGTGCATTTTATTCCAGATACCAGCAGTAAAAAGGTTCAGCAGCTCCACAATGACAAATATGTCTTTTCTGAGCTTATCCTTAAGTATTCGCCATTCTGGGCCGATGACACCAAGGGATAGACCACGAATTCCCGGTTGGCTGAAAAGAACCTTGAAAATCCGGCTCAAATCGCCTATAATGACGAAAGTTGGGTGATCTCAGCAGAATGTGGCTTTTGGCAGGAGACAAAACCATGCAACCAAAAGATAAAGTGAAGACACGTCTTATTCACATTGATAACAATGTAGGGTGTGCAACTTGTTGCACACGTCCGCTGAATCTTCCGTGTGTGCAAAAACGACATTTGCACACCCTACAGGTCCTCATCTTCGTTGTCGTTGCAATTGCCTGTTGTGCGGACGGCCGGGCAGACGAGAACGACTGGTTTATCTACCTGGGCACCAAGGAGGCCAAGAAAGCGCCGCGTAAGAACATTAACGCCGCCGAGGCGCTGCCGCCATTGCCCTTGCCGGCGACACCGTTGCGGCGAACCGAGCGCAAGAAGCCCCCGCAGCCGGACTGCCTGGTGGGCAAGGTGATCTGGGGCGAGTCGGCCTCTTTTACCGATACGACCGGCAATAAGCTCGAAATCGCCGACTGGAATCTGTGCCCCACGGACGCGGAGAAGTTCGTGCAGAGCGCCCGGGCGTTGGACCTGCAATATCACTGGCAGAACACCAATCTGAACGGCTTCCATTACGATCCGAAGATACTGCCGGCGTTGTTGTTCAGCGGCGTGCGGACCTTGAAGCTCAGTGATTCGCATATCCAGTCGCTGCGCGATTATGTGTTAAGCGGCGGGATGATCATCTGCGATTCGATCGCCGGGTCGCCGTATTTCCATGATTCGGCCAAGACAATTTTCCTTCGCGCATTTCCCGAAAGCCGTTTTCGTCTCATCCCCGCCGACCATCCGCTCTATCATATGATTGTCGATGTCGATAAGGTCACCTGTCGCGGCGGCAAGAACCAAGACAAACCGTTCATGGAAGGCATTTTCATCGGCAGCCGGGTCGGCGTGCTCGTCTCGAAATTCGGTTTGGGCTGTGGCTGGAATCGCAATATCGAAAGGCTCAGGGGCCTTCAAAACGCCGCGTACTACGACATCAAAAGCGCCAACGATCTCG
>Ga0272441_10003631_pt1 | contig 29107 bp, 40 predicted proteins | sample SSMProp6N_FD_193582 | JGI IMG/M metagenome (GOLD analysis project Ga0272441, IMG submission 193582) | Marine sediment archaeal communities from Little Sippewissett salt marsh, Falmouth, MA, United States - SSM-Prop-6N | ecosystem: Environmental > Aquatic > Marine > Wetlands > Sediment ... | reverse complement strand
CTTTGTTAATAATTGGACACTACATTTCTTCATCAGTTTTTGAAAAAATTTTACAAATTGCTAAAAGTTTAACAAAAGAGAAAAGAGAAGAAGAAATGATTGAAAGTAAAGATGTAGCACTAATAGATTTTGTTTCTAGACAAGATTTTAGTAGAAATTATAGAAGTATTAAATTGGTAACGAATGAATTTAGATTGTTTTTGGGAGATGATGAAAAAGACGAGTGTTGGTTAAATACTAAATGGGTTGGTAGAGCATTAAAAAGACTTGGATTGGTTTTAGATAAAAGAAGAGTTGGAGAGGGAATAGAAGTTACTTTGGCAGTAGATAAGGCAAAACAAAAAATTAAAGATATTCAATTAAAATGAAAACCAAAAAAACCAAAAAAACAAAATGTAACCAATGCAAAAAGCACATAAAAGGCAAAATAGCATGGATTAATGCAAAACCACATTGTAGTAGTTGTTTTAAACAAATAAAAGAAGGAATTGAATTTAATTATCCTTTTCTAGATAAATATCCCTTTGAAAAGAAAAATGAATCCATTTAACAATCTCTCTCAAAACCAAAAAGATGTAATTGAAATAACTTACCAATTTTGGGGATCTGTCTTAACTTTTTTCTTAGGCCTTAAATCTTACAAATTAGCTATGATACCCTTATCTTTGGGTTTTATAGTAATGGTATATAGATCTAAGAGAAAAACGCACCAGAACCCTTAAAAATGGAAATTAGAGGTATTATAGAATGACTGATGAAGAAACTAATCAAAATAGAAGAAATACAGCAAAAGAAAAGAAAAAAGAGAACAAAAAATATCCCTATAAAAAAACAAGAAAAATTAAGTTAAATTTGTCACTTAATAATTAAAATAAAAGTATTTAAACTATGAGTTCATAATATAATCATGAAAATAAAAAATTGGTTACTTGGTTTGTTCAAGAGGACAGAATATGTCCAAATGAATGGGAAGAATCTTTCTGAGGTTCTTCAAAAAATAAATTTTTATAAAGAGGTCGAAAAGGCCTCCTTTTCTTTTTAACATGGAAACAACAACAGTTACTATATTTCAGAAGGATAGGGATAAGATAAAATCACTTCAAGATAAAATAACTAAAAAGAGAAAATCAAGGCCTATTTCAACTCAAGAAGTAGTAAAAACTATTTTTGATCTTTTAACTAAACATAAAATGTGGAGTGAATTAGAATGATAAAAGATTTATCTATTGCATTACCGCTGTTGTTATTATTTGCTTATGCCATGACATTTGGTGCTTGGTGTTATATAGTTGAAGGATATTTAGGTTTGGCTATGGGTTATTTTCTTGTATTAGTTGGAGTATTATTAGGAGTTATTCTTTTAGGAGGAAAAGATGAGAGCAAGTAAAACAAGAAAAGAATTAGAATCATGTGGTTTTAATAATCTTAGATGTGGGCTTATGGGAAAATTAAAAGGAGATGAAGCAATGTTGTATATGCCTATTGATGAAGAAAAGACTAAATATCGGTTTGTATATCATGGAAAGAAAGATTATGTTTTAGAAAAATTTGGGGGAAGAAGAAATGAGTGATCAAAAAGAGATAGCAAAATATTTAGAGTTAATTCCAGAATCAGAAGGTTATTCTTGGAAAGAAAAGTTTTTGTTAGTTAATATTGAAGATTCACCAGCTAAATTCTTAATGGAGGGAAAATTAGAATGAGATTTGGAAATATGGAAGTAACAGAAGAACAATTAAAAGAACTTCAAAAGATAAGAGATTATGGTTTAGAATGGAATAAAGAACAAAGGGAGGTAAAAAAAGATGTGGAAAAGCAAAGAGGATAGAATTGTCTTTGAAGTAGTCTTTTCTTGTGAAAATTGTTCCTGTAAGTGGTCAGATGGTTTTACTAAAGAAACTTATGTTTATGATGGATCAATTTTAAATCACAAAAAAAAGGATATTGGTTATAAATGTCCAAATTGTGAATGTGTTAATACATTTAAGGTTATTGAAAGAAAAAGAGTTAGACAAATCTCAGATGATGTTAATATAGATGAAAGGAGGTTAAGTTAAAATGGACTACCAGAATGAATTAAAAAGACTGCAAGAAGGTTCAAGTTATTGGAAACCCAAAGTCGGGCAATTCAAGGTGAAATCATTGTCAGAACTTGAAGAATCTGAACCATACATTCAAAAAAAGAGTGATGGAACAGAAGAAACCCATCCTCAATTCAGATTAAAGATTGAGGTTAATGGAGAAGAAAAAACTTGGACATTTGGAAGGGGATCAACTCCTGCTTCAACTTATGGTCAAATTGTGGAATTAGCAACAAAACACGCTAATCAGTTAAGTGGTGTAGAATTTACAGTTGTTGTTAAAAGTGATGGAACTAAAAACGATTACACCATAGTTTGATTATGTTTGCCCAATGCAAAACCTAAAACCAAATAACTAATGGATTTACCCCCCCAACTCTAACATCACCTGTGGGGGGGTTTCATACTCACGACTTAATGTGAGGGGGTTGAAATTTCAACTTTTTCGTAAAAGGAGAATAGAGTTTTGACACACCTCTTCCCTCGTTCTCCTTCTCCCTTCATAATCATCATGGAAAATAGAAGTTATAGATTCAAGAAAAAATGTGAGAATTGTGGAAGGGAATATGGTTCAGATTATCCTAATGATAATGGCCTTTGTTATGATTGTGAGATGGAGAAGAATAAAATGAAGGGATTAAACCCCTCGGAGAGATTTTATATTTAAAATGGAAAAAGTGAAAAATGTTGCAATTTATGTAAGAGTTTCAACTCAAGACCAGAACTTAGATAATCAAATTAATCCTTTAGTAGAATATTGTAAAAGAATGGGTTGGAATTATGAGATATTTCAAGAGAAAGAATCTACAAGGAAATCAAGACCAATTCAGTGGGGATTGTATAATAGACTTCTTAGGAAAGAGTTTGATGGATTAGTTATTTACAAATTTGATAGGTGGGCTAGAAGCACAAAAGAGCTTATTGAACATATTGAGAATCTAATATCTAAGGACATTCAAATATTTTCTTATTCAGAGAACATAGATTTAAGTTCAAGTATGGGTAGGGCTATGCTAACTATCATGAGTGCATTTGCTCAACTAGAAAGAGATCTTATCAGAGAAAGGACTTTAGCAGGATTAGCACGTGCTAGAGCACAGGGAAAGAAGTTAGGAAGACCAAGAACACGTAAGTTACGAAACGGGGTAGGAAAACAGGGGGGGTTTTCCCTTGTTAAGGAAATAAATCATAAAACGGACGTTTAATATATGATAGCCGACATATCTTTTATTATAAAGATAAACACACAATCAAACAAAAACTAAAAACAAAATGGAAACGAAATGGATTGTTTTGGGAATATTAGTCTTTCTCTTATCAGTATTCTTAAAGATAGGAAGTGATTATACTAAGAGGAGATCTAAGGAGGGTTGGAAATAATGCTGAAGATGAAGAATGGAATCTTCCTGGCATTCATAAGTTTAGGTTTTATGGCCATTGCATTGTCCACAACAAAGTTAGGGATGATTGAAACTTATTCTATAATAACTATTTGTTTCGTTGTAGCCATAATAGGAATCTTATCAGAAACAAAACTATTTGAACTAACAAGAGAGATTAGGGAAGATAGCTTTGATTGAGATAGTTTGTATTATTAAAACTAATTTTAAATTCATCTTCAATGAAGAAACCATCCGAGTTGAATGAAAATTCTTTAGCACCACCATAGTAACAGGCACATTCGTAGTTCTTATTGTTGTTATCATTAACTATTTTTATACCATATATCAAAGGATGTTTTAATTTATCTATATTAGAATAGATAGTTCCTAGTGCAAAACCTACAGTTATCAGTAAAATGAATAGTGTAATATACACTATTATAGCATAAGTATGTCTTGATTCTTCCATTTCTTACCTTTTTGTTATCTTTTTGTCACCTTTTAATAAAAAAGTTAACTTTTTTGTTGATAATATAATCTCACCCGCGCCCCTATGCCTAAAAAACTCACTTTTCCTCTTCATCCTTTTTATTTTCATCATTATCATGCGCATCATCATCATCCGAATCATTTTCATCATTTTCATCAATTAAATTTGGATCAATATCACCCATACGCAATCTTTTCGCCTTTGTGAGCCATTCTTTAAGTGTTCTTTCTGCAACACCGAATGCCTCAGCTAATAAAGAGGTTGGTAAATCCCCTAATTGCTTTACTATTTTCCTTTTTTGATATATCTTCCATATAGTGTCTGCTCTTGTTACGAACTCTAATCGTCTAGGACTGAGCGACTTGTCCTCGTCAGCATCTATATTCTTTAAATCCTCTGCCTTTGCCTTTCTATATTCCTCTTCGGGTATTCCATAACCATCAGAGAAACGACCAAAGAAAGTGGGCTTAACTACATGATAGTTCTGTGTTTTTTTACCTAAAATATATAGATTTCTTTTTGCATTAAAATCATAAAAATTAAAATATCCTCTTTCAAATCTTCCTTCAAATTTAACATCTATACAGAATATACTTCTTCCTAAAGCATAGTTCATTGGAAACTGAAAGAAATTTGGAATAATTATTAATATAAATAAGTTTAACTGCCTACACTTTCTAAAAAACTGTCTGAGCGTCATACCTAACTCACTCCAATAATGTGCATCCTCCCATTCATCTACGAGTATGCACGAATATCTTGGAACTTTGAAAGATCTCTCTATTAAATCCTTAGGCCTCCACACAATATTTTTTTGTGTGAAAGGAACATCTATATTATGAATTTTTTTCATTAAGTATGACCATGCCTCTCCAATCTGCGTGAATAAAACACTCTTTCCAGTTCCAACTTCAAGAGTAGATGAAAATCCAACAGCCAAAAAAGTCATATCATCAACGATTTTTTCTGCTAAAAGTTTAAGATTATCGTATAGATAACCATCAATATAACGACCAGCAGATTTCTGATGTTTAACAGAACCCATAGGGTATTTATCTTCTAAAATTTTTACCATTTTTAATTTTCATAACTTTTAGTTAAAACGCCACAGCTGAGGATAAGTCTTTTCCTTTAGGCATATAGTATTTTCTAGAACAATCTTGAATTTCTTCCAAAATTTCATCAAGTTCTTTTTCTAATTTTTCATCATAAACATATATGTGTTTTTGAATACCACCCTTTACCACAAATTTTTTTTGGATGAAAATATTATTTATTCTTTCTCTAAATTTTTTAACTTCGTTCATGCTTAGTAAGGTTGTAGAGTTCAACAAAAATTGTTTAGTTAAATTTAATTTAATTTTTTGTTTTTCAGCACTATCCGACGGAAAATTTAGTTCAATAGTGGTAAAATGTTGTAAAATTTTATCTAATCTCATAAGTGTTGCAACAGCCATGTTAAATGGAGCGTCACCATCTCTTGAAAAATCCATAAAATAATTAAGTTAACTTAATTTTTAAACTTAACGAAATTATTTTAAACTTCAAATTACTTATTTTTTAGATAAAAAAACAAAATGGCAAGTTCAAGTAATAAAAAATCTTCTTTGTCTAATATAGAAAAACTTATAGAATCTCAAAAAACCTCACCCATAGTTCAATTTCAAAAAAAAGCAGGAATACCTGTAGGATATAAAAGAAGTAGTGGAGGAGGCGGAGGTTCTTCTTCTCAACCAAAATCAACATTAACTACTCCAACACCATCTGCTTCAGATTTAAAAGGAACAGCATCAGAAAAACAAAAACAAATAGAAGCATTTCAACAACAACAAAAAGCAATTCAACAGCAAAGAGAGAGAGCAATAGAACAAAGAAAAGTAATAGAACAACAAAGACAATATGCACAAAAAGTAAGGGAAATGAGTTATGCTCAAAGACAACAATTTTTTAAAGAACAGAATAGATTAGCAGAAATAGAAAGATTAAGAAGATTACAAGAACAAGGTAAAAAATTAAATCAAGAAGCTAAAAGAAAACTACAAGAACAAGAAAAAAGAGAAAAAGAGGCAGAAAGAAAACAATTTGTAACTAATTATTTGAATACTCAAATAGAATCTAAACAAAGCAAAGCTGATTTAAGGCCAAATTTTGTTAAGACTATAGAAAATAGTAAGTTCTATAAAAAATATAAAAATACTTATGGAGGACAAGCATTACAGGGATTAATTATAGATATTCCGACGGCATTATTAAATTCAACTAACAAATCAATCAATTTCATAAACAAATCAATCAAAGATCCAAAGTTAAGATTAAAACAATCTAAAGATATATCTAAAAAAGCATTTGAAGTTGTTAAAAGTCAAATAAACAAAGCAAAAGATATAGAAGATTTGAAAAAGAGAAGTAAAAAGGCCTTTTTAGGATCATTAAATACTGTAATCAAAGCACCAAAGAAAACAGCAAAATTCACTGGAGATGTAGTTTCTGCTATGAAAAAAGAAAAAACTTTTTCTGATAGAAATGTTTTGAATATTGGAAGAAGTTTTACTTATACTTTGTTAGATAATGTTACAAACGCTCCTTCTTCTATAGCGACTTTAATAGAAAATCCAAAACTTGTAACAAAAATAATTCCTGCAACTATTGAAGCTGGAAGAAAAAATATTAGTTTATTAAAAACATCACCGTCGGAAGCTATTGGAAAAATTGGTGCTGATTATTATACTTTAAAACTTACAAATAAGGGTTTAAAACTAACTGGAAAAGTTTCTAGCAAAGCATATAATAAGTTGAATCCATATATTTCAAAATTTGAAAAGAATAAGTTAGAGATAAATGTTCCTAAACAAACTTTCAAAAACAAAGGAAAACCCGTTTATTTGAAGATAAGATCTACGGGAACTCAGGTTAAACCAGGAAAAATTCCTTTTGTAAGTCCAACCAAATCCGTTTTTTATAAGAAAGGTGCTTTCATAAAATTCCAAAAAACTCCTGGAATAACTTTAAAGTCAGTTAAAAGGATTCCGACGGAATCTTTAAGAAAACAAGCAAGTTTATCTGGAAAAAGAGTTTTAGGAGTTTCTGCACAAGCTAATAGATTAGTAAATTTATTAAAGACAAAACAAGTAATCCAAAAACCTTTAGGAGCAGTAGAAAATAAACTGAGTTCTAGAGGAAAATCATTATTGAAAAAACTTGATGCTGGAACAATTACTGAAAAAGAGTTAATAACATTGGATAATTTAGTTAAAAAAACAGGTTCTAAAGGTATTCTTGAGAGGAGTTTCTTTGCTGATCCAAGAGGAAGAGTAAGATTAAGTAGATTAGGTTTAGAAGAGATTAAAGAAGGTAGTTTGTATGATTTATTGAGAGGTAAAGTTTCTTTTAAGAAAGCAAAACCAGAAATTTATGTTTTTGAAAACACTTTGGTTGAGAAATTTCCTAGTTACTTAAAGAATGTTCAGAAAAAATTAAAACAAGGTAAGCCATTAACCGAAGCTGAATCACAAAGATTTTTGGCTTGGCAAAATACAAGGACAGGAAAATTTAAACCAGTTGGTTTTCAAACGATGGAAAGCGAAATAACTCTTGCTCCAGGAGAGATTATAAAGAGGGGTAAGAAACTAACAACCATTGTTAATAATGGAAAGAGAATAAAAATTGTTACTGCTAAACCAGTTAAGTTGACCAAAATAACAAGAAAGTTAGTTGATAAATTTAAAGATAAAAAAATTACTACTACAGAAAAAATAAAATTAAAGAGAAGATTGAAGAAAGAAACTGGAATAGATTATGATTTATCTTATAAGATTAAACCTAAAAAATATTTTCCAATAAAAAGAAGAGTTTTATCGTCGTCATTAGGTAGATTATATAAAGTTACTGGGAGAGAAAAAAGATACAAAACACCAAAGAACATTAAGTATAGGCCTCCAAAGAAAACTAAATATTCTCCTCCAAAAAAAGCATCCATTAAAAAAACTCCTCTTTCAAAATATAATAAAACACCAACAACAACCTATAAGAAAACACCGACGACATCTTACAAGAAAACTCCATATTTCAATTTATCTAAAACACCACCAACAACAACTAAAACTAACTTTAGAATAAATCAAAAGAAGATAAAATCAAAAGAATCATCGGGATCAATACCTGTGTTTAATGTTTATGGAAAATCAGGAAAGAAATTTGTAAAGTTAAATAACAAACCATTAACAAGAAATGATGCTTTATCTAAAGGAGCTTATGCAATAGATAATACTACTTCAAAATCTTTCAAAATCAAACCAGCAGGTAAAGATAAGAAACCAGGAACATTGAGAAAGGGAGAATATAATTATTTCAATAGGGCTGGGTATAAGTTAAGAGAATTTAGAGTTTCTAAGGGAAGAGCATTCAAAATAAATCCAAAATATATAGAAAGAACAAAGTATGGAATAGATACTAAGGGAGAGAAAAAAGGATTGAGCATAGCAAAATACCTAAAACAACAAAAAAGCCCGTCAAAACGACTTAAAACACAAAATAGAAGGGTTTTATTAGAGAGATTAAAGAAAGCAAGAGCAGTTAGAATGAAAAATTTGAGGAATAAAAGGTGAAAGGAGGTAATAACAACATGGTAAAGAAAAAATCCTGTAGAAGAAAAAAGAAAAGGTAGAAATACCAAAAATTATACTCTATAGAGTGAGTGGACTGATCACCACAAAAAGGATAGGCCTTTTAATGGTAAGAAGGAGTAATCCTCGCCTATCTTAACATTTAAAAATAATGTTAACTTAATATTTTAATGAATATCCGATTGATTTTATTTCTTGTTCCAACAATTTTATTAGTTTCTAATCTATATCATTTTATCTATACTAATGTTTGGATTATTGTTGGATTATACTTCTTATTTTTTATTGTAACTTACATTTCTATACACTTAAAAAATAAAGAGAGAAGTATTCCCAGACCAGTTTATCTTTCTAATTGAATAACAATTCATTAAGTAATAAAATGTTATTCAATAAAAACATTTATATAAACTAATATCTTATAGATTTATGAAAAAAAATATAAAAATCATAAACTTAAACAAACCATATCCTTCTACAAGAAAAGATAAGAAATTTATGGTTCTCGTTATGAATCCAAAAACGAACAGAATTAAAACCATTCACTTCGGACAAAAAGGATATAAACACAATTATTCTAAACAATCATGGGAGAAATATATGAAAAGAAGTGCAGGTATAAGAGATAAAAAAGGCAGGAAAACAAAAGATAATCCTTTATCAGCTAATTTTTGGGCAAGGAAAGTTTTATGGAACGGAAAAAAATGGAGGAAAAAATAATTTATGGTTAAGAGAATAATTTTCTTGTTTCTTTTATTGATACTCTCTTTAAATTTTATGAGTTCATTGGAATCACTTGGAGAATTTGAACCTAATACAAATGTAACAATCTCTCAAACTTGTTATGATGCTACTTATATAAACATAACTTCAATACAATTTCCAAATGGAACAAGAATAACTATTAATGAAGAAATGGAAAAAGATGGTGATTTTTTTTATTCTTTTTCTCAAACTTCTCAAAGAGGAAGATATGATGTTCGGGGAATTTCAGATGGATGTTCTGAAAGTTTTGCTTATTACTTTTATATTGGAAAGAGATTACAAACAGGTGAATCTTTAATGTATATAATTATGATTTGTGTTCTTTCATTGTTTTGGTTATTTCTGCTTTATCTTATAATAATTCTTCCAAGTGAAAATAATAAAAATGAGAATGGAAATGTTATTGGTATTGTCAAATTGAAATATTTGAGAATTTTTGTTATGGGAATATTTTATGTTTCAACAATAATTTTATTAAATATGTTGAATGGATTAGCTATAAATTATACAGATTTATCTATGTTTGCAAATATTATTGGGTTTTTATTTACAACAATGATAAATGTTTCTTGGATTTTTACAGTTATATTAGCCATTTGGTTATTCTATATGTTAATCCATGATTCAAATGTTGAAAAACAATTAAGTAAAATAAGTAGGTTTAGAATAAATGGATAGTGAATTGATAAATTTAACTCAAAGAATTGAAGATTTGAAAAGATTAAAGTATGAAAAACAACAACAACAATTGAAAGAAGAAAAATTAAGAAAAATAAAAGAAAAAAAGAAAAGAGGATCAAATGTTATAATTAGAGTTCCAGCAAAATTTCAGAATGAAGTAATAAAATTTATTCAAGAAGAAAGAATAAAAAATGGATTAGATGTTAATCCATTATTAGGAACTAAAATAATAGCATTGATGATGAAACATAAAAATTGGAAAAAGATAGTTTTTGATTGTGTTCAATATGATTTTAATTTAAAGGAGGATGGCCATGAAAATTACCTCATTTAAACCAAACAATAGAGGACAAACAACCCTAATCTTATTCTTAGTCATATTTGTAATTTTCATATCAGTTATCTTTATTTTTATAGGAGGTTTTATTGTTTTTAACATAAACTCTGCTTTGGATTATGATGTGGATCTTGGCCAAGTTAATCTCAAAGATGTAAATCAAAATAGTTTTGGACAATTCAATGAAGCATTTGTTAATAATGCAGATTTTTGGGGAATTTCTGTTATCTTTGGAGGTATTTTTGGTTTATTCATTTCAGCATATTTTTTAAGAAGTTCATATCCTAAGTTAGGTATAATATTGGATATTTTCATAATTTTATCCTTATTCATTGTTTCATTATACCTAAGTTCAACATATCAAACTATTATAGATAGTTTAGCTTCAGTAGATCAAACCTATCTTGAAGACAATATGCCAAAATCTTCTGGTTTTATAATTAATCTTCCAATATATGTTGTTATTATTGGAGTTATAGCTATGGTTATTTTTCATTCTTCACTACCAAAAAGAAAAGAAGAACAATATCAACAAGGAGGTTATCTTCAGGGAATTTAAAATGAAAAAACTATTAACTATCTTATTAGTAAGCATTTTCTTACTTAGTAGTATTTCGGCTTGGGATTGGGATAATATTAAATCATATAACGAAGAAACAAAAACAATAACAATAAAGAACGCTTTAGGTTTGGGAGAAACGCTTGCAGAAATACAATTACTAACAGAACAAGAAAATAGAATTATAGATTTGGGTGATGGATTTTATCAACAAGTGGCTTTACTGAATTTTAAAGAATTTAAAGATTATTCTAATTCTATTGGAAAGATAAAAACATACAACTTAAATAACAATAATGAAGAAGAAAAGAGGATTATAAAATTCAAATATAAATCAATAGAGATAGTAAGCATTCCTGTTTATGAAAAATATAATTGTAAGTTAATAGATGGAGAAGATATTTGTGAAAACAAAATAGTAGGATATGAAGATAGAGAGAGAACTGATTGGATTGAATTTAAAGATTTAAAAGAACTACCTGATGAAAAGAACTTACAAATAGGACTTTATGCAGATGTTAAAAAGGGAGATAGAATAGAATGGATACCAGAATTTTTTGGAAAGAAAGTAGAAGAATGGGCAATATGGACGGAGGGAGGAAGTGCTTTAGTTCATTATTACGATTTTGCAGAAAATAATGGAACTATTGTGGATAGAGTTGGAGGTTTAAATCCAGCAAGTTATAATGGACAAGTTGGAGCAATAGGTGGAATTATAGGTGGAGGTTATCATGGTAATGGAACACAGGAAACAGATTATGTTCAGTTTGGAGATAATACTGGTGTTGTTCAAAATAAGAATTTTACAATCCAAGTATGGTTTAATACAACAAATGCCAATATAGGAGATAATGATCCTATTATTGCAGAAGGTAGAACAGACCAAATTAACGATAGATGGGGAATCTTACCCGCAACAAACGGAGGTGATGAAGTTAAATTTGAATACTACACAGGAACTTCCTATAACGCAATCGGTTCAACTGGTTCAAGTTTAGATGATGGTGGATGGCATCATGTTGTTGTTCATACAATAGATGCTGGAAATGGAGATACTAATGCAACAATTTGGGTAGATGGTATAAAGGGAGGTTCAACAAATATAAGTTCAGCATTTGATGTTTCATCTTCGGTTTTATTTATGTTTTCAGCAACATATACTGCTGGCAATGACCCTTATCATGGATTAGGAGATGAATTTGGATTTTGGAATGTAAGTTTAAGTGAAGAAGATATATCTTCTCTTTATAATGCTGGAGTGGGATTGCCTTATGGACAAAATGCAATAACCGTAACATTAAACACACCAGAAAATAATACAATAACTCAACAATCAACTCAAACTTTTAATTGTTCAGTAAGCACACCTTCAGGAACAGTTCAAAATTTAACTTTATATATAGATGGTTCTCCAAATGAAACAATATCGGATGGAGTAAATGACTTTCTAAGTTTAAGCACAGAAAAATCTCTATCAGAAGGAACTCACACATGGAATTGTAAAGCTTATGATATAACTCATAATTCAAATTGGTATGATTTTGGTTTATCTAATTATACTATAAGTATAGATAATCAAGCTCCTCAAATGAATGTAACATATCCATTAGGAACTATTCCTTATTTTGTTTCAGGAACAAACATGAGTTTAAATTGGACTATAAATGATACTAATTTAGATACTTGTAAATTTGAATATTCTGGATCAAATACTACTTTAGATTGTGGTGCAAATGTAACATCTTTTAATATCACTTCTACAAATTATAAATCGGGTATTGTTTATGCTAATGATACTTTAGGGCAATCAATTAGTCAAACAATAGAATGGGATTATATTTTATTTGAAAATGATAAGTCTTATAACTTAATTAGTTCCGAAGGAAATACAGAAAACTTTGAAATAAATTTAACTAAATCTTCTAGTTATTCTATATCTTATGCAAATTTAATCTATAATAATACTGCATATAATTCAATTTATAATTTATATGGAAATAACATTATCATTAATAAAAGTATTACAATTCCTTTAATAACTTCTCAAACCAATAATACTTTTTATTGGAATTTTATTACTTCAGAAGGAATTTCGGTAAATTCAACTCCAAATATTCAACAAATTTATTTGATTAATTTAGATGATTGTTCTTCTTATAGTAATTTGATTTATAATATAAGTATGTATGATGAAGAAACAAAAAACAAAATAACAAATGAAACAACAATGGATATTTCTTTGAACTTATATGATACTTCAAACACTAACTTAATTTCATCATATAATAGAACATTTAATAATACTAATCCTGCAACAATTTGTTTGGATAGAAATATATCAACTAATGTTAATTATCATGCTAATTTAATTATAAGATATACTGCTAATGTTTCAGAATCAAATGTTTCTTCAAGTGAATATGCAATAGAATATTATAACGAATTAAACTCTTTGATTTCAAATTCTACAATTCCAAAAGATATTTCATTATACTCTTTGAAAAAATCAAAATCTACAGATTTTCAATTAACTTTTAGAGATTCTTTTTTAACATTAGCTCCAAATATTTTAGTTTATCTTTATAGACAATATATTGAAGATAATGATTATAAAATTGTAGAAGTTCCATTAACAGATAGTAATGGACAGACAATATTACACATGGTAAGAAATGATGTATTATATAATATTGTTTTTGTAGATTCTTCTGGAGAAGTAATTGCCTCCTTTAATAGAATAACTGCTTTTTGTGATGATTATACTATTGGAAGTTGTTCTATAAGATTGAATGCTCCATCAACATCTTCTTCATTGTATAATTATGAAGAGGATTTAGGTATTAGTTATTCTAATCCAACATTTAATACGAATAGTGATATTGTTTCCTTAACTTATCAATCATTGAATTTATCTACAATTACTACTTCAATGGAAGTTATAAGATCTAATGCTTTTGGTAATAGAAGTGTATGTAAAGATTCATTAACATCTCCAACAGGAACTTTATCTTGTAATGTTTCATCTATAAGAGATACAGATAGGTTTGTTTTTGTTAATATTTATGTTAATGGAGATTTAAAAATAACAAAAACAATAGATTTAGAGGCAGAAGATTCTGGTTTTGGAGTTATTGATGGAGCATTCTATTCATTTTTGTTAATGTTAATTTTGATTATTATGTTAAGTGAAGATAAACAAATAATGGTAATTGGAGTTGGTATTGGTTGGGCAATTATTATTGGATTTCAACTAATAAAAGGAAATATTTTATCTTTAGGAGCAAGTGCTATATGGCTTTTTATTATCGTTGGAATATTTATATGGAAACTAAAAAAGGAGGATAGAATAGCTTAAAATGAATTTTAAAGTTCTTTTAGTTAATATGGCATTGATTGGAATTTTGACTTTCTCTATTTTTGCATTTATCATTCAAACGCAAGTAGATAATGATGTTGAAGATAGTTATAGATTAACTAATGATACTAGAATTAGCACTGTTTATTCTCAATTAGAAGATGATTTTCAAACATATAAAGATAATGCTGAATCTTCAGAAGGAAATTTCAGTGTTGTTCCTCCAACACAACAATATGGTGAATTAGAAGTTACTTCTATATTCTCTCTAACAAAAACTGCACAAATAATCATAAAAGGTTTTTGGAAAACCATAATTATTTTACCCCAATCAATTTTAGGAGTTCCATCTTCTATTGTTGGAATCTTTGGTGCGATATTAGTTATATTCATCGTTATTGGTGTTTGGGCAATATGGAAGGGGGTGATTTCATAATGGTAGATTATCCTGATATGTCTAATTTAAATGCTACAAGTGGTATTGGAGGTATTTTAGCTTTGCCTAATGCTTCTTATCCTTATTTTTGGACTTGGATTTTATTTGGTATTTGGATGATTATAACAACATCCCTATATTTTTCAGAAAAGGAAAGAAAAGGAAAAGGTAACTTATTGAGTTCTATGTCCGTTTCTTCATTAGCAATAATTATCTTATCTTCCTTAGGAACAATAATTGGTTTTATAGAAGTAAGTGTAATGGTTCAAAGTTTAATTTTTAACTTAGTTATCATTTCCTTGTGGATTTTTTCAGAAAATTAGGTGTGAGTGATACAAAAAGATGTTAACTTTTTTATAATTATATTCTATTTTGTTAACACATATTTATAAAGATTAATTTACTTAAAAAAAGTAATACTTTCAATACAAATGAAAGGAGGTAATAAATAATATGGCTAAAAACGGAATGCCTGAGAGTTTGAAGATGGTTTTGATGTGGGGTATTGGTCTAGGAATCTTAGCTCTTACATTATTGATCCTTTTAGTAATCTTCGGTAACTTGTCAACTAACTTAGGATTTACAGCTGGAACTGCTGGATATAATGATACAGAAGAAGTAATAACAGATTATACTACATCAGCAACTAACCTTTCAGGTCAATTTGGAGTTGTAGGAACTATGATTGGTATAGCTCTATTGTTAACTGTTTTGATAGGAATACTTGTATTCGCTGTTAGGAAGTTAATGGGTGCTACAACTACTGGTGGAACTAGTGTTCGGAGTAATGGTGGCTTTGGCTAAATAATTTATTTTTTTTATTTTTTTATTTCATAATCAAAAAACAAAAGAACAATGAAAGAAGAAATGCCTAAGGAAGTGAAGAATGTTTTGATTTTTGTAATTGGTATTTCTTTGGTTTGTTTAACTATTTTAATATTGATTGTTTTCTTTTCGCAATTAACTAATAATCTTGGATTTGAACAAGTTACATTTTCATCTTCAGAAACAATCCTATCTGACAACGGAACAGCGACAACTCTTTCTGAAGAAATACTTTTAGCATCAACAGATAGTATAACAGCGACAACTTATAATAATAGTTGGCTTTATTGTGATGGATATAACGATGGAATTGATGAAATACCAAGTCCAAGCGGAAATTCAAATTATTCTTGGTCTGCTTGGATAAATGCAGATTCTATAAGAACATCAGCAGATAATTATGTTTTATTTGGTGGAGCATCTCAAAGGAATTTAAAGTTAAAATATGAATCTGGAATTTTAGAATATACTGTAAGTAATTCTTCAGGATTTAAGAATGTTTTGACCACTCAAAATCCAATTAATGATTCTACATGGCATCAAATAGGAGCATCAATAAATGGAACTGGTGGAACTATGAAATTGTATTTAGATGGAGTTTTAAAAAATAGCACAATATTATCTGGAGTTCCAAATTCTCAACTTTCTATCATAGATATATGTAATGATAATGGTTTGGGTTATAAAGGAAATGTTGATGAAGTTAGAATTTATAATATACAGGTTGAAGATTCTATAATGTTAGAGATATACAATTCAGGAATAATAGCAAATTCATCACTACCAACAGATGGTTTAACCTTTTGGTTACCATTAAACGAGGGTTCGGGAACAGATGTTCATACCTTTAACGAAACAGATTTAACATGATAAATAAAACAATAACCTTTGCTATTGTAGGATTGTTCTTAATTAGTTTAATCTCCGCCCAATCAGTTCAACTTGGAGAAAGAATACAAGATAAAGAATCTCAATTAGATTTTAAAGCAAAGGACTTAGTCGTTAAAGAAGATGGTATTTATGAAGCTAAAACAAAACTAAGAACAAAGGAACAGGCAGAAGTATGGATTGATAAGAAAGTCCAACTATCAGATAAAAGCGTTAGATACCATGTAGATTCATTAATCCCAGAACCAACAAAAGTAAAAGTCCAATTATTCTACGAATTTCAACCAGATACAATAGAATATGTTTCACACACAGGAGCTTACAAAGAAACCTTCACTTACAACGATTGGGAATGGGAAGATAAAACAGATTGTGGAGAAGAAGAATATTGTGGAGGATACGCAACAATAGAAACAACATTAGAATATGGAATAGGTTCTAACACATTTACTTCAGCAATATCAGGTGCAACATGGATGAACGACGGAGTAACAATAACTTTAACAGAAGATACAGACTACACCTTAAATGAAGATGAATTTACAATATCAAACATAAATTACGCTTGGAATGGAATTACTGTTAATTACGATTATTTAAACGATACTCGGGCAATTAGTTCTACAAACGAGATAATCTCTGACTTTGTTAGTTCTGGGAAAAATACTACAAGCAGTATTCCTACAGTAGGAACTATGTTAGGAATATCTCTTTTATTGACGATATTAATTGGAATACTTGTATTTTTCTTATCAAGATTTGGTAATATTGGAAATAGTTCTATTGCAACTAAATCTACTTTTGGTTAACTTTTTGTTAAATAAAAATTAAGTTAACTAAATAAAGAGAGTGTTAGGAATTAGGGAGTTATCATCTTATTTTCCTCTCCTGTTAAGTTACGGGAGTTTTGTAATTTAATTCCATTCAATAGCATAGTTTCCCAAGCATTTCCTTTTATTCCTACTCCAACTTTGTCCGCAGGAGTTAAACCTTGTCTTGCGTTTTTTCTTACGAAATTATGAAAAACCTTAAAGCCATCTTGATATTTCTGAACTTCTTTAACTCCTTGTCGGACTTTATGAAATTCTTTTTGTTGTTTATGGTGGCTTTCTATTGCATTATTATTAACAACCTTTCTCTTCCCTACTATTGAAGTAAATTTAACCTTTCTTTCGTTCCCCCAATTTCTAAAAGTTTTTCTACATCCATCTTGATAACCCTTAAATCCGTCTGTAATAATTTGATAAGGTATCTTTCCGTTTTGTTTATATGCTTCTGTGAAAACTTTTTGTGCGTCTTTTGAACTTCTTGAACGTCCCGAATTTACCGACGCTAAAAGGAATTTGCTTTTATTATCCATAACATTCCAAACATAATCATAATTCTTGTTGGGTTGGTTCTTATCTTTTTTTCTGTTTGTCATAATCAAAGTTTCGTCTGCGTTCCAAACTCCTTTAATTTGAGGTTTAATTTGTTTAGAGTATTTTTCCATAATTTCGCCAAATCTCAAAATCCAATCTCTAATAGTTACATGGCTTATTTTTAATCCATAGAAATTCTTAAACTGCTCTCTAATATCTCTGTAACTTAAACCTCTATAATAACAATCCATCGCCAAACAAACTAATTTCGCATTTCCCTTAATGTATTTAATCGGGCTTAATACAAATCTTTTTTTACAATCCTTACAGATATATCTTTGTTTTATGCCCGTCTTTGTTTTTCTCTTTCCTGACTTAATTAAATTTTCAGATTGACATTCTGGGCATAAATATTTTTGTGGCTCATTAATAATAAATTCAATTTCCTTTTCAACTTCGGGCTTAACTTCATATTTTGCTTTGATTTTTTGGAATAGGATAATTGCTTTAATATGTTTGCAGTAAAGCCCTTTTCCTTTACATCTTCTTTGAAAATCCTGACATTCGCAAGAATAACTATCTATATGGGTTACCTTATACTTTTTCTCTGAATTTTGGGAAGGAACTAAATAAGTAAATTCATCTATGCTTTCAGGGTTGCCTTTCTGTAAGATTGCCCTCGCTCTTTCTTCTCTCCAAGAAGAAAAGTTTTTGATATATTCTTGTGTGTTTTCCATATACTACTATAATACTAATAGTATTTAAATATTGTGGTAGTAGAGTATTATAGACTACAAAACAATAATATTTATAAAGCAATAATACAATAATACTCTATGGAAAGAAAAACTACAAGCATTAAGATAAGTCCTGACTTGTGGGAAGAGGTGAAAATTTACTGCATTAAGCAGAAAACAGACATTTCCACTTGGCTTGAGAAAATCATAAAAGAGAATTTAAATAAGAAGTAAATATATTTGAACAACAAACCCAACAACAAGATTTATATAGTCGAATGGTATGTAATTATATGGAAAAAAACGAACTTGGTGATGGGTGGGTACAAGTAATTAGTGGAAAGAAGGGGGTTACTCCAACAATAGCATTTTCAAAAGGAAAAGCTAAGTATATAAGATTTAGCCGTTCATTTCTAAAAATGGCTGATTTATCGTCGCCGTTATTTGTTTCTGTTTTTGTAAAAAAGGAAGATAATAAACATTTGATAGCATTTAAGTTTAATGAAGAGAGAAGTAACGGAATGTTAAATGTATCAATAAACAAGGCAGGAACAGGTTATATTTCTGGTGCTGGAATATACGCACAAATTGGACTATTCAAACCACTTAACGAAAAAAAGGTTTTTACACCAAAAGAAAAATATATAAATGATGAGAAATACTATATTATTGAATTTGAGTAAAAAAAATTAGGTGTAATCAAATATCATATTGAAAACGGAACAATCGGGACTTAGGGAAGTGGTCAAACCCAACAGCCTGCCAAGTTGTGACTTAGTGTCTTCACGGGTTCGAATCCCGTAGTCCCGACCGTTTTCATCCACGCGTGGCGGATAAATATGATGTAATTATCAAATAGTTACAATTTTTAAATCTTTGCTATTTAATAGATTACAATTAGAACAATTACAAGAATAAATACTTTTCGTCACCCCTCTCTTTTTCATGTTATTATCAACCAATGCTTCTTTATAAACTTTTTCTATTTTTCTCATGGATTGGTATATATATCAACATATATATACTTTTCGGTTTTAATGACGAGGGATATTTTTTTAATTTTGATAAAATTTAAATAGCAATATATGCAATAATATATATGAAAAAAGAGGAAGAGGTGAAGTTAAATAAAATTATTTCTAAAATTAAAGAAACTGACGACCTATTAAAAAATATTACAAATGAGTTTCATATTGGAGAAGCAAAAGGATTCGGAACATCCAGTCACATCATACTCCCAATAAAAAATAAAGGAGATAAGTTTATTTTAATAAAAATAACCGAAGAGCAGGATAAAGAATTAAGAAAGAAGAAAAATAACTCCCTCGCTTAACACCCCTTTCCATCTCCCTAAAACTTAACACTCCCCTAAATAAATAAATTTATAAAGCAGAATATCTTTAATATTTTAATTTATTCTATCTAAAGAATAAACTCAATAAAAGATGGGAATTACCGATAGTTTAGGATTAAGTAATAATATGTTTGGAAATATAGGAGATTCTATAACTACCATAGTTATCTTCGCTGTTTTTTTAATATTCTTCGTTGCTGTTGGTTCTATTGTAACATTTATTTATTACTTTAGAAAATCTGATAAAAATTCTTTTAAAAATGCCATTCCAATTTTTATTAAATTAAACGGAAAATATTATAGAATAGATGTTGATAAGGCAAGAGAGGTTTTTGTTCCAGATTCAAATATTGGGTTATTTTATCTAAAAAAGAGAAAAATATATATTGCTAGGCCTACAAGAAGAATGGGTAAGGATGAATTTTGGTATTCTATTTCTGAAAATGGAGAGTGGGTTAATTTTGATCTTTCAGCTTCTGATGATGATTCTTTAGCACAAGCAAATTATGACCATAGAGATACAAGATATGCTTATGTTAATTTAAAGGAAATTATAAAGAAAAATTATCAAGATCCATCCCAAAAATGGTGGAAAGAATATGCTCATGTAATAACATTTATAATAATATCTTTCGTATTTGTAGGATCATGTTGGATTTTACTAATGAAAATAGGTAATCTAATAACTCAAATCGGGCCGATAGCAGATAAACTAGCTACAATATCAGAAAACATGGAAAGAGCAGTTCAATCATCACAAAATTTAAATTCAGGAATCTTAGTTGGACAATGATAATAGAATTTTTATTTTATGGTTTTATTAGTTTTGTTGTTGGTATATGTATTGGATTATTTTGGGTTAAGATTTATTCGTGGATAGTTAATAAAAAACTCAAGAATAATGCACTTAAAGTTTATAGAGGAGAAATGAAAAATCAAATGGATTTGGATGGAAGAATAATAGATGTTAATACCTTTAAAATTAAAGATGAAAATAATGAAATGAGAACAATAAAATTTGGAGATAATTCAAATATTCCAAGAAACTATAATCAACCAAAACCATACCCTCAACCTCAACAACCTATATATCCACAACCAGAACCACAACAATACCCCCAAAACCCTTATTATCCTCCATACCAACCCCCATATCCACCACAACATAATTTCCAACAATATCCACAACCCCAACAACAATCACCAACTTATCAACCAGAACAACCAAAAGAACAAAGAAAAAACAATTATAGAAAGATAGAAGAAAATTTTATAGAAGAAGTTTCAGAAGAATTTGAAAATGAAAAATCAAAGGAGGATAATTTGAATGGCAAGGCCAAGAGGGGAAGACCAAGAAGAGTTTAATGATTTTGATCCTATGGATGCAATAGAAAATTTAGAGTATAATAATAAAAAATTGCAATCAGATAATCTAAGTCTTTCAACAGCTATTTCTTCACAAGGATTTTCGGATCAAGATGATCAAAATTTAATCCATTATCAGTTAGAAACGGATAGAATTTTAGAAAGAATTGAAAGATTTCTTAAAGGAGATGAAATAAAGTTTTCTGAAAATGGAGTTTATTATACCGAACCCACCAAAAAGATACTGGCCATAATTAAACAAGATAAAAAAACAGGCAGTAAATATTATATACAAGAAATAAAAGAAGCAAATAAAAAAGATGTGGAAATTCATACCAAAGTTGTAGTTAGAATAATCAATAAAGAAAAAAAGGAAATAGATGTTAATCAAAAAGATAGTTCTTTTATTTTAAATAAGATGAAAGAAATGGATTTAATTGATATGGGTTATGAATATATTAAGATTATTGATGAAGATAAAAAACCATTTAACGAATATGGGGTGGCAGAACTAATGAGAATAATTTCACAATATGTAACTAAGGAAACTTTCTTATCTTTCTATACTGAAGAAAGAATTTATGAAATCTTGGCCGATTTAGGAAATTCCATTAATAATTTTTTATATTGTAACTATGAAAAAATGGGGATGGACACTAAATTTAAAGAGAGCAAATATACTTTAATTGTTATAAATATTCTTCATACAATAGAAAGCTGTTATAGAAGAGCAATTAATGGAAATGAACAAGAACATCTTAGAACTAGGGGAATTGTAACTCAATCTCAAGGAATGGGTATGAATATTCCTAGACCACAACAACAAACAAAATGGAATCCTCTAAAACCAAGCACCTGGTGAATTGTTCGGTTTAACGAAAAACAAACATTTTTATATATCTTAGTTTTATAAATAGAATGAAAAAATTAGTGATAATCTCTTTAGTATTCTTAATGGTTTTTGCTATACAATTTATTTCTGCTCAAGAGTTCGGTTATAATTACTTAGAAACTCCAACAACAACAATAATAAATGCTACTTCTACAACTGGAGGTAATGTAACTCACTTAGAAAACTTAACTGATGTTACTATAACTGATCCTGAAAACGACGAAGTTTTAACATACGATTCTGGTTCTTGGATAAATAAAGCAATAAGTTCTATAATTGGTTTTACTTCTGATTGGTTTTCTTGGGTTGGTAGTGATATAGAATTTAACGAGGATAAATTAAATTCAACAATAGATAATTATGTAACAACAAATGGTTTAGGGGGTAATAGTTCTTGGAATGAAAGTTATGCTAATGGTGTTTATCTAAAACTAAATCAACAAGAACCTCAAAAGATAATTAATGGCGTTCCAACATTTATAGAAGGATTAAATTCTTCAGGAGTAATTTTAATAAATAAAACAGATGCCTCTGGATTAAAAATAGCTGGTGATGGAATTGATGGTAATTATCAATTAGCTTTGGGAGTTACAAAATTAGGTGATGGAAATAAAGGAAGTTATACTCAATCTTCAATAGATGGAAAGCCATTAGATTATTATACTTATTTGGGAAGTAATGTTGGAACAAGATTATATCATTTAAACGAAGGAACAAATCTTGCATTATATAATAATGAAAGTGCAGGTAATTTTGGAAAATTTACTATTGGAAATACCTATGCTTTAGGTTATATCTATCTACAAAGTAATCATGTAGCTGATGGAACAACTTTACCAATAATTTTTGGAATAGATACTTTTGAAGTTGTAAGAATGAATGCTACTGGATTATATGAAAATAATTCAAGAGTTTGCACAGAATCAAATGGAATTTGTTTATTTGAAAATTCTACTTGGAATGAAGCAAGAGCAAATGGATTATATGTTGCAGTTGGAAATTTAAGTATTTATGATGGTTTAATTAACAATGCTTCTTATCTTTCAACATTTAACATAACCTACGATAATATGTTATCAGAATGGAATGGAAACAAAAGTTTAGTTTATAATCATACAATAGATGTTTTTAATCTTTATAATTCAACATGGGATCAAAGTAACTTAGGAATTTATGCTTATAATCATACAATAGATGTTTTTAATCTTTATAATTCAACATGGGATCAAAGTAACTTAGGAATTTATGCTTATAATCATACAATAGATGTTTTTAATCTTTATAATTCAACATGGGATCAAAGTTATTTAAATAAATGGAATTATAATCAAACCGAAGCGGGAGATATTAGATTTGTGAACATTGACGGTGATAATATGACAGGAAATTTAAATGTTACAGGCAATGTTACTGCTTCAGATTTTATAATACCCGCAATGAACGGAAATAATCATTATGAAACTCTCAATGATGCTTTCAATTTATTTAATTCAGCTGGAAGATTAACGGGTGGAGCATTAACAAATCCCTCTGGAACAAATATTGTAGTAGAGGAAGGAGAAGGAGTTTTAAGAATTGCAGATGATGATATTTCTCAAGTTAAATTCATACATTGGGACGCGAGTTCGTCTATATCAGTTCCAACAAATTCAATACTTTATTTTGGAGTAGAATATAATGATGGAAGCCCACAAGTTGTAAGTAAAGCAGATTATACAGATTTTGATTTAGATACAGATTTTCCTTTAGGTTCTGCGATTAATCAGGCAGATGAAATTTATATTTTAAATAATCCTTGGTGGGTTGGAGATGGATTAACTAATGTTATTGAAAGATTTCAAGCAGAAGGTTGGTTAAAAAGAGATGAAAATATGGGAGGATTAATATTAGGATATACTGGAACAAGAAATCCTACTTTAAGTGCTGGAACTATTTGGAGTAGATTAACCGAATTTAATATTCCTGAATTCGATTCTTCTTCGGGTGATAAATTTGATTATTATTATAGAGATGCAGGTGGGAATTATGTAGAATTTTCAGACCAAACACAATGGAATATAACTTCTTGGGATGATGGTTCTGGAACATTACAACCATTAGATAATAATCGATACGCAGTTATTTGGGTTTGGGTTAATGTTGCCTTACAAGAAATTTCTTTAATATATCCCCAAGCAGAATATCCAAATTCTGCAAGTGCAGAAGCAGAAGAAGTTCCAGAATTTCCATCAACATGGTATAGGGGAGGAATTCTTGTTGGAAGAATTATTATAAAAGAAGGAGTTGATGAACCCGTAGAAGTTCAAAGTGCTTTCACTCAAACATTTACATCAGCAGAAGCATCAGACCACGGAAACTTAGCAGGTTTAACTGACGATGACCATTTACAATACATTTTAAAAAATGGTTCAAGAGAATTAACTGGAAATTGGAGTGCTGGAAATTTTGAAATTTCAGCTCAATGGTTTAGGGGATTATTTAATTGGACAACTTTAACAAGTTGGTTAAGTTTTGATGGTGCAGTTTTAGAATTTAATGAAACACAAGTTAATTATACTATTAGAGATTTTACAATAAACCTAACCCAATGGGCATATAATCAAACCGAAGCATTAAATTATACACTTCAAACATTTAATACATACAACTCTACATGGGATCAAAGTAATTGGGGTTACAATATGACAGATACTATTTACTTCTATAATATGACAGATACGAAGTATTATTACAATCAAACCGATACCATTTACTTTTACAATATGACAGACCCAAGACATCTAATAAATGATACTAAAGTTTATTTTTCTGTGTTAGGAATTGGAACAAATAATCCAAGTCATCCTTTGCATATTTATACAGAGGAAGATGAAGTGGCAACCTTTGAATCAACAGATGGATTTATGAAAATAATTTTAAAGGATTCTGGTTCTTACAATGCAATTTCTTCAAATAATGGAAAAATATCTTTAGAAAATGGAGTTCCAATTTTAACTTTGGCGGGTGCAACAAATAGTTTTTATGGTGGAGTAAATATAAGTAATGGTGGTTTAATTTCTTATGGAGCAACTTCTTTTACTTGGGGAACTGCAAATGCAGGAACATTAAAATCAACCTCATCATCCTCTATTTCTTTTGGTTATGTTGGAACAGGAAATATAAGTTCTACGGGTGTTTCTTCTTTAGCGGGTGGTTATGTTAATAATGCTGGAAGCACAATAGAGGCGAGTGGACAAGGTTCAATAGCTTGGGGTAGAGGATTAACAGGAGGAGATTTATATTCAATGAACAGGGGTTCTGTTGCATTTGGAGATAGTGCTTCAAGTGGTAGTATAAACTCAACAGGTATTGGAAGTTTTGCTATTGGTTCGGCTGGAGCTGGTTTTATCTTATCAGAAGGAATAGGAAGTTTTGCGTCAGGAAGAGCAGAGTCGGGTGGATTTGTTAATGCAAATGGAACAGGAGCAGTTGCTCAAGGATTTTCTTCTGCTGGAGATATATTGGCGTCTGGTAGTGGAGCAATAGCCATTGGTTTTTCTGGTTCAGGAACTAAGATACAATCAACGGCAGTAGGTTCTATTGCTATTGGACAAGCACAGACAGGAGGAGGAATATTTTCTAAACAAAATGGAGCAATAGCTATGGGAAGAGTTGCAGATGGTTATATTATTTCTGATGGAATAGGAACTATTGCTATGGGTTATAGTGCAGGAGGAAATTTTATTAATTCAACTGGTGATGGTTCAATAGCTTTAGGTAGAGCGTTCTCAGGAAATACAATTTCAAACTCAACAGGAAGTATAGCATTTGGAGATAGTGTTGTTGCTGGAGCAGATAATTCAATAACATTTGGAAGAGGAGTTACAAACAATAATGCAGATAGTTTCTTAGTTGGTTGGGATAGTCCTTACATTCATGTAAATTCAACTGGATTAAATTCATATCAAGATATTTATGGTTATGATGACTTGTATGTTGCTGATGTAATAAGACAGGGTGGATGTCCAACTGGTTTTACAAGAACAGGATTAGGTTGTATTCAAACAGCAGAAGAAGGAAGCGACACAATAGTTAATGCTATTGAAGATTGTTATGATACTTATGGTGGAAGATTGCCAACATCTCAAGAATTAACAACAGCAATAAATAATTTAGCTTTAACAGATGAAACTGATGATAGTGAATGGGTTGACGAATTAACAACATCTCCATCAGTTGTTTGTTCAATTCTTGTTGCTGGAACTGGAACAGATTATGATGATTTAAGTGCAGTTGCTTGTAGTGGTTCTTATGCTTATAGATGTTTTGTTGATTTTGCTGGAGGATCATAATTTATAAATATAAAAATTTTAATTATAATATGATAAAAAAATTATTAACAGCAATTTTAGGATTTAGTTTAATTACAAATGCCTTTGGACAAGATTACAAAATAACTCCAGAAATAGATTTAAAAGATTTTTTTAATAATCATTCAGATTGTTCAGTATTATTAGAAGATGGATTATATGAAAGAACAGGAGATACTTTAGTTTTAGATAATGTTAGTGTTTTTGGAGATTTTAATTATCCTTTATTAAACTCTTTAGAAGTTAATGGTTTGGCTTGGATGCCAGTTACTTCAGATTTTCCAAATATTCAAGATAATATTCTATTAAAAAATAGTTCATTAGAAAATATTGTTTTACATGGGGGAAATAATAATAGACCATCAATACAAATAGGAAATGGTAATAATGATGTTTCTAATTGTTTAATATATAATGGAGGGGTTGGAGGAATATTTTTTGATAATACCAGTGCTAACATAAGTTACAATATTATAAGAGAATGTAATGCTGGTTTAGAATTTTGTGATGGTTTTGATAGACAAAACTCTATGGTTTATAGTAATGCAATAATTGATTGCACTTGGGGGGTTTATTGTGCTGGAGAATTAGCATTGGGAGATGTTGGTGAAGAAAATAAGTTTATTGGTTATGAAGGAAATAATATTTTAAAGAATAGAATAAATATAATGAATTTATTTGATAGATTGAATAAGGCAGAAGGAAATTGGTGGTATGATCAAGAAGGTAATCTTTTAACATCTGAAGGCGATATTCAAAATACAATTATAAATTATGGATTAAATAAATCAAATTCTGGTGTTGATGTAGTTCCATTCAAGGACTACGATTATTTTGAACAAACAACAGCAGTAGAAAACTGGGATATGTATTAAAATGAAAGGAAAAACAAAACGAGATGGTTCTGGGCGAGGGGTTAGGGCAAATAGAGGACGTGGTGGATGCAAACCACCCCAAAACCGAAATAAAAGAAATGGGAAGTAGATTCTATCTAACAGGAGTTCAATTAGGAATGTTAAGAGTATTCGCAGAAACCGAAAATGTAGAGGAAGCACTAAAGGTATTAAAAAAAATTGAAGAGAAACAATTTCTTGGCGACGAACAAACAATAAAAAAACTACTTCTAAGTGAATATAAAAGTATTTAAAGAATAACTTACTAAGTAAGTTATGAAAACAATTAATGTAACTTTTGACGAAAAAGAAATTAAAAAACTTAAAAAATTAAAAGGAAAACAATCTTGGAGAGAATTTATATTAAATCTAACTCAAGAGGATGATAGGCATGTAATTAATTGCAGGGAGGTCGTGAAACCCCGAAAGAATAAAGGATAGGTTTTGCCAGTGATTTCTGACGCTTCACCGAAACTAATCACCTCTTTTTCCCCTATCCATTTCACGAATATAAAAAATGAATAACGAAACAATGAACAAAAAAGGATTTGAGATAAGATGTAATAATTGTGGATGTAATAGAGTAAATTTTTCACAATATAGAAGATTTGGAGATTATGAACCAGAAACAACTATTGTCTGTGAGGGTTGTGGAAATAAAGAAACGAGATGGAACTTTCCATTTGATAAAGATGAATAAAAAAATAATAATTTATACCATAATTTGTTTTATTATAATAGTTAGCTCTTTATATTTATTTAATTACTATAAAAATAATTTTGAATATATATTACCAAGTAAAATAATTTCTAACTCACTTCAAAAATTATGTGAGCAAAATGGGATGTATTTGGTTGAAGGTTCTGATAGGAATTATTGTTTTGATTCGGAAAATAATAAAAGTTATTCTTTACATTATGGATGGCATTTTAAGGAGGATTTAAAATGAAAACTAACGAAAGAAAACAAAGGGATTGGGAAGATTTGAGATACGAAATTCAAAGAGTAAGTGGAATATATAATCCGTTAGAATTTCAAAAAGGCGTGGAAAGAATTGGAAGAATGAGTGAAGAATACGAAACTAAATATAATGAAAAGTTTTGTATTCACATAAATCCTTGTGAGGATTGGGATATTTAATTATGGTGAAAAATGATTAAACTATTTTGTGATGAATGTGGAAAAGAAATTATAAATGAAAATTATGTAGAGCAAACAATATTTAATCATTTTGATTTTACTGAATCAGTAGAAGGAATGTTTTGTAAAGAATGCTGGGAGGAACGAAAGCTCTCACAAATCAAAAATGATTAACCAAAAACCACTAACAGAACAAGAAGAACTACAAAAAGCATTAGAATATTTAGAAGAAAGTAGATTCGCCTTTGCTTGTTTTGTTGACCACTTCAAAAGATATGTTGAAAAAACATTACCGAAAGATAAATAAATACCAAAATCATAAAATCTTATGAATAAAACTCTCGTAATTGTTTTGATTGGATTACTTATATTCAGTGGAACTATTGTAGCACAATCATTCCTAACTATTTCTTTAAAACCTGCCACAATAGAAAAAGTAACTCCAACAGGAGAATCACAAGAACAAACAATAACCTATAATTGTGGAAAAGACCAAAAGACAGTAACATTATCAGAACCCGACGGGAAAATAGACGAGAACGACCTTAAACAAGCAATAGAGTGTGATGTAGCAGTAACCAATATTCAATACGAAG
>Ga0272441_10003630_pt1 | contig 29109 bp, 32 predicted proteins | sample SSMProp6N_FD_193582 | JGI IMG/M metagenome (GOLD analysis project Ga0272441, IMG submission 193582) | Marine sediment archaeal communities from Little Sippewissett salt marsh, Falmouth, MA, United States - SSM-Prop-6N | ecosystem: Environmental > Aquatic > Marine > Wetlands > Sediment ... | reverse complement strand
CAAAGACCCATCACCCCCGCGAAACCGTCTTTTTCAGGCTCGGGTATGAGAGTCCACTGTTCCAGGATATTTGCCAGGGCATCGGGCAGCATGGAATCATCCGAGCCTAAAATGAGAAAAAAGGCCCCTTCCGACATCTCCAGTGCGCGATTGTGGGCTGTGGGGATGCCGCTGTTTTCCTGGTAAAAATATTTGATGGGGAACAGGTTCTTTTTCTTGTAGGTGTCCACCAGTTCCGCCGTACCATCCGATGAGCCATCATCAATGACCACCACTTCAAAATCCCGGAAAGTCTGCCTGGCGATGCTGTCCAGGGCTTCGGGCAGAGTGTGGGCTCTGTTGTAGGTCGGGATGAAAACCGTGAATGTATATTTCCCCTCTTTTCCCTGAGGGGTCTTTTCCTGCGGATCTTGTGTCATTCCATGCGCTTCCCTGGAAAGTCCAGACTTTTTGGGATCTTTTGATGACATGTCTTCGTGTTTATTCCCCGTAGAAAAGGAAAAGCATCACCCTGAGATGATTCCGGTCACATCCCGCCACATCTGTTCGGTTTTCTGCATCTCCACCCGGGAGGATTCCCGGAGGGTGCTCACGATACGATCACGGTATTTCCCATCGGTCAAAAGCTTCAGTTTCCCTTGAGCTTCCGCTTCGAAATCCAGGTTTGATATCAACAGTTCCGGACATCCGTAATCCTGGAACAGGCGCTCATATTTGTGACTCCAGCCTGTTGCGACTGCAGGAACACCCTGGGAGAGAGCGCTGATCAATGCGTGAAGCCTTGACCCGACCAGAAGATGGCAGCTTCCGATGATCCCTTTGAGATGCAGGGGGTTCCCGTCCTCTATTATTTCCAGAGAGGCACCACTCGCTTTTCTAATATCTTCAGCCAGAGAGCGGTCTCTTGGTACATCGTGGAGCAGAATGAATGGGTCCAGATCCGCCTCTTTCAGGTACTTTGCGCTCCTTGCGAAAAAGGGGATGTAAAATTCCCGGATGGGGCCGGATGTTTTCACTAACATCTGTGTATTTGGCACCAGGCAGGCTCTGGGTTTTCCGGTGGAGAAATATTCCGGAACCTTGCCGGGGACAATATTCGTGAAATCCGGGAACATCCTGATGCTTTCCCTTGGGCCAACCAGCTGGTGCACGAAGTCAAGGGAATCCTGGTCCCGGGGGCACATCAGGTCCACATGGTCCGCGATGATCTTTATTGCTTCCCGCACCTTTGGGATCTCAAAGGGACCGAAGGCCTGGGGGAGGAGGATGATCTTTTTACCCGACCTCTTCCACCTGGCGATCCTTTTTGCCCGCCTCCAGGTCCCCAAAGCCCCGAACTGATCGCTGTATTTAAAACCGGAGGCATCCAGAACCACGTCGATTTCGGAATCAAGGATCATGTGGCAGCTTTCCCGTTTTCTCCTTCCATACGTTATTTTAAACACCAGATCCCCGATCGGGTTCTCGCTTAGGGCCGGCTTCTGGAAGAGTCCGAGTTCGCCTGGATCCCAGTTCTTTCCTTTTTTCGATCGGACCGCAAACCGGGTTTCCGGAAAGGAGCTGGAAAGTTTCTTCACAATTGCCGTCAACATGAGGTGGGCGCCCTTGTTTTTCAGGCCAGCTCCGAGTATCTCGATCTGCATTGCAAGACCCCTCTGTTCCGAGGCGAGGTTTCCTCTCCGGGAGGTATTTGAACCGAAAGTCAGCGTTTAAAGACGCGCCTGATTTTCCTTAAGGCCTCACGATGCGTGAGCCTCTTTCTGACCCGCCGGGTCAGCGCCTGACGCGATCCGGACTGATCCAGTTCGAGGGCGCGGCGAAGGGCTCGTTTAAACCTCCTGTTTTTTTCATAAACTGACGAGTTGCTAAGGACAGTCTTTGATTGTGCGGGGAGGGACCGCCCCATTGACCTCCAGGCTGAGCAGTATCCGGCGAATTCCACCCTTTTTTTTTCAACGGCCTGGCCGGCCAACGCGGCGTTGTAGGGGATCTCCCTTAAATCCATCTGCCCTGAATCGGCGGCGATTTTCACCGTTTCGGCACCCTTTGGAGTTCGGCAAATAACGATGGATTCCCCATTCCTGTTGTCTGCCGAAGGTATATCGACAGGATCCCCTGCCACAATATCAGCGAGGACATTCATCTTGTCAAAACACAATCTGCATCGGGGTGGGGTGAAAAAATCCTTGATCTTCTTGCGTTCCCTGCCGGGCAGGAAAAAGGGCCTTTTTCCCTCGATGCCGATCCTCACATCTCCAGGGTATCCCTGCCATTCCTTACTCCTGTATTGCAGCGAGACCGGGCATCCCTCCTTTATTCCGGAGAAGCTGAGGAGATAGTCGATGGCCCCATAGGTCATGATCCGTTCACAGATCAGGCCGATCACCGGGGTCACCTTCTGTCGCAGTTCCGGCACCTCATCAAGCAGGTTGTAAAGACCATGAACGTGGCAGCCCAGTCCCACCATGGCGAAAGGCCCGCTTTGACCGGAAAGGTCCCTCAGGGAAGCAAGGACCGGGACCGGGCAGTATTTAGATCCCTGCGCGGAGAGGACTTCTTCCCGGGTGCGGGCGATCAGAACCCTGGGTCCAGGCGGGGCGCCGGGTTCCATGGTCACAACAATGGCCCCCTTTATCTTTCCCTCGGAGAGCAGGGAAAGAAGGATCGCGGTCACCGCTCCGCCGCTCTGTGATCCTTCGTAAACCGCACATTCCGCGGCTTTTCCAATCCAGCAGCCCAGAGCCCTTCCTGCGAAGGGATCATCCGGAAGTTCAGCACGCAGCGTGATCCCGGGGCAGACGCGAAGGCATTTGCCGCATTGGGTGCAAAGCTCCTGGCTTATCTTCGGGAAAAGAAATCCCCCCGGTGTTTCCTTCAGGTAAATGGCGTTCTCCGGGCATGCGGCGACGCAGGCCCCGCAGGAACAGCACAGATAATCTGCGGCAACAGAGGCAACGGTTGTGGCCTTGAATTCATTCATGATCGTCCGGGGAGCCGGAGGAAACCGGGAATGCCAGGATCCGTCCGCCTGTCCTTAAAAGGAATATCCAAACGTTTCGATGTCGGGTTTGAAAAAATCGGCGACGAGTTGTCTGGTGGTTTCGTCGTAATAGTCCCGGTACTCTGTTCTTCCCTTTGCCTGCCTTTTATGGGGCAGTTTCGGTGGTTTCACGCCGATCCTCCGGCACACCTCCTCGTAGTCCTCCTGGAGGTTCTCGTATTTCCCGATAAAATCCACAATGATCGTTCCGTCCAGGTCTTTTAAGTAGTCCACCTGGTGTTCGATGGAGGTGTCGATGTGGTACTGATAGGACCTTTCCGGATCCAGCTTCCAGCGGATAAAACCGGAAAAATCCGGGATGTCCTTTACCAGTTGAGGGCGTTCCCTCCTGAGGTGATGCCATGAACTGACCTGGAGGTCCCATGGGTTGCGGACGAAGGCGAACTTGAAGAGCTTGTCGAAGAGTTCCCTTGGGAGCATCTCCTTGGCCGCGATGATCTTCGCGTGCCTTGGCAGCTTGGAGGCGATGCGGTGGCCCGTCATGTGGCTTAACCGGCTCGCCAGGAATTGGGCGGGAAAAAGCGGGTCGCGCCAGCGCACCCTTCTAAGGGCCGCCCGGACGCTCGTCCCCCCCGTTTTGGCGATGTGGACGAAAAGAAAGTTGTATTTTACGGAAAGGAGCATGGGTTTATTGTCCTGTCAAAAAAGAGAAGTGAGTCCTTTCATAGACGGAGGAGAAAGGGATGTCAATGAGGGGAAAAACCCGTGCACATGTGCACCGGTGCACTCGTGCACTAAATTCCTCAATCCTTTCCCATGATTTCCCTGTAGACCGCCAGGTTCCCCCTTGCCATGGCTTCGATGGAAAACCTTCCGGCGGCCAGCGTCTTTCCTTCCATACCCATCTTTTCCGCCAGCCGGGGGTTGGAAAGGATCTTTAAAACCGCATCCGCAAGTGCTTTTGTGTCGCCCGGTTGGACGAGAAGGCCCGACACCCCATCCGTCACAGCCTCCGGGATGCCCCCGGCGCGAGTTCCGACAACCGGAACCCCGGCCGCAGCGGATTGAAGGAGAGAAACCCCCAATCCCTCCATGAGGGCGGGGTGAATGACAAGGTCAAGGCAGGGAAGGATCCGCTCCAGGTCATCCCGGAACCCCGCGAAGACGACCTTGTCCTGGATCTTCAGTGCCCTGCATGTTTTCTTCAGGGAGTTCTCCAGAGGGCCCCGTCCGAAGAAGAGAAAGCGGGCATCGGGAAACTTTCCCGAGATTTCGGGGATAGCGGACAGGAGGTAGGAATGTCCCTTGCGCCGGATAAACTGGGCGATGGTCCCGCAAAAAAGGGCGTTTTCAGGGAGGCCGAATTCTTCCCGAAACCATTCCCTTTGCACTGGACCATCGAAGCTGGTCGCATCTACGGCGCTACGTACCATCGTCAGCTTTTCCCTCGGCACCCCTTCCGCCGCGAGGACCTCGGTGATCCCGTCCGAAATTGCGATGATCCTGTCGTAGAGGCGGTACTTCAAGCGAGCCCACGGGGAAGGTTCGGGGTTGTCCACCCTCCTCGTCAGGATGCATTTTTTCCCCGTCATGCGGGCCGCCATGCCGCCGAGGACATCGGCGCCCCTGCGGCTGTGAAGGTGGACGATGTCGGGATCTTCCCCCCTGATGATCTTTGCCAGGCGGAAAGGGAATCCGAGGTCAAGGTCGCCCTTCATTAGAACGTCCAGTATCCTTGCGGAGTCTGAAGAGTCGGAAACGATCCGGCTGTCCGAGGGGGCGACCAGGATATTTTCAGTACCGCCAATGTCTTTTAATCCCCTGAGAAGGTAGAGGACCTGCAGCGCGCCGCCGTAAAGGTTCATGCCGGTCTCCACATGCAGGATCCGTATCTTGCTTTTCACTTCGGCCTCAAAAGGTCCCCGGCGGTCTGGAGAACCTCATCCACGGATATTGCCTCCATGCAGGGGAAAAGGCCGTCGCAGGTGGGACTCCTCCGGCAGGGGGAGCATTCCCGGGGATGGTAAAGGACCGCACCCGGCAGATCCCCGAGGGACAGGTAGGGACGTGTGGCCCCGAAGAGTGCCACGGTCGGTGTCCCGAGGGCGAACCCCATGTGCGTCAACCCGGTATCAACCCCGATGAGCAGGGAGGCTTTCCCGATGACGGCCGCGGCCTGCTGGAGGTTGGTTTTTCCCGCAAGGCTGACGGACCCCGGATCCCCCTCAGGGAGGATCCGTGCCGCAGGTTCTGCTTCTCCCGGTCCTCCGAGGAGGACCACGTCAAGACCCATTTCCTTTCTTATTTGACGGGCGAGCTCCTTCCAGCGGTCCTGGATCCAGTGCTTCTGAGGTCGTGTGGTGAAGGGAGAGAACGCTGCGAAGGGTCCGCCCAGGGATCGAGCGAATTCCTCCCCAAACCTTTCAGCCTCCGGGGTCAAGGGCATCTCCATCCGGAAATCCCCGGTATCAAGGTCCAGAGCCTTCGCGCAGAGCAGGTACTGGGAGCTCATTTCATTGCCGGCCCCTGAGCGGTCAACGACCCTGGTCATGAGGAAGCGGCTTCCCTCCCTTGATCCGATGCCCACCCTGACAGGCGCCCCCGAGAGGAAGGCCCAGATCCCACTTTTTAACAGGCCCTGGGCGTCCACCACGATGTCGAACCTTTCGGACCGCAGTTCCCTGGTGAAGGAGCGGATTCTCCCGGCCAAAAAAAATAACCGTTTTTGCCGAAACAGTTTTCGCCATTTGAAGCGTTCCCACACGATAATCTCATCAAGCCGCGGGTTGGCTTCCAGGACGGGTCTGGAGGTTTCCTCGATCAGCCAGGAAATCCGCGCCCCGGGCCAGGTCCGGGCAAAAGCCCCGATGAGGGGAGAAGCCATGACCACATCGCCTATGGACGAAAGCCTGATGATCAGGATCTTTTTCACTGAACCGGTCCTTCCGGTGTTTCCAGGTCTTTCCTCCCGGGGCTCCAACGCGCCGGCTTGAGGCATGTCAGGAGGTTTCCTCGATAGACTCTGTGACCAGGTCAAAAATCCTGTCCACCTGTTTCTCCCAGGAAAAATCTTTCAGGGCGCGTTCTTTTGCGTACCGCCTCATGTCATCGTATTTACCGGGGTTCGAGAGGATGTCGTCAAGGAGTTTTTCAAGGTGCACATCGTCGCCGGGTTCGATGAGGAACCCGGAGCGGCCGCTTTCGATGGCATCCGGGATCCCGCCGGTATCAGAGCCGATGGCGATCTTGCCCATTGCGGCCGCCTCTACGAAAGTGATCCCGAAACCCTCCACCTCGAACTGTTCCGGGAGCATCTCGCTGGGCATGCAGTACACGTCGCAGGCCTTGTAAAGGGCAAGCTTCTTGTCTTCGTTGACCCTGCCAAGGAAAATCACATGATCCGCAAGGTTAAAATCCTGTACGGTCTTCTCGATTTTCGAACGGTATCCGCCTTTGCCGGCGATAAGGAGCAGGAGGTCCGGGTGCCTCCCGACGAGCCTTGAAAGAGCCCGGATCACGGTTTCGTGGCCTTTTCGTCGGGACAGGCGGCTGAGCATCAGGATGATCTTTTTTTCCCCAAGGTTCTCTTTCTCCCGATAATCCGGATCGGAGTACCCGGCAAAAAGCTGTGGGGAGATCCCCGGATTCACGACGGTGATGTTGGGATAGGGGCGGGTCTTCCGGATATAGTCCCTGGTAAACCGGCTGTTGGCAAAGACGCATTGGCAAGCCAGGATGTTTCGATCGAGGGTGTTTTTTCTCCTCCGGGAAAGCCGGAGGACCTCGTTTCCGTGCAGGAAGCTGACGCACTTCCAGCCGAGAAGGGGTTTTAACCATCTGAAGACCTTGATGTTGTTGATGAGCAGGGAATAAAGGATGGTTTTCCGCCCGTATCTTACGCGTAGCCTCAGAAAGAGCAGCAGTAGGCGCCAATCGCTGGTGTTTTTGGACCGGACCGGTTTTTTCAGAGCGAAAACCTCTATTTCGCTGCCTTCAAACACCGGTCCTTCCATCCTGCCGGCCACCACCACCGGCACGCCCTTCCGCGCAAGCCCGATGGCCAGATTAAAGGCGATGTTCTGGATTCCTCCCCCGTCAGGAGAAACATCATCATGGACAATAAGGTGCCTGTATTTCCCCAGGGGATTGTCCGAGTTCATTTCTCTGAAAATGGCTGTCTGACCATCGGTTTCATCAGATGCCTTCATGGTCCTGCCGGGAAAACGATTGTCAATTTTTTGTATCGTGTTATCGGGGATGCGGTCCGCCTGGCGCCTCGTCTGACGCTTGTAGAATACCCGTGTGTAGGATATATTATCAAGCCGAACAATAAAAAATTGATTTTCTTGGTTTTTCAGGGAGTTATAAAAGAAGAAATTGAATTTGCGCTCCGCGTCGCGGGAAGGGCCCGGCCACCTGAGAACCCGGGCTTCAACCAGGGTCGGTTGTGGCAGTTTACCGCGGGTGCGTCTGACCCGAAATTTCGGGGGGGTTCATTGTCCAATTTCGCAAAAACGGTAAAAAATCACCGCACCAAGCTTTCGGCCTTGGTAGCCCTCATCTTTCTTATATTGGCCAGGCCCATACCTCGATCCCTTCTTCTGGGTCTCCCGTTGATAATTATCGGCGTCGCCATCAGGATCTGGTCTTCCGGCTACCTTCAGAAAAACCGGATGCTTACGGTGACGGGTCCCTACAGCCTGAGCCGGAACCCCCTTTATGTGGGAAGTTTCACTCTGGCGAGCGGGTTTGTGGTCGCAATGGCTGATTTACGGCTGGCGGTGGTCTTCCTTCTTTTCTTTGGTTTCGTCTACTGGTTCACCATCCGGTGGGAAGAGAAAAAACTTTCCCGCCTGTTCCCGGATCACTGGAAAGAATATTCAGATCGTGTTCCCAAGGTCATTCCACTTTTCAGGATCCCCGAATACAAGGCCGGTGAGTTTCTCTGGGAGCAGGTTTTCCGGAATCAGGAGCACGCCAATGCCTCCGTTGTCCTGATCGTATATCTGTTTTTATGGGGAAAGGCTGTTTTCCTGGGCGGTTGATTTTTCCAGATGGGAGAGCCATGAAAGGCATTATCTCAAGGGGAGCGGATCTCCTCTCCAAGGTCAGCGGGAGGAAAGTCCTCGTCGTCGGGGATCTCATGATCGACGAATATATCTGGGGAGCTGTGGAAAGGGCATCGCCCGAGGCGCCTGTCCCCGTTGTGGGAGTGAAAGGACAGACCCTTCGCCTCGGGGGGGCGGCCAACGTGGCCAACAATATCCTGGGCCTCGACGGGGCCGTCGAGCTCTGCGGCGTCGTGGGTGATGACCAGATGGGCCGGTGGCTGATAGGCGACCTGGAGAAGAGAGGGGTCGGGGTTCGGGGCATCCTCACGGTCCACGGGCGGCCGACCACGGTGAAAACCAGGGTCATGGCTCATGAGCAGCAGGTGGTGAGAGTGGACAAGGAGGTGACCACTTCCATCGAGAGGGCCGATGAAAAAGTCCTTACCGCCTCCATCGGATCTTTTCTTTCCGACTGCGGGTGCGTGGTCATAAGCGACTACGCCAAGGGAGTCCTGACCACGACCCTGATCCGCGACCTGATTTTAATGGCGAAGGAAGAAGGGATTCCCATCGCCGTGGATCCAAAGGTCATCCACTTTCCCATGTACAAGAACGTTTCGGTCCTGACCCCGAACCTCATTGAGACCTCGGCGGCATCGGGGATCAGGATCGACGGGCTTGAAAACCTGTTCAAGGCGGGCCGGAAGATCATCGAAAAACTTCGGTGCCAAAATCTTATCGTCACCCGGGGAGAACAGGGGATGACCGTTTTCGAGGGGGCCGGAAAGGTGACCCACCTTCCTGCAGACAGTCGTCAGGTTTACGACGTGACGGGCGCGGGGGATACGGTCATCTCCACTGTGGCCCTGGGCATATCCGGCGGTCTCACCATGCTTGAGGCGGCCTATCTTGCCAATGTGGCGGCCGGGATCGTCGTCGGAGAGGTTGGTACCGTCGCCGTATCCCCGGAAATGATGCGGGATCGCCTTGTGTACCTCGCGGCGAGGGATGCCTGAGGGGGGGGAATGGCTCTGGTCGTCATCCCGGCACGGTATGGATCCACCCGCTTCCCGGGGAAACCGCTGGCCCTGCTGATGGGAAAGCCCGTTATCGAGCACGTTTACCGAAGGGCCGAAAGGGCCAGGAACGTCGAGGAAGTTATCGTTGCCACGGATGATGAACGAATTGTGAGAGCAGTCGCCGGGTTCGGGGGAACATGCGTCCTGACGGACCCAGGCCACCGCAGCGGATCCGACAGGCTCGGGGAGATCGCAGCGCAAAGAACTGACCGGGTGATCGTAAACCTGCAAGGGGATGAACCTCTCATGGATCCGTCTGTTATCGAAGGCGTGATCGGTCCCCACCTTGGTAAAGACCCTCCCGACATCGCCACAGCAGCACGGCCCCTGGGATCCCTGGAGGATTTCCATGATCCCGGTATTGTCAAGGTGGTTGTGGACGCAAAGGGAAACGCCCTCTATTTTTCAAGATCCCCCATTCCCTCGGGATGGGCGCCCGGTTCGGGGGAAGCCCTGGGTCACATCGGGATCTACGCGTTTTCCAGAAAGGCCCTTTTGAGATTCGTGGCTCTTCCCCGCGGTGACCTGGAAAAACTGGAGGATCTGGAGCAGCTCAGGGCCCTCGAGAACGGGATGAGGATCGCCGTGGTCAGGGTCGATGGTTTTGAGGGAGTCGGGATTGACCGGCCGGAGGATATCGAGCGGGCGGAAAGGATCATGAAAAAGACGGGGCGCGAAGCCGGAAAACGTCCCGCGTGGACTACGGAGGAAAAATGAGGACCAAGTTTATCTTTGTGACAGGCGGTGTTGTGTCCTCTCTGGGTAAGGGCCTGGCCTCAGCGGCCATCGGCGCCCTCATGGAGTCCAGAGGGCTGACGGTGGCCAACCTGAAAATGGACCCGTATATCAACGTGGATCCCGGAACCATGAGCCCCTACCAGCATGGCGAGGTTTTCGTGACCGACGACGGGGCGGAAACCGATCTGGATCTGGGGCATTACGAACGATTCACCCATTGCCCCACCTCCAGAAAAAGCAACTTTACCACGGGAAGGGTTTATGATTCCGTGATCAACAAGGAAAGGCAGGGCGAATACCTCGGGGGCACCGTCCAGGTCATTCCCCATATCACCGACGAGATCAAGTCCATGATCCTTGGGGCCGCTTGCGACGTGGATGTTCTCATCTGCGAGGTTGGCGGCACCGTGGGTGATATCGAGAGTCTCCCCTTCCTCGAGGCTATCAGGCAATTTAAAAGCGATGTCGGGCGGGAAAACGTCATTTACATTCACCTCACGCTGGTTCCCTACATAGCCGCCGCCGGGGAACTGAAGACAAAGCCAACCCAGCATTCCGTACAGAAGCTGAGGGAAATCGGAATCCAGCCGGATATACTCCTTTGCAGGACCGACCGGGCCCTTGCGATGGATCTGAAAAAAAAGATCGCCCTGTTTTGCAACGTCACTCCCCAGACCGTTATCACAGCCCTGGATGTGGATTCCATCTATCAGGTCCCCCTGGCCTTCCACGGGGAGGGGCTGGATGATCGGATCATAGAGCACCTCAGGATGTGGACCCGCGCCCCTGACCTGAGCATCTGGGAAAGGATCGTTGAAAAAGTCCAGAATCCCCCTGCGGGCAAGGTGGATATCGCCGTTGTGGGTAAATATGTCAGCCTTGTCGAATCCTACAAGAGCCTGAACGAGGCGCTGGTCCACGGGGGGCTTGCCAATGATGTCCAGGTGGATCTCCATTATGTCGACAGCGAGGAACTGGAGAAGGAGGGGCCAGAAAAGCTGCTGGGCGGCGCGAACGGGATCCTGGTCCCGGGAGGCTTCGGCCATCGGGGGACAGAGGGAAAGATCCTTGCCGCGGGATTTGCCAGGGAGAGAAAGATCCCCTATTTCGGGATCTGTCTCGGGATGCAGCTGGCTGTTGTGGAGTTTGCGAGAAACGCCGCGGGCATTACCGAAGCGAACAGTTCGGAATTCACCCCCGAGACCCCCGACCCGGTCATCGATCTGCTCCCGGAACAAAGGGATGTCTGCGATAAGGGAGGGACGATGCGGCTGGGAGCCTATCCCTGCGACCTGGAGGAGGGGACGCGCGCCTTCAACGCCTACCGGGTGGTGCGGATCTCCGAGCGGCACCGCCACCGCTGGGAATTCAACCCGGCCTACCGTGAGCGGTTGGCCGCGGCGGGCCTGGTGATCTCCGGTACGTCTCCGGACGGCCGCCTCGTAGAGATGATCGAGTATCCTGATCATCCATGGTTCGTCGGCTGTCAGTTCCATCCCGAATTCAAATCCAGGCCGTGGCAGCCCCACCCCCTGTTTTCCGGTTTCATCCGGGCCAGCCTTCAAAACAGGAAAGGGAAAAAATGAACCAGTCGACCCAGGGAATTGTTCCCGTCGGTGAGGTTTTGATCGGGGGGACGGAGCTGGTCCTGATTGCGGGTCCATGCGTCATCGAGGACAGGCGGAGAACCCTCGATGTTGCCCGGTGTCTGGCCGAGATCGCCGACCGGGTCGGGATGCCCCTGATCTTCAAGGCTTCCTTCGACAAGGCGAACCGGACTTCCGTGGATTCCTTCAGAGGTCCCGGCATCCAGGAAGGCCTGGATATCCTGTCTGAGGTCAAGGAGGAAACGGGGGTCGCGGTCACCTCGGATGTTCACGCCCCCGACCAGGCCGTTCCAGCTTCCATGGTCCTCGACCTCCTGCAGGTTCCCGCCTTTCTTTGCCGGCAAACCGACCTTCTCGCGGCTGTCGCCGAAACAGGGAAACCGGTGAACGTAAAAAAAGGGCAATTCCTCTCCCCCTGGGATGTAAAAGGAATCGTGGGGAAGGTACGCCCGGGGACCGGCCTCATCATCACCGAGAGGGGAACGACTTTCGGCTACAATAACCTTGTCGTGGATTTCCGGTCTTTCCCGGTTATAAGGGGGTTGGGCGTTCCGGTCGTTTATGACGCGACCCACAGCCTGCAGCTACCGGGAGGGCTTGGTTCCTCTTCCGGAGGCATGCGGGAATACATCCCCTATCTTTGCCGGGCGGCCGTTGCTTGCGGGGTCGACGCTGTTTTCATGGAAGTCCATCCGGATCCGGACAAAGCCCCCTGCGACGGTCCGAACATGTGGCCGCTTCATCGCCTGGAAGGGCTCCTGCGGCAGATCCTTTCCATCAGGCGGTCTTTTCTGGAGGAGGACGTTTGAAAACCATTGAAAACGGGGAAAAAGCCATCGATATCGCCAGGCGGGTGCTGTCCATCGAGGAGGGATCCATAAAAGCGGTACGGGAGAGGCTTGGAGAGGAGTTCACGCGGGCGGTGGACCTGCTTTACGCGTGCAAGGGCCGGGTGGTTTTTACCGGGATGGGGAAGTCCGGTCACGTCTGCAGGAAGGTCTCGGCCACTTTCGCGAGCACCGGGACACCAGCTCTTTTCCTCCATCCTGCCGAGGGGGGGCATGGTGACCTTGGAATGCTCACAAAAGGGGACATCCTGATCGCCGTCTCGAACAGCGGGGAAACGGATGAAATGATCCGTCTCCTCCCTGCGGTTAAAAGGCTGGGGGTTCCCATCATCTGCTTTACCGGCAGGATGAATTCCACCCTGGCGAAAAGGGCGGATGTGGTCCTGGACATCTCCGTCAGGGAAGAGGCCTGCCCCCTGGGGCTCGCTCCCACCGCGAGCACGGTTGTCACGATGGCCCTGGGCGATGCCCTGGCCGTTACACTCCTCGAGATGAGGGGCTTTTCCGAGGAGGATTTCGCCCTCTTTCATCCAGGCGGGGCCTTGGGGAAACGTCTCCTGACCGTCTCGGATATCATGCATTTCGGGGAAGAGATCCCTCAGGTTTCCCCCGGGTCACCGATGAAAGTCGCCCTGTTCGAGATCACTTCCAAAAAATTTGGATTCACCACGGTTGTGGAAGGGGACGGAAGGCTCCTCGGCGTGATCACCGATGGCGACCTGCGAAGGCTTATTGAAAAAGAGGCCGACCCCCTTTCCCTTATGGCGGGGGATGTCATGACCCGAAATCCCAAAACCATCGCCCCGGAGGCTCTGGCAGCCAAAGCCCTTCAGGTCATGGAGGAACATGCTATCACCGCCCTCGTGGTTGTGGATGGAGCCCAGCGCGTGGCTGGAGTCCTGCACATGCACGATATCCTGAAATCGGGCATCGCCTAGATAGCCTGTTCCGGGAAGGGAGATATGGAGAGACAGGATCCGGACAACAAGCTTGCCGAGGCCGCGGTAAAGGTCCGGCTCATTGCCCTCGATGTGGATGGGGTCCTCACCGACGGGAAGATCACCTTCACTTCCTCGGGGGATGAGATCAAATCCTTTCATGTTAGGGATGGTCACGCCGTGAAGCTGGCCATGCGCGCGGGCATGACGGTCGCTCTTATCACCGGCCGGCAGAGTTCCATTGTTGCCCGCAGGGCGGACGAACTCGGGATCACCCTGGTTTTTCAGGATGCTCTGGACAAGGCTCAAACCCTGGAAGTCCTGCTGGCAAAAACGGGGTTTACCCCTGAGCAGACCGCGTACATGGGAGATGATGTCGTCGATCTCCCGGTTTTAAAGGCCGTAGGGCTAGGATGTGCCCCATCGGATGCCGATGCCGAAGTCCTCGCCATGGTACCTTTTGTGACCCGCGCCCGCGGAGGGGAAGGGGCCGTCCGGGAGATGATCCAGTTCATTCTCTCCGTTCAGGGGTCATGGGAGAAGGTCATGGCCCGTTATCGCAAGCCGGATGAAGGACCGTGACGCGGGTCTGGCCCGGTCCCGTTGTGAGGTCCCCTGATGTCCCGGGAAAGGGAAATAAAAGCCTTTAGGATCCCTCCGTTTTTCAAAACAAAACCCATCTATGCAACAATCACGCCATTTTCTTTTCTTTCGTCCCTCTCTGTGTTAGTCTTTTCTTATGGTCGTTGCAGATTCGTATGATCTTCAGGCCAAGCGGGGCGCTGGGCCTGGAATGTTCTTCTTTTTGTTCCTGGTCCTTTTTCTTGTGCCGGGAACGGCCGCCGCATCCGAAGTCGCGATCACCGGTTTTTCCTTTGTCCAGGACACTGTGCGGGGACCGTGGACCATCGAAGCGCGGTATGCGGTTTTCCAGGAGGAGCAAGGGGTGATCCTGGACGCTGTCTCAGCCCGGATGGTCACCCGGACGGGGGAGGAATTGAGCGTCGTCAGCGACAAGGGGCACTACGATCCGGAAAAACTGGTTCTTGACCTGGAGGGTCATGTGCTCGCCCGTCACGGGGGAGGTTTTGTCCTGAAGGCCGGAAAGGTGAGATGGGACGGGTCGGGCGCCACCCTCGAAATACGGGAAGAAGTGGAGATGGCCGGCCAGGCGATCCTGGTTAATGGAGATAGGGCCTTGTATGAAATCGATGGAAGGGCCATTCTCTTTACGGGGGGAGTCCAAACGATTCTCGATCTGAAAGGGGAAAAGCCCTGAAAAACCTCCTTGCGATCCCGGTGATCCTTTTCTTTTGCGTCTGCTCCGCAAGGGCCCAGGCCGTTGACGCGGTGGATGGTGTCCGGATCAACTCGGATTCCCTGCGTATTTTGGATCAGTCCGGGGAAATTCGATTCGAGGGGCGGGTTCTCGTGGAGTTTGAGGGTGCGAGGATGGAATGCGATTCCCTTCTCTTGAAGATTTCGGAGGATGATCCTCCCCGGATCCTGGGGGGAACAGCCCGGGGCAGTGTTGTCATCAAGAGTGGTGAAGACAAGGCAACCGCGGACCAGGCTCGTATTGATATGGAAAAGGGAATGGTCGAACTGAGCGGTTCTCCCCGGCTGGAAAGGGGAGGTGCGATGATCAGCGCCCAGCGAATCCTGTACCGGCTGGACGAAGGGACCGCTGATTTTAATGGTCAGGTCAGGGCCGAATTTGCCGGCCCGGAGGAATGAGGGTGCCACGGCTTGAGGCGCGATGCCTAACCAAATCCTACCGTGGACGGATTGTTGTCAAGGATGTCTCGATCAACCTTTCCCCTGGAGAGGTGGTGGGCCTGCTCGGTCCCAACGGGGCGGGCAAGACAACGACTTTTTACATGATCTCCGGTCTGATCCGGCCCACGAGCGGAGCCGTGTTCCTTAATGGGAAGGACATCTCCGAATGGCCTCTTTTCCGAAGGGCGAGGGTCGGTCTCGGGTACCTCCCTCAGGAGGCATCCATTTTCCGAGGGATGACCGTGGATGACAACCTTCTCGCGGTGATGGAGGCCACCGGGGTGAAAAAGCCGGACCGACCCGGTCTCCTCGAGGATCTGAAGGAGTCCATGGGGATCGGGCACCTGGAAAAGACATTGGGTGCTTCCCTGTCCGGGGGTGAGCGGAGACGGGTAGAAATCGCCAGAGCCCTGGTCTCGGAGCCGGCCTATCTGCTTCTCGATGAGCCTTTTGCGGGGATCGATCCCATTACGGTCCAGGAGCTTCAGAACCTCATCAGGCAGCTGCGCCAGAGAGGATTGGGGGTTCTCATCACAGATCACAACGTCCGCGAAACACTCGGGGTCACGGACCGCGCTTATATCCTCGCCTCAGGGGTGATCCTCGAAGAAGGGGAGCCGGAGGTTCTCCTGAAAAGTGAGAGGGCCCGGGAGATCTATCTCGGGGAAGGCTTCAGGATGTAAAAACAATTGAGGATTGAGAATAGGAAAACCATCAAACCCGTAATGAAAAGAAAGGTCACGGTCTTCATTACTCAATTCTTAATTCTCAGTCCTCAATCCTCAATTATTTCCAGCGGGGAAAGGGAATAGCGCATTGGACATCAAGACTCAGCTCCAATTGAAACAGACTCAGCAGCTTGTTATGACCCCGCAACTGCAGCAGGCCATTCGCCTTCTGCAACTGTCCAGGATGGAACTGGTGGAGATCGTCCGGCAGGAGATGCTGGATAACCCCTTCCTGGATGAATATGCCTCCGCCGAGGGGGATACCGAAGTCTCCATCGACAAGGTTCCTGATGAGAGCCAGGACACCGGGACAGGCAGTTCCGACCGGGAAGAAGAGGTCGATGTGCTGTCCATCCCCAGCGATATTTCCGAGTGGGAGTCCTACCTTGATTCCGGTCAGAACCTTCCTTATCAGGGGAAGGAAGATTCGGAACATCCATCCTTCGAGTCCATGGTCACAGCCCCCACCACCCTGGGTGAACACCTCCTCTGGCAGCTCAGGATGTCCAGCCTTGAGGGCCCGGAACGGATCGCGAGCGAGGTCATTATCGGGAACCTGACAGATGATGGTTATGTTCCCTGTCCTCTCGAGGAGATCCTTTCACCTTACGGTGAGGAGGTCATGGCAGCGGGTCCGAAAGCCCTTGAGATCATCCAGGATTTCGATCCTCCCGGGGTGGGGGCAAGAGATCTGGTGGAGTGCCTCTTCATCCAGATCAGGCAGCTGGGCATTTCCGATCCCCTTCTTGAAGAGATCGTTCAGGGGCACCTGGATGAGGTCGCCAGGGGAGATTTTGAGAAAATTGCCAAAACCAGAGGGATGCCCGTTTCCGAGGTCTTCAGGGTCATAGACCTGTTAAAGGAACTGGAGCCCAAACCCGGAAGGCCCTTTGGAGGCCGGGAAGCCATCTACGTATCACCGGATGTGTACCTCATGAAAATGGGGGAGGATTGGATCATCCTTCTTAACGACGACGGACTGCCAAAGCTCAGGATCAACAGCTATTATCGGGAGCTTTTAAAAAAGGGGTCCACCATGAGCGCCGAGGACAAGGAATACCTCGTCGAAAAGGTCCGGTCCGCTTCCTGGCTCATCAAGAGCATCGATCAGCGGCAGAGAACGATCTATAAAGTGAGCCGGAGCATCCTTGATAAACAGAGGGATTTTTTTGAGAGAGGGGTCAGGTATCTCAAGCCAATGGTCCTTCGCGACGTGGCCGACGATATCGGGGTGCACGAATCGACGGTGAGCCGCATCACGACACAGAAATACCTTCACTGTTCCCAGGGCCTTTTCGAGCTGAAGTTTTTCTTCAATCCCGGGATCCAGACCCTGTCAGGGGAAATGCTCGCCTCGGAGAGCGTTCGGGCCAAGATAAGAGATATCATCAAGGCAGAGGATGTAACCAGGCCCATGAGCGATCAGGCCATCGCTGAAATGCTGAGGCTTGAAGGGATCGACATCGCCCGGAGAACAGTGGCCAAATACAGGGAGGCGATGAGCATTCTTCCTTCTTCGAGGAGGAAAAAAAACCACTGACGTAAACCCTCCGGCCTCGAAAAGGGCCCGGGTTGACTTTGGTTTTTTTCTGTGATTAGGTCCAAAGCTTTCTCAAAGGAGGTCTGGCGGCCATGCAGATCGAAGTATCATTCAAGCAGATGGAGCAGAGTGACGCCCTGCGGGATTATACCGTGGAAAAACTGGAAAAAGTCCTCAAGCCCCTCGTAGAACCTATTAATGCCCAGGCTGTTTTACTTGTCGAAAAATACCGCCACGTGGTAAAAGTTACTGTCCATGCCAACGGGATCGTCATAAAAGGCAAGGAGGAGACCAATGACATGTACTCCTCCATTGACCTGGTAATGGACAAGCTCGACCGGCAGGTCAAGAAATTCCGCGACAAGATCGTGGAACATGGGAACAGGGAAGCCCTGAGGGAATACCGGGCAAGTCACCGGGTCCTCACGGAGATAGCCCCTCCCGGAGGGCAACCCGAGATCATTCCCCAGAAGGAGATTATTCTTAAACCGATGAGTGTCGATGAAGCTCTGATGCAGATGGAGCTTTTAAACAAGACTTTTCTTCTTTTCAACAATGCTGAGACTAACAGTCTCAACGTCATCTATATCAGGGATGACGGTCACTTCGGGCTGATTCAGCCTCAGCTGCAGCCATAAGGACGGCGGTCAAAGATGAGGATAACGGATTACATGACAGAGGCGGATATTCTACCGGACCTTAAAGCTTCAACCCGGGAGGATGTCCTCAAGGAGATGGTGGAGCACCTTTCCGAGGCTGGGAAGGTGAAAGACGGCGATGAACTGGTTCAGATCCTCCTTGACAGGGAAATGCTCGGCAGCACGGGGATCGGGCACGGGGTTGCCATCCCCCACGGGCGGCTTCCTGGTCTGAAGGAAATTCTCCTGGTTTTCGGACACAGCGAAAAAGGTGTTGAGTTCGATGCTCATGACGGAAAACCGGTAAACCTGTTTTTCCTCCTTGTCGCTCCGGAGGATTCAGCCGGCATTCACCTGAAGGCTCTTGCTAGGATCTCCCGCATTCTCAAGAATCCGGAATGCAGGGCCTCCCTCATGAATACCCGGGACCGGGAGGACCTGCTCAAGGTCATCCGTGAGGAGGATGAGCGGCAATAAAACCCTCTCTTCGGGAGATGCCTGATCTCACGGGTCGAACATGGAAGAAAACGGGGCTTGACGGGAAACTGTGTTAGCCCCTGTTTTTTTTGGAAAATTCCTATCCCCGGGCGAGGAGAAACTGATCAGTGTGCAGGATCCTTTTCAAGAAAAGGATCGGCGGAAGGAAGGCCCCGACTGTGAGCAGGATCCAGAGTCTCCTTTGGGCCGCGGGGGTCCTGGCGGCTATTCTTTTGCTGGGTTGGGTAAACCCGGTTTTTTCAGAACTTCTCAGGGGAAATCAGGAGGTCCTCGAGGGAAAAGAATTCCTTATTACCGAGGAGGAGCGAAGGCAGAGGTTGGAGGAGATCTGCCGCCTGAAATGGGATTTTGTGAAGGTCCCCGGGGGCACTTTTGAAATGGGGGATGTTTTCGGGGAGGGGAACGTGGATGAAATTCCCATTCACAAGGTTACCCTGTCGGAGTTCTGGATCGGTAAATATGAAGTGACCCAGGCCCAGTGGAAGGCCGTGATGGGAAGCAACCCCTCCAGGTACGTCGGGGACAATCTCCCGGTGGAGAATATGACCTGGGAAGAGGTGCAGGAGTTCATCCGGCGCTTGAACTTCCTGACAGGCATGAAATATCGACTGCCGACCGAAGCGGAATGGGAATACGCGGCGCGCAGCGGTGGAAAAAAAGAGAGATATTCCGGTTCCGACAATGTGGATGAGGTGGCCTGGCATTTCCTGAACTCGGGGCGGCCGGGGCCGCGTCCGGTTGGCACGAAGGCCCCCAACGGCCTGGGAATCCATGACATGAGTGGCAATGTATGGGAGTGGTGTTCGGACTGGTATGGCCTGGACTATTATTCGAAAAGCCCTTCTGTTAACCCCTTGGGTCCCTCGAGGGGAGCCCATCGGGTCGTGAGGGGGGGACGTTGGGGCTACTTCGCTGAAAGTTCCCGGTGTACCAACCGCTATAACGATCTTCTCCTCGGCTGCGTCTGGGCCGACGCTCTGGGTTTTCGCCTGGGGAGAAGTGAATAGACTCTTGTTGTTCCCGGTCCCGCACGACCCCGTGGATCGTTCCCCTCTCGGGTGGCATCCTGGATTCTGAATGCGGACGGAGGCTAGAATCCTCGTTTCCGAAGGGTCCTTGAGGGGATTTCTTGAGGATTTCCATCGGGAAACCCCGCTGGATTGTTGACACGGACTGCCGGAACCCCCAGAATGGAAAAGAAAATCTTTTTTTGGCCTGTCAGCGGGCTCATTGCCCGGGATTCATTGTCCGTAGCAGGTTCAGGAACTTTGGGACCACATTTTTTAAAAGGTTTTAACATCCGAGAATGACCGGAATCCATGTCCGCATTTTTTATGAGCAGAACCGGGAGGATCTCGGTCTGGAGGTCCTTGCCGGCTCCGAGGGCATGGACAGGAATATTGGTGCACCCAGGATTCAGAAGCCAGGCCTTGCCCTTGCAGGATTCCTGGATCAGCTTCGGGAAGAAAGAATCCAGATCCTTGGGCAGACCGAGCTTTCATTTCTAAAGACCCTTGATCCCGGATTGGCCGAAAGGAGGCTGGGAGAACTGGCGTCTTCGGATGTCTCCTGCCTTATCCTCACACGGTCCCTGGATCCTCCGGAATGCCTTCCGGTTCTCTGCGAAAAGCATCGCCTGCCCCTTTTTCGGAGTCCGCATTCCTCTTCCGTCCTGATCCGGAACATCGTTAATTATCTTGAAGATATTCTCGCGCCTGAAGTCTGCCAGCACGGATGTCTTGTGGATGTCTTCGGCGTGGGGATCTTCATTATTGGTGAAAGCGGGATCGGCAAGAGTGAATGTGCCCTCGGACTCATTGAAAGGGGCCACAGGTTCGTAGCGGACGATCTTGTGGTGATCCGGAACAAAGTTCCTGGTATCCTCGTTGGCCATGCCGCGGATCTTATCCGGAACCACATGGAGATCCGGGGCCTGGGAATCATCAACATCAAGGACCTCTTCGGTGTTTCCTCCATCCGGGTGGGACAGAAGATCGACCTGGTTGTCGAGCTCGTCCGGTGGCAGCCGGAAGCGAAGATCGAACGTCTCGGTCTCGATGAAAAAAGTTATTCCATCCTCGATGTCGAGGTTCCCCATCTCGAGATCCAGGTCCGTCCTGGCCGGGATCTGACCCTGATCCTGGAAGTCGCGGCCAGGAACCATCTTCTCAAAAGGATGGGATTCCATGCTGCCAGGGAATTCGAGAAGGATCTTAACGAGATACTCCGTGAAAAAGAAAAGCCGGATCGGGAAAGCCCCCAATGACTGACACGGAATTCCTCATTATTTCAGGATATTCCGGGTCCGGAAAGTCCACGGCTTTAAGATCCCTCGAGGACATGGGTTTTTATGCTGTAGACAACCTTCCCGTCGATCTTCTGCCTGCCTTCGTCGATCTGGGTTCCCAGCCGGACCCCCCGTTTTCCAGAGCCGTTATTGTCATGGACATCAGGGGAAAAGAGACGGTCCAGAGGTATCCCAGGGCGATCCGCTCCCTCAAGTCGAAAGGGGTCAGGATAGCGCTGATTTTTCTTGACGCCTCTTTGGAAACCCTGCAAAGAAGGTTCAGCGAAACGAGGAGGGCCCATCCCCTCGACCCCTCCCTCTCCCTTCCTGAAGCCCTTGAACGGGAAAGGGCGATCCTCGAACCACTTCACCAGGCTGCGGACATCATGGTCGATACTACGGGACTAAGTCCCCATGACCTAAGGAAGCTCATGAGGGATCGTTTCGGAGCCGTGAAGGACAGAGACAAGATGCTTCTCTCCTTTGTTTCCTTTGCTTTCCGGTCGGGTGTGCCAAAGGAAGCTGATCTGGTGTTTGATGTGCGCTTCCTGCCCAACCCGTACTTTGTCGACGGGCTTCGGGAAAAGGATGGACGCGACCCCGAGGTGAGGCAGTTCATCGACGGTGCGCCGGAAACGAGGGAGTTCATAGACAGACTGGTTTCTTTTCTGGACTTTCTTCTTCCGAAATACCTTGAGGAAGGGCGAGGCTATCTGACAATTGCCATCGGCTGTACCGGGGGAAGGCATCGTTCGGTGGCGATCGTAGAGGATATTTCGCGATTTTTTGTGGATCGGGGGCCGGTCTGGGTGCAGGTCAGGCACCGCGATCTTCCGGAGGGATAGGAGGATGGTGAAAGATTTTGGAGTGGTTGTGGTCGCCCACGGGGACTTGGGACGGTCCCTTCGTGAAACCTGTGGAATGATCACCGGGGACGTATCAGGGATCGAGAGCGTTTCCATCGATTCCTCGGACGATGTGGAACTGGTGCGGGGAAAGATCTCGGCGGCCATCGAAAAAGTTAAGGGGCCCAAAGGGGTGATGCTGCTCGTTGACATGTTTGGAGGGACCCCATCGAATATCGCCCTTTCTTTCCTTTCCGGGAAGGATGTCGAGGTTGTGACGGGAGTAAACCTTCCCATGCTCACGAAGCTTTTCTCCATGGATTCAGGAGCTTCCCTGCATGATGCCGCTGTTCTTCTCCGGGATTACGGCCGGGAGCATATCAAGGTGGCGACCGAATACCTGACAGGTGAATGACAGTGTCTGTTGTTCTTGCCAGAGTGGACGATCGTCTTGTCCATGGGCAGATCATCGAAACCTGGGTACCCCATGTCCATGCCGGAGCGGTCATCGTGGCCAACGATGAGATCTCCGATGACCCGTATAGGTGTCGCCTCCTTGGATTGATCGTCCCGGACCATCTTCTCCTTGTGGTGGTTCCCATCCGGGACCTTGGAAAAGCTCTAAGGAAAATGGTGTCTGTCAACATGCTCATCCTTTTCGAGGATCTCGGAGACGTTCTTGACGCGGTCAGGATGGGGGTCCATCTGGATCGGGTCAACCTGGGCAATCTTCATCACGTCCGGGGGGGCCTGGAAGTGACGCCTGCTATTTTTCTTAACAGGAAAGATATCCAGATAGTCCGTGATCTTTCCGAAAAAGGAGTGAAAGTCGAGGCCCGCGAAGTCCCGGACAGCAGCCCCTTTGACCTGATGGATTTCATCGTCAAATTAGAGGGCCTGATATGATGGACCTGGTGGTGCCGATATTTTTTGCTTCCCTTTTTACCGGCGTGATCAGCATCGATCGAGCTGCTTTCGGGCAGTTCCAGCTTTCCCGGCCCATGGTTGCCGCCCCCCTTCTCGGGCTTTTGATGGGTTGCCCGGCCGAAGGAGTCCTTATAGGGCTGATTTTCGAGCTTCTTTTTCTGGATTCTCTTCCTGTGGGGTCTTTTGTTCCGTTGGAAGCCTTGTATCCGGCGCTGCTCTCTGTCGTCGTGATCGGTACGGGGCAGGTCCCAAGATCCGCTCTCCCCATCGCCCTCGTGGTTTCCCTCCCCTCGGTGGTCGCAGACCGGTGGGCGGATAATCGCTGGAGGCGCGTGAACGAACGGATCTTCAGCCGGGCCGAGGCTTACGTCCGTCTCGGCAGGCTGGATCTTGTCCAGATCCAGATGGTGTTGGCCATCCTTCAGGCGGGTTTTTTCAATTTTCTGGCGTTTCTCCTTTCCAGCGCGGTCCTTGTTCCCATGGCCGCGGTCGTCGCGGAAAAATTACCCGCCTTGCCGGGTCTTCTTCTCGCAGCGGCACTGGTGCCTATCCTGACCGGCCTGGCTGCTCTTTCCAGCCGCCGCCTCAGAAAGGGGAAGGAGTGGATAGGTTTCGCGGCCGGGGTTTTCTTCGGTCTTCTGGCGGGACTGGTATGAGGCAGGTCATGAGGCTTTCTTTCCGGGATCAGGCCGCCATGTTTCTTCGGTCCCTGGCCATCCAGGGGGCCTGGAATTACCCGAGGATGCAGGGGCTGGGGTTCCTCTTCATCCTGATCCCCTGGTTCCGGAAACTGGACCAGTCCGGCTTTCAGAATGCCTGTCGGCGGCACATGGGCTATTTCAACACCCATCCTTTCCTCGCAGGGTATGTGGCAGGCGTCGTGGCCCGGATGGAGCAGGAAGGGAAGGGAAGAGAGAGTGTTCGGGCCAGGGACGGGCTCATGGGGCCCCTCGGGGCCCTGGGTGATGGTCTCTTCTGGGCAAGGGTCCGGCCTGGGGCCATTCTCGCAGGTATCGGCGTTTCCTTTTTCTGGCCCTGGGCCTCTGCTCCGGTCTTTTTACTTTTTTATAATTCGATCCACCTGAAGGAGAGGTGGTCCGGAATTGCCGCCGGATACACCCGGGAGGAAGAACCATTAGGCGGGCTTTCCAGCCGGTTAAGGAAAATCATCTCGGTTTTTCTGGGAGGCCTGATCCTTCCGGCGTGCGGGTTTATCCTGGCGGGAGTCGCCCTTGGTTCCGGGGCGCCGTGGTTTGTTGCGGGCCTTTTCGTTCTGGGTGTTCTGCTTTTCGTCCTGAAATTCAACAACATGATGGTTCTGGGATGCCTCCTCACTGCGGCTTTGGTCCTGGGTTTTCTGGAGGTAGGGATGAGGTTGCCATGGTCAATGTAAAGGTTGTCGTATCCAATGAGCTTGGGCTCCATGCCAGGGCAGCGGCCCGGTTCGTCCAGGAATCCTGCAAGTTCAAGAGCCAGGTGTGGTTGAAAAAGGGGTCGAACCGTGTGAACGGCAAAAGCATCATGGGGATTCTCACTCTCGCGGCAGCCAAAGGGGAAGAGGTTGAGATCGAGGTGGATGGACAGGATGAGGAGCAGGCCCTTGAAATCCTCAGCACCCTTGTAAACGCTGGCTTCGAAGAAAAAAAGGGGATTGAAAAGGAGGCTCCTTGTTAAGGAAATGGAATTCTGATAACTGTTGGTTTTATTTCAATGGGCGACAATCCGAAGGGAGTTAACCGATGAGCATGACGACATTCCTTTTCACCTCGGAGTCGGTCACGGAGGGACATCCGGACAAGATCTGCGACCAGATTTCCGACGCTATCCTCGACAGCATCATCGCGGAGGATCCCGATGGCAGGGTTGCCTGCGAAGTCCTTGCCACGACCGGGCTCGTCATCATAGCGGGCGAGATCACCACCAAGACCTACATCGAGATCCCGGATGTGGCCCGAAGAGTGATCAGGGATGTCGGCTATGACAGTTCAGACATGGGGTTTGACTGGGAGTCGTGTGGTGTGATTACCTCCATCCACAAACAGTCACCGGACATCGCCATGGGTGTTGATCCGGGAGGAGCCGGAGATCAGGGACTGATGTTCGGATACGCCTGCACCGAAACCGATGTCCTGATGCCCATGCCCATCGTATTTGCCCATGCGCTGACCAGGAGACTCTCCCAGGTCAGAAAGGATGGGACCCTCGATTTTCTGAGGCCCGACGGCAAATCTCAGGTCACTGTGGAATACCATGAACATTTTCCTGTCCGCATCGAGGCGGTGGTGGTTTCATCCCAGCATTGCCCCGAGGCCACCGAGGCACAGGTTCATGAGGGAATCCTCGAGGAAGTCATCAAGAAGACCCTTCCGGATGAGATGCTTGATGAGAACACGAAGTATTTCATCAACCCGACCGGCCGTTTCGTGGTTGGTGGTCCGATGGGCGACACCGGGCTGACGGGGCGAAAGATCATTGTGGACACCTACGGCGGGCAGGGAAGCCATGGGGGAGGGGCCTTTTCGGGAAAGGACCCTTCCAAGGTGGATCGGTCCGCTTCCTATATGGCGAGGTATATCGCCAAGAACATTATCGCTGCCGACCTGGCCCAGCGTTGCGAAGTCCAGCTGGCCTATGCCATCGGAGTGCCGGATCCGGTTTCGGTGATGATCAACTCCTATGGCACGGCAAAGGTGTCCCCCGACAGGATCGCCGCGGCCGTAAGGGAGGTCTTCCCGATGAAACCGAGGGAGATTATCCGGAGTCTGGATCTTCTCAGGCCGATCTTTGAAAAGACGGCGGTCTACGGTCACTTCGGGAGGACGGAACCGGAGTTTACCTGGGAGAAGACGGACAGGATTTCCGACCTTAAGACAGCCATAAAGGAATAGAGAACCATGGAATATCATATTAAAGACCTCAACCTTGCCGACGAGGGCCGCCTGAGGATCGAATGGGCAGCCCAGACCATGCCTGTCCTTGCTCTCATCGAGGAGCGCTTTCGCAAAGAGCGGCCCTTAGAAGGTTTGAGAGTGGCTGCCTGCCTCCACGTGACCACGGAAACGGCACAGCTCATGAAGACCCTGAAAAGCGGGGGGGCAAGAATATCCCTTTGCGCGTCCAACCCCCTCAGCACCCAGGACGACGTTACGGCCAGTCTCGTGGTCCACGAGGAGATCCCCGTGTTCGCCATCAAGGGCGAGGACAACGACACATATTATTCCCACATCCAGTCCGTGCTGGACACTGAACCCCATCTGACCATGGATGACGGTGCGGACCTTGTAAATGTCCTGCACACGAAGCGATCCGGGCTGCTCGAAAACCTTATCGGCGGAACGGAGGAGACAACGACGGGGGTCATCCGGCTCAAGGCCATGGCGAAGGACGGGGTGCTGAAATACCCCATCATCGCCGTCAACGATGCCGATACGAAGCACCTTTTCGACAACAGGTATGGAACCGGCCAAAGCACGGTTGACGGCATTCTCCGCGCCACCAATCGGCTGATGTCGGGGTCCGTTTTCGTTGTGGCGGGTTACGGGTGGTGCGGCCGGGGGGTGGCCATGAGGGCTCAGGGCATGGGTGCCAGGGTCATCGTGACGGAGGTGGATCCGGTCAAGGGCCTGGAAGCCCTCATGGACGGTTTTTCCGTGATGCCCATGGCCGAGGCGGCACCCCTGGGGGATTTCTTCTGCACGGTTACGGGAAACATCCATGTTGTCAGGACGGAGCACTTCCAGGCCATGAAGGACGGGGCCATCGTTTGTAATTCCGGTCATTTCAACGTTGAGCTGGATTTGGAGGCCCTGAACGAGGTGACCACAGGAAGGAGAGTCATCCGACCCTTTATGGAGGAGTATGCCCTGAAGAACGGGAGGAGGGTCTATATCCTGGCGGAGGGACGGCTGGTCAACCTTTCGGCGGCGGAAGGGCATCCCTCGAGCGTTATGGACATGAGCTTTGCAAACCAGGCCCTCTCCGCCGAGCACATGGTAAAAGAAGGGAATGCCCTTGAAAACAAGGTTTATACGGTTCCAATCGAGATCGATCACGAGATCGCAAGGCTGAAACTGAAGGCCATGAGAACCGAGATCGATGTTTTGACCCCGGAGCAGGTAAAATACCTGGGGTCCTGGGATATGGGAACGTAAGGTTTTGTGCACCAGTGCACATGTGCACCTGTGCACTATAAAAAAACCCCGCATCGAAGGATGCGGGGTTTTTTGTTTCAACGTTATTCCTGTATTACTTCGCCGCCCCCTCGATCTTGGGCAGGAAGCCCTTGCCGCTCCACTCGGCCCAGGAATAATCGTAGACGCGGACGTTGGGGTAATCCAGAGCCTTCAGGATGAAGAAGGTGTTGGAGGCCCAGTATCCCGTGTTGCAGAACACGATGACTTCCTTGTCACGGGTCACGCCTAGGCTGGTGTACATTTCCTCCAGCTCACCCGGGTCCTTCAGATAAGTCTTGTCTTCCCAGTTCGCCAGGGTATAGGCGTTGACGGCAGTGGGGATTCTGCCGCCCACCTTGGCCATGGGGGCTTTCGTGGCGCCCTTAGACTGATCGGGGGTCCTGGCATCGAGAAGAACCACGTTGGGGTCGCCAAGGTTCTTCAGAATATAGCTGGCCGTCGCCAGGAGCTCGGGCTGTGGGGTGGCGACAAAGACCTCAGGCTCGACGGTCACTTTCTTGTCACTCACGGGGAGCTTCTGTGCCGTCCATTCGGGCCATCCTCCATAAATGAGGGCGACCTTGTCGTGGCCGGTGTATTTTAGCTCCCAGAAAAGGCGTGTGGCATCCCAACCTTCGGAATCGTAAAGGATGACCATGGTGTCATTGGAGATTCCGAGCTGCCTTCCGAAAAGCTCTTCCTGGTCCTCAAGGCCGCGTCTGACTCCCGGTACTTCCCAAGCGCCTGTCACGCGCAGAGCCTTGTTGACTTGAAAGAAAACGGCTCCCGGCACATGGCCTTTGGCGTACTGAGCCTCATCCCTCCGGCAGTCGATGAAGCGGACTCCAGGGGTGCCGATGAGCTCCGCGGCCTGGTCGGCCCTGACAAAGACCTTGTCAGCCGAAGCCTGGCCGGCGGCCAGGGGAACAAGGGCGATCACCATCGCCAAAACAAGCATCAAACGGGTTGTTCTTTTCATTCATCTTCTCCTTTCAGTGTGTTTGGTCCGTGGTGCCGTGGATCCCCGTTTTCCGGGACGGCATCCGCCGGATCAGAAATAACTTCGTTTTTTCGGTGCATCTTCCTTCTCTGTTTCAGGTACATCCTGTTTCTCAGGGATCTGGTCGTCCGGAACAATCACCGGCGCATTGGCCTTTTGCATCTCGGGCTTCACCTTTTCCCTGGTCAGGAACATGTCCTTGTTTCCGTGACAGTTGTTGCATTCCCGGTTCTGGGAGGTCACCTTCTGGATGTTGTGCGGGGAGGTGTATTTCCAGTTGTTCACCTGATCAAACCGGGTCAGCAGGTCCTTTCCGTAGTAATCAAAGGATGTCGGGACGGCAGGTACCCTGCGCAAAAGCACCCATTTCTCGGGACGGTCCGAATCAGAGTTCGGGTTGAGGCCGATGAGGAGGTGCTCTTCTTCCGCGGGGTTCTTGTAGTAGGCAAGCCCCTTGGAATCCAGACCTACGTGGCAGGCATAGCAGTTGGCATAAGGCTGGGAGTGGCAGACATAGCACGAGACGACATCTTCATGGATGGCATGTTGTTCGACGTCGTCATCGAGGTCGTGGCAGTCGCTGCATTTTGCCGACCCCTGGACATCGTAACGGCTCTCGTGGCCGGTTTTCCCGTCACCGTGAAGCTCCTTGCCGGAATGGCACTCCATGCAGTCCATGTCGTGTTTGGTGTAGTGGACATCTCCCTGCCCTGTCTGCCCTGTGAACTCGTTGCCCACACGGCTCCCGTGGCATGCTGTGCACTGGTTTGTCTGATCGGGTTTTGAGTTGAAATGGTGTCCGTTGATGAAGCCGCCCATTGCGGTATCCGGACGGCTCACATGGCACTGGCCGCAGCTGGCATGACAGCTGAAGCAGTGGTTGTCCATCCCGCCATCAAGGAGGTCGAGCTTTTTCGGGTCCGTGGATGCCCGCCTGTGGACCATGGGCCGGTAGGTGGCGAGGGTGTAGTGCAGGGACGTCTTGGCCAGCTCAGCCTCCTCCTCATGGCATTCGCCGCATGTCTGGTCGGCGTCCGGAAAAGTCGGATCGGCTTTCATCCCTTTATGGGCAGCGGTTATCTCCTTGGCATCCGGGTTTCCGCCGTGGCATTCGGCGCACCCGATCTCCCCATGCTCTGTCTCGAGGAATTCCTTGTCAACCAGGACTTTTTCGTGCGGCTCCAACGGAGCCACCGCGCCGCCTCAGCCCTTGCCCGCAGTTTCAGCGGAGGTCTGCGGGGGTGGGAGCGTTTTAATGATAGCCTTTAATTGTTCCACGTCGGTGTGACAGCTGACGCATTGGGAGGCCTCAGCACCGGTCCCCACAGCCGTGAAGACCAGCGGGAGGAGGAAAAGGACAAATTTCCATCTCATAAGTGGTTCCCTCCTGGAGTCGAATTTAATGGGATCAAAGGAAAAAAGCACAGGTTAAT
>Ga0272441_10003629_pt1 | contig 29113 bp, 23 predicted proteins | sample SSMProp6N_FD_193582 | JGI IMG/M metagenome (GOLD analysis project Ga0272441, IMG submission 193582) | Marine sediment archaeal communities from Little Sippewissett salt marsh, Falmouth, MA, United States - SSM-Prop-6N | ecosystem: Environmental > Aquatic > Marine > Wetlands > Sediment ... | reverse complement strand
TCCGGCGTTGAATCCAATTAAACCGCACGCTCCACCCGTTGCTGTGCTCCCCCGCCAATTCCTTTAAGTTTCAATCTTGCGATCGTACTTCCCAGGCAGCTTGCTTAACAACTTCTCTCCGACACTAGCTGAGCTCGGAGCCCAGCTAACATCAAGCAAGCAGCGTTTGCGCCCTGGACTACCCGGGTATCTAATCCGGTTTGCGCCCCAGGGTTTCGTCCCTCACCGTCAGACCCGTTCTAGCTAGACGCCTTCGCCACTGGTGGTCCCCCCAGGATTACAGGATTTCACCCCTACCCCAGGAGTACCTCTAGCTTCTCCCGGTCTCAAGCTGAGCAGTCTACCCGGAATTCGTACCGTTAAGCGGCACGATTTACCCAAGCATTTACTCAGCCGGCTACGAACGTTTTAGGCCCAATAATAGCGGTCACCACTTGAGCTGCAGGTATTACCGCGGCGGCTGGCACCCGTCTTACCCAGCCCTTCCTCTCTTTGCTTTTTAAACAAAGAAACAGCTTACACTAACGTGCAAGCACTTGGGATCCCCTCATCGCGCTTTCGCACATTGTGAAGGTTTCGCGCCTGCTGCGCCCCGTAGGGCCCGATATCGTGTCTCAGATATCGTCTCCGGGTTATTGCTCTCACAACCCGTATCCGTTGTAGGCTAGTCAGGCCATTACCCTGACTACTACCTGATAGTCCGCAGACTCATCCTTAGGCGCCGGAGCTTTCAATCTAGAAGCATTCCAGCATCCTAGATCTATGGAGTATTATTCTCAGTTTCCCGAGATTATCCTTCTCCTAAGGGCAGATTATCCACGTGTTACTGAGCAGTCTGCCGAGGGCCGAACCCTCTCGACTCGCATGGCTTAGTCGGATCCCAATAGCAGTGACCTCCGGCAGGATCAACCGGAATCATACACACTATTATTTTTAAAATTACTTTGATTTGGGAAATTGGTGGGTGAATTAAATTTCACCATCACACGTCGATCGTCGGATTTAAGAGTGCGACAAGACCCTAATAGTCTCTTTTGTTTTCTTAAATCCCCATTAATGAAATGTAACCCAGTATGGAAGCGATCCAGGTCATTGAAAATTGATGATTATATTCTATTGGATCAACCGGAATGGACTGGGCCATAAGTTGTGGGATTAGATGGTATAGAATCATTGTATTTAAAGGTTACAGTCGAGACCTATTTGGATCGAAGGCACGGTGAATAAATGAATTGTTTTATGAGTAAAAAACAGCTATTTCTTGCAATTTTTTATATGATAGGTCATTCCTATTTTCGAAAGTTCCAGATATTTTTTCAGGAATCCATCTGAAAGAAGCAATTTCTGCAATTGATTATATTTTCATATATAATAATGATTTCTGTTAAATAATAATGTATAATATAATCATTTTTACTATAATGAAAAGTTGGTGGCCATGCAAGTAGAGTATTAAGCTGCGAAAAGGTTTTAGACAACATATTGATTAATGGAGGAAATGCGCAGGGGTACCCGAGCGGTCAAAGGGGCAGGGCTTAGGACCCTGTGACGTAGGTCTTCGAGCGTTCGAATCGCTCCCCCTGCATATCTTTATGATATTCCTGGAGAAATTTATGAAAATTATTGCGTTTACTGGGATGCCATTCTCTGGAAAAAGTGTAGCAGTTACCATTGCAAAGGACATGAAAATACCCGTTATCAGAATGGGAGATATGGTATGGGATGAGGTTAAAAAACGAGGGTTACCAATCAATAGCGAAACAGTTGGAGAGATTGCAAATGACATGCGGAAAACGTATGGAAAAGATATATGGGCAAAAAAGACAATTGAAAAAATAGTATTAGAAAACATTGATGATGTTCTCATTATTGATGGTGTCCGCAATAGTGAAGAAATTGATATTTTTAAAAATAAGTTGGGAGCCGATTTTAAATTAATTGCTATTCAAACTCCAGATGATATAAGACATGAAAGAGCAATGTTACGAAAACGAATGGATGATACTGTTGATATCGAAACCATAAAAAAACGAGATAAAAGAGAGATAAATTGGGGAATTAAAAATGTCATTAATCAAGCAGATATTGTTGTTACAAATGAGGGTAGCGTAGAAGTATTTCAAGATAAAATCATTCAAATTTTAAAAAACAATAAATAAATAATACTTCCATTTCAAACGATAACCTTATTTATGGATTGTTTTATGCTCAACAATGGGAACATTTATGTTTGAAGCAAAAGTAACCGTCAGACTGAAAAAGGGTATCTCTGATCCTGAGGGAACTAACACTCTCAAAGCATTAAAACTGCTTGGATTTGATTATGTAACCCAAGCAAAAACCACCCGTACCTTTGATTTAATCATTGATGGAAAAAATAAACAAAAAATTAAAAAAGATGTTGAGCAAATGTGCCAGCGATTATTGGTAAATCCAGTGATTCATGCATATGATATTGAAATAAATGAGATTTAAAAAAAATATCTGGGGAGTAGCTTTGAATTTAGAAACATTTTTTTCAAAAAAAACAGAAGAATTTGAATGTTATATCATTGATATTTTATCTGCATCTGATGCCGAACTTGTTTCCCTTTCAGAAAAGATGGGGCTTGCATTAAATCGTAGTGAAATGAAACAGATTAAATTATATTTCCAAGAAAAAAACAGAAATCCCACTGACATTGAATTACAGGCGTTAGGGCAAGCTTGGAGTGAACATTGTTGCTATAAATCCTCAAAAGTACCATTACAAACATATGTTTTTGGCATCGAAGAAAATAAAATCATTGCTCGGGAAGATGCCGGTGTTATTGAATTCGATAAAGATCATTACTATTGTGCTGCTCTTGAGTCACATAATCATCCCTCTGCTGTTGAACCATATGGGGGTGCTGCAACAGGAGTTGGCGGCATTGTAAGAGATATCGTCTGCATGGGTGCTCAACCAATTGCCTATGTTGATCCTCTGTTTTTTGGACCGCTGGATTTACCACAAAAACTCGTTCCAGCTGGTACCAAACATCCTCGTTTCCTCTTTAAAGGAGTAGTTGATGGTATTCGTGATTATGGTAACCGGATTGGAATACCAACTCTTTCAGGTCAGGTCTATTTTCATAAGGGATATACCGGTAATTGCTTGGTTAATGTTGGTTGCATTGGCATCATGGAAAAAAAAGAACTTATTCATAGTCGAGCTAAAGCACCAGGAAATATCTATATCTATGTAGGTGGAAAAACCGGAAGAGATGGTATTCACGGTGTCACCTTTGCAAGTGCAGAATTAACCGATGAAAGTGAAGAAAGTAGCAGATCGGCAGTGCAAGTTGGTGATCCAATTACCAAAGAGCCGTTAATTCATGTTACCCTTGAATGTAACAGAAAAGGACTTCTCGAAGGATTGAAAGATTTTGGTGGAGGTGGTCTCTCCTGTGTTTGTGGTGAGCTGGCCTATGATGCAGGATTTGGTGCTGAGATCCATCTGGATGATATTCCCCTAAAAGAAGAAGGGCTGTTACCATGGGAAATTTGGGTTTCTGAAAGTCAAGAGCGAATGATGTTTCTTGTCTCACTAGATAATGTAGATACCGTACTTCATATCTGTAAACAATGGGATGTTTGTGCTGCGGTTGTTGGGAAAGTTATTCCAGAGAAAATTACTCGTGTGTTTTTTAAGGGAGAAAAAATACTTGAAATGGACATGGACTTTTTTACTGGTGGGCCGATATATGATACCTGTCAACGACCATTTATCCTTCCAAAAAAAGAAGAGAGCATAGATCCAGATTTTACAATTCCTGATTGTAATGAAATGCTTCTTAAACTACTAGAATCATTTAATATTGCAAGTAAAGAATGGGTGATTCGTCAATATGATCATGAAGTCAGAGGAAACACCGTTATAAAACCATTACAGGGAACCATTAATAAGGAATCGCATGGTGACGCAACAGTTATTAAACCGCTTGACTCAAGTTTTAAAGGACTTGCGGTAACAGCTAATGTCAATCCTAGATTTGTTGAAAGAAATCCCTATAATGGTGCCATGTCAACAATTGATGAAACCTGTCGTAACCTTGTCTGTGTTGGTGCAAAACCGGATTCACTTCTTGATTGTCTTAATTTTGGAAATCCTGAAAAGAAAGAGAAAATGGGAGAATTTTATGAAGCCTGTCGGGGTCTTGGTGATGCAGCAAAAGAGATGAAACTACCGTTTATGTCGGGTAATGTCAGTTTTTATAATGAATCAAAACAAACAGCGGTTCCACCAACTCCAGAGATCATGGGAATAGGTATTGTTGATGATATTAAAAATTGCGTCACATCTGATTTCAAATCAGTTGATAATAAGGTATTTCTTGTTGGAGGAGAAACAAAAAAAGAAATGGGTGGATCCGCATATTATCAAGCATTAGAAATGGAAGGGGGATCGGTGCCAAATGTTGATTTCTCACTATTAAAATCCGCAATGAATGTGATACTAACAGCAATGGACTCACATCTTATCGCCTCATGTCATGATTGCAGTGAAGGTGGTCTTGCAGTCAGTTTATCAGAAATGTGCATCGGTGGTTCTCTTGGTTGTGCTATAGACATCAGTACAATAGGAAAGAACCTTCGATCAGATTTTAAGCTGTTTTCAGAATCAAATACGCGATTTATTGTTGAAATTTACAAAGACAAGGTAAACGATTTTATTAAATTATTAACAAAGTATCATTGTCCTTATGAACAAATCGGAACGGTTCGCTCTAAAACATTACATATTGTCGATCAAGAAAATATCTGTATTGATTTACCAATTAACATGCTGCATGATACCTGGAAAAGCACATTATATCACTATATGGGATAAACAAAACATAAAAAAATGATAGTTCCATTCTATATATTAGTGATGAGCGAACCCTTTCTGAGCTGAAGAAAAATTTTTGGCAATGATGAAGATCTTGAGTACTGAAAAAAAATTAGAGGTTGCGGATATGTTCTGCTAACATATCTGCAATGGTCTCTAAGAAAATAACATCTTCTTTAGTAAAGGCATCTGGTTTATTTGAATCGATATCAATTTCTCCTAAAATGATTCCATCTTTTTTTATGGGAACGACTATTTCAGACCGAGTCGAAACAAAACAAGATAGATACCGTTTATCCACATGTACATTGGAAATGTTTTCCGTTTTCCCGGTTTTTGCCGCTGATCCGCAAACACCAGTGCCAATAGGGATTTTTGTATGCTCTGTTGCTTGTTTTCCTTGCCAGGGGCCAAGGTGTAAAAAGGCATCTTTCACAATATAAATGCCAATCCAATGGTATTGTTCATTTGATTGATATAATAAATCAACACTCTCTTGAATTCCTTTATGTTTTTTTTCAGATAAAATTGCTTGAATCATGGTTGTCAATTCTTGATGATGCAAAAGCTATTCACCTCGCTATGAATAGAATTATTATTTTCTTATAACTATTAATAGAAACACTGAACTAGTTTTATATGTTTACTATTTATAAGGTAAAAAGGATTAATTTTACAAATATAGGGTGCCATATGAGCCGCCACGTCCTTCTTTATAGGAAAAGGTTGCAAGGCGGAAGACCTTAATTGCTTCAGCAATAGATTGATTTGTTACTTTTTCAATATCGTTAATCGGTGTTTCAAGCATAACATGAATTTCATTACCAAACGTAGAGACAAGTGCATTCCAACAAGATTCCACATTTTCTGTAAATGGATTTTTTTCTTGAAGTACTCGGGTAATTATTTCATGTAATGGTAATATGGAGAGGTATCGCGGTCTATGATAAGGGTAATGTAATTGTTTCGATGTTGATTTCTCAAGAATTTTCTCTTTCATTCCTTTTTTAATCACCCCACCACATCGGCATTTCCACTTTCGTTTTTTTGCTTCTTTAATTGAATAAGATTTTTGACATTTAATACAGCCAGTTTGATAATATTTCCCTTCTTCAGGGGGAATTCCTGCATTGAGGACTGGTCGGTGATGCTGTTTTCGTTTAATGGCTTGAAATAGATATTTACATGTTGGTTTTTTTACTTGAAATTGTGTAAATTCTCTTCCAAGTCGAATAGGATGTGGGTTGTGGGTATCAGAATTAGTTATAAAAGTAAGTGGATGAAGTTCTTTAAGAAAATCTGCATGGTAGGAATCAATGCCTAGACCAAGTTCAGCAAAATAAATTTCTGATACAGCCGAACCATAACAATCAGCAAGGGTATTATAATGAGAATAAAGACCAGAAAAAAGATCGAAAATATGAGAGGGACCAATAAGGGCTGAGGTATCTATTGCAATATTTGCTAGTTTTTCACTAGATACATCAACGTAAGGCCTTCCATTTAATTTTAAATCTGTCGAACAACAAGTTATGTGTTCTCTAAAATCATATAGGCTTGTAAGGTCTGGGAAATATAGCAAATGATGAACATTATCATTACTTTGAATCTCAGTTGATAAAACAAAATTAGTGTTATAACACTGAAATGTTCCTAGATCGATTGGTTCTAATTGAATAATATTTTTTAACCAGCCAGGATGTAAACAATCTCCCGTTGATAAAATATTCAATCCTTTCTTTTCTGCATTTTTTGCTAGTAGTTCAAAATCAATTTTTCCTTTTGATTTTTTGGTAAATGGCGAATGAATGTGTAAATCTGCATTTATGATCATCATATGGATCCTTTTTAATGTAATTTCCATTCAATAATCATTGAGTATACTACAAAAGAAAGTTAATTGGAAAAGTATAATTTACCCTAATCAATCTTACTCTCTCACCCGTACCCAATAATTCATCATAGAGTATGAAAACGTGATTATTAAAGTTGTTTATTTTTTTTCTAAATATAAAAAAAATTAATAAGTATTTACTTTAAAATAATAATTGATTTTCATTTTTATTTTAAATATATTATTTTAAAAAATATTATTTTTCTAATTCATATGTTTTCTTAATATTAATAGTAATATTTATTAGGAGTTTCTTTATATGAGTGTTTGATACATCCTTAGGAGATGGGATTTGTTATTAATTAAGATATATGGCATACATTGAATGAATTAGAAAATCGATTTAAAAGTAATCATTATTTTGTAAAGAGTTGAATACCTATGAGCAATGAAAATAACGCCCAAGAGAAAAGTTATGATACTGATTCAATAAAAGTATTAGAAGGGTTAAAAGCAGTCAAGCAAAACCCTGCTATGTATATTGGAAATACCTCAGAAAGAGGATTGCACCATCTTGTCTATGAAGTAGTTGATAATTCAATTGACGAAGCACTTGCTGGATATTGTACTAACATACATGTCATAATTCATAAAAATGGCTCATTATCTGTTCAAGATAATGGAAGAGGGATACCTGTTTCAGTTCATGAGAAATATAAGAAATCCGGTGTGGAACTTGTTCTAACCACCTTGCATGCAGGAGGAAAATTTGATCGAGATTCATATAAAGTTTCAGGAGGTCTTCATGGAGTAGGTGTTTCCTGTGTGAATGCCTTATCAGAGTGGTTAGAAGTAACTGTATTTCGTAATGGATTTACACATTTTCAACGATATGAAGAAGGATTTCCAGTTGAACCATTAAAAAAACTTGATGAAATATCGCAAACGGGAACAAAAATTCATTTTCAACCTAGTGATAAAATTTTTGAAACAATCGAATTTAAATATGAAACAATTACCAATCGATTAAAAGAACTTGCATTTTTAAATGCAGGGCTTGAGATAACAGTCAATGATGAACGAACCGGAAAATCAGATACCTATCGGTTTGATGGCGGTATTAGAGAATTTGTGAAACATATTAACAGAAATAAAACACCGTTACACTCGGATCCAATTTATGTATATGCTGAAAGAGAAGATGTAGAAGCAGAAATTGCCATTCAATATACAGACGGGTTTACAGAAAACATTTTTACTTTTACCAATAATATTAATACCCATGAAGGGGGCACACATCTTTCTGGTTTCAAAAGCGCACTTACACGAGTTCTTAATGATTATGGAAAAAAGAATAACTTATTTGAAAGTAGCGATTTTAGTTTAAGTGGCGAGGATTGCCGTGAGGGAATAACAACGGTTATTTCATGTCGAGTTCGCTTTCCTCAATTTGAGGGGCAAACAAAAACCAAGCTTGGTAATTCCGAGGTTCGTGGTATTGTTGATCGACTAACAAATGAGAAATTAAGTGAGTTCTGTGAGGAAAATCCAACTGTTGCAAAAATCATTGTCAATAAAGCAATGATGGCCAGCAGAGCTAGAGCTGCGGCAAGAAAAGCACGAGAAATCACCCGAAGAAAAGGGCTTCTTGAATCATCCGCACTCCCCGGTAAACTTGCTGATTGTTCCAGCAGAGAACCAGCAAAAACAGAATTGTATATTGTGGAAGGTGATTCTGCAGGAGGAAGTGCAAAGCAGGGGAGAAATAGAGAGTTTCAAGCAATATTACCCCTTCGCGGAAAGATTCTAAATGTGGAAAAAGCCCGTATGGATAAGATTCTGAAAAATAATGAGATTCTTGCCTTAATTACTGCAATTGGAACCGGTATTGGTGATGAATTTGATATTGAAAAAACACGATATCATAAAATCATTATCATGACTGATGCTGATGTTGATGGAGAACATATTCGAACATTATTGTTAACATTTTTCTTCCGATATATGAGACCTTTGGTTGAAGCAGGTTATTTATATATTGCTCAGCCGCCGCTTTATAAACTTTCGAAAGGAAAAAAGATAATATATGCGTATTCTGAAAGAGAGCGTGTTGATAAAATTAGTGAAATTGGGGAAACCGGTGTGGGTATCCAACGATATAAGGGTCTAGGTGAGATGAATCCTAGTCAATTATGGGAGACAACAATGGATCCTGAGAATCGTCTGACCGTGAGAGTTGAAGTTGAAGATGCCGTTGAAGCTGATGAACTCTTTACTATTCTCATGGGTGAGAAAGTTGAGCCTCGTCGTGAGTTTATACAAAACCATGCAAAAGAGGTTGTTAATTTAGATATTTAGAGGATGATAAGATGACTGATGAAGAGACTCCGAAAAAGGATTTCACTCGGGCGATTGAATCCGAGATGAAGCGGGCTTTTATTGATTATTCGATGAGTGTTATTGTAAGTCGTGCTCTTCCAGATGTTAGAGATGGATTGAAACCGGTTCATAGGCGTATTTTGTACGCAATGAATGACATGGGTCTTACCTATAATCGATCATATAAGAAATCTGCAAGATTAGTGGGAGAAGTATTAGGTAAGTATCACCCGCATGGTGACCAAGCGGTTTATGATTCAATGGTGCGTATGGCACAAGATTTCTCTCTTCGATATCCTCTTGTTGATGGACAGGGTAATTTTGGTAGTATCGACGGCGATAGCGCTGCAGCGATGAGGTATACAGAAAGTCGTATGGCTAAGATTTCAGCGTTGATGCTTCGAGATATTGATAAAGATACAGTAGATTGGGTGGATAATTTTGATGCTAGTTTAAAAGAGCCGGTCATGCTGCCGGCAATTATTCCAAATTTATTGATTAATGGGGCATCTGGAATTGCTGTTGGTATGGCAACAAATATGGCACCCCATAATATTACGGAAGTAATTGATGGGACGATTCGAGTTATTGATAATCCCAATGTTTCTATTGTTGAATTAATGGATTCAATTAAAGGACCTGATTTTCCAACAGGTGGCATTATTTACGGGAAAGGTGGTATTCTTGCCGCGTATTCAGAGGGAAAAGGACTTGTTCGCGTACGAGCCAGGACGCATTTTGAAGGTGATGAGAAGAAAAAAATCATCATAACAGAACTTCCGTATCAAGTAAACAAGGCCAATCTTTTGAAAAATATTGTAATTCTTGTGAAAGATAAAAAAATTGAAGGAATCTCAGATCTTAGAGATGAAAGTGATCGAGATGGTATGCGAGTTGTCATTGACTTAAAACGAGATGCTATTGAAGATGTTGTGTTAAGTTTACTGTATAAGCATACGGATATGCAAACTACTTTTGGCATTTCAAATATTGCTATTGTTGATGGAGAACCTCGTGTTTTGAATATAAAAGAAATTATTGAGTATTTTATAACGTATCGGGTTGAGGTTATTACCCGGCGAACAAATTTTGATTTAAATAAAGCGAAAGAGAAGCTTCATATCCTTGAAGGATTTATGATTGCTTTGAAAAACATCGATGAAGTCATTCAGATTATCAGGGAAAGCCGCAATGCTGATGAAGCAAAAGAGCGGTTAATGCAGCGTTTTGAGTTTTCTGAAAGGCAAGTAAAAGCGATTCTTGATATGCGACTTCATCGTCTTACGGGCATGGAAATTGAAGCGGTTGAGCAGGATTATAATGAAACCGTTGTCTTTATCGAGGAATTAGAACGATTGCTTAGTGATCGGCAAAATATTCTTGATGAGATTAAAAGAGAGCTTCTTGAGATAAAGGATACCTTTGGTGATGATCGCAGAACTGAAATCTTTGAAGGGGAAATCGATATCGATATGGAAGATTTGATTCCTGTTCAGGATGTTGTTATCACTATTACTGATAGTGGATATATTAAACGAATCCCCGTGGAAACCTATAAGACGCAACGTCGTGGTGGAAAAGGATTAATTGGCATGAAGACCAAAGAAGAAGATGTTGTTGTTGATTCTTTTGTCACATCCACCCATGATTACATCATGTTTTTCACCAACACTGGAAAATGTTTTTGGCTGAAAGGCTACAAGATTCCAGAGGGAAGTAGACAGCACAAGGGAAAAGCAATTATTAATCTGCTCCCTCGCCTTGAAGAGGGCGAATATGTTGATACGGCAATTCCTATTCATGAATATGATGATGAGCATTATTTAGTGTTTGCAACAAAGAATGGTATTATTAAAAAAACGGTGTTATCTGCATATAGTAATGTTCGGGTGAATGGTATTCGCGCCATTAATCTTGATGAAGATGATGAGTTGATTGCCACAAAACTATCAGATGGCAAACAATATATTATGATTGCAACAGCCAATGGCCAGGCATGCCGGTTTAAGGAAGAAGAAGTGCGAGCAATTGGTCGGGTTTCCCGTGGTGTTATAGGCATTCGTCTCGGGAAAGGAGATCATGTTGTTTCAATGGCAATTGTTGGTGAAGAAGGGAATCTGTTAACCATTACAGAAAATGGCTTTGGAAAGCGTTCACCAATCACTGAATATCGGATGACCCATCGAGGTAGCAAAGGAGTTCGAACAATTATCACCAATGAACGAAATGGAAAGGTCATTTGGGTAAAAGAAGTCGAAGAGGATTATGAAATCATGCTTACTAGTCGTGATGGTATGATGGTACGAATCCCTGTTGATGGTATACGGGTGCAGGGAAGAAACACGATGGGTGTACGCGTTATGCGATTAAATGATGAGGATAATGTGGTATCGGTTGCTCAACTCATGGAATCAAATGAAGAGGATGAAGATGAATCCAATGAGGAAACTCCAATAATTGAATAAAAAAAAGCTTATCCATTATTCCATGTTTGATAGGGATTAAATGCAGGATCCCCATAAAGAGTGAATTCATGAAGGGCAACATATTTTTTATCAAGAACTCTTGTCTCTTCAAATCCTTGCTTAGGCTGTGGGGTATCTAGTGAAGATAAGATTTCCTCATCAAGCCAGCTTATCCCTGTTGAAAACATAAGGGGTGGTGTCCATAAAAAGGTTGAATTTGCATCTTTTGGTAAAAACATGTTTTTTGCATTTCGTAAGGCAAGGCCTGTCGGGGCATCATTATTAATCATTTCTTTAATGAAATCTTCACCAATAACCGCACCGAAATGAAAATCAGGGTATTCATCTTTTATCAATAAATCAAGGGTTGCTTTAATAAGACCAAGGGTTCCAATGCCCCATCCTCCAGGTAATGGTCTTGGTTCAAGATATCCTGGATCGGCAGTGACCCTAGTGGCTCCAACATAGGCATTTACTCCGGCATGAAGAAATGCTTGAGAAATCGTGTTATTTGGAAGTAATCCATCGGTTCTTCCAGTAATACAACTGACAACAAACATAACAGATGGCCCATACTCCATATTATCAACGCCGCGTACATCAAAAGCTCCTTTTGCATTAAGACCACTTCCAGCAGGCGGATAAATCCGAGCCATCATGGTCAGGAATGGAAATCCCCGAGCATCCATTAAGATATCACCATGTTCAAAAAGATTATATGATCCATGGGCAAAACAAAAGATGAGATTGCTTTCCTGATGATCCTTTCCACCAGTTACTTTCTTATCTGAGGCTACTTGATAAACTGCATAAGAGGGAAAGATTAATTGATTAAGAATCCCTGTATTTTTAATAAGACTCAGATCTTCTTTTGAAAAACCTTCTCGTTGCGATGCAGTAAGAAATGTGTTTCTAGTTGAGGAAAAACCCGTTTCTAATAATTCAGTTAATCGTAAATTAATAAAAGTGCTTTCTCCAGTTGGAAACTTCGTTGGTTCCCCTCTGCCACCATAAATGATATGGGAAAGTCTTGTTAAAATTGGTAAATTTTGGAATTCCAAGCCACATCCAGTTCCAACATAGGCCTGGTTTTTCCAATCATTCATCGATGAAATAATCCGGTCATAATAAATCGTTCGGGCGATTAATGCACTTAAATCTTGGACATCTCGACCGGTCAGACGGGCTACACAGTTTTCTTGAAATGGCCAGTATCCAATAGTATCATTTTCAGGATCTTGATAATCCGGGTCGATATTACCATAAATAAAATCACTTGGTAAGGCAAAACCCATCATGTAGGCACCAGTATTATCCGGCCTGCCATCAGGGTTATAATAAAAATACATAGGAATCATTGTTGGATCTGCTGCAATAGCTATATTAATCGGATTATTTACAAAAAAGTCTCTTAATGGTTGAATTGGATCATCAGGGATGCCTGCGATTTTTGAAAGAATTGACCTAACTTGATCATGTACCATAAACGTATGTTGATTCGAAGGCTCAATTAATGCTGGATTCGATCCTGGTTGTGTTATTCCTGGGCAGGGTTCTCCATTGAATAAGATATCATCATCTGCTGCAAAAGAAAATTCAGGTTTTCCAAAAATTATTCCTTTATGATATGCGGTAATATAGGGTGTCATTGATGATAGCTGTTTCATCAAGGGAACAAATGGTGATGATAATTTTTCAACTTTCACATCCAGTGAATATGCTCCTGTTTTCCGAGCAAACCATTTTCCATAAACAAGAACTTGATATTCTCCGGGATTATCATATATTATGGTCTCATAATGTAGTTTATCTTTAGTGATATCGCCACTTGCATCTCTTTCTGGAATACCACCCATGGTTCCACCATAAGTATATCGATAATCTTCAGGGCTAACCAGTAAAAAAACAAGTTCATCACCTAATTCTTCTACATGACTGGAATGTAAATTCACAAGATCAATACTGACTCTTGCATATTTAAAATCAGAAGGAATAGTGAATGTATGTGTACCTCCAACAGGATTGAAAAAAATGGATGCTAATTGGCTTGGAAACATTGCTCCTGAACTGATAGTATTGGTCTCGGCAGGAGGATCATAGGTATCTATTATACTAGGCATATGAACATCCATTGGATTGGTCAAGGTAAGATACGTAATCGGTTCATTGAATACTTGATCCTGCACTTGAATGATTTCATCAACGATTTCTTCAACGGTATTAAACTGTGTTTCAGAGATATTAAGAGAAGGATCGATATCAAATTCTCCACAGAGATAGACATGGTCAACTTGTAATGTTTCAAATGTATCTCTTATACCATTATCAAACGTGTCTGTAACAAGAATCGGAATGCCAAGGTAACTGGCAAGAGGGGTTGCCATGACACCAAGATTATAACCTTCATGATCATCTTTTATTAATAACACACTTGTTGCTCTACTCCAAAAAAGGGTTGCATACAGCATAGATGTTTCTTTTGGTGTAAATAGGTCACTAACTACTAAATCTGGATAAATCCCTATCTGTTCTTGAGCTCTAATAACTGCAGATGATGGATCATCAAAATTTAATACATACATGGGAATAACTTGTTGATTTCCATAGGAATCATATCGGATAGCAAGCGGGGTGGCAATTAATGCATAAAAGGGATTTGCATCTGTTACCATAATTGCAGAGGGAACATCTGATGAATAAACTGATTGAACAGAATTATTTCCTATCATATCTACATTTGAGTCTGATACGGAATGAGATTCTCCAATTATTATTGAAAAAGAACTGCCTATTATTAGCATTGATAAAAAAACTGGAAGGAATACCTGGTTTTTTTTCATATTAATCACAAATACTATGTTAATAATATCTAATCCACGTTACATTTATAATTTTATTCATATATAAATATTACTCTTTTACTTATTTTATAATGTTAAAATTATGATATAAGAACAGGTGAAAATATATGCAAATAAAATATTTTCTTAAAGCATATTTCATGGTTCATATGGATTAAATGCTGGATCACCATAGAGAACGAATTCATGATAAGTTGTATATTTTGCTGCAATATGGGTGCCAAACCCTTCATCATCTCCAGCACCGCTCAAACCTATTGAGGATAATGGTGGACTCCACCATAGTTTCCAATCCGCATCTTCAGGTAAATAATCATTTTTTGCATCTCTAAATGCCATACCGACACTAACATCATCTTCCGATAAATAATAACATACATCATTGAAGATTTTATGACCAAAATGAAAATCAGGGTATTCTCCTTGTTCTGCTTTCTTTTCCCAGTCTCTTCTCACCTTATTTGTCTTCCAAAAGGTATCATACAAGTTATCTTTCGGATCAAGATACCCGCCGGGAATGTTTGAACCGGTGGTTGCCGCTATAAGGCAATTTACCCCTGAATGCATAAATGATTGTCCAACATTTGCTTCTGGTGTTATCCCCAATATTTTACCACAGAAACAACTTTCAAGCCATATGAAAGAGGGATTAAAATCAACACTCGTTACTCCTCTTGTATGATACGCACCAATCTTTCCAAGAAATCCTCCAGGCCCCCAGAATCCTGTGACAAAGTGAGGAGAGATAAAATTTTTTAATAATTTTTGCCAGATAGCTGGCATATTAAGGATAATACCATCAAAACCAGCGTTGACTAGATCTGGCCCATCCATACCAAAATTATAAATTGAACCATGACCCGTTATCCATAAGAAGTTACTATTTTCTAAAACTTCTCGCCCTTGTACCTTTTCCTCACCGACAAGGTTTTCAACTTGTTTTTTTGAAAAAGTAAGTCGATTCCATAGACTCGCTGTTTTTAAATCATCAATGGCATCTTCAGATAATCCATCAAGCATTGATTCCTCATGAAGTGCTGTGTCCACATGAAAACCTAACTCCTCACCGATTTCATGTTCGATTGCTTGTGATAAAATGATGCTAAAACCAGTATCATATTTCCAGGGACCATCAACATAATTAACCATTTCTCCACTTAGAGTATTTATTAAATTTAGAATTTGCTTGCTAACAGGTAGATGGTTTAATACTTGAACCCATAATGGTATTTTAAAGTCAACTCCACCACCAAAAAGATTTCCAAAATTATTTTTCCATTGTCCTAGTCCATTAATTATTTCATCATAAAATATGGTCCTGACTACTAAGGCATCACCATCTTGTGCATCATAACCAGTAATTCGACCAACGATATTTTCCATATATGGATATTCACTGTAGATATCATCGGCTTCATTTGACCAATCATATCGTATTGGATCGATGTTTCCATAAATGTTATCGCTTTGTGTTCCCCCACCACCAAAGTTTAATGCGACGGTATCATCTATTCCATCACCATCAACATCATAAATCGGCTCAACTAGATTTTGATATGTTTTCTGTGGGAGAGCCGTGGCTCCACCAACTAGCGCGATATATACGGGGTTTTCTTTATAATGGTCTCTGAGTGTTTTTATATCTATTTCTTTTTCATAGGTGATATCAGCAATATATGCAAGGATTTTATTTATTGGTTCATGAACCTTATCATGCATATGTTTATCAGCCATTGGAATCAATGCAGGATTTCTTCCAGGTAAGTAAAAACCTGGGCAGGTTTGACCTTTTTTATCAATAACATAATCATCTGCAGTGAAAGCAAAATCAGTTTTTCCAAATACTATTCCTTTATGATAAGCTGTGAGATAGGGCGCAATCATTGATAAACCAGTCATTGGTTCAAAAACAGGATGTTCTAGTTTTTTAATGGTTACATCACAGGATACTCTTCCTTCTTGCAATAGTGACCAAAAACCGCTTCCTGATATGGTGTATGATTTTCCCCCACAGTCATACATTAACCGTTCAACAAAAACACTATCTTCAATGATATCACCGGATTCGTCTCTCTTAGCAATACCATTACCAGTACTCGGTAATCCAAGGGTTGGCCCTTCATAATTTGGATTGATATCAAAATTTGCAATGTCCCCATATCGGTCAACACCATCAAGTTCATGATTATATCCAGTAATTTCAATTAAAGCATATTTATAATCCTTTGGAATGGTAAATTCCCAATGAACCTTGTTAAACGAATAACCAATGACAAATTTAATCATTGATTGAGAATTCATCGTTGTCGATTTCACCGTATCCGGGCCAAGTGAGTAATCAACAGCATCTAATACTTTTGGAGGCCATGCATCAATAGGATTGGTAATAGTTATATAATCAAGTGTTCCAAATTTTTCCATCACAAGGTCTGAGGCGTTTTCAACGATTTGTTCAACGCGATCAAAGGCAACATATTGATATTCATCTTCATAATGCTTAAATGAATCTCCACAAATAATGAGTTTTTTAACCTGAAGATCTGATAATACTTCTTTAACATCCTTATCTAATGTATCGGTGACAATAACTGGTATGCTTAAGTAAGAAGCAATTGGGACCGCATTTATTCCAAGAAAATATCCTTTCATTGTATTATTTATCAAGAGAACAGCATCACTTTTTTTCCAATACTTTTTTGCAAGATCAAGTGAAAAATTCTTTGCTGAAATTGGTTCAGAAGTTAAATCAATTGTATCATAGCCGTGTAAATATTCCATTTGTAATTTATTAACTGTTTGAGCTGGGTTTTCATCATTTTTTACATACAAGGGAATCACTGTTTGTTCTCCTTCCGCATCATAATGTATCGCAAGGGGGGTTGCTATTAGTGCATAAAACGGATTTTCATCGGATACTGAAATGCTAGTATGTGATAAATTTTCTCTGTAATCTCCAGTTATTTCAAAGAAATCTTTTATTTCTCCTTTTCCGGTTACTGTTGATTCAAAGGTATAATAAAATACACCAACAAACGCAATGATCAACACAGCCATTCCAATAAAAATAAGTAATTTGTGAATTTTTTTCATTTCTCATTCTCCCCCCAAATTCATCAATTTTTTTATGTGAATATGTATATTAATATGTTTCTATTATTTTAGAATTTTTATTTTTTTGTTTGATAATTAAAGTTGAATGAAATACATAATCTGTTAAATGAGAAACATATGTTTTTCTAATAAGAGTATTAATGCAAATTTTAAATTACCTTATCTTCAGAACTACAATAAAAAAAATTGAAAGGATGTTTATCCTTCATTTATTGGTTCATAAAGATTTAGTGCAGGATCACCAAACAATAAATATTCTTGATAGGTAACATATTTTGATTCTATCATAGGGCCTTTTCCTGAAGATGATGTTGTACTTGAATAGAGACCTTGTAATTCTTGATCCAATTCAGCATTTCCTGTTCTAATTAATGGGGGGGTCCACCATACTTCCCATTCTAATTCTTCTTGGGTGAAATAATTGTTCCGTGAATTTCTAAAAGCAAGACCAATACTGACATCATTTTTTCTTAAGTCTTCACACAAATCTCCATATAATTTAAATCCAAAATGAGCTTCATCAAATTCTTCATTTTTCCAATCAATGAATTTATTTTTTAGATATTTTAAATTGGTTGTGATTGGATTGTCATATTTCATATTTTTTGGATTCAAATATCCGCCACCAATATTAGATCCTGTAGAAGATGATACCATTGTGGCAAGACCTGCATGTAAATGCGTTTGCGTGGCACTTACTTTTGGATATACGCCATCTATTTTACCACAAATACAACTTTCAAGCCACATAAATGAGGGGCCTAATTCCATATCAGATACTTCTCGACAGGTGTAATCTCCAACTTTACTCAAATCTCCACCCGGGCCCATAAATCCACCTAGTGCAGGTATCGCTGTTTCAATAATTATTTTTTTGAAGATAGGACCAAATAATCCAGATGCTGTAAGATCATTGCCACCCATTCCATAAAAATTCTGACAACCATGACCATTAGAAAATATGAAATTACTACTTTCATAGATTTCTCCACCTTTCACATTGCCTTCACCTGCAAGTCTTCGTACCTGATTTTTATTAAAAAATAATCTATTGAAAATTGTTGCTTGTTTAATCTCTGTTAATGCTTCATCGCTTAATCCTTCTCGCATTGCTTCTTCAAAAAAAGCTGTTTGGACATTGAATCCTAATGGTTCTGCAACCTCAATTTCTGTTCGAAGTAATGATTGTTCACCATATCCCGTGGCAACTTTCATTGGTTCACCAGCACTCACCATATGTAATATATTTTCAAAGAGAATTTGTCTGATAAGTGGTTTTTGGAAATCTTGTCCTCCACCGACTAAAAGACCAAAATTATCTTTCCATTGACCTAATTTATCAATAATTTCAGAATAAAATAAAGATCGGATCACTAATGCACTCGCATCTTGAGCATCCCAACCAGTGATTCTGCTAACAACATTCTCCATAAATGGATACTCAGTATAAACATCATTTGCTAAATTTGACCAATCATATTCAATTGGATCAATATTTCCATAAATAACATCACTTGGTGTTCCTCCGCCAACCCAATAGACCGTATCATCCTCTCCATCACCATCAACATCTCCAAAAGGTTCGACATGGTTTTGATAAAATAAGTTTGGAAGAACCGTTGCATCTCCAACTAATGCAATACATATGGGATTATCTTTATAATGATCTTGTAATATTTCCAAATCTCTATCATCATCGATAGTAATGCCTGCAAGATCTGCAAGCAAATCATTAATCTGAGCATGAACAACATCAAACATATGCTTATTTGAAAGTGGTGTCAAAGGTGAATTTCTTCTTGGTACATAAAATCCTGGACAAGTCTGCCCTTTATCAGTGATAACATCATCATCTGCCGTGAAAGCAAATTCTGGTTTACCAAATACGAGACCTTTATGATATGCAGTTAAGTATGGTGCAACTGATGAAAGGCTTTTCATCAAGGGATATACCGGATTTTCAAGTTTTTGAACGGTTACTTCTGCTGAAACATCACCTTGTGTTAAAATTGACCAAGATCCTTGAGCGGTAATCAAACATTTTTTACCCCCCATATCATAAAGAACAGATTCTTGGAGTATTCTATCTTTTATTATTGTTCCGGATTCATCTCGGATCGGATTGCCTGCTGTTCCCGTTGATCCTGTAATGACCCAATCAGTGGGAGCATCTCCTTTATCTACTAAAGTAACGGAAAAATCAACTGAATCTCCAAAGTCTTCGACTCCTTCAATATCATGATTAACACCTTCAAATTTTATCAGAGCATATTTGTAATCCTTTGGAATTTGAAAAGTCCCTATTTCGGACTCACTTGTGAGAAGCGCTACAACTGCTTTCGTAATTTTATTCATAGAAATCGATTTCAAGGTTATAGGACCAAAACTGAATTTCTCTTCAGCAAGTACTGTTGGTGGCCAGGCATCAACCGGATTCGTAATTGTAATATAATCAATGGTTCCAAATTTATCTTTGATTATCGTAGAAGTCGCATTAATGACTTCATCAACAGAATTCAAATGTATCTCCTTTCCATACCCTGAAAGATACTCACCACAAATAATGGTATGAGTAACACCAATATCTTGCAATACACGAGTGACATCTGCATCAATTTCATCTGTTACTATAACAGGTATACTCAAGTAAGAGGCAATTGGTGTTGCAAGAACTCCTAAGGTATAACCAGATTGGTTCATGCTCATAATAAGGGCAGCATTTGATTTTTCCCAAAATTGTTCAGCACAATCCAAAGAAATCTGCTTTGGAGACGCATCATCTTTTATAATATGCTCATTTAATGAATACTGTTCCAGTTGAGAACATCTCAAACGAGTAACAGCCTTTGAGGGTTCTGTTAGATTAGAAACATATAAAGGAATGATGGATTGCATTCCCTCTGAATCATAATGAACTGCTATAGGTGTAGCAATCAATGGAAAAAAAGGATTGTTATCTGAAGTAATTATGGAGTCTGGAGTGTTTTTTAATTCACCAGATATTTCTAAAACATCTGTTATTTCTCCAGCTTCTGCAGTTATATTGTTTTCCCCATAGATAAATATGCCAACAGACGCAACAATTAAAATTATAACACCAAATATAACGACTAGTTTATCATTCTTGTTCATGTAGGTCTTTCCCCCGAAAGAGCAGAGTTATTTAATAATTATCTTTGTATATTTGTATCTTTCTATTTAATATTTTCCTAAATATAAAAATATAGAAGTAAAAATAAAAATCCATCTTAAATTTCTATTGAAAATTTGATACATGATGCCAATAGGTTTAATAATAACATTTGATATTAAGACGCCTCGAGGCTTAGACAATGACAGATGAAGATATGCCACAACAAGTGCAGGATCAATTGGGAAGATTACAACAGTTACAATCCCAGTTCCAAGTAATTCAACAGCAAAGACAACAAGTTGAATTACGATTAAAAGAAGTAGAAGAAGCATTAGAGGAACTGAACAAAGCAAAAGAAAAAACCCCCATTTACAAAAGTGTTGGATCGATTCTTATAAAAACCGAAGGGAAAACAGATGTAATCAAAGAACTCGAGACAACAAAAGAATCCCTTGATCTACGAAAAAACACGTTGCATAAACAAGAAGGGAGAACCCGAGAAAAACTTACAGAATTACAAAGCAAAGTTCAGAATGCGTTAAAAACGACAACAATTGGAAACTCTTAAATCCACCTATATTCATCATCCTTTGTATGAAAAAACGATATTTTTCTCCATCATATGATTTTAAAACAGGATTTACTTATAAAATATGCTTCATTTTCGCTGCTCTTTTCCTTTTGTTTATAATTATATTAAAAGCTATTTCCTTCATATTTTCCAATGCTTCTGAAGGAGTTATTGGATATTTAAATGAACTTGCTTCCTCCTCGTTTATTGATATCAGCATTGCCTTTGTCATATTATTACTTGGAGTTGGAGTGATTCTTTTCTTTTTTTATAAACAATTTAAAAAACTTGCTGATTTAGTAGAAGAAATCGAAAAGGAACAAATAGAAGAATAATACCTTTCTGAAATTCATTCACCGAATCGTCTTTTTCTTTGTTGATAGGTATCAATTGCATGTAAAAAATCTTTTTTTTGAAAAGCAGGCCAGTACACATCAGAGAAATAAAATTCTGAATAGGCCATCTGCCATAATAAAAAATTAGAAATACGTTCTTCACCAGAGGTTCTCAATATTAAATCTGGATCAGGAAGCCCATTGGTATACATATAAGATGAAACACTTTTTTCATTAATATCATTAATTTGAAGTTTTTCATGTTTGACATCTTCGGCCATTTGTTGTATTGCATGGACAATTTCCTCTCGACCCCCGTACGCAAGGGCTATGGTTAGCGTGTAATTATCATATATCTCTGTCTTATCCATAAGAACTTTTGATAACTGTTGAATATCCTCAGGTAATGATTCCATATGACCGATCACATTGACTCTGACTTTATTTTTATGGATGCGGGAATTTTTTGTTGCTTTATCAAGTTCTGTTCTACAAAGGTCCATTAATCCTCTAACTTCATTGGAGGATCTATTGAAATTCTCCGTTGAAAATGCATATAATGTAAGATTTTTTACTCCCACTTCAAAACACCAATCTAAGGTTTCCTCGATTTTATTTCTACCAAGATGATGTCCCGCGCTTGGATTAAACCCAAGGTGCTTTGCATATCTTCGATTTCCATCCATAATAATTGCAATATGACTTGGAACCTTTGATTTCTTGATTTTTTCTATGAGTTTCATATTCTTAAAGGTATTAATTTTTTCTTTTATGAATTTATAAAACGTTGAATTATATAATGCAAGGAGAACATTATTTCCAATTTCACTTTGAATTGCATAGTCTTCAATGCGATGAAATTTATGCTTTGCATATCTTTTAAATGAGGATTTTTTTGAATTTATATGGATTTCCTCCAACACTAACTATAACATATTCCCTTCTTATTTAAAAATATGTGTTTTCGTATTTATTTACCGCTGTTTGAGCAACTACCACCTAATTATAACATCGATTGAGAACATTTATTGTGTAAAAAAATGTGTAATTCACCATATTTAAAAGAGTTGTATTTCTTTGAAACGGGTTAATTTTATTAATAAAACCAAGTTTTTTATACAAAGTTTTTAAATAACAAAAAGGTATTCCGCCCTCTACGATAGAAAAGGTGATATCCTGGGTAATATAAGACCTACGTTCATTAAAACAATAGCAAGAGACTTGTTAGAGAAATATCCTAATCAATTCAAACAAAATGACTTTGAACATAATAAAAAGAAGGTTCAAGAGATGACAACGGTTGATAGTAATTTATTAAGAAACAGGATTGCCGGGTATATAACTAGAAAACTAGCAACGAAAAAACCCACTGAATCCCAACCAAATTTTGAGTAAGATACTAACTCTTATTTTTTTAATGGAGTATTTCCTCTAGCAGGTGATAAAATAGATACAATTAAACAAGCTTTAAATGATCTTAAATCGGGAAAATTTATTCTTGTTTTCGATGCAGATGATAGAGAAGGAGAAACTGATTTTTTTATTGCCTCAGAATTTGTCACCCCTAATTCCATACGAACTATGAGAAAAGATGGCGGTGGCCTCATATTTTTAATGATATCACATGAAATTGGTCAATCATTTCAACTCCCCTTTTTATCAGATCTTTATACAACCGTTGAAGAGCAATATCCCGCCTTACAAACACTTATCGCCAATGATATCCCATATGATACAAAATCATCATTTTCTCTTTATATAAATCATCGAAAAACATTTACCGGTATAACCGATAATGATAGAAGTCTTACCATAAAACGATTTGCTGAATTATCAAAAAAAACGATACAGCAATCTCATGAAAATCATTTAGACAATCTTGGAAAAGAATTTCGATCACCAGGTCATATACCCATTTGTATCGCTTCAGAGAAACCATTACATAACCGATTTGGACATACCGAATTATCCGTCGCGCTTCTGACAATGGCAGGATTAACCGCTGTTGCCAGTGGCTGTGAGATTATGGGAGATAATGGAAAAGCATTATCCAAAGCAAAAGCAAAAAAATATGCACAAGATCATCATTTATGCTTCTTAGAGGGAAAAGAGATTATTGAGGCATGGAACAAATGGTCAAAGTAATGGCATCAGGAACATTTGATCTTCTTCATATGGGACATATTTATTATTTAAGAGAGGCAAAAAAACTAGGCGATGAGCTGGTGGTGGTGGTTGCTTGTGATAAAACGGTTCGAACCTTAAAACATGAACCGGTTACCTCAGAGAAAATGAGAGTTGAATTGATTAAAGAATTACAAGTTGTTGATAAAGCCGTTTTAGGTAATAAAGGTGATATGTACCGTATTGTTGAAGAAATCAAACCAGATATCATTGCTCTTGGGTATGATCAAATTCATGATGAACAGAAGATTAAAGATGAATTAAAAAAACGTAATATTGACACGAAGCTTATTCGTCTTGAAAAATGTTCAGGCATGAATGATTTGGATGGTACACGAAAAATTATTGAAAAAATAATCGCTGCTTATGAATTTCAAAAACAGATGGAGTATATTGAGCAATCATGAAAAAAATAGGTGTTGTTGATACAACATTTGCCCGTTTTGATATGGCCTCAGCAGCCATTGATGAAATGCATATGCTTGCAACAAATATTACTATCATTCGTGCAACCGTGCCAGGTATTAAAGATCTACCGGTTGCCTGTAAAAAATTAATAGAAGAACAGCAATGTGATATGGTAATAGCTCTTGGTATGCCTGGTGCCCAAGTTATTGATAAACAATGTGCTCATGAAGCAAGTATGGGTCTTATTCAGGCACAATTATTAACCAATACCCATATTATCGAAGTCTTTGTTCATGAAGATGAAGCAGAAAGTGAAAAAGAGCTTGCATGGCTTACGGATAAGAGAACCAGAGAGCATGCTATAAATGTCATAGATTTGCTTTTTCATAAAGATAAATTGCAAAAACATGCAGGAAAAGGTTTACGGCAAGGATTTCCTGATGCAGGGCCTTTACCATAAGAGGAGATAATTGAAATGCCAAAAGAAAAAAAAATACAAATTGGAGCTGTCGTCTCAGAGTTTAATTATGATATTACCATGATGATGCTTGAAAGAGCAAAAGAACATGCGGAATTTCTTGGTGCAACCATCAGTCAAGTTGTGAAGGTCCCCGGTGTTTTTGACATGGGACTTGCTATTAAAAAATTATTACAACGAACAAATATTGATGGGGTGATCGCGCTTGGTGCCGTTATTGAAGGGGAAACAGAACATGATGAGATCGTTATCAGTCATGCTTCTAGAAAAATAGCGGATCTCTCTATTGAATTTGAAAAACCTGTTGGCCTTGGCATATCTGGTCCGGGGATGACTCGATTGCAAGCCCAAGAAAGAATTGAGCGAGCTAAGGCAGCTGTTGAAGCAGTGGTGAAATTACATAGAAGACTTCGGCTTTAAAAAAAAAGTCATACGTTAAAGATGAAAAAAGACCTTAATCATCTTTCAACAGAAGAACTGGGTAAATTATTTCCTATCATTATTTCTGATTATAATCCCCAATGGAAAACCTTATTTCAACTTGAAAAAGAAAAAATTGTCCGATCCTTAGGAAATGATTCTATCCTCTGTATTGAGCATATTGGTAGTACCGCAATTCCAAAATTAAAAGCAAAACCAACGATAGATATATTAATTGAAATGAAAAAGGATAGCAACATTGACAACATTAGAAAAGAGTTACATAAACTAGACTACCAGTACATTCATAAACCAGAAAATCCACCACCTCATATGATGTTTGCCAAAGGATATACAATCAATGGTTTTGCAGGTCAGGCATTTCATATTCATCTCCGATATAAAGGAGACTGTGATGAAAAATTATTTAGAGATTTTTTATTAAAGAACCCTTATATTGCAAAAGAATATGAAGAGGTAAAAGTACATCTTGCTCAAAAATACAAGAATGATAGAGAAGCATATACTGAAGGAAAATCAGAATTCATTAAGAACATAATTAATCTTGCGAAAAGCCAATAGTTCTGTTTGATTTCATATTATTTTTTTTCAGTCATTTTGAAAACAGAGGGTAAATGAATAGAATAAGATCCGTCTTTTTGGATGATGATCGGCTCATTTTCTAATAATCCTTTCACATCAATGTTATAATGGCCTGGTGGCTGGATATCAATCGTTGCTGGTCGGTCATCTTTTTTTGATTTTTTAAGTGCTTTATCGATTCGTTGTTTTCTGTAGACTTCGTTTTCAAGTAAATCGATATGAGCGAGTTCTTTTGAGGTGAATCGTGGTTTTTCTGGCTTCTCGGGAAGATGTTTTTTAAAGACATTACGGATGTCTTTTGGTTTCATGGTGATCCAATTGCCCGCATTGTCAATTAAATCATTATTTTGATTTCCTAATAGTTCAGCGAGTTGTTCATGAATGTCTTTACCGACTTCTTCCTGAATTTTTGTTCGTTGTTCTTCTGAAAGAGGGGTTTTTGTATAAAAAAATCTATTGCCACCGCAATCCGGACAACCTTTTAAAATTTCTGAGGATCCTTCTGGAAAAATTGTGCCACATTTCAAACATTGATGTGGCATGGTTTTAACCACCTTTTCCCTGAATTATTTTTGTTTGGATCATTTCATTATCCTTACTTACGGTCTGTAAAAGATCAGCAGGTCCGATAACAGTCATGCGAGGTTTTTTTAATACTCGGAATATTTTTTGTACGATTGTTTGTTTATCTTCTGCATACCCTTCCATTTCAATGCCAATGAAGGTATCTTCCTCAATTTCTTCCATGGTCCTTTTTATTAATTCGGTTTGTTCAATGGCAGATAATCCATGTTCAAGAACTAGGATATTGCCAAGTTTCACCTCATCAATAATGAATTGGAGTTTATCTTTTGAGGTAAGGTGTTCTAATTTTTGTTTTGAGACTAGGTTGACTTGTATGTTTTTATTTGATTTCCCCGTTTTTTTTGCCATCGTACATCTCACCTCTTTTTCTTCCTCCGTTTCTTGAAATGTTCAACCATTCTGGAATACAAATCCTCTGAATTATATCCAGTTAATGCACTTACCGGAACGACCGGATGCTGTGGAAATGCTGCTTTTAATGTTGCTGGACTTGAGTTTTCCATGTCGATTTTATTTGCTGCAATGAGAACGGGAAGATTTCTTGCTTCTAAATTACCTAAGATGGTGACATTCACCTGTGTGAAAGGATCTTGTGTGGAATCCATGACCAGTAACACCCCATCCACGTCTTCCAAACAGCGGATTGATTCAATAACTCCTTCTGTTGCTTCTTTTGCTCGTTGTTTTGCATCATTTTTATCCATGCCAAAAGTGTTCATGAATTCTTTATAATCAACTTTTGTTGCAATTCCTGGCGTATCAACAATATCCATAAAAAGAGAAGATCCACCATTCTCAATTTTTACGTCTTTTTTCCAAGTGGTCATTCTTGTTTCATGAGGAACCTCAGAAACACTTCCCATCAATTCGCCGGTCCAGTCCTGTAATATTCTATTTGCAAGAGTTGTTTTACCAACATTAGGCGGCCCATATATTCCTATTTTAGCCTGTTTTTTTCCAAAGATTCTACGAATTATCGATGATAAACTTTTGTTTGTGAATATACCCATCCAATCCATCCTCCTAGATTAGGATTTCACCCATTTTGAATGGATTATATGGTTTATTAGTTTAGCGGTTTTAATTGAGATATTATGAATAATAAAGGATTATTACCATCAATTAAATATTTATATCATTTATATTATTTGTAATATTTATATTGTAAATAGTTGTTATCACAGAAGTTAAAAAGATGGCAATCCTTAAATAGCTTCAATATCATTCGCATATATTCGCACCTATTTATTGGGAGGTCGGAACAAATGAGTGAGGAAGAAGTATACATGGGCAACCATATCGATATAGGCTCCTTTGAAGATAAACTTCAGAAGGTAGCTGCTGAGATTGATCAGATTAAAGATTCATTTTCAAAAAGTACCGAAAACCTATCACGCATTAAAAATATGTTAGACATTGATACGTTCAAGGATATTACATTGACCATTGAAAAATTTGAAGGTCAACTCTCAGAAGCGAACCGTCAAAAGGAAGAAGCATATCAAGGGGCAAAAAAATATAGTCAGGAGCTTGAAAAAGAAAAGGAGCGGTTGATTAAGCTTTGGGATGCGTATAAAAAACAAGAAGAAGAACTATCTCAGATCGAAAAAAAAGTCCAAGATTATGAGCGACGCACCACCTCTACTGAAACTGAAAGACAAGAATTAGAAACAAAATACACCGAACAAATCAATGCCTTACAAGAAAAACTGAATACTACCTCTGCAGACATTCAAAAATTAGAAGAATATAAAAACCAAATTAATGACTATTCTTCAAAATATCAAACCTTACAACAAGAACATCAAACCTTACAAAATGAAACCCAACAATACAAAGATACGATGAATCAACTGGAACAACAAGTTACAAAATACAAAGAATATGAGCAATACGCACAATACAAGGATAAATACAGTGAAGTAAACACGGCCTATGAAAAAGAAAAAGACCGGTTGACAAAACTGTACCATTTATATGAAGAAACCGAACAAGAGTGCAAAAAACTCAAACAAGAAAATACGCAATGGCAATCCTGGTTTAATTCAAATAAGGATATTTTTGACCGGATCTTTTCAGCAGCACCACCACTGCCAAACAAGCCAAAAAACCCTTTCAATAAACCCGATGTAAACCCACCACAACCATCACCTGGACCACCAACCCCACAAGGAAAAACTGATGTTCAACAAACACAAACATTTACTGCCGAAAAACCAAAAGAAACAAAAAAACAAAAGAAAGGATTTTTCAAGCGATAAAAATTTTAAAATATATCCTACTTTCTATTTCTTTTTTTATTCTCATTTTTAAATCATCGATACATTTAAATTTAATTGATGGTATTTTATATAAGGAGGGCTTCTGTGAATCGTACTATTGCAATCCTTATCATCTGCCTCTTTTTTACTTCATCATTTGGGGTTATTTCAGAATCAAATCAAACGGATAGTAAGTACAATCATGTCAGGTTCATTTGTTATGATAATGAAGGGTTTGATGAAGAAACATACCAACGATATGTTCATATGTATGACCAAAAGGTGGATTCTTTAACCAATCAAGAACCATATGGTATGGTGAATAGTAAGGTTTCTACCCCATTACTTGCTGACGAAGGATTGATGGATTCTGCTTGGCCGATGAAATGTCATGATACGAAGCATTCTGGGAGAAGTCCGTATAGTACTGCGGATAATAATGGTGCTGAGCTTTGGAAATTTAAGGCTGAAACCTGGATTGAGGATGGTGCTGTGATTGGTAATGATGGAGAAATATATTTTGGAGATTATTCAGGTAATTTTTATGCTTTGAATTCGGATGGTAGTTTGAAATGGAAATATAAAACAGCGGGTAGTATAACATCATCTCCTGCTCTTGCAGATGATGGCACG
>Ga0272441_10003628_pt1 | contig 29115 bp, 24 predicted proteins | sample SSMProp6N_FD_193582 | JGI IMG/M metagenome (GOLD analysis project Ga0272441, IMG submission 193582) | Marine sediment archaeal communities from Little Sippewissett salt marsh, Falmouth, MA, United States - SSM-Prop-6N | ecosystem: Environmental > Aquatic > Marine > Wetlands > Sediment ... | reverse complement strand
GTATAATGAGGGGGTGGCCGTACGTCACGGTTTGTGACGGCCGCGGAGGCGGCGCTCGGTGCGGTCAGCGGTGGGTCCGGCCAGGAACCGGACGCACCAGGCGGCAGAGGTCGAATGGTCGAACCTGCCGCGGGTTGGGGCTTCCAGATTCCGGAAGGTAAAGGACCCCCTCGCCGGCCGGCGGTCGTCGTGACGCTTGGCCACTTGGTACGAGGTGCGTACGTAGGAGTATGGCGTGATCATTCCCGGCAGGCGGTGCATGGCTCTTCCATTCGGTATTCTTCTAGCGACATTCCTTGCCGCGTCCACAGCTCCCGTTTTCGCCCAACTCACTGACCAGGACATAGAGCAGCTTCGCGAGCGCGCCAAGCAGGAAGACTGGACATTCACGGTCGGCCGGACATCGGCGACGTATCGGTCTGTGGAACAGTTGTGTGGAGCCATCGAGCCCGACAGTCCGCCGCCAGACGCCAGGCGTGGTCCTGATCGGCGCACGCGCGAAACGCGTTCGCTGCCTGCGGCTTTCAGTTGGCGGGACCACGGCGGTTGCACGCCGATCAAGGACCAGGGGCTCTGCGGATGTTGTTGGGCGTTCGCGGCTTGTGGTGTGTATGAGAGTGCTATTCGCATCAAGCTGCACCGTACGGTCGATCTATCCGAGCAATGGCTCGTGAGCTGCGCACGCTCCAACTCCAACCATGGATGCGACGGCGGCTACTACGGGGAGGCCTTTCGGTTCATGCGGTGTCACCACCCCGATGACGCCACGAAGCGGGATCCGTGCGGAGACTACGGCGCCGTCCTGGAGACAGACTTCCCCTACGTCGCCAGCGACGCCCCCTGTGGATGCCCGTACGACCACCCGTACTGCCTGGACTCATGGTTCCTCGTGCCCGATTGGGGAGAACCGACGGTCGAGGAAATCAAGCAAGCCATCTACGACATTGGCCCCGTCGCAACCTCCGTGCACGCTTACACGCCGGCTTTCATGGCCTACACCGGTGGCGTCTTCAACGCCTGCGTAGACCTGCTGACCGATCACGCGATCGTGCTTGTCGGCTGGGATGACAACCAGGGATCGAACGGCGTCTGGATCCTGCGCAACTCGTGGGGGACGGACTGGGGTGAAAACGGCTACATGCGCATCGAATACGGCTGCTCGAGGGTTGGCGAGCACGTCGCCACCATCGATCTGCTCGGCGTCGACTGCAACCAAAACCAGATACCCGACCTCCGCGACATCGCGGACGGCGACAGCGAAGACTGCAACGCGAACGAGATTCCTGACGAGTGCGACATTAATGTGAACGACCCCGACCACGACGGAAACGTCAGCGCCGACTGCAACAGCAACGGCATCCCGGACGAGTGTGAGCCGGATGGCGACCACGACGGCGTCCCGAACGATTGCGACGGCTGCCCGGAAGACCCCAACAAGTCCGACCCGGGCGTGTGCGGCTGCGGCACGCCGGACACCGATTCGGACGGCGACAACACCCCGGACTGCATCGACGAATGCCCTCACGACCGGACCAAGACCGCGCCCGGCGCGTGCGGCTGCGGCCAGCCGGAGACCGATTCGGACAACGACGGCACGCCCGATTGCGTCGACGAGTGCCCGCATGACCCGGACAAGACCGCTCCAGGCAAATGCGGCTGCGGAACGCCCGACATCGACACGGACGAAGACGGAACGTACGACTGCGACGACGGCTGCCCGGACGACCCGGACAAGATCGCGCCCGGCGCCTGCGGTTGTGGCACGCCCGACATCGACACCGACATGGATGGGACCTGCGACTGCCATGACGAGTGTCCGGAGGATCGGCGGAAGACGGAGCCCGGCGAGTGCGGCTGCGGCACACTCGATACGGATCGTGATCGCGACGGCGTTCCCGACTGCCACGACGACTGCCCGTCCGACCCCAACAAGATCGAGCCGGGCATTTGTGGCTGTGGAAAACCCGATGATGACACGGACGGCGACGGCACACCCGATTGCCACGATGAATGCCCCGAGGATCCGCTGAAGACCGAGGCCGGCGACTGCGGGTGCGGCGAACTCGAAACCGACACGGACGGCGACGGCACCCCCGATTGCATCGATCAATGCCCCAACGACGCAGACAAGATTCACCCCGGCATCTGCGGATGTGGCGAGCCGGATGAGGGTGACCGCGATGGCGATGGCACGCTCGACTGTGCCGATGGGTGTCCCGATGACCCCGAGAAGTTCGATCCTGGTATGTGTGGGTGCGGCGAGCCGGATGCGGGCGATCGCGACGGTGACGGCACGCTCGACTGCGTCGATGGGTGCCCCGATGACCCGAACAAAATCGACCCCGGTCGGTGCGGTTGCGGCGTACCCGAGACGACCGGCTGCGGCGCGCCGGACGATCCAACGCCTGCCGACGGTGGAAGCGACGGTGATGCCACCGACGGTAACGACGGCCCGGGAACGACAACTCCCGATGACGACGCTGACGACAGTGGCCGACTGGAGCCTGGTGCCGGCAGCGTCGCACCAGCGGCTGGCGGCGGACTCTGCCCCGCGGTCAGCACGACCCTGCTGGCCGTGTCGTTGTTGTCACTACGGTCGGGTCGCAGGCGCCGGGCCTGCGCGCAGCGTGATACCGACCATAACTAAGCACAGAGAACAAGCGTCCCCCCGCAAAGCTGAACTCGCCGGCGCTGCGCCGACCGGCGACGTTTCTATTCCCCGGCGATCCAGCGCTCGAGCCGTTCGCGCGCGACGGAGTCGCGTAGCTGCTCGGGCGGATGCTTCATGGTAAACGCAGAGATCTCCCGTAGTGGTCCACCAATTCCCCGGTCTCGCGCCAGTTTGGCACACCGAATCGCATCGACCGCCATGCCGCCGCTGTTGGGGGAATCCTCGACGCTGAGCCGCATTTCGAGGTTCATTGGGACATCACCAAACCCGCAGTATTCCATCCGCAGGAAGCAGACCTTGTTGTCACGCTGCCACGCGACGAAGTCGGACGGGCCGATGTGGATGTCGCCGTCGGGCAGCGGCACATCGAGCTGCGACTGCACGGCTTCGGTCTTCGAGATACGCTTCGACTGCAACCGTGACTGCTCGAGCATATTCAGGAAGTCTGTGTTGCCGCCGGTATTGAGCTGATAGGTGCGTTTGAGTCTGACGCCTCGATCACCCATCAAACGGGCCAGGACGCGGTGCAGGATTGTCGCGCCGAGCTGGCTCTTGATATCGTCCCCGACGACCGGCAGGTTCCGTTCGCGGAACGCGGAGGCCCACTCCGGATGGGAGGCGATGAAAACCGGCACGCAGTTCACCATCGCGACCCCGGCACTCAGGCACGCTTGGGCGTAATGGCGGACAGCATCCTCTGAGCCAACGGGGAGATAGCAGACCAGCACGTCCACGCGAGCGTCACGCAGCACCCCCGCCACGTCGCACGGCTCCTCTTCCGCGACTCGAAAAGCCTTCTCCTCGGGGAAGTCTTGCATGTGCGCTGCGACACCATCCAACACCGGCCCCATCTGCACCGTCACGCCGTAGTCGGGGAGCTCGCCATGAAACACAGTTGTGCAGTTGGGCGGCGCCACCGCCGCTTCCTTCAGAGGCCGCCCGACCTTTCGGCGATCGACGTCGAAGGCGGCCACCGCGTGGATGTCGTTGATGGTGTAATCACCGATCTGTGGATGCACGAGCCCGGCGGTCTCCGTGGAAACCGGGGGCTTGTAGTACTCGATGCCCTGCAGGAGCGAACTCGCGCAATTCCCCACCCCTGCGATGGCCAAGCGGATTTCTCCCAATGTACGCCTCCCTTCAAAATCAGGCCGTTGTCGAGGCTGCTTCACGCAACCTGAACAAACGGCAAGCGCGTACCTCACGCTCCCCAATATGCGCGCGCTCCGCCGCTCTGTCCACTGCCACACGCCTGCATTCTGCACACGGTCCCCGCGGCGCGCTCCCTCTGAACCGTCCCCTGTTCATGTGCAATGCGGCTCTGGCCGGTCGTACCCGGCGGCGTGCTCGCAGGCATGGCGCGCTTCGGCACGAATGAGCTGACCGAGATGCAGGCGCAACGCCACCTGTGCCGGCTGCCCCGTCAGTTGAGAGAAGCCCGGCGGACAATCGGCACCGAAGCAATACGTCTCCTGGCCACGGAGTGTGAGCCGATAGACGGCGTAGAACTGAGCCCCGCAACGGAAAAGTGCCGCCAGCTCCTCACGCTCGATCGGCGTATCGCCGTTGCACGCCGCGACGAACGTGCGCATGGACTCGCGCGCCCCGTCCGGCTCCGACGCCGCGTCGGCGATCGTCATACCCATTTCAAGCATGAAACGTGTGCCGAGGTGGAAGCTATACGCTTCGTCGGGCCCCAACGCGTACGTCGGGAAGTAGTTTGGCAAGGTTTCCCCTACCGCGACGTAATGGCCGGCATCGTGCGCCGGGAGATTCGATGGGAGATCGAAGCGAAACAGCGTTGTCGGCCCTTCGCCCATGAGCGGGCGCTCGTTGAACGTCGCGGCGAACGCGATTCGGTGCGGAGCGCGAGCACCGAGTTGTGATGCGAGGTAGCTGTGTGCGGCTTCCTCAGGATCGATGGGAACGGGGTCCGCCATGCGGCTCTCGCAGGTTGCCTGGTCATTCTTCGGGTCGGCCGTCGGAGGGATTATACACGGCGGGATGGGCGTCTGTTGCGGGAAGTGGGTGATTGACAAGGCAGTCCGGGGCGGTGATGCTGGCAAATGAGGGAACATTCATTCACCCGCAGTACGGTGCGATTTTGGCCCGGCCGATCGAGAAACGTGATCAGATCGAACACGCCGTCCTAGACGTTGTGGCCCGCAAGGGGCTTCACGCCACGACGGTTCAGGACATTGCCAACGCTGCCGACGTCTCGCCCGGATTGTTGTACCGTTATTGGCGCAATCGAGACGACCTCGCCGGCGCGGTCTACGAAGAGCACTATGTGCGTCTCGTCGACCGCCTTGCCCGAGTCACTGACAGCCAAAGCGACGTCGTTCTCAAGCTTCACGCGATGATCAAGGCGTTTCTGGAATTCGCCGACGAGCGACCGGTGCTGTTGCGGTTTTTGCTGCTCAGTCAGCATGACCTGGCCGTTCGGGTACCCGAGGAGCGTGGAGTTCGGGCCCTGCTCCGGCGGATTATCGCGGACGGCCAGGCGCGAGGTCGGATCCGGAGCATGCCCCTGGATGTGGCGGTTCAGCTTCTGCTGGGCATGGCTCTCCAGCCTGCGGTCGGGATGATGTACGGTCATCTGAAGCCCCCGGTCAGCGCGCAATTCGACGCGATCATCGGCGCCATCACACGGGCACTGCTCACGGAACCGGCCACCGGCTAGCATCATGCGCGCCGTGCGGGCGGTGTTGTGCCACATTTCCACGCCCTATAATGCGGCGCGTGGCACACTCCTGTGACCTTCGTCTACCGCCCTCACAGCGTCTGCCACACAAGCTGCGTGTGCCCGCGTTGTACCGCCGTCATGCTTCAGGAGACGCCGGATTGTGCCGAAGCGACTACGAAGCATGGCGCACGTGAACGAGCATCCGACACGAGACGTACCGGGATGGGACGGACTGGCCATCGAAGTGGACGCGAGATGCTCGTTACTATCGGAGGCGGAATGACTTACACGCAACAGCCGTCTGATGCGTCTGGTGGACGCGCCACCGACCCGAGCCGCCCGCGCCGACGGTCCCGCCTGGGGATTGCGGCCGCAATCCGGGGGTTCGCGCACGACGGCGGCGTCTACGTGCACGCCTCACTCGGACGCGTGGTCGATCGCCTCGCCCAGCACTTCCATACCGTCACGCTGTGTATCCCCCTGTCGACCGGCCCGCCGGACGCGTCGAGCGATTACCGGATCACATCGAGGAACATCAAGCTCATCTCGCAGCCGGGTTATCGGAACATGCTCGGCGCGCTCAAGAACTACCCGCGCGTGGCGTGGGCTTACATCCGCACTATTCTTGCCTGCGACGTGGTCCTTGTCCGAGGGATTGGCCCCGGCGTCGCCATCCTGCACCCGATCGCCGCCTGCCTCGACAAACGCATCGTCCAGTGGATCGTCGGGGATCCGGTCGCCCTGCTGCGCACCCACAAGCGGCACTCCAAGGTCCGCGACGCCGTCTCCCTGTGCTTCGCGCTGGCGACGCAGACGGTCGGCCAGATCGCCGTCCGGCTCAGTCACGTCGTTACGGTGGTCAACGGGCAGGCGCTGCGGCGGCTCTATCCATCACGGCGCACGCGCGTCACGGTGTCCAGCGCGATCAGCGAGAGCGAGTTGTACCGGCGTGACGATACGTGTACCGGCCCGGTTCTGCGGGTGCTGTTTGTCGGATTCATTCGCCCGGAGAAGGGTGTCGAGTATCTCATCGAGGCCTTGCCGCAGCTTCGAACGCGGCAGCCGTGGGAACTCGTGCTCGTCGGTTCGTCCGACAGCTACTCACCCTATAAGCGAAAACTCGACGGATTCATCAGCCGATTCGGCATCGGCGATCGCGTTCGGTGGATCGGGCACAAGCCGTATGGGATCGAGCTGTTCGAGCAGATGCGCACCGCCGACGTGCTCGTTTTGCCAACGCTGTCGGAGGGAACGCCGCGCGTGCTGGTCGACGCCCGTGGCAACAGCGTACCGATCGTGGCCACGCGGGTCGGCGGTATCCCCACATCGGTGACCGACGGTGTGGACGGGCTGCTCGTGCCGCCCAAAGACGCGGCCGCCATCGCGCGCGCGATTGATCGAATCGCGTCGGACGGGGCGTTTCGTCGCCGGCTGATTGCGGCGGGCTATGCGGCGGCGCGGAACAACACGGTCGAGGCGTTCGCTGACCGGCTGGCGGCGGCGGCCCTCTGGAACGGCCGGGTTGATGGACGCGCTGAAGGAGATGGAACATGATCCGTGGTGGCCCGATGCCAGGTGTAACGCATGGGAGCCTGAGATGAATCTGCATGAGTTGGCCGCGTTCTGGCGTGCGTTGGGCAAACGCGTCTTCGAGGCGGACGACGTGCTGTGGTTAGGCGACACGTTCAAGAGCGTCTATTTCACATTCCCGTTCGACAAGCCGCTGGACATCAGGCCGCGTGACGTCCGCCGGCTGCTGTGGAAACAGCGCGGGCTTCTGGCGCGGGTCACACGAGAGCAGGAGAGCGGGACGTTCAACTCGTACCTGTATATCTGCGACAACCGAGAGTATGACTTCCCGGCGCTCGCCAAGCATCGCCGTAGCGTCGTTCGGAAGGGCTACAAGCAGGCCGAGCACATCGGACCTGTCGACAAGGAGATCATTCTGCGGGACGGTTACGCACTCGAGACTGAATCCCTCGAGCGGCAGGGTCGCAAGGCGAACATCCCGAGCCGGACGGAGTGGAACACGTATATGCGTCCGTGGCTGGAGACGCCCGACGCGTATTGCTGGGGGGCCGTGCACGACGGAAAACTCGTGGCGTACATGCTCGTCGTCAACATTCGGGACGATGCCGAGATTCACAACCACCGCTCCGGCGGCGTCGCCATGAAAACCGGCATCAACAACGCGATGGTCTTCGAGCTGGTTCGGCGCACGGTCATCGAGCAGGGGATGCGCCGCCTGAGCTACGGTCTGGCGTCGATCCGCGATATCGCCACGCTGGATTGGTTCAAGGAGAGCATGGGTTTCCGGCGTGTGCCGATCCGGCAGGAGTTCATCCCGCATCCGCTGCTGCGCCCTTTCCTCGCGCGCCCCCTGCTGCGTCTGACGGGCGGCCTCATCCAGCGACTCACGGACAACGACGACGCGCGCAAGGTCGCAGCGACGCTGGCACTCATGGCGGGAGACGAGGTCGACACAACAACGGACGATGACGCGCAGGACGAGAGCACGAAAGCCTCTGACTCGCGCGAGCCGGCGAAGGTGTAAGTCATGTCACGGCGTGATGCCGTGACGCGGGAGAGTCGTGCATGTTTGATCGCGCTTTGACGGCTATCGGCGGAGTCTGCTGGCCGGGTGGGGACGCCCCCGCTGTCCGTACGGACTACGAACGGGCAGTGGAGAGGTTCTTCACGACCGGGACGGCACTGGCCTTCTGGAAGGGCCGCATCGCCCTGTACGCCCTGCTGAAAGCACTTGGCATCGGCGAGGGTGACGAGGTCATCGTGCCGGGTTACACGTGCGTGATGGTCCCCGGCCCGGTGGTGTACGCGGGCGCCACGCCGGTCTACGCCGAGATCGAGCCGGAGTATTACATCACGCCGGCGGAGACCGTCACCGAGCGGATCACGCCCCGGACGAAGGCCATTCTCGTGCAGCACACCTACGGCTTTCCGGCACCAGTGGATGAAATCCGGAAGATCGCCGACGAGCGTGGGATCCCCATTCTCGAAGACTGCTGCCATACGTTCGGCGGCCGCGTCGATGGGAAGCTACTTGGCACGCTGGGCCAGGCGGCGTTCTTCAGCGGGCAATGGAACAAGCCGTACTCGACCGGCCTGGGCGGGCTGGCGCTGATCCACGACGAAGCTCTGGTGCAGCGTACGCGCGAGCAGCAGGCGAGTTACCCCGTTCCGGACCGCAAGGCGGCGTTCATGCTCGCGGCCCAACTCCTCGTGTACGAGATGTTCATCTACCCTTCGACGACCGCGCTGGCAACGCGCCTGTTTCGGTGGCTGACGCGCAAGGGACTCGTCGTGGGGAGTTCGACCAACGCCGAGTTTGCCCCGGACATGCCCCACAACTACGCGCTCAACGCGGCACCGGTGCAGTGTCGGATCGGCCGGCTCGAAGTGGGTCGCGCGCTGAACAACCTGCAGAAACGCAGCCACGCTACAGAGCGCTACCTCGCGGAGCTGCCCGGGCTCGGCTATCCGGTGCCGCGGATCCCTGACAACTGGGATACCCCCCTGCTGCGTTTCCCCGTTCGTGTCGCCAACAAGGACGAAGCCCTGGCCAAAGCGTCGAAGTACGGCGTCGAGATCGGATCGTGGTTTGAATGCCCACTGCACCCGATCGAAACGGACCAGGCGGCGTTTTGCTATCGCGATGGTACCTGCCCGGTTTCGGAGCGGGCCTCGGCGGAGGTCATCAACCTGCCGACGCATCGCCGCGTTCGTGACCGGGACATCGACAAGACTCTCGAGTTTCTCCGCGACGTTTGTCGTCCAGCGGACACGGCTTCGTGAACCGGAGGCGCAACAGCGTATGAGCAAGGAACCTTCCGGCATCGAAGTTCGGCCGCTCCGTGTGAAGGAAGCCAGCCGCTTCGCCGCGCTCCAGCGAATCGTGTTTTCCTACTACAACAGCTCGAAGCTTGGGCAGAGCTTCTGCACCGCGCTGTACCGCCAATACGCTCTTCGCGACGACACGATCGGCCTGGGTGTCTGGCGCGGCGACGACCTGCTGAGCATCATGATCGCCTGCCACCCGGTCGTGGAAGCCGAAATCCAGCGTGCCCTGATGAAGCGTGCGATGCTTGCGGCGCTCGTGCGACCGCACCTGTGGCTGAAGGGCGGTGTGCTTCGTCGGGTGATTCAATCGTTGCCCGGGCGAACGAGCACGCATGATGACGGCGTCCCAGGCAACGTGGACGAGGCACCACTCGACAAAACCTGGATCAAGTTCATCACGATGGGGGTTCATCCCGCTGCGCGGCGTATGGGCCTGGCCACGCTGTTGACCGACCACATGTATGCCGAGGCTGTCCGCCAAGGCTACCGGCACGCCGAGAGCATGGTCTTCAAGACGAACACGGCGCAACGGCGGCTGCGCGAGAAGATGGGCTGGAAGCCGGGACCCGAGCCACCCGGCGAAGGATCCGTCCGCTACACGATCGATCTGCCGGTCGAATAGCCGAGCAACGTAACCGACACGAACCAGCGGCCCCGGTTTCTCATTCGGGCCAAGGCTCTTGCCCAATCCGCCGTCGGTGATTCTCTACTTCGCGTCGGCCCCGGAGTAGCGGTCAATCACCATGGACGCGCCCCACTGGACCACAAAGGACAGGCGTCCAGCCCGATAGCTGTGCTTCGGCAAGGGCAGCCGCGGTAATTCGATATCGCAGCCGACCTTCCGCAGAAGCTGCTCGACCATAACACAAACGCGCGCCCACAGCCCCTTCGTACAGAAGACGACGTTGTGCCACAGGGTTCCAAGCACGCCCTGGTGATACCGATGCGCACGATAGAACTCCTCGAAGGCAGCCTTCGAACCGCTGCTGAGACGCTTGTAGATGGTCCCAGTCGCCTGGTTCTTCTTGCACTGACCGAAAGCCGCGCGCGGAACACCCATGCTCTCAGCGATTCGTCGCGGGATGGGGCGATCGTAGCGCGTACCCAACAGCCAGGGCCGCATTTCGGGTAACGCGGTAATCCGATGGACCTCCAGTTCACGCCTGCACCCCACGAACGGCAGGGGTACATGCACGAAGCCCACACGCAGCCGGAACTCAGCCAGACCAGCCCCCGGGGGACTGCCACGCACGATGTCGCGTGAGAGACCGTGGACAAACCGGCCCCAGATCCTGTCGCCCTGAAAACCCGTCAGGACAATCCGCTGCCGCACGATGTCTTCAAGGCCTGCCCAGTAGATCTGACTGATCTCGCCGCAGGACACCAGTTCGGCCTCAGGCGTGCCCGTCATGGCTCTGTAGCGGCCAGCATCCAGCTCGCTGACCTCCATGCCGAGTGCTTCGCCGACCGGCCTTCCCGAGTCCTGCCGGTCGCGGAATGTCACGCCCCGTTTGCAGCCAGCTTCGGCTGCCAACGAAGCGCAGCAGGTCGCGTCGTACCCGCTGGACAGTGTCGCGACCATCTCATCGTATTGGACCCTTCGGCCCGATGCCGCGGCGTTGTCGCACACGCCGCGGAGACTGCCTGCCAGGTAATGCCGGTACGCGCCAAAATCCTCAAATGCCGGCGGCAGTGCCTTCTCCTGCACCGAAACGTCGAGGTTCGCATCGAGACGGAGGTTGTGGTGGTACTGAATGTGTACGGAAACGTGCTCGGCCGTCGGGAATTCGCTCACGCACGATCGCAGGCCGTACCTAACCGAGCATAAGTCCGCCAGGTAGTAGCGGTAGGCGAGATTCAGCGACAGGCCCGCCTGTCGCAACAAGAACGGCAACGAATTGGACAGGTACACGCGTCCGTGGCGTCGGATATGAAACAGCCGATCCAGCGTGTGCCCTGGGGGACAGAAAACAACGTGGTCGGAGTGAACGCGTCCGCCGGTGCCCATCAACACGGAACTCTGATCGATTTCACCGGCCTCAAACGGGCCATCCCAGGCGCCTTCGATGAAGAAGTCGGGACGCGTCTCGACACCGGGGCCGTGGAGCACGGTGACCACGTCACTCCGGCCTTCGACACGGGCGCACCACGCCAGCTTGGGAAGCGACTCGATCCGTTCGTACGCAAACTCCATCCGGCACCGCTCCTCGTCAGTACACCACGGCATCTTCGGGACCGAGTTGCCGCACGAGATCGCTGGCGGTCATCGGCTCGGGTTGCGGAGTGTGCTCGCGGACTTCCTGGACTTGCTCGCGTCGAGCCTGCTCAGCCAAGACGACACAGAACAACACGGGCATCCAGAACCACTTCGAGAAGTGGATCGTGTGCGTCAGAGACGAGACAACCAGGAAAATGAACATCATCATCGCAGGAATGCCGGGGTTAGCCCTGCCGATGCCGCGCACGTACCGGAACAGCAACCACCCGCCCCAGGCGAAGAGCGCAAAGGAGACGACGCCGCCATCCACGAGCGCGGACAGCACGCTGCTGTGCACGTCGATGAAGATCCCGTGCGACAGCTCGAGCGCGAACGCAGTGTTCCCGTACCCGAAGCCCCAGGGCCGCGACAGAAACGTCTGGAACGCGGCCCCCCAGATAAAGAATCGTGATTCGCGGCCAGTCTCGACACCCTGGGCCACAAGCGCTCCGAGGCGGGTCTTGGCGTGTTCGCCGAGGAGGTCCGATTGCAGCACGAAGTGAGCAGCGCCCACGATGATCAGCGTGCTCACCAGCGGGATCGCCACCCTTTGCACCGCTCCGGCGCGCCCCACAAGCAGAACAGCCATCGCAGCGGCCAGGAACACGGCCACCAGCGCCGAGCGTGAGCCGGTCATCATCATCGCGGCGAGAATGAGCGGCACCGCCGCCAGCAGGCCGATCCGGGTCAGTTTGTGTCGGGCAAAGCCCCACGCCGCGGGCACGCAAGCCAGCGCGAGGGAGAGCGCCAACGCCGTGGAGTTCGGGTTGGAGAGCTGTCCGAGCGTGGCGCCGCTGAACTTGTCCGAACGGGCACCGAGACCCGCCATCATGAACGCCCCAATCGCTCCGCCGAGGACAGTGAAGACGAGCGCGCGAGTGATGCGCGTGCGGTCACTGAGGCGGTGAATCGCCACGACCACCAGCATGACCTGGACGATGATCTGCCCGCCATAGCGAAGCGCGGCGAGCGGTGCGATCGAGACGGCGGCGGTCACGAGACCATACAGGCCGAAGACGAGCATGGTGAAAATCAAAGGGCGGCTCAGCAGCATCGGGGTGCGCCTGCGCCGCGGATGGACCAGGTACGCCAGGACGATGACCAGCCCCAGGACCTTGCTGGGGGTGAAGATACCAGTCTCCTCGGTGATCATGGCTTGGTCGAACATCTGCGTGAAGCAGTAGACATAGAGGCCAATCTCCGGCGCGAGGAAGATACATACCAGGAGGGCCATGCCGCCCAGGCCATACGCCAGTTCGTGCGCACCGCCCAGATAGAACAGCCCGGCCACGACCAGCGCCGGAGCCAGAATCAGCAACATGATCTTCCCGTCGCTGCTTGGCACCGATTGCGGCGTCTCGGTCAAAGCCGTATCCATCGGCATACCTCCACTTCCCGGCCAGCGATCTGCCCGAGCACCAAACTGCATCGCGGTGCGCGCTCGGCGCAGTCGCCGCGGGGTCCGGTCCATCCGATGCGATTGGCATTGTAGCTTATGACGGTCATGGGTCGCGTGTCCTGCTCCGCATGATCACATGTTCATCGGTTCGGCGTTGTTCTCCGAGACGATCAGCTCGCGCTGTCGTTGGGCAACGAGCCACCGAAGGCCCAGGAAATACGCCGCGCACGTGATGAGCTGACCGGCAAGGGCGGCGACTGCGGCACCGCGCACACCGTACGTGGGAACCAGTGCAAACGAGCACACCACTGTTGCCCCGATCGTCAGAGCGCCCGCCACCATCTGCACGTAGAAGTTCCGCGTGGCGGCGAGTCCCACGCTGCCGAACCAGATCAGGAAACTGCTCGCACCGGCAAACGACAGGATGATGAACTCGATGTGGTAGGCGGCGTAATCGGGCGTATAGAGCAGCCCTAGCGCGAACTTGCCGAACGCGGCCACGCCGCCGATGAACAACACCCCAAGGACCAGCGCGAGCATGAGGAACTTGCGCAGCAGCCGCTGGTATTCGCCAAGATCGGTGACGAACTTCGTGGCTAGCCGCGGGGCCAGCGCTTGCCCGGCTGCGGACATCACGATCGAGCCGGCCAAGACAGCGTACGCGACGGCGTCGTAGTAACCCAACAGTGCTTTGCCGTGCTTCCAGTACAGAACATAGCGCGGCATGGCGAGCGACAGGGAGATCAGGAAAATGCCTACCGCCAGGGGGAAGGCCCGCACCGCAAGGCGAAACAGCGTCCGCGCCTCGAAACTCGGTCGCATGCGGAGCTTCGCGCCATCCAGCGGGTCGTGCTCGTGGAGCAGGCGGTATGCGCGTGGGGTGTCGTACAACACAAGAACAAGCACGGATGCGCCCACCCGAGCGAACATCGTCAGGGCTATGTCGCGCGTGACGAGGAAGACTGCGGCGATCGTCGCGAGTCCCAGCGGCCCGCGGATCATCATACTGGTGCCGCTGAAGTTCATACGTTCGTAGCGCTGGAAGAGACCGCGCAGGATCTCGCCGACAGCACCGAAGCACTTCATCACGCCGACCCAGACAATGACCCACGTCGTGGCCGCGTCGTACTCACCAAACGAGAGACAGAGGAGGATGATCAGCAGGGCGAGGATGGCTGTCGTAATCCGCAGGCCGAAATAGTGCTCGAAGAGGTACTCGTCCTGCGAGTCGGTGGCCTGAACCTGGCGCAAATGCAGGTTCGTTCCTGAAAACACCGGGTTGGAGATGGCCGCGGCAATTCCGTACACACCGACCAATTCGGGGCTGCCCCACTTGGCGAAGACCGCCAGCGTTCCCCACTGGCACGCGGAGAAGACGACGTTCCCCAGGAATGTCCAACTGAAATTCGCGCGGAGCGACAGTCGGCGTGGCTTGGACACCTCAGACGACGCGGTGTTCGCAACCTGGGTCAATGCTCCTCCACCATCTTCGCGTTGATGAGAATGGTCGCGATACGCTCGGCGGCTTCGACCCACCGGCGACCAGGATAGAGAATCGCGTCCTCACCCGGAACGCGAGCCAGCGCTTCGAGAATCCGCTCATCCGGCCAGTAGCGCGTGTCGTCGCCATAGAGGTAGATGATCGGGATGCTCGGCCTTTGGGCAATCTGCTTGCGAATCCGGGAAAGATCGTCGTTCCACCAGACGTTGCGGTCGGGCGGCTTGGACACCTCGTAATCGATGAAACGCACGTCGCACACGTCCTCGACCAGCCGGCACAGTTTGGCCGATTGCTCGTGTCGCAGGGCGCGCTGCGATTTCCCCGTGACGAAGCTCGGGTACCACCAGATTTCCACGCCCTCCGGGAGCATTCGCAGCCCCCTTCGCAGCTCGTCGAAGTCCAGCTTCACCTTCGCCGACCAGTAGTCGTTTCTCCCGGCTAAGCGCTTGCTGCACAATGCGGTCTCGTTTTCGAGCACGATGCGCTGCTCGCCAGTTGCCCGGCACATGGACGAAACCTCATCCGCAATGGTCCGCCAGCCGGAAACCGAGTCGAAAGGGGAGCAGTAGCCGGCGGTCTTGATGCCGGGGATGATATGCATGCCGGGCACGCGCTCACGGAGGCGTGTGTAGATCCGCGACCGCCCCACCGTTGTGCTCACGATCGCGGTGTCGGTCACTTTCTGCCAGATGCGCAGGCCCTTGACAGCCTTCTCGATCTCCTCACGTTTCCCGAGGTTGACCTCGATCCAGGGGATGACGTGGACGCGCTTGGCGCGGGCCGCGTGCTGCGAGGCGGGCCGGGTCGGCGGCGGCGAGGTCTGGCTCCGCGCACCGGGACCGCAGGCGGCGCAGGTCGCGGCCAACATCAAACCACCGATCAGAAGCAAGGTGCGCACGTCGATCATCCTCTCCCACCAGCCGCATGTCCGCGTCGCGGCCCTGAGACCGAAAGCTGGTGGACACACACCCACAGCGCCGCTGCCAGCCGACCGACAACGGCAAGCGCGTAGCCTTTTGCTGCATCACACGTTACGGCGATTCTCCGCACCACGGCCGCAAAGGCAACTATTATATCGGCCGTCGCCCGGGCTGCGCTGGAGGTGACGCCAGAGCGTGCACAGCGGCATCTTCCGCTCTCAGCGCTAGTACGCTCGCGATGAGGCGTGCGTTCACGGAGACCGAATGTCGGCTCCGTGCGCGGTTGCGGGCCCCCATCCCGCCCTTACGCATTCATGTCCTTCCAACGCTTCGCGAGCTGTCCGAAGATGCCCAGCGCGATCGTGGCGACCACCCCGATCACCGCGAACGGGATCCACACGCGGTACTGGGGGTGGTAATTGCGCCACAACAGCCGCGTCGCCTCGAGCGGAGCCTTCGCGACCTCCGCAGCAGCAATCGCCTGGGCCTCGAACGGGTTGAGTTGCAGGAGTTCCTCGGCCTGCGCCGGGGTCTTCGACCAGTCCTTGGCGGCCAGGGCCCGTTGGATCAGGTCCTGGTTGCTGGCCAGACGGGGGTACATATCCTGCTGCCCCTCCTCTGAGCCGAACAGCCCGCCGAGTCGCTCGACCAGGCCTTGCTCCCACACGTGAGCTTCCACGATCGCCTTGGCACTCTCGTCGGACTCAATCATCACCTTGAGGAGAACGGCATCCTTCGTCCAGTCCCTCTCTGCGATGGCGATGAAGCGGCGATGGTCCAGGCTCGCGAGATAGTCGTACACACTCTCGCACCCCCGCTCTGTGATGGCCTGCGCGACGTCCGCATCATCGGCCCCCATCGCAGCGCTGAGAGCCGCGAAAGCCTTCGTGCGCCCGATCCCCAGCCGCTTGTCAATCTCGACAACCGGGTCGTCGAACGTCGCGTCAGCGAGGGCAGTTTCGAGGAGGTCCGTCCCCTGGGCCAGGTATTCGAGCGCGAGATCGTTGAGGACGGCAGAATCGTCGCCGAAACGCGCGCGCAGCATGCTGGCGATCTCGGCGTCGTCTTTCTGCTCACCTAGCTTTCCATCACGGTTCACGAGATCACGAACGACTTCCATGGCCTCCCCGCGTTTCTTGCCGACCCAGGCGGGGATGTTGTGGCCAAACCGTGCCAGCGCGTCGCCCTCAAGGGCGACTTTCCCCGATTCGATCTGCTCGGCCTGTTGGCGGAGTTGGCGAGCCTGTGCGAGGAGCTCAGCGGATTGCCCGGAAGCACCGGTCTCGACGCCGGCGGCAGCGAAATCCAGGTCATCCGCGGCCCGCCGGAGCTCGGCGGCCAAGCCACTTCGCACCGCATCGCGGTACTCCGGACGGAAGGCGAGATACCGATAGGCCAAGTTGGTGAGCTGGCCGCGGTCATGCCGGAAAACTTCCCGCAGCTTCTCGGCCGTGGTGTCCTTGTCCTGGCCGAGTTGGGTCTGGACGATGGTGAAGGCCTCGTTGCGCTCGATGTTCAGCAGGCCGGGCAGCTTGTCGAGCGAGTCGCTCCAGTCCGACGCCCGCGCTGCCCGCGCCACGAGGGCGGGCCGCGCACCAAGCTCCTTCAGTGCCAGTGTGGCTTTCTCACCGTAGCTGTCGTACACCCACCCTCCGAGATACGAGCCGATGCCAACGCCGATACCCACGGGGATATTGACGTAGCCGAGGTAGAGCCCCTTCTTTCCGGGTGGAGCGATCAGACCGAGATACTCGTTTTTCTTCGGCCCCGTCCACATCTCGCCCAGCGAGAACCCGACGATGCCGAGCAGGAGGACCCAGCCGTTGCCAGTGAGCCCGGCAATGAGGACGCCGCAGGTCGCCACGGACATGCCCACGAGCATGGCGCTGAGTGTTCGCATCCTCCGTGCCAGCCAGGACAGCGGCACGATGAGGAGGATAATCAGCCCCGCGTTGAGGTTGAGGAGGATCTGCTGCGGCACCTGTATGAGCCCGCGGTCGCCATACTCCTTCCAGATCTCCGGGGCGTGGGCCGCTATGCCGGAGCTATCGACCCAATCGGTGATGAAATTGGGGTGCAGATCCCAAAGCTGGTACATCATCAACCAGAAGCAGGACATGATCAGCAGCCAGATGATGAGCCTCACCTCGAAGATGTTAACGATCGTGCGTTTGAGCACCTGCCAGGGCGATTCGGTCTTCGACGCGCCGGAGGGGACATCGCGAAACGTCAACAGCAGCACGAGATTGCACGCCGTGAAGCCCGCACACGCGTAGAAGAGGTTCTGCCAACCCTCGAGGCTGTGCGGCTTTCCAAGAATGGCGGTCGAAACGAAGGGAGCCGCGAAGGCACCGATGTTGACGACCCAGTAGAAAACTCCCCAGCCGAGCGAGGAATTGGCCTTGGTCAGGTTCTGCGCCAGGGAGCCCTGTAGCGCAGGCTTGAAGAACGCCGTCCCGGTCGCCAGCACGAGGATTCCGGCGAAGAAGCCGTAGTAGTCGTGGAGGTTGGCCATCATCACATAGCCGATGACGTTGGCGGTGATCGCAAAAACCAGGACGCGTTTGTAGCCGTAGCGGTCCGCTATCCCGCCGGTGATGATCGGCAGGAAGGACTGGAAGACGGCCCACCAGGCGTAGATCCAGCCTTTGTGGACGGCGGTGAGATGCAGCCCGCCGGGCTCGGTGGCCTGCATGATGTACAGGGGCACGACGGCGCGAATGCCGAAGTACGCCAGCCGCTCGAACATCTCGATGGAATTGAGCATCCAGTAGGCGCGGCCGAAGGCTTTGTTGGAATCGGGCAGTTCCGCGGCGGCAGTCTGGCTGGACATGAGTTCTCCTGGTCTACGCGCGTTGGGATCTTCATGCGCAAACCGCGGCCGGCAGCCGCGGGAATCCGGACGGTACCAGCTTCAACGCCCGAACGGAAGAGGCCTGGCCCGATGCGTGCCGCAATCACCCGCCGGCCCGCACGCACGCGGGGCCGCGATATCCCGCCCCATCCGCCAAAGGGACGCAGAGAACCTGCCGGGTCCCTTGGCGCGTCGCCACGCAGCGGCGAGTCTATGCGTAATCGGACAAGGAGGATGCCTCCGATGTTGATACACACTCGCGTAGGACGACACGTACCGCTGGCGGTGGCGACGACAGCCCTGGTTTGCTGGGCCGGCACCGCCGACGTCGGGGCCACCGAGCACCCATCCCTTTTGCTCACAAGCGCGGATGTCACGCGGGTGAGGCATACGTGTGGTGCGGCCACGGCCACCGATGTCGGACACGATTGGGGACGTTTCGGGGCCCAGGCGGCCGATTTCCAGGTCTTGCGCAAGTACTTCGCCGATCGCCCCGGCGGCGGTGTCCTGCCCGGGGAGCTTCTGGCCGCCGCGTTCTTGCACACCGTGGACCCCACAGACCCGCAGGACCGCAACTGGCTTGCGGTCATCAACGATACCCTGGAAAACCCGAGCTGGGTCACGATCGATCCGCTGGAGGCCGTCCTGGCACTGGACTGGTGCTGGCCCGATCTTGCCCCCAAGGCCCGCCGCGAGTTCCTGCTGGCCATGCGGCAGCGGGCTACGGTCTTCACCCCAGCGGACAGCCCGGCGACAACGCGCTCGTTTCGGGAGAAGCTCGCCACGCTGGCGCTGGCGCTGGCCGTGGATGAAGACGAAGATGCGAGCCCGAGCTGGCAGTCGTTGCGGACGCGCGTGCTGAGCGGCGCGCGCCAGTACTTCACGACGACATTCCCGCGGTTCGTCGAGTGGCGCGGCCTGAGCCCGACGAGCCCGGCGGCCGCCGCCCGTGAGGAATCCGACGTGGCGCTCGCACTCGATCTTGGCAGCCGCCTTCTCCAGCGGAACTTATGGGCGGAGCACAGCGACACCGTGGCGCGCTGGCTCGAGCACTACGTGGTCGCGACCGTCGAGCACCCGCGTCTGGATCACCATTTTGTCCGGGATGACGGGAGCAGCGCTCCGCTATCGCCGGTATCACGCTGGCAGGAGCTGTCACCGATCACGGCCCATCTCATTGCGGCCCGCTCGGGTGATCCGTCCGCCGCGCTGGTCGCAAAGCGTGTTGAACAGATGTTGCGAGAAGCGACGGACGACGTGCTACCACTCCCGTGGCGGTGGGTGCCCGTCGTCCTGCCCGCGCCGGCGCTCCCCAAATGGAGTCTGGACGCGCTGCCCACAGCGCGGAACCTCCGTGGTGCCGTAGTGCTGCGTGGCGGGCAGCAGGCCGAAACGACCGGCATCTGGATTGAGGCGGGGCAGCCGTTTCTGCGTCGACGCCAGCATTTCGACGCCGGCCACTTCGTGGTTTACCGCGGCGGCCATCTCGCGGTCGGTGGTGGGGACGATATCGCGTTCGAGGCGCTGGCCAGCAAGCAAGGGTCACAGCGACTGGGTCGCAAAGGCGAAGCATTCCATTTCGAGCAGTACTTCGTCTCCACAATTGCCCACAACTGCGTCGTTTTCTGGGATCCGGCGCGCATCTCGCGCTGGTACAAGGCGCGCTTCATCCCGGCCGGCGGGCAACGCTGCATCGAGGGCACGTGCACGGACTTCGCGCTTTCCCCGGCAGTACAGAAACGCGAGACAGCGAGACAACTGGCCTATGGCCACAAAGAGGACGCTGCCTACCTGGCGCTGGACCTGGCACCGGCCTATGACGACCGCGTGGTCACGAGCTATACGCGCGAATTCGTCTTCGTGTGGGGCCGCGCCCTGGTCGTGATCGATCGCCTGGCCCTGCCGCGAAGCCGTGTCGTGCCGACCTGGATCATCAACATCCCGTCACGGCCACGCGTCGATGGTGAGGATCTGCGCGATGAGACCCGTGTCTCCGGAGCCACGAACGACGGCGGCGTCTGGCGGTACGATGACGCCTCGTGGCTGCGTTGGGCCGACGGGGACGGCTGTCTCTGGATGGGTGCCCTCGAGCCGCGCGGCAAATGCCTCCGTGTCGTCGGCGGACCGGCCCGGAAACTGTCGATCGGCGACGGCCGGCATGCGGGCCGCAGCTACATCGGCGGCGATCCGGATGGCTTCGAGCATCTCGTGATCCCGGCTGAACGTCGCACGGCGGAAAACGCCTGGTACCGGCTTGGCAGCCCGACTGTCCTCGGGCCACAATTCGGCGTCACGCCGCACTGGGGGCGGATCGAGGTCGAACCGTTGCGAGGTAGTGCTTCCGTCACGTTTGTAACGGTGCTCATCACCGACCGCGCGGACGCGGAGCGCGGGCCAACAGCGCAGCTCGAGCAAGCGGGCGACACACTCGTCCTGAGCATGGCCAGCGGCGATGTACGGGCCACGCTACGCCTCCCGGAAGGTGGCTCGACGGGAGGATCCGTGCAATGCGTCAGCACAAGCGAGTTCACGTGGACGTTTCCGAGTGAGGTCCTGCCGGACGGCCCGCTGATCGCGAAATAAACGCCGCCACGTGCGTCAAGACCAGCCTGCCGAACGGCCGTGGGCGTGGGGCCCCGCGTTGACCATCCCGGTGGAGCCACGCACAATGTAGCCGGCGCGAAGCGGTCAAGCGTGCACGGGGCCACGTCCCGTGTGAATGGAGAACCGATGGCATACCTGCGATTGTTGCGACCGGGACAGTGGATCAAGAACCTGTTCCTGCTGGCGGGGCTGGTCTTCGGCCAGAAGCTGACCGATCCCGACAGCCTCCTCGCCACGACCCTGGGGCTGGTGTGCTTCTGCCTGGTCAGCAGCGCTGTGTACGTCGTCAACGACATCCACGACCGCAACGAAGACCGCTTGCACCCGCGCAAACGCCTCCGGCCGATCGCGTCGGGTGAAGTCCCGGTCTGGCACGCGGTAATCTGGGCCCTGATCCTCCTCGTCGTTGGTCTCGGAGGCAGCCTGCGGCTGGATCGCGGCTTCTTCGCCGTGGCCGTCATCTACCTCCTGTTGCAGACGGCCTACACATTCCGGCTCAAGCAGGTCGTGCTGCTGGATGTGATCTTCATCGGGTTGGGGTTCGTGCTGCGTGCGATCGCCGGCGCCGTGCTGGTGCACGTGGAGATCTCGCCCTGGCTGGTCGTGTGCACGTTTACGCTGTGCCTGTTCATGGGATTCAGCAAGCGACGCTGCGAGCTGAACACGCTGGCGGACGAAACGCGAACGACGGTGGCCCGGCATCGCCGGACGCTGGCCGTGTACACGCCGGATCTGTTGAACCACATGACCACGATGACCGCCGGGATCGCGGTCGTGAGTTTCATGCTCTATGCGACCGACAAGCGGACGCTGGCGGTTTTTGGCACGAACTACCTGGTGTACACGCTGCCGCTGGTGGTGTACGCGGTTTTCCGCTTCGCGCTGCTCGTCGAGCACGGGCGTGTGGACGGACCCACCGCGGTCGTGCTGCGTGATCGGCCGTTTCAAGCAGCCATCACACTCTGGGGCGCAGCAGTGCTTCTGATCGTGTACCGCGGTCAGGAAATCGGGCAGTGGGTCAGTGAGTGGTTCGCGCCACCCACCGGCTGAGGCGTCGGATTCAGGACACCGGTCGCCAGAAGACCGTGGACAGGGCCGAGAACCCGAGCTCCTGGAACATGCGTCGGGCCAAATCGTTGCTTACGCCGGTTTCGAGCAGGAAGTACTTCGCACCGGCCTGGGTTCCCCACTCCATGAGCGGCTCGGCCAGGGCATGGCCGATGCCCTGCCCGCGCCAGGCGGCGCTGACGCCCATGTCGTGTAGCCAGCATTCGATGTGGCCCGCGCGTGCGCGCCGCAGTTCCGCGAGGGCAAAGCCGACCAGATCGCGGTCGACGCAGGCGACGAGCAGGAGCGCCTCGGAATGCTCGAGGAACTCCTTCAACTCGTTCTCGAAGACGACGACGGCGGGCTCATACGGGCCCTGCGGTCCATCCGCCTTGCCCTCCTCGAGTTCGGCGAAGCTGATGTAGCTCTCGTCAAACACTTCCTCGTAGACGCGGACCACGCCCTTGATATCCCGGGACTCCATGCGGCGAATCGTGACGTGCGGTTCCATACCCCACCTCTCGCGGCGCGGAGCGATCACCCCGCTGGAAAATGCTAACGGTCTTTGTTGAACGCGCGCAACTCGTCGTTGATCTTGAGACAGGCAGCCATGAACTTCGGCTCGTAGCCGCGTTGCCGCGACGAGTAAACGATGGCGTTGCAGTCCTTCGGCAGACATTTGCCGGAGAACCCGCGGTTGTCAGGATACACGAACGTGTGATCCCTGCTGATACGCGTGTCGGCCAGCCACAGCTCGCGCAGAACGTTGAAATCGACGCCGTGCGTCTTCGCGATGTCGTAGAACTCGTTCGCGAAGACGACCTTCATGGCGTAGAAGGCGTTCTCCATGTACTTGCACACCTCAGCCGTCGTCGCGTCGGCGAAGTACATGTGAACCATGGAGTTGTAATAGTGCTTGTAGAAGTCGGCGGCCCGCGAGACGTCCTCGGGCGTCCCGCCCAGCACGACAAACTCGCGCTCGGCCATACTGCCGAACACATGGCCCACGGTCTCGCCCAGATACTCCGGCTGGAAAACGACGTGCTTGTTGTACTGCTTGCATAGCCGTTCGGTCGTGCCGGGGGCGACGGTAGACCGGATGATCATCAGCGGGGCCTCGACCCACGCCACTGTCTCCTCGACGATCGACGTGTTGCAGCTTCCGTCGTCCGACATCGGCGTCGGCACGCAGATGAACACGACGTCGCACGTATTGATCGCGTCCTTGTTGCCGGCCAGCTCCGGTTTGTACGGGTCGTAGATGATCGTCTCTGGGCCACAGAGCTGCTCCATCGCGCCGCCCACCACGCCACCACCGACCACGCCGACTTTCGGTTTTGCCACAGCTTCGTCTCCATGAATGCTGGACCGCGGGCGATCGCCGGCTCAAGCCGCAAGCCGCGGGAATCGCTCCGTGGTTGGATATCGCCTCGTGTCGCGAGGGTCAAGTGCACCGTTGTGAAAACACGACATCCGCCCGCACACCATCATCATCCAACGATTCCCTAATAAACCGGTGCCGGCAACGGCAACGGCGTGAAGCACACCTCGCAACGCGGCTCGTACTCCTCGGGGCCACCGACCATCTGCCCGTCGACAACCGGCGTCAGCCGTTGCGAGAAACGCGCTGGCCGCCCACATACCTTGCATGGAGCGTGCAACACCGTGACCGCGTCGGCGATCGGCTTGAGCTGCGGCAAGGGCGGAATCGCCTGCCCCCAGGCGTCGCGGTCCAACCCTGCGAGGATCACGTGCCGGCCAGCATCGGCGAGTTGGCGGCAGACGCCGATCAGCGGACGTCCAAAGAAATGGGCCTCGTCAATACCCACAACCTCCGCTTCGTCGATGCGAGCCGGGATGGCCTCGGGGTCGGCCATCGCCGCCGCCATGAACGACCGCCCATTGTGTGTCACGAGACACGCAGGGTCGTAGCGTTTGTCGAGTTGGTGTTTGAAAGCAGCCACACGCCGGCCGACCGCCTCCTCCTCGGCCAACCTGGCGATCAGGTGCGAGGTCTTGCCGGCGAACATGCAGCCGCAAATGATCTCGATGCGTCCCCCGCCGCTCTCAGGCATGTTCCCGGGCATCCAGCATCCCTCACGCACCACAGAAACCGACTCACCGCATCATGATCGGCATCAGCCCTCTTCGCGCAGTCGTCGAACAACGCTCATGAACTGCTCCACGCGATCGCGATCGATGGTGTTCGACCACAAGCCGTCGCGTTTGAGCGTGGAACCGACGATGAAGATCTCCGCGTGCGGCCAGTACTCGGGCAGGTTCTCGGCCGTCAGCCCGGAGCCGATGCAGACGTTGACGCGCACAGCCGCGCGGACGGTCGCCACATCGGCCGGCACAGCCGGCTCGCCGGTGGCCACGCCGGTCACGACCACACCGTCTGCCCCGAAAAACTCGGTCGTTCGGGCGGCCTCGCTGAGTGGGACGTCCTGCGTAATCGCATGGCTCGAGTGTTTCTTCTTGACATCGGCGATGAGGCCGACGTGCTGCGCCCCGATCTGCCGGCGGTACCGGAGCAGCGGCCCGGCTTCCGCCGTCGGCATGAGGCCCTCGTCCGCCACATGGGCGTAGGCGAAATTCTCGCCCCGCACGAAGGACGCCCCGCAGGCCAGCGCCACGGCCAGCGCTTCCCGGTTCGCCGCCGCCAGGATCTGGACGCCCAGCGGCATCGCGGGCACGGCCTGCCGCACGGCGACACCCGCAGCCGTCATCACGGCCGTGATCTCCGGGCCAACCGCCCCCTTCAGGTACGGCACATCGTGCATATTCTCGATCAGGAGACCGTCGAGCCCCGCCTCGGCGTAGACGCCGGCCTCCTCGGCGGCCTTCGCGACGATCTCGTCGGGCGAAGACCCGTTCCGCGGCGTGCCGGGCAACGCCCCAACGTGGATCATCCCGACGATGGCTTTGCGATCACCAAACAGAGACAGCAGCCGCATAGGGTCTCCTTAATAACGAGGTCGTGTCCGGTTCAGCTTACCGTCGTGAGCCGCGTTCGCCACCCTGCGTGGCTGCGGCTGTCGCGACCTCGTCACGCACCGGGGCTGCGGCTGGACGATACGAACCCTCGCCCGTTCGCTAAGTAAAGGAACCAATACGTCGGGGCGCAGAGACGGGGGTATCGGCTGGTGGCGTTGACGAACCGGAAAAACCACTTCGCGCTTGCCCCTCCGCCTGCAACCGCTATCCTCATGGATACGGGACCGAAGGAGGATGCATTCCTCCAACTTGTTGGACACTTCGAGATGGACAAGGACACGCCATCGGGCGATCCGCGGGCCACGTTGCCCGAATCGGCGCTCAGAAGGCGGGCCGAGTTTAGGAGGAATCGTATGAAGGGAAGCGTGATGACCATCGTCGCCGTGGCCGGCTTTCTGCTGGCACCGGCCCAAGCAGACACCCTGTACAGGGGCTCGTTAGACCCCTCATTCGATCACATCAACACGACCACGTTCAACATTGACTTGGCGTTGGTGCCCGACGACGGCATCTTCTCTCTGGCGGTGCAGCCCGGCACCAACACCCTCTTCGGAGTAACAGACGAAGTAGGCGGAGATGGCCTGGTAACCATCGACCCGGCCACCGGGGCTATGACCTTCGTCGTACAGATGCTCGACCCCGGTGACCCATTCCCCTACTTTTCGAACATCACGTTCATGCCGGACGGCTCGCTGTACACCATCGCCACCCCGGATTGCGGCTGGACGCCCGGCGCGATCCTCCAGGTGGACATGGGAACCGGCGTGCTGACCGACACCGGATTGACGTATGGCGGGTTTGGCGCTCAGGCACTCGAGTTCAATCCCGATGACGGCCTGTTCTACCACTTCTACAACGACGCCGGCGGCGGCACGGGCGCGACATTCCTCGATACCGTGGATCCGGTGACCGGTACCGTCACCCCCATCACGGTTTCGGGGTACGATCTCAACGCGGTGAACGGACTGGTGTATGCAGGCGATGGCAAGTTCTACGCCTACGACAACACCGTCGGCGATCTGCTGGAGATCACCACCGGTGGTGAAGTCACCCTACTGTACGCCTACGGCGTCGGCGGCACGTTCATGGGGCATGGTCTGGCTCTGGAGACGTACATTCCCGAGCCAACAACGCTAAGCTTGGTGGCCCTGGGCGGGCTGGTGGCGCTCAGGCGTCGACGCTGACCTGATAGGGCAAACGGTCGGGTTTCAGCGAGCCCGATCCGCCTCTCACGCAAATGAAGTACGGGCCGCTCCGCGATCGGGGCGGCCCGTCTCTGTGTCGCCGTGGACAAACACCCAGGAGCTGCGCCAACTGGCCGCGCGCCCTGCCTCTACCCCCCTTCGCGAGCCCCGCCGCGGACGCCCGGATTACTATCGCCGCCGCAGCAGTCCCACGGCCACGAGCAGGCCCAGCCCGAGAGTGCCCGGCTCCGGGATGGTCTGAACCATCAGCCTTGGGAAACCGGCGCCCTCTGTGACCCAGATCCCTCCGAACGTCTCGGCTCGGACCGTCAGCCCGACGTACGCTTCCTGGGCGTTGACCAGATCCGTCACAAAGGACGTCACGTCGAAGCTCAACACCTGTCCGACTTGCGGATCCGGCGTGGCGATGGTGTCCAGAACGTTCCCGTCGCCGGCCTGGAAATCGATCAGTTCGTGGAGCCCGTTCCCCACGTATCCATCGACGGACAGGCTCGCGGGCGTCTGACCGTCAACACCCAGGCAGAAGATGTCAATCGCCGTAACCTTGACTTCGAACGTGGCGGCGCTGATGAACTCGCCGGGCGGGACGACGAACGGCGAGATGTCGAACTCCGCCATCGACCGGATCTCACCCATGTCCCCCAGCACAACGTCGCTGAAGAGGCAGTACGGGCCATTCTCACCGATACCGTCAAATGGCTGTGTATCGATGACCCGACAGTCAATCGGCGGGTCCTCGATCGTGAACAGGGAATCCCCCAAGCCCGCGGTACTCCCACACAACCCCACGAGCAGCACACCGGCCAAAGCGTTGCCCAGGATGTTCCTCATCGCTCTCCTCCTCCGGCACCAGGACCTCCACCCGGTGCCGCCCAGGTGACCGACTGCCCCGTCGAACAACTCACCGAACGACGAACGCCCTCATGGCGCAGAACCACGAGGCTGAGTGAACCGAGCCGGCGCACGCCGCGTCGCGGTGCCGACACACCGCGCAACGCTGTCGTGCGCAACAACGAGAGGACTTCGACGTAGCTGAATTGGCGGTTCAATCAAAAGCGGTGCGCAGCAAACATACTCGAGTTGGCGCGATCCGCGCTTTGCCGCACCCCGTCGTGATGCGCCTCACAACTCCTCGTCCTCCGGTCTCATCATCTCGACGTACCCGATCGTGAACTGTGCGCTGAAGCATGCACGCCCGTACATCGCTATCGACCCAGCCACGACACGGGCAAACATCGACCCTTTATCACCCTTCTACACTCACAATACCCCTGTTGCAGAAACACGTCAAGCGTCGTTTCGCGTCTGCCCCCCTGCCGCCATCGACCGCCGCTGGCACAGCTTGACGGCTTCTGCGACGATGCGATCATATACGAGTGCACCTGGGGGCTCGATATGGCGGGTTTCTTCCAAGCTGCGGGCTTCAGCCCGCGAACGGTTTCCGCTGGCAACGACGACCTCGGTGTGTAGCGTACCCACGCGCAGGGCGAACATGGGATACGCCGGTTACAGACGTCCGTCCCCCACCGCTGAAGCGATGGCCCCCCCTTCGTCGTACGCGATGGCCCATTTCAACGGGCTTCTCGACGTTGCCGCTTGGCCCGTTTCGCCTTCACCTTCGTGGACGCCCAACCGGGTTGGGGCACAGGCGGCGGCACGATGATCAGGTGCACGTGGTTGGTCGTGAAGCAGCAGCCGAGGACCCGCACGCCGGCGGCGTCGCAGCGGCCGCGCAGCATGGCGAAGTAGGTGTGGCGACCATCGGCGGCGAAGAAGACATCCTGCCGGTTGTCACCACGCCGGGTGACGCGGTGCGGCACATGCGGAATGACACTTCGGGCAACTCGCGGCATGCCGGGAATCACACCCGGCATGCCGACACGTGTCCCAACAACAGCTCGCTGCCCCTATATCTCTGTTTTGAAACAGCAGCTTCTGCAAACCAACAGCGGTTAACTGAATGGCGTTGGTGACTGTCCCTGATCATCCTGCGTTCGAGGTTGCCTCTCGATCCGCGGGTAAGCCCTATCGACGACGAAGCACGGTTACCAGGCCGAGTGCAAGCAGCGCCATGGCCGACGGCTCCGGCGTGATCACCATGTTATCGAGGTCGATGTGATCTTCCGGAACGTGCCGCGCGTTAGCGCCATGAATCTCGAACCGGCTGAACTGTGTCAGGTCGAAGTCGGGGTTCCCCTGCGACACCTCACCCAACGGAATCACCATGTGATGCCACTCGCCCTGCGGCTCCGGGTTGTTGAATGCACCCGGCAGCCACACGTCGGCGTAATTGTACCAGTTGGGGCCCAGGAACGCGAAGATCTGCACGCCGAAGTTGCAGTTCTGATACGCTTCGGACCCATCGACTCCGACGCCCTCCTGGTAGTAGCGGACATCGAACTCCAGCGTGGCGCCCGGGGTCGAGGCGTCAACGTCCACGCCGCCATTGGCGTCACGGAAGCTGACCACCGGCGCGTAGTACCAGGGTGAGCCGGGCCAGCCCGTGCTCTCACTCAGGTTCGAGGTGCGCACGAAGGTCCGATCACCTTCGGTCACGACCGCGATGTTCATCCCGTCCTGGACGGTGGTGTAGTCGAGCGTGTCCATGGGCAACTCCATGATGTTGCCCAGAGTTGTGCTCACGATAGCAAGTGTTGCCAGGGCGACGAAAGTGCGCATGTTTCACCTCCATACAATACCACACAAGAACTGGTCCCGGCATCGGCCGGGATTGCCGATCCTATTCCTCCTCGGTGACCTTGAACGCACGACAGTCACGCGAAAGCCAGCGTCACCGCGGGATGCGTTGGCGACCAACAGACTGCGCAGGTGTGCGGCCGCAACAGTTCAAGATCAACTCAACCCCATTGGACGCTATTGCGTGCCCGATAGCCATGGAGCATTACGCCAATGGTTTGCACTTAGAGCTTATCCCATAACCTCTGCTGCCCGGAGCGTGATGTACGCGCAGGCGAGATGGAGCATGGCTGTGTAGTTGGCGACGTTTTTCTCCCAACGGATCAGGAGACGCCGGAAGCGGTTGAACCACGAATGCGTTCGCTCGACCACCCATCGCCGCGCCCGATAGCCGGGGACGCTCGCCAGCGCGTCCCGCT
>Ga0272441_10003627_pt1 | contig 29120 bp, 25 predicted proteins | sample SSMProp6N_FD_193582 | JGI IMG/M metagenome (GOLD analysis project Ga0272441, IMG submission 193582) | Marine sediment archaeal communities from Little Sippewissett salt marsh, Falmouth, MA, United States - SSM-Prop-6N | ecosystem: Environmental > Aquatic > Marine > Wetlands > Sediment ... | reverse complement strand
CAAGCTTCAAGCTCCACCCTATGGTTCCGCTAGGAACGCCCTAGAGGCAAGGAGAGTTGCTGACCGACTTGGTTTCCCCATACTTGTTCGTCCAAGTTTTGCTCTTGGTGGTCGCGCTGTTGAAATTGCAAGTAACTTAACAGAGCTAGATTATCTCATGACACATGCCTCACGGATCTCTGCTGGCAGGCCTGTGTTTCTTGATCGATTCCTAGAAGGCGCCAGTGAAGTAGATGTCGACGTACTCACAGATGGGCATGATGTTTGGATTGCTGGTCTGATGGAGCAGATCGAGGCAGCCGGAATCCATTCAGGGGACTCATCCTGCGTTCTTCCTCCTGTGAACCTTTCTCACGATGTTCTTGAGCGCCTGGAAGGGGCGGTAGTAAAGCTCGTAAGAGGACTCAAAGCAGTGGGGCTTGTGAATATCCAGATGGCAATTCAAGGAAGCAGCATCTACATTATCGAAGCGAACCCGCGCGCCTCGCGCACGGTGCCTTTCGTGAGCAAGGCAACTGGTATTCCTTTGGCCAAGCTTGCCGCTCGGACGCTGATTGGAGAACGTCTTCTAGACCTCTTATCGCAGTACTGTCCCTATCCAACTCGATTCGGCTCGTGCACAGTTGAGACGCTTCTCAGCGCGTCAAGACAAGGGAAGGCTCTCCCAACTCCCTGGCCCTCTTTTTCGGCTGTCAAAGAGGTCCTACTCCCTTTCGGTCGCTTTCCCGGGGCAGATACGCTTCTTGGGCCTGAAATGCGATCAACCGGTGAAGTCATGAGCTTCGGGCGCACCTTTCCTGAAGCATTTGCCAAGGCCCAAGTCGCTGCAGGCGATCCTCTTCCCTTGGCCGGGACCGTGGTAGTCAGCCTCGCTGATCATGACAAAACTGAAGGTACGCTTCTAGTTAAGCAACTAGGCAAACTTGGATTTGAGATTGCGGCCGTCGACAGGACGGCTCAAGCTCTTCGTTCTCAGGGAATTCCAGTTCGAGATCTCGGCGTAGCGGAAGGCCACCGCGAGGTTGTAAAGCTCGTGTATGATGGCCATGTCAGCTTGGTGATCAACACCCCTTCAACCAGCTTGATTCGCAGCGCTAGTGCTCTTCAAAGCATTCAGGTTAGCAACGAATTGTCTAGCGAGACTCCGTTGGATGCGCAAACCAAGAGCCATGGATACCAGCTCAGAGAAGCTTCTCTCATGGCTCGAGTTCCGTATGTCACCAATCTCCTGGGCCTTCGAGCTACCGTGAACGCAATCCGAGCTATGAAGGGGAGAGGAATGCCCATCAGACGTCTCGGCGCAACGAAGTGGCTATGACCTAGTGATGGACGTGGTCTGTTCTTCATTGGGGCGCAAGCTGGTGACCCAACCCCCCTTGACCTTCACGCCGAAATCCGGTCCTCGGATAATGTCAGAATTGACAGCGATTGACCCTGTCCCTCGGCAGTTCTTTATTCGCGAAGCTTAGGTCTGTCGTGAAGATCGAGCCGGAATACAGATAGGAACGGCGCTCTAGCTCGTTCTGGTGGAGGTGGCGGGAGTCGAACCCGCGTCCGAAGATGCCTCAGGTCAGCGTCTACAAGCTTAGTCTCGTGCTTTGGTTTCGGAACGAACGCTCCCACGAGCAGGATAGTCCGAGCCTAGCTTCCGAAGAATTCAGCGTCATCGGAGGAAGCGACCGATCACGCTATACCCGCTGAGTCGACGCCTGGTTGGAGCCCGCGGGTTGCTCCATCAGACGGCCCTCCCTAGTTTAGGGAAGGAGCTGCGAATGCAAGTGTTTTGGTATTCGCAATTGTTGTTTGTTCCGCCCGATTAAGGAGAGGACAGCTGCTCCGCTTGCAGCCTCGCGTTGACAACCCCGTCGAAGCCATGTCACCCCCATGTCAAAGAACCGTCGTGATTGTAGCTCGACGGGCTTGCAACGGCAAGCGCTGATCAGCTAAGCTCATACAAGAACTGATGAGATACTGTGTCGTTGCTGTTTTCTGCTCATTCGGTGCTGGCATCGCACTGGGCCTCGCCCTCAGCGACGATGTGCCATCCCTCATCCCGCTGACTCTGTCAGCCATAGTAACTCTTGCCGCGCTTGCAGCACGAAACGAGATGCTACGTCGTTGGCTCGTCCTCCTTGCCGTATGCGGACTTGGCTTGGCTCGAGCAGCTGCAGTCGATCCCTTTCCGCTCTGGTCGAAGTTGTGCGCTCAGGGGTTGCAGGAAGTCACGGGGTCCGTCACCTCCTACCCGAGCCTTGGAGAGGATCACATCACCTTCACCCTGCGAGTCGATGCTCTACCCGGCGCACTACGCGTAACCTGGTTCCTACCGGAAGAATCAGTTCGATCAGTGCACTACGGCAATCGACTGACCCTCGTAGGATCGGTCCGCTTGCCCGAGGCATTCGACGGATTCGACTACCCCGCCTATCTCGCAGGACGCGGTATCCTGGCGACCATGCTCGTAGGCGAAGACGGCCTGCTCACGGAAACGGGCGTCTCGGGCAGCCCGATCCTCCAACTGGGCGATCGCGTGAGGCAGTCGGCCCTCCGGAGCCTGAGGATCGCTCTGAACGGAGCCGAGATCGGACTGGCCCAGGGCCTTCTGTTCGGCGATCGTGCTGCCTTGTCGGAGGAAATCGAAGAAGCCTTCCGGAAGACGGGACTGATGCACGTCCTTGCCGTCTCCGGACTGCACTTGGGCATCGTCCTCGCCGCGGTCTGGTTCGTCCTCCGGCGCACGGGCGTTCGCCCGGCCATCGCCTATCCGATCGTCGGGGTTCTCGTTCTCCTCGTGCTCTGGATCGTCGGCCCACGTATCAGCCTTGTGCGTGCGAGCCTGCTATTCGCGTTTCTCGCGTTGGGGAGCGTCTTTGCAGACTTCGGGTGGATCCTGCGAAGAAGCGTGCGACCGATGAACGGACTCGCGGCGGCAGCCGTGATCATCTTGGCGCTCCGTCCGACGGACCTGACAGATGCCGGATTCCAGCTGACCTTCGCCGCGACGGCCGGAATTCTGATCGTGGTCTCACCTACAGTCCGCGCCCGGTGGGAGGCGTCCGTCGAGCGGATCGCGCGCCGATCGGGAGCCCTCGCCCCGCTCACTCGCCACGCTCTCACTGCGATCTTGATCTCCGCGGCCGCTCAGGCTGCCGTTGTCCCGGTGGTCGCGTGGCATTTCGGGACGTTCCATCCGCTACTCGTCGCCCTCAATCTCATCGTCGTACCCCTGGTTACGATCGCCTTGTGGGTCGGGCTTCCGGGGATTCTCCTCACGAGCCTCGGAGCGCGCGTGTTCTGCGCTCTGCCGTTCGGATGGGCGCTGCGCGGGCTCTCGGGCGCTGTCGAAGCCTTTGCGAGGATCCCGTTCGTCGAGTTCACGGTGCCACCCAACTTCGGCCTGTGGACGGCCGCGCTCGTCGGCTTCCTGCTTCTCGCGGTCCACTACTCGTCCGACTCGTCCTCGTGAACGACGTACTCGACGTCGACCACATCCCGGGCAGACGGCCTCTCCTCCGAATCCGCCCCCAACCCACGCATGTGGAAGAATCGGATGCCCAACAGGAGGCCGGCCAGATCGCTCAAGATCCCCGGGACGATCAGTAGGAGGCCGGCGAGGATCAGTGACAGGCTGGAGGATCGGATGTAACGAGACGGATTGGCAATCAGAGCGACCAATTCGTCTGCGCGAAGGAACCTGCGCCCCGCGAAGCGCAATAGCAGGAAGCCGAGAGCGCCGGAGGCGAGGATCTCTGCCAGAAGCAGCCCGCCGCCGATCGCCTGGCCGAGCTTGATCAGCGCGGCAATCTCGGCAAAGAAGAGAAAAAGCAGGAGCATGGGCATGACGTCGCAGGATCGTAGAGCATCGCGAACCGTTCGACAACGAAACAGCGAAGTGTCGGATTGACGCCGCGGCGCTCACGCTCTAGTCTTCTCGGTTGACATGGCCAGATCAGATCGCGAACTCCTCATCGGTCTCAACTTGATCCCGCAGCTCACGCCGAAGCGGATCCGGCGGCTTTTCGCCCGATTCGAGTCGTTCCGCGCGATCTGGGAGGCCTCGTCGCCGAAGCTCGCGGAGGTCTTCGCCTCTCATGTGATCGGCGAATCGATCGCCTCGGGCAGAGACGAGACGGCAATCGACGAGGAACTTGCGAAGGCGGAGGATCGAGGCGCTCAGATTGTGACCCTCGTAGATCCCGAGTACCCTGCGTTGCTGCGCGAAATCGAAGACCCTCCTCTCGTCCTTTACGTGCGCGGCGAACTCTTGATCGAGCCCGCAAAGGCGATCGCCGTCGTCGGCACACGTAGAAGCACACGTTACGCCAGCCTCGTCGCGGCGCGACTCGCCAGCCAGCTCGCGATGAAGGGGATCACCGTGGTGAGCGGCCTCGCGGCAGGGACCGATGCGGCGGCGCACCAAGGGGTGCTCGACGTCGGGGGGCACACGGTTGCCGTGATGGGATGCGGCGCCGACCGCGTGTATCCGGCGCGCAACAAGGTCATCTACGATGGAATCGTGAAAACGGGAGCCGTGATCAGCGAGTACCCACTCGGCATGCGACCGGCGAAATGGACGTTCCCACAGCGCAATCGCATCATCTCCGGCCTCACGCGCGGCGTGGTCGTCGTGCAAGCCCCCGAGCGGAGCGGCGCGCTGATCACCGCGCGGCTCGCTCTCGAGCAGGGTCGCGACGTGTTCGCAGTTCCGGGCAACGTCACCAACCGAACCTCCGCCGGGACGAACCGGCTCATTCGAGACGGCGCAAAGCTGGTGATGACGGTCGACGACATCCTCGACGAGTATCCGGACCTTCTCCGACTCAAGGAACTAGGCAAGACCGATGACGACGGGGAGAGAACGAAGCTCGGCGAGCAAGAGCAGCGCGTGTACGATCTAATCAGTCTTGAACCGGTTCACGTAGACGATATCATTGGCAGGGCGGACCTTTCCCCAACCGTGGCGTCTCACGTCCTCCTCCTCCTTCAATTGGAGGAACTCATCGAGGAAGTGGAAGGCGGGCGGTACATTCGCAAACCTTAGGAGGAGGCGTCGGGCATGGCAGTGGAACGTACGTTGGTGCTGTGCAAGCCGGATGCCGTTCAGCGCGGCTTGGCCGGCTCGGTGATCGGTCGCCTCGAGCGGAAGGGCTTGAAGATCGTCGGACTCAAGATGATGCGCGTCGATGAGAGCTTGGCCAATCGGCACTACGCGGAGCACCTGGAGAAGGCTTTCTACCCTGACCTCAGGGATTTCATCTCCTCTTCTCCTGTCATCGCAATGGCAATCGAGGGGGAAAACGCGGTCGACGTCGTGCGGCGACTCGTCGGGGCGACGAATCCGCAAGAGGCGACAGCAGGAACGATCCGCGGAGATTTCGGCTTGGATCTGACAATGAACTTGGTTCACGGATCCGACTCAGTCTCTTCGGCAGAGCGCGAGCTCGCGCTCTTCTTCTCACCCGAGGAGTTGCACGACTACGATCTCACACTGAAGGTCTGGATGTAGTCGCCGGAACATCCCGGCGTCGTACGCGGCCAGGCGCCACACAGCCCGGCCGCGGAACCGTGCTTTACGGAGGATGATCATGGAACAGTCGAAACAGTACCGCCCAGCGGAAGTGGAAGCGAAGATCTATCGCTACTGGGAAGAGGGCGACTTCTTCCGCGCCTCCGTCGGCGTTGTCGACAGCGTTCCATTCTCCGTTGTGATCCCGCCACCGAACGTCACCGGGCGCCTGCACATGGGGCACGCACTGAACAACTCCCTTCAGGACATCGTGATCCGCTATCACCGGATGAAGGGGGATCCGACCTGTTGGTTCCCCGGCACCGATCACGCGGGAATCGCCACACAGAATGTGGTCGAGAAGGAACTCGCCAACGAGGGGATCTCTCGTCGCGACATCGGCCGCGAGGCGTTCGTCGAACGCGTCTGGGAGTGGAAGACCAAGTACGGCTCGGAAATCCTGGGCCAGCTCAAAGCTCTCGGCTGTTCCTGCGATTGGTCCCGACTCCGGTTCACACTGGACGACGGCTTGTCCGAGGCCGTTCGAACCGTTTTCGTTCGTCTCTACGAGGAAGGTCTGATCTACCGCGGCGCGTATCTCGTCAACTGGTGCCCGCGATGCGAGACGGCGATCTCCGATCTCGAAGTGGAGCACGCGGATCTCGATGGCGCCTTGTACTACATCCGGTATTCGCTCGAAGACGGGGGACACGTCACGATCGCGACCACGCGCCCGGAGACGATGCTCGGAGACACCGCGCTCGCCGTGAATCCGAACGACCCACGATTCGGGCACCTGGTCGGTAGGACCGCCCGGCTTCCGATCCTGGATCGAATCCTACCGATCCTCGGTGCCGAGCAGGTCGATCCGGAGTTCGGAACCGGCGTCCTGAAGATCACACCGGCACACGATCCGGTTGACTTCGAAATCGGCCGCGCCAACGGGCTCGAATCGGTCAACATCCTGAATTCGGATGGCACGATCAACGAGAACGGCGGCCCGTTCGCCAGGATGAGTCGGGAGCAGGCCCGCCAAGCTGTCGTGGCACGTCTGGAAGAAGAGGGACTCCTCGAGAAGACCGAGCCCTATCGTCACGCCGTCGGTCACTGCCAGCGTTGCGACACGCCGATCGAGCCACTGATCTCGACGCAATGGTTCGTGCGGATGCGCTCGCTCGCCGACCGCGCGATCGAGGCGGTCAAGGATGGGCGAATTGAGTTCGTGCCGGACCGTTGGACGAAGCTCTACTACGACTGGCTGGAGAACATCCGCGATTGGTGTATCTCGAGGCAACTCTGGTGGGGGCATCGAATTCCGGTCTGGTACGGTCCGGACGACCACGCGTTCGCCGCGCACAGCGAATCCGAAGCGGCCGAAGCCGCCCGAACTCACTATGGGCACGACGTTGAGCTGCGTCAGGATGAAGACGTACTAGATACCTGGTTTTCTTCCTGGCTGTGGCCGTTCTCGGTGATGGGATGGCCAGAGGAGACTGAGGATCTGGCGACCTACTTCCCGACCTCCTTTCTTCTAACCGGCTTCGACATCCTCTTCTTCTGGGTCGCGCGAATGGTGATGGCCTCTCTCCACTTCACCGACGAGGTTCCGTTCCGCCAGGTCTACATCACCCCGCTCATCGTCGACGAGCGAGGCCAGAAGATGTCGAAATCGAAAGGGAACGCGATCGATCCGCTCGAGCTGATCGACGAGTACGGCGCGGATGCGCTACGCCTAGCGATGGCACACGTCACGGGAAAAGGCCGCACCGTGCAGATGCCGTGGACACAGCTCACCGAGGCGCGCAACTTCCTGAACAAGATCTGGAACATGGCGAGGTTCGTCCTGATGCATCTGCGCGATGAGCGGCCCGGGCTTCCTGGGGAGATCACGGCCCTCGAAGATCGGTACGTCCTCTCGCGGCTCGCGAAGGCGACCGACGTCGTCCGAGGACATCTCGATGCCTACAATTTTAACCTTGCGGCTGAGGAGCTCTACGAGTTCACCTGGCACGACGTCTGCGACTGGTACATCGAGCTCGCCAAGCCCCGCCTTCAGGGTTCGGCGGACGACGGCGTGAAGGGCGTCCTCTGCCACCTCCTCGGAGAGATCGCCAAGCTCCTCCATCCGTTCGTCCCATTCATCACCGAAGAGCTGTGGCAAGCTCTTGGCGGGATCCCGGGATCGGTGTCAATTGCAGATTATCCGCTGGGGCACTCCGACTGGATCGACGAGGAGGCCGAGAAGCAGGTCGCTTGGATTCGCGGTGTCATCAGTGATGATCGCTCAACTCGTGCCGACTACAGGATTCCTAGAGAGCAGAAGCTAGATGCGATCTTGGCTCCCAGCGGACCAAGCGGGCCGGAAGCGGCGACGGTGTTCCGCGACAACATGGAAATCCTCACAGGTATGACCGGGACGAGCTTTGAGTTGGCGGACGACGTATCGGACATAGCCCGAGAAGGATGCGTGGAGAAGGTTTCGGACTCGTACAGCGCGTTCTTCGACGTTGGCGCAGTTGTCGATCTTGAGGGCGAGCGAAACCGCCTGCGAAGCGAACTCGCGGACGTCGAGAAGGATCTCGCGAAGTCGGCGGCGACCTTGGCGAACAGGAGTTTCCTGGATAGGGCCCCCGCCGATGTCGTCAAGAAAGAACGCGCAAAGCTCGACGAGTTCGCGCAGAAGAAGGAGCGGCTCGAGGTGAGCCTCGCCTCCCTCGGAGGGTGATGGACTACGCGGAGGCGCGCGCCCTTCTCGATCGGCTTCCGCGGTTCGAAGTCAAGCCCGGCCTCGAGCGTGTCGCGAGACTCCTCGATCATCTCGGTCGTCCCGAGCGCGCCTACCCCGCCATCCACGTGGCTGGTACCAACGGTAAAGGCTCGGTCGCGGCGATGCTCGATGCTGTCTTGCGCTGCGCCGGCCATCGCGTCGGCCGATTCACATCTCCCGAGGTCCTCGACTTCCGCGATCGGGTCGTCATTGACGGCCAGTGGCTGAGCGAAGCGGGTTGGGCGTCGGGGATTGAGCGGATGGCCGATGTCATGAGCGAGCCAAGCGATCCGCCGGCGCAGTTCGAGGCGATCACTGCGCTGGCTCTCGATGCCTTCGCACGCGCTGGCGTGGACCTCGCCGTGGTCGAGGTCGGCCTTGGGGGCCGGTTCGACGCCACGAATCTCGTGAAGCCGATCCTGTCGATCCTCACCAACGTCTCGCTCGATCACACCGCAATCCTCGGAGACTCAATCGAACGCATCGCATGGGAGAAAGCCGGGATCGCAAAGCCTGGCGTACCCTTGCTCGTCGGGCAACTCACAACAAGCGTCCTCGCCGTCGTCGAGAGGGAGTGTGCAGACGCTGGGGCGGAGCTGATAGTGCAGGACGATGTCCACGTCTCGCCTCTTTCGACGAGCGGCGCAGCCGCACAGTACCGTGTCGACGCCGCCGGACTGCCGGAGTTGGTTGACCTGCCCCTTCTCGGCGGCTATCAGCGCGAGAACCTGACGATCGTGTTGCGGGCTATCCAGCTTCTACGCGAACGAGGACTCCGCGTGTCACCCTCCGCCGTCGCGGAGGGCCTGCGCACGATCTCCTGGCCGGGCCGATTCGAGATCGTTCGTCGGTCGCCGACCGTCATCCTCGAAGGAGCACACAACCTTGCAGGGGCGATGGCTCTTGCAGCCGACGTCGAGCGTCGACTGCCAGATCTCACGCGACGGAATCTCCTGTTCGGCGTGCTCGCTGACAAGGACGTCGCTGGGATGCTGGCCACGCTCGCTCCTCGCTTCAGCCACGTCTTGGTTACGCAGTCGACGAGCCCGCGCGCGCTGCCAGTGGAGACACTCGCACGGCTGGTGGACGAGCTCGGCGTCCCATTCACGTGCTATGATTCCGTGGAGTCCGCGCTGGCCGCCGGCCTGGCGTCAGCGAGTTCGGACGATGTCTTGATCGTCGCCGGCTCGTTGACCGTCGTCGCGGAGGCGCGGCGCTTCTTGGAGGGCGTGGGATGACGCTTCTGGAGCAGATCAAGATGGGACAGCTGCCACAGCACATGGCGCTCATCATGGACGGAAACGGACGATGGGCGCAAGCGCGAGGTCTGCCGCGGGTCGCCGGGCACCGGGCGGGCGCCGAGGCAGCCGAGCGGCTAATCCGGTTCGCCGGAGAGCGCATCGGCCTGACGCACCTCACGCTCTTCGCCTTCTCCGCCGAGAACTGGACCCGTCCCCGCGATGAGGTCAGCTTCCTGATGGATCTCTTGCAGGAGTTCATCGATGAGAAGGAGAAGGAATTCGTCGAGGCTGGAACGCGACTCCACGTCGCAGGCGACCTCGCTAAGCTGCCCACATCCCTTCGGAGAACCGTCGAGCGCGTCGTCCAGAGAACGACAACCGGAAAGAAGATGCATCTGACGGTCGCTCTGAACTATGGCGGACGCCAGGATCTCGTGCAGGCTTGCGCAGGAATCGCTCGGGAGGTGGAGGCCGGACGGATGAGGCCAGACGAAGTCAACGAGGAGACCATCGCCCTTCGACTCTACACTGGCGAGATTCCCGATCCGGATCTCGTCGTGCGGACAAGCGGGGAGCTACGCCTCTCGAACTTCCTGCTGTGGCAGGCCGCCTACGCCGAGTTGTACTTCACAGACACGCTCTGGCCCGACTTCACGCCGGCCGAACTCGTTCGCGCGATTGATGCTTTTCAGCGAAGGGACCGTCGCTTCGGAGGACTCCGGGGAGGATCTCAATGAATGTCATCAAACGTTGTGCCAGCGCGCTCGCCGGCGGAGGAATCGTGTTCGGCATCCTCTACCTCGGCGCGCGCTTCGACGTGCAGTGGATCGCTGGCCTGCTCATCCTTGCTGTCGCGTACCCCGCGGGCATCGAGTATCTCCAATTGGCGAAGCGGCTGGAGATCGAACTGGCTGCTCCCGAATTCCTCATCTGGATCCCGGCAATGGTCGCCAGCTATCTCGCGTTTGACGGTCGATACGCAGAGGTCGTCCTCCTGTTCGCGATCGCCTATCAAGTCCTTCGCCATCTGGGCGACGTCCCGCACCGACAGGGGCTCTTCCACGCTGCGGCCGGCGTGTTCGGACTCCTCTACATCCCGTGGCTACTCCACTACTTCTACCTGATCTACATCGGGGCGGCCGGCCACTCACCCCACGTCGGGGCGGTCAACGCGCTGGTCGTCCTGCTGATGGTCTGGGGATACGACAGCGGCGCGTACCTCGTCGGGAGCACGATCGGCCGCCACAAGGCCTTCCCTTCCATCAGCCCAAGCAAGACCTGGGAGGGTGTCGCAGGCGGGTTCGTCTTTACGGTGATCGGCGGGCTCGTCGGCGCATCCCTCTCGCCTGCGTGGCGGGGATTCATTTTCTGGAAAGGGTTTCCGCATCTTCTTCTCTCCGCGTTCCTCGTCGGGTGGGCAGTGCAGCTCGGCGATGTCTTTGCATCGAAGCTGAAGCGCGCGGCCGGCGTGAAAGACTCCGGAACCTTCCTCCCCGGCCACGGGGGGGCGCTCGACCGAATCGACGGACTCCTGTTCGCCCTTCCCGTGTTCTACTTCTACTACCACTACATCGTGAGCTTCCTGTAGGCGGCTTCGGACGGCGCAGTCGATGATGAGGTGACGGCATGAGTCTCTTCCTGCAGAGCGTGTACTTGTCGGCCGCGCTGTCTCTCCTATACATCTTTCTGCTCTACCGAAGTCACCCGTTTCGCCATCTTCCGGCCGTCCCGACGGTCCTCGCCTTTGCGGCCGGCATGGTATCGGTCCTGCTCGTGTCCGCCGTGCGGAGGATCGTGCCAGTCGCACCCATCGACTCCTCTGTTGCCGCGCTCTTCTCTGCAGCGGCCATAGAAGAGGCGGCGAAGCTTCTGCTCGCCGTTGGCGTCATTCTTCGACTTCGCTTCCCAAACGTGGCGGAGCCGATGGATGTCGCCATTTACTTCGGGGTGCTGGGTGTCGGCTTCGGGATCTACGAGGACTTCTGGTACATCTTCAGTACGTCCTATCCAAGCTGGATCGGAGGAGATGCCGGTCGGTTCAACGAGATCTTCCGCGGTATCGCGCTGGCACGCGCTTTCCCCGGCCACATTCTCTTCAACGGGATCTCGGGTTTCCTGTTGGGCCGTGCGATCTTCGCGCGCGGCCTCGGACGAGCTACGTGGGCGCTTGGCGGTCTGGCCCTCGCGATACTCCTTCATGCAGGGTTTAACGAACTTGCAATCTTGGATCAACCACTTCTGCTCCTCACGTATGTGATCCTTCTCGTGGGCCTCTTCCTCGGGCTGCGCCGAAGATCGAAGTCCCAATCTCCGTTCTCAGCGTTGATTCGGTACCTGGAGACCGACGAGAAGGCAGACCAAGCATGGGCTCTCGACAAGCCCCCGAGCGACTACCTGTTGGCGGAGGGGTTCGCGTGGCCGGGGCGGAGGCGCGGAGGCCTCTTTCAGTTCTACCCGGTCATCCTCTCTCTCTGTATTCTCTTCCCGCTTCTGCTGATCGTCGTGTACTTGGCCAACCGCATCGTGATGCTTGGCGCCGCCCCTATCTGATCACGCAAGCTTCGGTGGGGGCTTCTTGAAAGTGAAGGGCGGCCTCGCCGAGGCTCGGCCGCCCTCTCCGGGTGGTGAAAAAGATGAGGGGGTTCTTCTTTTCCGGCGCAGACTATACACGAAAGGCCTCGCGGTCGTCCGTAATGCACATCACGTAGCGCTCGACTTCCCGCTTCCCGCCCTGCCTGCATCATGTCCCTCGTCGCCGCTCTGCGGCGCATGAAGATCCTCGAGAGACAGGTCCTCGAGCAGTGCGTGGAACCGCCGATTAATCATTCCCCACGCCGACTTGGTCGGGCAGATCTCGGTCAGACCGCAGCCGTCGCCTTCTCCAAGGCACCCTACAAGATCGAGCGACTCGTCAAGCGCTTCCAGCACGCGCCGAACCGACACCCGCCCGGGATCCTCGGCAAGCGTATAGCCACCTCCGCGGCCCTGGCGCGAGACAATCAAGCCCGATTGCATCAATCGATGGAGGATCTTCTCCACGAAGGGAGCGGGCAAATCGTATCGGCCGGCAATCGCCGAGGCCGACAACGGTTTGGAGTCCGCTGATCGGGCGAGTTCGAAGGCGGCGATCAGCCCGTAGCTGGCCTTCTTCGTCAGCTGCATGGTTCCGTCTTCGCCGAGGCCGCTGCGTTGGGCTCGCGCTCGAGAAAGGACTGATAGCGTTTCTCGAGCTGGGCAACTTCCTTCTCCACACGCTCGTGGCGCATCTTGAGAGCGTCGGGGATCGCGCGCCCATTCTGCACCAGGTACTCGTGGATGGCCTCATTCAAGGCATCGGCAGCGAGGGCCGAGCAATGCATCTTCACCGGAGGAAGACCGCCGAGCTCACCGGCAACATCCTGGTTCGTGATTTCGATTGCCTCCTCGAGCGTCTTCCCCTTCGCTAGATCGGAGACCATGGAAGACGTTGCGATCGCCGCCGTACAACCGAAGGTCTCCCACGAGATGTCGCGGATGACCTCGCGGCCCGCGTCGTCCGTCTCCACCTTGATATAGAGCCACATCACGTCGCCGCACACGATGTTCCCGACCTTCCCGATGGCCGAGTAGTCTTCCAACTTGCCCATATTGTGCGGCTTCCGGAAATGCTCGATCACTCTCTCTGTGTACATGTCACTCACTCACTTTGAATGGCGAGATCGCGCGCAGATCCTCGACGACCCGAGGCAGCACCTCGAGGAACGTCTCGATCTCTTCTTCCGTCGTCTGCCGGCCCGTGCTGATGCGCAGACTCCCGTGCGCCATCGAAAGCGGGACACCGATTGCGACGAGCACGTGACTCGCCTCGAGATTCGGGGACGAGCAGGCCGATCCGGTCGACGCCATGATTCCTTGCTCATCGAGCCTCATGATCAGGCTCTCGCCTTCGACACCCTGGAAACTGAAGTTGGCGATGTGCGGCAGGCTCTCCTCGCGGTGACCGTTCAGCCGAGTGCCCGGGATCCGGAGAACCTCCTCGATCAACCGCTCGCGAAAGGCACGCATGCGTGTCGTCACCTCCGAGCGCTCGTTAAAGATGAGGCGCGTCGCCGCTCCGAGACCGACGATCCCCGGCACGTTCTCCGTACCGCTTCGAAGACCCCGCTCGTGTCCGCCTCCGTGGAGGATCGGGGCCAGACGCGCTCCCTTCCTGACGAAGAGGAATCCGACGCCCTTCGGGCCGTGGAATTTGTGCGCCGAGATCGATAAGAGGTCGACCACGTCCATCGGCAGAGGGATTTTCCCATACGCCTGGACGGCATCCGTGTGAAATAGCACGCTACGCTCTTGGCAAACCGCGCCGATCGCGCCGATCGGCTGAAGGGTTCCGATCTCATTGTTCCCGGCCATCACCGAGACGAGGAGCGTGTCCTCTCGGATCGCCTCACGAACGTGCTCCGGATCGACTCGACCGTCTGCGTCCACATCAAGAATCGTCACGTCGAAGCCCCGTCCTGCTAGCCATTCGACACTATGGAGAACCGCATGATGCTCGATCGCGGAGGCGATGATGTGCTTCTTCTCCGGTGCGGCGTACGCCGCACCGATAATGGCGAGGTTGTTCGCCTCCGTCGCGCCCGCAGTGAAGACGATTTCCTTCGGTGAGATCGCGAGCCGAGCGGCGACTTCCTCGCGCGCGTCGTCGATGGCGCGCCGCGCCGCCCGCCCCTCCCCATGGAAGCTCGATGGGTTTCCGTAGGTGCTACGGAAAAACGGAACCATCGCATCGATGACGGCTTCGGCAACGGGAGTCGTCGCGCTGTTGTCCAAGTAGATGGTCTTGCGCATCTGGATCACCGGCAAAACCCTACCAAATCAGTCCGGTTTGTGCAAGTGGCAGACGTTCCACGCCTCAAACGCGCAAAGGAAGAGTACTACGCTCCGCTAGATCTGCTCGAAAAGATCCTTCGTAGCGCCACACTCAGGGCAGGTCCACCCTTCCGGCAGATCCGCAAATGCGGTCCCCGCAGGGACATCCGTCGTCGGATCCCCGGCTGTGGGGTCGTAGATATAGCCGCAAACGGTGCATTCCCATCTTTCCATCACGTACCTCCTGGATCATCCGATTGTAGCACTTCCGGGTCAGACGTGACGTCTTCGGCAACTGCCTCCTCATCCACAACAGCAGTCGCGGCAGGCTGAGGGGCAGGCGGTTCCTCTTTCGACATGCGTTCATCGGATGGGGATACGTCGTCCTTGTCAGGTGCATCGGGTGCGGCAGGAGATCGCTCCTCCTCCGAAGTGAGCGCATCAGATGCAGATTCGTTGTCCTCGGGATCCGTCTCGTCCGATCCGGTGGCCTCTTCCAGGGGTTCCGTGTCAGCTGTCGAGTCGTCTTCGGACAACGCCTGGCCCTCCGCCGAGGCCCCCGCGTGAAACCGGAACTCCTCGACTGAGCTCAGCCCGAAGTGGCGGAGGAATTCGGCCGTGACGTGCAACAAGAAGGTTCTTCCTTGCTCCTCGGAGCGGATGAGATTGCGTTCGAGCAACTCTTGAACGTGACCGTAGGCCTTGTTCCCACGGACGCGGACGACGTCGGCCTGGGTCATCGGATGGTTGTAGGCGATCACCGCCAGCGTCCGAAGGATCGGCTGTGGAATGTCCTGTTGCGGCGCCAGGTGTGCCACGCGCTCGACATACTCGGCCTTCACGCGCAGCAGCGCCCTGCCATCATCAAGGAGCAGCTCGATCCCGCGAACGGAATCCTCGTAGGATCCGGCGAGATCCTCGAGCAACTGATCGACATAGGCGAGCCGCACACCACCGAGGAGCTTGGCGAGACCTCGTCGTGTCATCGGCTGTGGTGAGAGGAAGAGCGCAGCTTCCACGAGCGCAAGGTCGTTCCCGCGATCGGTCACGCTGTTCGTCCTTGCGGGGCTCCCACTGTCCGCTGTAGCTGGCGAGACAAGATCTAGGCTTCCTGTTCGAGGCAGATGACGATGTCGCCGAGAAATTCCTTCTGGCTGCACTGGATCCGGCCTTCCGACGCCAGATGGAGCACCTCGAAGAACCGGCGAACACGCTCGTCCTTGTCCCCGCGATCGAGAAGCCGGAAGAAGCTGAGCACGCGGCGCCCGTTGAGCAGTCCTTTGATCCGATCGAAAAGTTCATGGAGTCTGTCGGAGAAGTCCGTCCCGCCAATCTCGAAGTACTCGAACGGATCCTCCTCTTCCTCGAACTCCACGCGACCGATCAGCCGCTCGGCACGGCGCCGGCTCACCTTCAGCGCTGCGGATAGCGCACTGCGCAGATCGAGCAGCGTCACCTGACGGCGCGGGCGGCGGAGGATCGGGAGGTTGAAGGCGTCCGAAGCCGTCGGTTCGATCCAGTGATCCATCTCTTCTTCGATGGCCTCTTCAAGATCGGACACGAGATCGTCACGCTGTGTCGGCCGAGCCGCCTCCAGAAGATCATCGGACTTCATCCGGAGAAGGACGGAGCAGGCGAGGACCATGCGACCCGGGATCTCAAACTCAAGTTCTCGTAGAGCACTTAGGTACTCGCGAAATCGATGTGCGAGTTCTGCGAGATCGATGTCCCACGGGTTCATGTCCCCGGTAAGTCTCCCAAGGACACCCTCCCAGCTCTCCCCAACGAGTTCCTCGATCGGAATCTCGGCCACGCGGATCGCGTCCACGTTCTCGTGCTCCTTCCTAGTTCAGGCTCAGGGCCAGAACTTCCGAAACGCCATTCTTGATTGTCACGCCGTAGGCTCTATCCGCATGACGAACTGTTTCCTCGTTGTGCGAGACAACGATCACCTGAACCCGCTTGGCATACTCGCGCAGCATCTTGGCGAGACGCGTCGTGTTCATCATGTCGAGCGCCGCGTCGACCTCATCCAGTACGAACAACGGAGCCTCCTGGTATTCCTGCAGAGCGAAGATGAACGCGATCGCCAGGAGCGTCTGCTCACCGCCCGAGAGCGAGTCGATTACGTGAGGCTCCTTGTCGGGCGGGTGCGCCTTGATCAAGAGGCCGGATGAGATGTCACCCGGGACTTCCAGCTCAAGCGATGCGCTTCCCCCCTCGAACAACTCCTGAAAGATGCGGCTGAACTGCTCTCCAACTGCGTCGAGCACTTCCTGGAATCGCTGCCGCTTGCGGTCCTCGATCTCACCGATTAGCCGCTCGATTTCCCGCTTCTCATTCTCCAACGCGTCAACCCGCTCCTTGAAGAGGTTGTAGTCCTCTTCGGCCATCGCATAGTCGTCGATCGCACGCATGTTGACCGGCTCCAGTCGGCGAAGCCGTCGTTCGTTTTGATCGACCCGGCGCTCGAGTTCTTTTAGTGGGGCATCCACGAGATCGGTCGACGACTGCTCGGCGCCCCCCCCGATCGCCTCAAGCTCGGCCTCCGACTCGGCCTCCTGGCGCTCGTAGCGCGTCAAGGTGCGCCGGAGATTCTCAAGTCCCTGATAGGCCTCTCGCCGTCTCTCGCGCAACGCATGAAGCTCGTCACTCCTGGTCGACGCCTCGCCCTTCGCCCTACTCTTGCTCTGCTGCGCGTTCGTGAGCTCACGATCTTTCTCCTCCAGGCGATTCGTGAGGCTTCCGATTTCCTCTTCGAGCTTCTCGATCTCCCGACGATGCTTCGCGATCTGCTGCCGTCGTTGCGCGACGTCGAACGTCGAGTCCTTGGGCTTGGCCGAATCCTCACTCTTGCCCTTCGAGGGACGCCACCCACCACTCAGCGCGCCACCCTTGCTCAGAAGATCCCCGTCAAGCGTGACGACGCGGACGCCGTCAACGCCCTTGACGACTTCGAGCTTCTCGGCGACGACCGTGTCTCCCAGGACATACTCGAACGCGCGACGGTACTTCTCGTCGAATTCGATCAGGTTGATCGCGTAGTCGATCACGCCCTCGAGCTTCAGCGCCTCAGCCGACGCGAGACTCTTCCGCGCCGTGACGAGTCGCCGGAGCGGCAGGATCCGCGCCCGTCCGAGACGCTTCTCCTTGAGGTAGTTGATGCAATCGATGGCCGTCTCCCGCGAATCGACGACGAGATCGTTGACGCTGCCGCCGGCCGCCGTCTCGAAGGCCGTTTCGAATCCGGCCTTCGGCGCACCCAGGGAGGACACCGTCCCGTAGACTCCTCCGCGCTTGCGCTCCAACAAGGCCTGCGTAGCTGGATTCGCCCGTCGCCCGCCGGCGGAAGGTCCTCCACTCGCCACCTCGGAGGCCTTCATCCGCGTGAGCTCTTCGATCATCTCCTGCAGGCTCTTCATCTGCTGGCGCTTGAAGTTGATCTCGCCCTGCTTGTGCAGGAGGTCGGAGCGAAGTCGCTCCGCTTCCTTCACCAACGTGATCTCGCCGTCGCCGGTGAGGTCTTCCTGCATCCCCTCGAGTTCCCACTCCTTGTTTTCGATCTCCTGATCGAGCCGCTCCACGTCCCTCTCGAGCTTGGCGATCTGCTCGTCCATCCCCTGACGCTCGGTCTGCGCCTTCTTGAGACGTTCAAGGATTTGCTCGCGCTGCTTGTGCAGGATCGAACGACGGAGGCGCTCCTGATCTACGCTGAGCGTCTTGTACTCCAGCGCTTCATCCCGCTCCTTCTGCAGGGACAGAAGCCGCCTGCGCCGCTCGGCGAGGATGACGCGATGTGTGTTGAGCTTCGACTTGACGTCCTTCAGCTCGTTGATCGCCTTCCTTCGCTTGTCGTCGTAAGCGGCGATACCACTCACTTCATCGAGGATCTCCCGTCGACGCACGGGGCTTCGGCGAATAATCTCCGTGATCCGACCTTGAGCGATCAGCTGCTGTCCGTCAGGGTCGATCTTCGCTGCCTCCAGGACTTCATCGAGTGCTCCGCGCGGGCAGGACTTGCCCATGAACGTGTAGGTCGAGCTCTTCCGCGTAATCCGACGGCCGATCGTGACCTCGGGGGTCTTGTGACCGTTGTCGAGGAAGCGATCGAACGCGCCGTCTGCGTTGTCGAGGGTGAGGACCACCTCCGCGGAGTCGGCGGGGCTGAATCGCTCACCACCGTTGAAAATCAGTTGTTCCAGCCGCTCGGCCCGCAGCTGCGATGATCGGCGCCCCATGACGAAGCTCACCGCATCAAAGAGGTTGGACTTGCCAGACCCGTTCTCCCCGACAATCGCCGTGACCCCCTCGAAGAAGGGGACCGACAGCCGTTTCCGGAAGGACTTGAAGCCCGTCAGCTCAACCTTGTTGATCCTCGTCATCTTGTGCCGTTCTGTTCTCGGTTGGGGGGGGAGACAGATGCCGGGGGCGACGGATCGCCGCCGCCCGTTGCGAGGACCCTGGTCGAGCCATCCTTCGATAGAAGCCGCTCGATCTTGTAGCGGTTGTAGTCGTTGGGACGCGCGATGCCCTCTTCCCAGCGGATGATCGATGGCGTAGAGACGCCAAGCCGTCTCGCGACAGTTCGCTTGCTCCAGCCATTCTCCAAGCGGAAGCCTCGAAGGCGTTCGCCGAGTTCCCTCATCTTAAGTCCCCCCGGACGATTACCAATATAACTTCTGTTACACCTTCGTGCAAAAGAGAGCGAGAGGGGCCGATCATGCCCCTCCCGCGAAGTCAGTTCTCTCGCCTATCTTCGATCGCGAGTCATCAGTTCCCGAGGAATCCCCAGATCAGCGCACCGACACCCGAGAGCAGGGCAATGATCGAGATGAAGAAAAGCGTGTCGATCTGCTCCTGCAAGTTGCTGCCCTCTTCCAGCGCGACAAGACGCGCATCGAACTCGCTGAGAAGTGCCTGGTTCGACTGAAGGATGCCTTCACGCGTCGCGGCCATCTCCTCGGAGATCCCGGCGATTGCTTGGTCGAACCCTTCCAGCTTGGCGCGGTTGTTGTCTACGCGAATTGCTATTGCGGCCATCGACCGCTCAAGCTCAATCACTTTCTTCTTGAACGTTCCGACATCTTCTTCCTCCAGCGCAAGCACTCGGAGAGAGAGGTCCTCCACGTGCGACTCGAGGAAGGTCATGTCCGCCGTGAACGTCTCCTCGAAGAACATGAGATCGGCGTAGATGCTGTTGCGGAGTGCGTCGATATCGCCGTACACGGAGATTCTCAGCGCATCGAGGTCCCCTCGGATCGCTGCCTGGAAGGCGGCATAGCCCTCCTTAAAGGCTGCGTAATCGGATGCCAGCGAATCGAATGCTGCGCCGAGTGCTCCGAGATCGGCAACGGCAACGTCCAGGCGCGACTTCAGCTCGTCGCAGAATGTGGCGAGCTCCGACAACCCGGCCTCCAATGCGACGACGCGGACCATCAGCTCCTGCTGAGTCTCTCCCAGGGCATTGACATCGGCTCGCAGCCCGATGATCTTCCCTTCGGCGTCCTTGATCTCAACGGAGACGGCCTCGACGATGTCACGGTAGTCATCCAGCTTCGCATTGAAGTCGTAGATGTCCCCCATGTTCCCCTTGACCTCGCCGATCAGCTCGCCCATGAAGGCTTCGAGACCACCGAACGCCTGCTCCATCGTAGCGAGTTCCTTCTCGAGCAATTCGGAGACCGCCTCGGCGCCTTCCTCCTGTGCGTAGCCCACGGACAGGAACAAAAGGAGCGACAGGGCGGTCACCGTTGCGACAGAAAGCGCTCTTTTCATCGTTCTCCTCCTTCGTGTTCGAGGTTTCCGCTTGAGATTAGTGTTTGCGCCCGCTGGCAGGGAGGACCGGCGCGGCCCGGTGGGGGTTCCTTTGTCGGGCGCCGCCTGGACACCTGTCCGAGAGTGGTGAACCCTGCGGGGATCTGAAGATGCGCGGGCTTCCTCCACAGGGATAGGCAGGCGCATGCCGAACGGCCCGAGATAAGTCAGATGGGCCTGCCCAACGACTCTTGCAGCTCACCAAAGGGAGAGCTACAATCCCGCGCGGCCCGGGCAGCGCGGGGTGTTGAGTACAAGAGCGAATCGTCGAGCACGCGCAGCCGTCGGGCTACGACAAGTCATCTAGAGGGGGTGCGTGTTTCGAGATGAGTGAATACGTGCTGATTGCGATTCCGGCTGCGATCTCGGTGCTGGCGCTTGTAAGCGCCTTCCTGTTCAACCGAGCGGTCGTCCGCCGGGCACAAGGAACCGATCGGATGAAGGAGCTTCAAGGGTACATCCGGTCCGGAGCGTTCACGTTCATGGTCTCCGAGGCCAAGGTGATGCTCATTACCATGGCCGTCATCGGAGCCATTCTATGGATCCTTTTCTACTGGGAGATCGCGGTCGCATTCTGGATCGGATCTCTGCTCTCGCTCGCAGCAGGCTTCATCGGGATGAACGCTGCCACGCACGCCAATGCACGTACGACGCATGCTGCGCGCAAGTCGTTCAAGCACGCGCTAAACGTCGCGTTCTCCGGCGGAAGCGTGATGGGACTGTCAGTTGCCGGACTGGCGCTGATCGGACTGGTCATCGTCGTCGTCCTGTTCAAGAAGTGGTTCGCTCCCGAGACACTGCATATCGAGACCAGGTACCTGTTCGGAGTTTCATCACTCGGTGTCAACTTCATTCGAGGCGCATTGATCGTCTCGGCCTACTCGATGGGGGCGTCCCTCGTCGCGCTATTCGACCGCGTCGGAGGCGGGATCTACACGAAAGCGGCGGACATGGCGGCAGACATGGTCGGGAAGGTCGAACTCGGACTCCCGGAAGACGATCCGCGGAATCCGGCGACGATCGCCGACAACGTCGGCGACAACGTCGGTGACGTCGGAGGCCTCGGCGCGGACCTGCTCGAATCGTTCATCGGTGCCATCATCTCGGTGATGGTGATGGTGATGTACATCTTCGTCGGGCGCGGAAACGAGAGCCTTCATACGCTGATCACTCAGATCGGATTCGGCGCCGGCCTCGACGCGTCGGGATACTGGTGGGTCGTTGCGGCGCCGTTGGTGATCGTCGCCGGCGGGATCTTCGCGAGCCTCCTCGCGATTCTCTACATCCGGTTCAGCCGGCGCCAGGAGGGGATGCAGGCCGTCTTGATGAACGGGACGCGTCTGGCGGCGCTGCTGACCGCGGCGACGACGTTCGTTTTCTGCTTCCTGTCACCGCTCAGCCTGAACATCTTCTACGAGGTGATCATCGGTCTCGGCGCCGGGATCGGGATTGGCTTCTTCTCCGAGTACTTCACCAGCTCGAGTTACAAGCCGACGAAGGAGCTGGCGCGGATGAACCAATCCGGGCCGGCGGTCGGGGTTACCGAGGGGATGGCGCTCGGGATGCTGAGCACGTTCTTCCCGGTCCTTCTGATCGCCGGAGCGACGATCGGGGCGTACCAGCTTGGTGGGCTTCTTGGCGTCGCGTTCACGGCGATGGGGATGCTCTCGTTTGTCGCGATGACGGTCGCCGTCGACACCTACGGGCCGATCGCCGACAACGCGGGAGGAATCGCGACAATGTCCGAGCTGCCGCCAGAAGTGCGAGAGCGGACGGACACGCTTGATTCAATAGGAAACACGACGGCCGCGATCGGCAAGGGCTTCGCGATTGGGTCGGCGGCGTTCGCCGCGCTCGGGTTGATCGCCGCGTTCATGTGGTCGGCGATCGGAAGCGCCGATCAAGTCGTACTCCCTCAGCTGCCGATCGTCGGGCAGATCGCGGCGCAGTTCTCGCCGACGGGCAGTCCTATCGCGGTCGGGGCGTTCGTCATCGCCGGCTTGATCCTCGGTGCGATGGTGCCCTACGTCTTCTCGGCCTTGCTCATCCGCGGCGTCAGTCGGACGTCGAACCTTCTCGTTCAGGAGATCCGGCGGCAGTTCGACGAGAACCCGAAGATCATGGCCGGCGAGGAGATGGCGGACTACAACCGCTGCATCGAAATCACGGCCCACGGCGGCCTGAGCAAGATGTTCATCCCGGCGATGATCGCCGTGGCGACGCCGATCGTTTTCGGTCTGATCTTCGGCCGCTACGCGCTCGGTGGATTCCTGATCGGAGCGCTGTTGTCGGCGATTCAGCTCGCCATCTACTGCGCCAACGCCGGCGGGGCGATGGACAACGCCAAGAAGTACATCGAGGAGGGCAACTTCGGCGGGAAGAACTCCGATGCGCACGCCGCAGCGGTAACTGGGGACACCGTCGGAGACCCGCTCAAGGACACGGTCGGACCGTCGCTCGACATCCTGATCAAACTGATGTCAGTGATCGCGCTCGTGTTCGCATCGCTCTTCCCGCTGTACCCAGTGTTCTTCTAGGAGGCGCGTGTACTTGTAGGCGGAGGTGCGGACATGCTTCATTCGGGCGGGCCGCGGAGGAGCCGGGCCCGCCCGCTCTGCTAGGAGGTTCGCGATGAACGTCCCTTTCCTGATCGGCGATCGAATCTACCTGCGTCCTCTCGATGCCGAAGCGGATCTGGAACGCTGCCTCCGATGGATCAACGATCCGGAGATTCTCGCGACCCTCGGACGTCGACACCCGACGGGACGTGCCGCCGAGCAGGAGTGGCTTCAGGGTCAGTACAAGAGCGACGCGCACATGAACCTGGCGATCGTCGTCAAGGACGGCGATCGCCACATCGGGAACTGCGGATTCAACGAAATCGACTACGTCAATCGTTTCGCCATGTTCGGCATCCTGATCGGTGAGAAGGACACCTGGGGACACGGGTACGGGCCGGAGGCTGCGGGGCTGATCCTGAAGCATGGATTCGCCGAGCTCGGGCTTCATCGAATCGGGCTCGACGTCTATTCTCACAACGCGCGGGCGCTTCGCGCCTACGAGAAGGCTGGATTCGTTCGCGAGGGCGTACTTCGCGAGTCCTACTTCCGAAACGGCGTCTACCACGATACGATCGTGATGTCCGTACTCGAATCGGAGTGGGATCCATCATGAAGCTGAGCTTCTGGAGCGATGAAGAGCGGTGGTTCGTGCCGCGGGTACTCGGCCTCGGCTACTCGCTCAATCTCAAGTACGTCGCCAAACGGTTGGGCTGGATCAAAGCGTCGCCGTCCCCCGCAACGCAGGACAGCCCGGTCGAACCCCTCGAAACGCAGCCGAAGCGCGCGTCACACGAAGATCGGCTGAGAGCGCAGATCGACGCGTCGAAGTACGAGGAAGAGCCATGATCCAAGCGACCGGCCTGACGCGGCAGTTCGGCGATCTCGTCGCGGTCGACTCACTCGATCTCGAAGTGCAACGTGGCGAGGTGTTCGGGTTTCTCGGCCCGAACGGCGCAGGGAAAACGACGACCGTCCGCATGCTTGCAGCGCTGATCGCGCCGACGAGCGGCGAAGCAACCGTCGCGGGCCTGCAGCTCGGCGCATCGAATCGTGAGATCCGCCAGAAAGTCGGCGTGCTAACGGAGACGCCCGGCCTGTACCGGCGCTTGTCTGCGTGGGACAACCTGCTCTTCTTCGCGAAGCTGCATCGCCTGCCTGCGCCCGAGAAGCAAGCTGAGCACTATCTGAAGCTGTTCGAACTCTGGGATCGGCGCGACGCGCCGGCCGGAACCTTCTCCAAGGGAATGCGGCAGAAGCTGGCGATCACACGTGCTCTGCTCCACGAACCGGAGATCCTCTTCCTCGACGAACCGACGGCGAGCCTCGATCCGGAAGCGGCGAAGGTCGTTCGCGATCTGATCGAAACCCTCCAGACCAAGGAGCGGACGATCTTCCTCTGCACGCACAATCTAGATGAGGCCGATCGCCTTTGCGATCGCGTGGCGCTGTTCAACCAGCGGCTGATCACCGTCGGCGAGCCGCAGCGATTGCGCGAGGAGATGTACGGACGGCGGACGGTGATTCATCTGGCCGATCCGCGCCCGGGGATCGAAAACTCGCTTGATCTGCCGTTCGTGAAGTCGATCGAGCGACTGGGGAACAAGCTCGTGATCGGCTTGGACGACCCCGAGCGCGAGAATCCACTCCTGGTAAGCCGGCTCGTCGAGCTCGGTGCCCAGGTCCAGTTCGTCAACGAACTGCGGATCTCGCTCGAGGACCTCTACCTGGACATGATCGGGAGGAACGATGCGCCGGCTTAGAGTGATCCTTCTCAAGGAGTGGAGGGAGTCGCTGCGGAACAAGATGGTCCTGTTCGGCGTGGCCTTCCTCCCGATCCTGCTTGTCGCCGTGTCCGTCTACATGGTCGTCGAGGGAGGTGGAACGGATGATCCGATCGCCCGGGTCGTGCTGTTCAACACGTCGCTCATGTACTTCCTGCTGCTTCCCGTGATCATCCCGCTGGCGATCTCTGTGTACTCGATCGTCGGCGAGAAGGACCAAGCGACGCTCGAGCCGCTGCTTGCCACGCCGATTTCCGATCTCGAACTATTCCTCGGCAAAGCCCTAGCGAGCGTCATTCCGGCTCTGGCAATCAACTGGACCTGCTTCGGCGCGTTCGTAGGCATCACAGCAGTCCTCCTCGGCGGACTGCCGCCCCACGTGCTGACCCTCCCGTGGCTCGTCGCCATCTTCGGCCTCTCACCGCTTCTGTCACTCTTCTCGGTTGCCGTGACGATGCTCGTTTCGTCCCGAGCGAGCGACGCGCGTGCCGCCTATCAGATCTCGAGCTTCGCCATCCTTCCGGGCGTCATCCCGCTGATCGTCTACACCAGCCGCAAGACGCTCGTGAACCTGATGCTGGTCGGCATCGAAGCCGCCGTTCTTCTCGTGATCAGCGCCATCCTCCTCTACTTCGCCATCCGCATCTTCAGCCGCGAGCAGATCCTGACCCGCTGGAAGTAAGGAGAGGGAAGAGCCTTCCCGACTCTCGCGGCTCCTCTCCGGCAGCGCATCGCGGCAACGCGCCTGCCGCGTGCTATACTTCGTCCGTCTGTCGCTTTGGAGCGGCATCGCAGATGGGGGGACTCATGGACAGCAAGATTCTGATCGGGCTGGCCGCTCTGGTTTGCCTGTTGTTGGTGGCCTTCTTAGGACCGCACGAAGCCCCTTCACCGCCGAGGGACCAGGGGGAGTTGATCGCCGGGGGGCACTTCGTACTTGAGCAAGCCGGCGCCACCGTGCTGGACGAGGAGTACACCGTCTTCTTCCACCCGGTTGAGGGGTACATGCTCCTCTCGCAGGGAGAGCTGCGCACCGGCGGAGAAGTCGTTTCACTCGCGCAGCAGGCGCAGTACGATCGCGACTTCCTGCCAATCTTCTACCAACTCGCCGCCGAGACGTCCGCCGGTCCTCAGATCATCTCCGCGCAGATGGGGTTGACCGGCCTGACGATGGAAGTTCGCATCGGCGCGGCCCACCACGAGGGCGTGGTTTCGGGTGCCCCGAACCTCGCGCTCCTCGACAACAACCTGATTGGCCACTACGCGATGCTACTGATGGCAATCCGCGCTGAGGCGCTCGATCGCGAGTTCACGGCCGCGATTCCGCAGGCGCTGATCTCCCTTCCGGCGCGAGCGGACGGACCGAATACCGTCGAGTTTCGCTCCGGGGCAATCACGTATGAGGGGAAGCAGTTCGACGTACATCTTGGAGATACGCACATCGTGCTCATCGAATATGAGGGTCGCCTGGCCGGACTCGTCAATCGAACGCAGGGGGCGGTCGGTTACGACGCCGAGCGCTTCCCGGACGGGATCGAGGTCCTCGGCGAGGAGGAAGAGACCCTGCCTGGGAACGTCGTCGAAGAGGGCGTCTCCTTTGAGAGCGCCGGTCTGACACTTGCCGGAACGCTGGCTGTTCCCACAGGCTCCGGTTCTCTCCCGGCGGCGCTGTTCCTACACGGATCCGGGCCGGTGGACCGAGACGGGAATGCCGCGGGAGTTCCGATGGATGCCTACCGGCAGATGGCACATGGATTGGCCGAGGTCGGAATCGCGTCCCTGCGATTCGACAAGCGCGGCGTAGGCGCAAGCGAAGGAGACGCCGCCACCGCCTCGATGAGCGACCTACTTGACGACGCGCGCGCGGCGCTCGCTGCACTACGTCTGCAGTCCAAGATCGACCCATCTCGCGTACTCCTAATCGGCCACAGCGAGGGAGCCTATCTCGGTCCGATCCTCGCGGGAGAAGACGATCAGATCGCCGGCCTTGCACTGCTCGCGGGCGCCGCACGTCCACTTGATGAGATCACCCGCTGGCAGATCGAGACGGTCCTCCGTCAGCAGGGCGCGAGCGAGGCGCAGATCCAGGCTTCGCTCGAGCAAGAGGACGAGTACATCGCTTTCGTCGAGGGATCAACCGGCGAGTGGGCTGACTACTCGATCGAGGATCTACAGGCAATGCTTCCGTGGCTCGCCGGTGAGGCAGCAGTCCAGCTATTGTCGACGCCTCTCAGCCTGTCATGGATCCGCGAGCACTACGCGGCAGACACAGAAGCCGCGCTCGGGCGCGTGACCTGCCCGGTCTTCATCCTGAACGGCGAGAAGGACATGCAGGTTCCTTCGGCCGAAGGCGAGGCGATTCGACAGATCCTGGAGGCCTCAGGGAACACGGACGTTGTAGTCCAGGCTCTTCCCGATCTCAACCACCTCCTGCGGCACCATCCCGAAGAGCCGAGTCTGATCTTCCGCCACATCGAGGAACCGGTCGATGCTCGTGTGATCGAGCTTCTTCGCGCGTGGGCGGTCGAGCTCCTTGCCCCCTGAGGCGCTAACGGACCGGGGCGTGGTTCGCCGGATGCTACACGAATCGGGCGTCCATCCCAGCAAGCGTCTTGGGCAGAACTTCATCGTCGAGCCGGCGGTCCTTGACGCATTCCGTGCCGCGGTGAGCGAGGTGAAGGCCCGTCGGATTGTCGAGATCGGGCCTGGATTGGGAGCCGTCACGCAGGTTCTTGCACCGCTGGCCCCTGAGGTTGTCGCGATCGAGATCGACGGACGCCTGGCGAACATGCTGCAGCGCCGTCTCGCGGGGCTCCCTTCTGTGACCGTACTCCACCAGGATGCCCTCGACTACGTGTTTCCTGACGACCACGACGGGACGTGGGTCGTCGGCAGCATCCCGTACTCTATCACGGCACCGATCCTGCAACACCTGGTAACGCATCGCCGGTCGATTGCCGGCGCAGTTCTCCTCTTGCAGCGTGAGGTGGCGGAGAAGATTGCAGCAAGTCCCGGGCCGACGGGAAGCGCGCTCGGCGTCCTCGTGCAAGCCTATTCGGACGTCGAACTCCTTCGGCGCGTCAGCCGCGGCAGTTTCTACCCCTCACCGGATGTCGATTCGACACTCTGGACGATGCGCTTCCTCGAAGGAGCACGATTCGCGTGCGATCCGGGGACCTTCTTCACGATTGTGCGCGCAATCTACGGCGCGCGACGCAAGATGCTTCGAGCGGCGCTCCGGCTGGTTCTACCCCGAGCGGTGGTTGGCGAGATCCTTGACGCAGCGCGTCTCGACGGTTCCATTCGCGGAGAGACCCTCGACTTCGCCGAACTGAGCCGCCTGGCTGATGCCCTAGAACGCGCAGAATGGCCTACGGAATCGACGAATCCGTGACGGAGGGGAGGATGTCTGACACTACGGGCATCTCTTCCTTGACGCACCCTCCTGCGTAAGATAAAGTCTCCGCCACGCGTTTCGAGCACGGCCCTTGACAGCATTCTGGGTCGGTGTTAGGATCGTCAATTGCGGTTTTCGCCGCGTGCTCCTTGACAAGTGAATAGAGTGTGTGCCGCATAAGCGCAGTAAGGGCAGACGGTGGACACCTTGGCAGTTGGAAGCGATGAAGGACGTGGCTAGCTGCGATAAGCCTCGGGGAGCCGCTAAGCAGGCTTTGATCCGGGGATGTCCCAATGGGAGTACCCACCATGGTGAAGCCATGGTAGGGCGTGCCGAAATCTCAGTAGGCACGTCCGGCGAACCCGGTGAAGTGAAACATCTCAGTAACCGGAGGAAGAGAAATCAACCGAGATTCCCTTAGTAGTGGCGAGCGAAACGGGAAGAGCCCAAACCAGGCGTGTGTAAGACTGCATTCGTTGCTCGTCTGGGGTTGTAAGCAGTTCCGTCTCACCGATGCAGGGGTGAGCAGGGTTAAATGCGAGGTCTAGTCGAATGTCCCTGGAAAGGGCGACCACAGAGGGTGATAGTCTCGTAGACGAAAGGCTTCAGCGACCCTGGGAGCTTGCTTGAGTAGCGTCGGACACGTGAAATCCGGCGTGAAGCTGGGAGGACCACCTTCCAAGGCTAAACATTACCAACTGACCGATAGTGAACTAGTACCGCGAGGGAAAGGTGAAAAGCACCCCGGGAGGGGAGTGAAATAGAACTTGAAACCGTTTGCCTACAGACAGTGGGAGCACCTCATTGCGCTCTTCGGAGCGCTACCCTGGTGTGACCGCATGCCTATTGTAGTATGAGCCGGCGAGTTACGGTATGTGGCAAGGTTAAGCCGAAGAAGGTGTAGCCGAAGCGAAAGCGAGTCTGAATAGGGCGAATAGTCACATGTCGTAGACCCGAAGCCAGGTGAACTAGCCATGGGCAGGCTGAAGTGTACTTGACCGTACATGAAGGGCCGAACCCACTAACGTTGAAAAGTTAGGGGATGACCTGTGGTTAGGGGCGAAAAACCAATCGAACCTGGTGATATCTGGTTCTCCCCGAAATAGCTTTAGGGCTAGCCTCGCGTAAAGACGATCGGGGGTAGAGCACTGGTCAGGGAAGGGGGTTCGCTCCCGACCCTAGTCAAACTCCGAATACCGATCGCT
>Ga0272441_10003626_pt1 | contig 29127 bp, 24 predicted proteins | sample SSMProp6N_FD_193582 | JGI IMG/M metagenome (GOLD analysis project Ga0272441, IMG submission 193582) | Marine sediment archaeal communities from Little Sippewissett salt marsh, Falmouth, MA, United States - SSM-Prop-6N | ecosystem: Environmental > Aquatic > Marine > Wetlands > Sediment ... | reverse complement strand
TTTGATGGAGAAGGCCGTGTCTTGTATGTCTGGCACAATCCATCCGGCAATGCCTATACGCCCTACGTATTCGGTGCCTCCTTCCCATCTGCTGTTGTTCCCAATGCGAATATCCAGACGCCAACATTAAGCCAGAGGCTTGGTATCGATCCAGAAGCACTGACAGCATTTTGCTGTTTCTCCGGGGTTTTCCTGGCTATTGTAGGCTTTATTGTATTGGCCGTCAGGGCAGATCGTAAACGCCGCATGCAGTACCTGCCGCCGAAAATTGCCATTGAAGGACACGGTATCAAACGCGGTCTGACAGCAGTTGAATCGGCCATTCTTCTTGAAAAACCATTGAACACGATTCTAACCATGATCCTTTTCAGTTTGGTGAAAAAAGGCGCTGCGAAAGTTGTCTCTGAAGATCCGTTAAAAGTAGAGAAAACCGAGAACATCCCTGATGACCTGCGCACATATGAAAAAGAATTTCTGGAAGCAATCGTCAAGGAGAAAAAGGTAAGCCGGGATGTTGCTCTCCAGGCTATGTTTACCAAGACTATAAAATCTGTTCAGAAGAAAATGAAGGGTTTCAGTCTTCGAGAGACCAAGAAATACTACGAGTCTATAGTGGACAAAGCCTGGGATATGGTCGAGAATGCAGAAACCCCTGAAGTCCGCTCCGAGCGTTATGCAGATACACTCGAGTGGACAATGCTTGACCGCGATTTCGCCAACCGCACTGAGCGAACTTTCCGTTCCGGACCGGTTTATGTTCCCATGTGGTGGGGTTCCTTCCGTCCTTCCTATCGTGGAACCGGAAGTTCGATTGGCGGAGCCGGCGGCGGCCGATCCAGCACTCCAGGATCAGTCACAGCTTCTGCAGGCATGGGTGGAAGAGTTAACCTGCCCACGCTGCCTGGTTCTGCCTTCGCAGCATCGGTTGTCGGAGGTGTACAGAATACCGCTGGTAACATTGTCTCGAACCTTACCAGCTTTACCAATGGTGTAACGAAAAAGACAAATCCAGTTCCCAAAACCACTTCGTCATCCGGCGGCTGGCGGAGCAGCGGAGGCGGCGGAAGCAGCTGCGCTTGCGCCTGCGCCTGTGCTGGTTGTGCCTGCGCCTGTGCTGGAGGCGGTCGATGAAGTTCCCTTTTGCGAAGAAGGTTAAATCTTCGCTCAACGCCACAAAACGCAGCCCTGCTGCCGGAACGCACAGCTACAATTGGGTCTCAGGCAGCAGTAAAGCTAAAATCCATCTCCGGATCGAACCATCCGGAGACGGCCTGCTGCTTGTTGATGCAGCGCGGTCCTACCACCTTAATCCCACCGCTGCCTCCATGGCATGGCTGCATCTGGAAGGCTATTCTGTCAAAGATGCTGTACAGTGGATCAAACATGAATATAAAATCTCTGCTGATGCAGCTATTGAAGATTTCAAGGAAACTGTCAACATTGTGGAGGAACTGATCCGCCCGGACGGAGCTTGTCCAATCCATGATCTCGATCTTGAAATCCTGCAGCCATTCAGCCGAACACCAAGCGCCCCCTACCGCCTCGATCTCGCTGTCACCTATCGGTGCAACTGCGACTGCGCCCATTGCTATAACGCAAGGCCAAGGTCCTACCCGGAAATGGATACTGCGTCATGGAAAGAAGTAATTCGTATTGCCTGGAACCTGGGAATACCGCATATTATTTTTACGGGCGGAGAGGCAACACTCCGTGATGACCTTCCAGAGCTGATTGCTTTTGCACAGGAGCAAGGCCAGATTACGGGTCTCCTGACCAACGGCCGTCGTCTTTCCGACCAGGAATATATTCAAACCCTTATCAACGCAGGCCTCGACCATGTTCAGATCACACTGGAATCTGCCGAAGAATCTGTCCACGACGCAATGGTTCGCAGCCCGGGAGCATGGAAAGAAACAGTCTCAGGTATAAGAAATTCAGTCGCAGCCGGGCTTTACCTGATGACAAATACGACTCTTCTAACAGAGAACAAACACACAATACTACCCACAATAGATTTCCTGGCGGAACTTGGTGTACCTACTGTTGGAATGAATTCCCTGATCTACTCGGGGAAAGGCCGGAAGGTAGGATCCGGATTGCATGAAGAAGAACTACCGGAATTGCTGGAACAAGTACGCGCCGCAATAGACACACACGGACAACGTCTGGTGTGGTATACCCCCACACAGTACTGCCATTTCGACCCGGTTCAAATGGAACTGGGCGTAAAGAGCTGCACTGCAGCTAGATACAATATGTGCGTGGAACCAGATGGTGCTGTAATACCCTGCCAGTCTTTTTATAGTTCTCTGGGAAACATCCTCAAGCAGGAGTGGGAAGACATCTGGAACCATGAGCTGGCTCTATGGCTTCGTGAACGTCAATACGTTCCAGAAACCTGCTATGATTGCCAACTGCTACCTGTTTGCGGCGGCGGTTGTCCTCTCGCAATTAAAACAATGCAGCCGCAAAATCCTATCACTGAACTGGTCAGCCAGATCTGACCAGCTTGAAGGGAGTCCTGAATGGCCTTTTTACTTGATAAACTTTTCGGTGCACCCCCGGAACCAATCCAACCCGGTGTCTATCATTATCAGGCACCACCTGACTCTACAATCCCGTATCGACTTCACCTTCGTATCGAACAGGATGGACAGGGGCTGTTGATTGTTAACGCCGCTACAGTACTGCACCTCAACGAAACAGCTGCGGCACATGCGTATGAAATTGTCCTGGGAAGAGAGCTCAAAACAGCAGCCAAGACCGTTGCGCGGCGCTACCGTGTTTCAAAGCAGCAGGCTGAGCAGGACCAGGACACAATCCGCCAACGCATTGTGACGCTGGCGACATTCCCTGATGTGGATCCTGTTACTTTCCTCGGCCTTGATCGCAGCGAGCCGTATGCGCAGCAGCCAAGTGCACCTTATAGACTGGACCTTGCACTCACCTATGAACTCGATCCCGATGGTGCTCTTGACCCGCTTGCCCGCCAGCGCGTTGACCGCGAGTTGAATACCGATGAATGGAAACAGATCATGGACCTCGCCTGGAATGCTGGAGTCCCTCATGTAGTCTTCACAGGTGGAGAACCAACTCGCCGGAAAGACCTTGTAGAACTGATCCAGCATGGCGAAGACCTGGGACAGGTCACCGGTGTTCTCACACAGGCGCAGCGACTGGCAGATTCATCGTACCTTGAACAAATGGCACAGGCGGGCCTGGATCACCTTCTTGTTGTCCTGATCCCGGAAGACTTGAAAAGTCGTGAAGGGCTCAAGCAAGCACTGGAATCTGATATTTTCACAGCTGTCCATCTGACCATCTCCAGCACGATCTGGGCTGATATTGAACGGCAACTGAATCTCCTCGAAGGAATGGGGGTTACTGCTGTTTCCCTTTCAACCGCGGAAGATTCACCAGAATTCTTCCAGGTTTTGGAAAAGGCTCGCGAAATGACAGCCCTGCTTGATATGGATCTGATATGGGATATCCCGACGCCGTACTCATCTTCCAATCCAATTGCAGTGGAGCTGGAAGAAGTTCCACAAGGAGCTGGCCGCGCCTGGTTGTACATTGAACCCGACGGGGACGTTCTCCCCACCCAGGGCATCAATGAGATTCTTGGTAATATTCTGCGTGATCCCTGGGAAGACATCTGGCAGAAAGCGTGTTCACGCTCCTGAGGTGTCAACCTGCATCCGTTTCAGGTCCTTCCCGGTCGCTCGGGCAGGACCTGTCTTTTTTACGCGGAGACTTGTATGGATACACCCTTCAAGCGTCATAACCGGTATAGTACTCAGGCTGTCTGGACGCGTGAGATTCGCAGATACCTGTTAAGCAAGTGCCAGCCTCCCCCGAAACGTACGCTTGACGTCGGTTGTGGAACCGGCGCTGTGACTGCAGACCTGCCAGGGCAGGTCTATGGCATGGATATCCTTTACAATGACTTACAGTACGCAGGGGAAGTATCATCAGGACCACGGTACCTTGCTGCAGATGCATACAAGATTCCATTTGCACCCGACACGTTCGATCTTGTCTGTTGTCATTTCCTTCTTCTCTGGCTTAAGGAACCTCAAAACGTTTTATTCGAGATGACACGTGTGCTGAAACCCGACTGCAGACTTATTCTTTTCGCTGAACCTGATTATGGTGGAAGAATAGATTTTCCCTATCCACTTGCTGATCTGGGGCAACTCCAGAAGATGTCTCTCCGTAACCAGGGGTGTGATCCCGAGATAGGGAGAAAGCTTTGTTCGATGCTCATAGCATCAGGGTTGGACAACATCGAAACAGGTGTGATTGGTGGAGAATGGAAGGCGGATTACTCACTGCCGAAAGGTTTTGCCTCAGAATGGGATACATTACTCTCTGATTTACAATCTGCACTTTCTCCTCAAGAAACCGCATTCTATACAGAACTGGATCGTACAGCATGGCTTGAAGGAACCAGGGTCCTTTATGTGCCAACTTTTTACGCTGCAGGGAAAAAACCCCTGTATTAGATTTCCCGGGAGGAATTTACACGTGCCTTGAAATACGCAGTGTTAATAATTACCTGATTTATTTTCAGTACTCAACACCTCGTTCAGACACGACCAAAAAAGGCTGCTCCGATTCATGGGACAGCCTTTTATTAACACTGCAAGAACGCTATGACAATCCGGTAATCCTTCCGGTTTCCGGATCGATATCGATCTTCATGAAAGCAGTAAATGTTGCCAGGCCGGGCATTGTACTCATACTTCCAATCAGCGGGTAAATAAATCCCGCTCCCACACTTGCACGGACTTCTCGAATCGGGACTGTAAATCCTGTCGGCACTCCCTTAAGATTTGGATCATGACTCAGGCTGAGATGCGTTTTTGCCATGCAGATTGGCAGGTCGCCAAATCCGGCTTCTTCATACTTGGCGATCTGCTCCTCAGCGAGGGGCTCATAGGAAACACCATCAGCGCCATAGATAGTGGTTGCAATCTTTTCGATTTTCTCCTTGATGCTCATATCCAGCGGATAGAGAAATTCGAAAGTGCTGGGTTCATCACAAGCTTTGACAACGGCTTCAGCAAGCTTCTTGGCACCCGCTCCTCCGTCTGCCCAATGAGTTGTAACAACAGCATCCAATGCGCCCTGCTCCAGTGCATATTCCCGCACCATTTCCATTTCTGCCTGGGTATCATCCTTAAACCCATTAACAGCAACAACGACAGGTATGCCATATAGAAGCGCGTTCTTTATGTGAGCGCCCAGGTTTGGAAGACCTGCCTTGAGAAGGTCAAGATTCTCCTCTACATATTCCGGTGCAAGTGGAGTTCCCGGCTTTACAGTTGGCCCACCACCATGCATCTTGAGAGCACGCACTGTAGCTACCAAAACTACCGTGTTAGGGATCAATCCAGAATAGCGGCATTTGATATCGAAGAATTTTTCCATGCCGATATCTGCGCCGAAACCGGATTCTGTCACAACGTAATCAGCGCATTTCAGCGCAATCATGTCAGCAACAATAGAGGAGTTGCCATGTGCGATATTAGCAAACGGTCCTGCATGGACAAATGCCGGCTGCCCTTCAAGAGTCTGCATCAGGTTTGGCATGATGGCATCTTTGAGCAGGACGGTAACTGCTCCGGCAATTCCGAGCATCTCCAGTGTGACCGGTTTCCCTTTCTTGTCCATTGCAACTACGACTTTGGAGACCCGCTCCCGCAGATCCTTCAAGCTGGTTGTTAATGCAAGAATTGCCATTAGTTCACTGGCAACGGAAATATCATAGCCGGTTTCGCGCGGGAAAATCGGGCTGGGAGAACCATCCCTCATTTTGTCATCATTAAACCCTACTTTTATTTGCCGTAGCGAACGGTCACAAACATCCACCACGCGGTTCCATGTGACTGTCTCATGGTCAATATCAATTCTGCTTACGCCTCTCCTCTTGAGGGCTTCATCAGACTGCCGGCTTTCATGGTACATGCGAGTATCCAGCGCAGCAGCAACCAGGTTGTGAGCTACGGTTATTGCATGAATGTCGCCAGTGAGATGCAGGTTGAAATCCTCCATGGGAATGATCTGGCTGTATCCACCGCCGGCTGCGCCGCCCTTGATGTTAAAGGTTGGTCCCATGCTCGGTTGGCGAATGCAGGCCATGACATTCAATCCAAGCTCTGCTCCCATTGCCTGTGTCAATCCAACTGTAGTTGTGGTTTTGCCCTCGCCAAGCGGTGTAGGTGTGATGGCTGTTACGTCAATATATTTTCCCTGAGGGCGGTCAGCGAATTTTTTCAGAACATCGAGATGGACTTTTGCCTTGAATTTCCCATAAAGGTCGAGATCATCAATGTCCAGCCCAATTTTGGCTGCGATATCCAGAATTGGTTTTAGTTCTGCCTCCTGGGCAATCTCGATGTCGGACGGAACAGGTCTGCGTGTCTTTATTGACATGAATAGAACCTCCTCAAGTGGTTAGAATATGTGTACCGATGATGGTGTATCGATGAGTTGTTATCCCACCTAGTTTGCATCTAAACGCGAGTTTTGACAAGAGAAGCATGTCAGATTCTCTTGAGTATAATGACTTTATTAGTAGCTCCCTGAATATCATCCCTTTACAGGAACCAGGAATATTCCTTTAGCCCTCAATACCAGACTCTCAAGAGGATCGAATCTTTTGATCAATAGCCTCGCTCACCGCATCATATGTAGCCGGCAGTTCCATGGGCGGATTCTGATATGGACTCGAAACCCCATCCAATGCATTTTCATGATACCCGGATTTGAAACCTGTAAATTTCAAACCATGGGCAGTGGAAATGACAATTACACGATCTGTTGGATTGATAAGTCCTCGGTCAACAAGTTTGAACAGGGATGCCAGGGCTACACCGGTGTGAGGGCATGTGTACATCCCCGTTTGATCTGCGCGTGCAGCGGCATTTGCAAGCTCCTGTTCCGTAGCCTGCTCAACAACTCCCTGGAATTCCCGCAGTGTTTTCACAGCCCGCTCATAACTTACAGGATCCCCAATCTGAATTGCACTGGCAAGTGTTTTTTCTGCTTTTACCGGCTCAAACCGTTCAAATCCGGTTTGATAACTTAGGTAGAGCGGATTAGCATTGGCAGCCTGGGCACAAGCAATCCGGGGAAGCCGGTCTATCAATCCCAATTCCTTCATCATCAGAAAGCCGCGTCCGAGCGCACTTACATTACCCAGATTACCTGCCGGAATAATGATCCAATCAGGAACTTCCCAATCAAACTGCTGTACGATTTCTATCCCGACAGTTTTTTGCCCTTCGATTCGAAGAGAATTCATTGAATTCGCAAGATAGATTGTTGGATCCTTTGTCACTTCCTGTACTACCCGCATACAGCCATCAAAATCAGAATCAAGTGCCATTACAAGTGCCCCATTGGAAAGAGGCTGCGCCATCTGAGCTGTTGATATTTTTCCTTTAGGCAGCAGGATTACTGCTGGAATGCCTGCCGCAGCAGCATAAGCTGAAAGTGCCGCCGAAGTGTCCCCCGTTGATGCACATGCTATTGCACGGATTTCCTTTCCGTCTGCAATCATCTGACGAACTACCGAAACCAACACAGTCATCCCAAGGTCCTTAAAAGAACCGGTATGGCTGTTGCCGCATAGCTTCACCCACAAGTCTGAGATACCAATCTCCCTTCCCAGGAGTTCAGCCCAGAATAAATTGGTATTTCCCTCATTCAGTGAAACAATATGTTCTTCACTTACCTGCGGGCACACCCATTCCTTTTTCCCCCAAACCCCACTCGCGTAGGGCCAATCTGTTGTGCGGACACGAGAATCAAATAATTTTTTCCAGCTCTCCGCGGATTTTTCACCAAGTGTCGTCAAATCATGCTCGACATCAAGTAAACCGCCGCAGTCCTCACATCGATAGACTACATCGTATATGGAATAGCGACGGCCGCAACCGCGGGTACATGTTAACCAGGACGTATACATTACAGCAGCCTCCCTTCATAATACAAAGGCATGAGCTATTTACCCCAATCTCTACAGCAGCCGATACTCAGTCAAACAAGCCGCTGTGAATAGACGAAACCGCAGCTGCCCCATCAGAAGAAGATACAACAAGGGACAGTGAAAAATCAGAGGATCCCTGTGCAATAGCAACTACATTGATCCCATCGTTCGCAAGCGCTTGAAAGACCCTTGCAGCAATACCTGGTATATGGCGCATACCTGCTCCCACCACGGTAACAATCACAATATCGTTCATCGCCCAGACGCGGTCGATATCTCTCCGTTCCAACTCCAACTCCATCTCACTTTCAACCGACTGGATAACTTCCGGGCATGTTGCTGCAGGTATGATGAAGGAGATGGATTGCTCTGAAGATGCCTGGGATATCATCAGCACACTTGCCCTCTGCCTCGCAACTGCGCCAAACGTCCGGGCAGCGATACCCGGGACACCCATCATGCCGCGTCCCTCAACTGTCACCATACTCAGGTCCCTGATCAATGTTACAGCTTTGACAGGTTGTTGCTGGGTATCAGCGTCCCGGACAATACAAGTCCCTTGAATAGATGGATTGAATGTGTTTTTTACCCATAGCGGAATAGTCCGTTCAACTATCGGCCTTATCGTTCTTGGATGCAGCACCTTGGCTCCAAAATAAGCCAGCTCACTAACCTCTGCATAGGAAAGAACCGGGATCACTTTCGCCTCTGGGACAAGCCGGGGATCCGCAGTCATGACCCCGTCTACATCCGTCCATGTCCACACTTCATCAGCATCCAGACAGCTGCCAATGATTGCAGCTGTATAATCGCTTCCGCCCCGGCCAAGTGTGGTTGTAATGCCGTCTTCTGTCGCAGCCATAAATCCTGTCACAACAGGAATAATTTTCTCGCCGAATAACGGCATGAGCCGGGAACGAACTTTTTCACGTGTTTTATCCATCAATGGAACTGCACTTTGAAATCGCGAATCTGTAACAATACACTCAGTAGCGTCAACCGCTTGCGCCTCATGGCCGCGTTCTTGAAGCAATGAGGCAATGATTCGTGCATTGATGCGTTCTCCCATGGAACTGATCACATCCATTGCTCTGGGTGTAACTTCACCAAGGATATTGATACTGCTGGATAAGGCAGCAAGATTGGCTAATTGCTGTTCTACAAAGAGCTGTAATTCACGCTTTCGTTCTCCGTTGGCGAACAGGAGATCCAACATGTCAACATGGCGGCAGCGTAATTCTTCAATGAACGTTTGGTACTTCTTAGTATCACCTTGAGCAGCTGTTTTTGCACACCATATTAAAAGGTCTGTTACCCCACTCATGGCAGAAACCACAACTGTGAGATTATCCCATTCCTCAGCCCCTTGCAAAATAATAGCAGCAGCACGGTTTATGGCATCTTCTGAACCGACTGAAGTGCCTCCGAATTTCATTACCAGTGTCTTGTCCATCTTCTCCTCCAGCGAGCTTGCTGCCAATTACATCCATATTAAAATAAAAACCCCACGCCTTGGGGCGCAGGGACTTCCCACGTAGTTCCACCCAAGTTCCAAATCTCAGGCATAACCTGCGATCCGGCACTCTGCAGCGATAACGGGCTGGTCCGTGATCCCGTACCATCTCAGGTGGACTTCAGGGATCCTCTCACGGGTGGTTTTTCGACAGTGCCTGCAAAGGCGGCTTTCAGCTGATGCTGCCTCTCTCTGGTGCTGCTGCTGCCGTACTCGTCCCGATCCTCGATTTTCCGTGCGTAAAATTTCGCCGATTAAACCACTTTTACCGTGAATTTGCAACTGGATTTCTGGTTATCGAAGTTTTCAGGAGTACGTTGAAGACAAGATCATCGTTCCAGTAACAACCCCAAGCGAGACAATTCAATCTCGAGTTTTACTCCTGAATGATAGTGAACAACAATAAAACCCATTCTCTTTGCTGCGTGGATATTTTCTTCAAGGTCGTCAATGTAGACAATGCTTTCAGGCTTGCATCCACACTCCTCAATACACCGGATAAAAAATTTTCGATCAGGCTTCATAACGCCAACTTCATGCGAAACAATAATACTGTCGAATTGTTTCAGCCAGAAGCCAAACTGCTTCCGGATTTGTTCATAATGCATAGGATTATTATTGCTCCCCATAACTAGCTTGAAGGATGCTTCTTTCAATCGAGGGAACAATTCTATTACATCCATATTTGGAGTGAGTATATCGGACCAGGCTTGCTTCACAGCTTCAAATGGAGCCGTAATGGAGAGCCGGCCAAGAATTGACCCAATAAACTCCTCACTCGAAACTTCACCTTTTTCATACCTGGAAAAAAGGTTGCCTTCATGTACAGCATCTTCTACCTGAGACTGATCTACAGCCCCTCCAGATATTGCCACGATACGATCATAGGTGATCATCCGGTCAAAAAAACCAACAACATTGCCAAAATCAAAAAGAAAACATGTTGGTGTATGTTGAGAGTTCTTCATTGAATTTCGATTTTTATCAGACATAGCGAACATTATAAACCAATTAAAGACAAGGAAATCAGAATCTCTATACTGTAAAATGAGTTACAGGTACCTGGGGGAACCACCTGGGTGGAAATCCTTTTTTCCATTTTCCGGGATGAATAACATGGAAAAAGGAGATGGGATTGAACACAGCTGCAGAGGCTGCTATATAGTTTTTACAACAGCAGCATTGTTATCAGGATTCCTGGCGTCTGTAAATCAATCTTCCATGTGTAAGGATGATGGCCCTGGAATCATTCTCTGATAGGTTCCAGCGGAACAGAATTGATTTTGTCTGGAACTCAACATCCTCGATTAACTTCCGATTTACAGCTATAAGGTCTGTCAGGAACCCGATCGTGATCGTTGAGAAGCCTGTTACAAACAGCATAACCGCGAGTATCAATGATTGAAGATGTCCTGCTCCTTCACCGGCAAAATAGAAAAACAGATATCGAATTCCAAGCAGAACAGCTATCAAGAGAAGGATCAAACCTGGAAGCACAAAAAATGTGAGGGGCCGGTACGTAGCCAGGCTGCGGATAATTATGCCGGCAGATTTTTGTAAATATGAGGAGATTGAATTGATCAGCCGGGAGGGACGAAGCTCCTCGTTTGTCCTGATCGGCACACAGGTAGTTGCAATACCTGTCTGTCCTGCCTGAATGATTGTCTCCAGTGTATAGGTATACTGATTGAAGACATGCAGGCGTAAAGCAGCAGATTTTGTAATCGCACGAAAACCACTTGGAGCATCCTGGACATCTGTCTGGCTTAGTTTTCTCACTACCCAGCTGCCCAGTTTCTGCAGCTTTTTCTTAAGAAAGGAGAACTCCTTTATACTGTCAATCGGCCGGGTCCCGATGACATATTCCGCAGTCCCTGCGAGAATAGGGTCAATCAGTTTCTGAATATCACCCGCGAAATACTGGTTATCCGCATCGGTGTTGACAATGATATCTGCGCCAAGCTGCGAACATGCTTCCAGACCGGTTTTGAATGCCTTGGCCAGCCCCCTGTTTCGTCCATGGCTGACGATATAATCCACACCAGCTTCAATTGCCCTGTGTATAGTCTCATCATTACTTCCATCATCAATGATGAGCCATTCCACCTCATCTACCCCATCGAGTGTGCGGGGAAGGTCCGTCAATGCAAGAGGAAGTGTTTCTGCTTCATTGTAGCAAGGAATCTGAATGATCACTTTCATTTGGTTTTCCTGATAAAGACTTGTACAAATGTATTGTCCTACAAATAATCACGTCCCTTGATTCCCAATCTGTGCTGCAATATTCAGAATTGAAGGTGAATTGATTATATGCACAAACAAGATAATACTACAATTTTTTATAACTAAAATAAAAGGATACAATTATATCGGAATAAGGTAGAATTCGAATGCTATTGCAGAATAAAAAATTTGCATGAAAATTACAGAGAATTTCCCTTTCGAAAGTATGCTGGCATGCTGAAAAAATCACCTTTTCGCTCCATTTTCAATCGTAATGTTGATGAAACTTACCTCCGGAAAAGAGTCGGGAAGTATATAAATGGTTACCTGACTCATGCGAAAGATGAACAAATCCGAATGAATGCCGCCTCCGGAGGTACTGTTACAGCCCTGCTTATCTATATGATGAAGAACAATATGATCGACGGCGCGCTGCTGACCGGTATCAGAATTAATAAAAATCAACCCCGTCCCTATTTTTTTATCGCCAGAAGTCCTGAAGAAATCCTCACGGCTCAGGGCAGTAAATATGCAGCTGTTTCTTTTGCCGCAGAAGCTGTTCCCCTTCTGAAAAACTTCCAGGGGCGTGTTGCTGTAGCAGCACTTCCCTGTGATGCAAAACTGCTGCAGCATTTGCGCGAAAAGGACCCTGAGCTGGATCAAAAAATCCAATTTGTTATAACACTGTTTTGTGGCCATAATTCTGAACCAGAATTAACAGACCGCATCGTACAAAGATTGAATAATGAAAACGAGGAACTCATCGACTTCCGGTACCGCAGCGGCCTCTGGAGAGGCCAGATAACCCTGACTTTCGCTGACCGCTCCAGGGTTGTTCCTTTTACAACCTTCAGCGATTACCAGAACCTGTATTTCTTATGTCAGAGAAAATGCCTTTATTGTGAAGACCATTTCGGCTACTATGGAGACCTTTCCGCAGGAGATATCTGGTCTGTTGATATGAAATCGGAATCGATTAAGCCTACTTCGATTATTACTCGAAACGTCCAAGCTGAAAACTTGCTGCGATCTGCTGCAGATTCCGGCATCCTTCAAAGCAAGCCGGTTTCGATAGATGATATCTTTCAAGGACAAATCAGAACTGCAAGATTTCATTACCAGGTTTCAGCCCGGAGTCGAATAGGAAGGTTATTTGGTGAGAAAATTCCTGATACTGTACAGGCCAAAGTACGTTTGGTCGAGTACCTGATTGCGGCTATTGCGCTTTCCAATTACAGACTCTCTCGGTCAGAAATCGGGAAACGAATACTATTCGCAATACCACGTCCGGTGCTTCGTCTGTATCTGTACCTGTTCAAAGCACTGGAGAGTATTTGATGAGATCCAATCCTATTGTAGCGATTATTGGCGGCACGATATGGGGAAATCGCGGGGCAGAAGCCATGCTTGTTACAACTATTGGAATGATCCGAAGAGAGTTTCCTCAAGCTCAAATTCTGATCTATTCCTACTATCCATCAAGGGATTGTCAACTTGTTTCTGATCCATCAATTAAGATTTATGATGCTCGCCCCTTGACGCTTGCCTTGAAGTATTTCCCCCTTGCACTCATTGCGTCGCTACTTCAATTAATTGGGATAAGCATTCCCTTGCCTCAAGCTCTCAGCAGACTTCGTGAAGCGAACGTTCTCCTCGATATTGGTGGAATCACTTTTGCAGATGGCCGGGCTGTGTTCCTCTTATTCAACACCTTTACTATCCTTCCTGCCATGCTTCTTAGAGTCCCCGTAATCAAACTATCCCAGGCAATGGGGCCGTTTCGTACAACTTTAAATCGAATCCTGGCTGGATATTTCCTTCGCCGCTGTGAGCACATTTTCGCACGCGGCGCAATAACAGCCGCCCACCTGCAGGATCTTGGACTGGAAAACCAGAAATGGACTCAGGCAGCAGATATCGCCATGCTTTATGAATCCGCCTTCAGTCTTTCTACAGAAAATACAGAGAAGGTTCAGGATTTGATGCAGAAACTGGATAATGCAAAGAAGGAGGGGAAGAATATCATCGCGCTTTCTCCCAGCACACTGGTAATGAAAAAGTCGCAGAAAGCCGACAACAGGTATACAGATATCTTTCTGAATCTGATCAAACAGTATGGAGACAAGGATACTCATTTTGTCTTCCTGCCAAATGCCAGCAGGGAGGGAACGATAAAAACCAGGAATAATGATATTCTGGTCATTCAAGAAATCAGAAGAATCAGCCAGGAATATCTGGAAGAGAATCTTCAGGAAGTGGTTGAATGGGTTGACTACGATATCAACAGCGCTGCAGTCAGAGCTATCATTGAACAGGCAGATTTACTCCTTACTTCAAGGTTTCATGCCATGATAGCTGGTCTGGCGCTGTGCACTCCTGCTGCTGTAATCGGCTGGAGCCATAAATATAGGGAAACATTGGCCGACTTCTCCATGGAAGAGCTGACTATCGATTATTCCTCTCCGGATACTAACCTTGAAGTAATTTTGGATACTCTTTTTAAAACCAGATTTGAGTACGCAGATCAGATCAGGTCACACCTTGTCCAAGTAAGAAAATCTTCGTGTGTTCAATTTGACTATGTAAAGGAATTTCTGACTTGCGTGAAAAATTGAAAAGCAAAACCATCTCGATCCTGAAGTGGCTCTGGATTGCCGTCGTCCTGGTGGCGGCAGTTATATATTTTTCCCGGAATTTCAATAACGTTGAAACCTACTTTCACCTGCTCAAACCGGGACGCATTTTCCTGTCACTCATACTTATGCTTGCTGCAAAATCTTTGTTCGCTCTTGTTTCACGATTTTCTGTACAGGCAGAAGGCTGGAATCCTTCCTATATCCAGATGTTTTCCATATACGCACTTACTCAGTTAGCAAAATACCTGCCTGGCGGTGTCTGGCATCACGTAGGTCGTTTTGGGGTATACCGCTCGAAAGAGATGAGTAATTCAAAAGCTGGGAAAGCAATGATATTGGAGAATATCTGGCTCGTAGCGTCTGCCTTTGCTGTGGGCTTCTCAATTTTCCTTCTAATTAAACCAAATATGGCGGCAATGATACTGGATCAAGATATTCCTTATTACCTGCTTCGTCCTGCCGGGGCAGTTGTCCTGGCCGTATGGCTTCTGGGTATGTATTTGCTTCAGCGGTTCATCACCGACAACGAACAAAAAAAATGCCCCGACCCAATGGCTGTATCCATCAGCCTTACCCTGGCCTGGATTCTCGTTGGAAGCAGCTTCTACGTGTTATTTCCATACGATTTCCAAGCAGATCTCCCTACAGCAATTGGCGGGTTTGCAATAAGCTGGGCTGTCGGTTTTTTGGCCATATTTGCTCCGGGAGGACTTGGAATTCGAGAGTTTCTATTATCATTCATGTTCTCATCATCACTCTCTCCGGAACTGGCACCGGTTCTGGCGACGTTCCACCGCCTTATCTGGGTTACCAGTGAGATTATCCTGGGGCTTTTATTCAGCTTGCCAATTTTTAGTTTCCCCCTGGTCAACAAAACCCTTTCCCCTGAAAACACACAGGATAAATATCAAGAATAGTGTGTATTTATTCCTTCAAATAACCAATAAACTTTGTTTATTCATATCCATAAATATCCTTTATCCCCCTTTATGACATCCTCCACTATGGATACCTGCACTGCTTGGATATAGTTATTCTTAGGTTCTTTTGATAAAACGAACCTATGAATAGGGATAATTCCATGGTTGATCATTTGTTCAACTACAATGAAGCAGTAATCCAGGCCGGACGCTGCAGAGCGCTGGCACATCCCCTGCGAATTCTGATTTTATGGTCTTTGGCAAAGGGTGAAAAAACTGTAGGCGAAATTGCAGAATTGATAAATACCTCAATTCAAAACACTTCGCATCATCTTCAATTAATGAAGGAAAAAGACATACTCATATCAAACCGGCAAGGCCAATCTGTTTTTTATCAAATCGCAGATCCTGACAGTTTGCGATTGATTCTTCAGTTGTCTGATTTAAACAGCAGCAAGACGGAAAACTGAAAGAGATGCAGGTCCCAGAAGCAATCAAAAATATATAAGGAGAATATCATGACCGAAGATCTTAGTAACATTGAAGCAGCAAAAATAGTCGATGCACGTGGTGTAGCATGCCCTGGCCCCCTGCTGGAAGCAAAAAAGGGAATAGGAGCAGTAAAAGTTGGCGAAGTCCTTGAGATCTGGTCCGGGGACCCCAAAACCAAGGACGACATCCCGCGCTGGTCGAAGAAGGTAGGCCACGAATTCCTCGGCGTTCTTGAAGCTGATGGATATGATCGTATTATGATCAAGCGAAGCAAGTAGGTTACCGATGAGCAGTACAGAATCTCTCCGCACAGATACCAGGATCCTGATCCTGGCATCCTTATCTGGTGGATATGCAGGTGCAAATGCAGTCGGCCAACTCCACGCCGATTACCCGACCAATACCTATATCTTTCCCTGCCTGAGCCCCTGTATGTTCCCGGAAGAATTCTATATGGACGCTTTTCATCGAGGTATTGACGGAATCCTGGTAATGTACAGCGGGACAGATTGCCCGTATACCGGCGCGCCCGAGCACACAGCGAAAATCATCAACAAAGTATATAAACGCATGAATGAGGAAGGGCTCGATACACGCCGACTGAAGCTGACTGCTATCTGCACCGTATGTACAAAACCATTCTTAAAAAACGTCAATCAAATGAACGACCTCCTCGGTGAAATCGGAACTGTTGATAATGAAATCAAAGGTGGAGTAGAAGCCGCAGCCGGAGAGGAGGCATGATGGATACTGTTAAAGTCGACGCTCTGGTTGTCGGAGGCGGCATCGCAGGCATGCAGACCGCACTCGATATCGCCGATCAGGGTTATGATGTTGCTCTTGTTGAAAGAGACCCAAGTATCGGCGGAAAGATGATCGCTCTAAGCAAAGTCTTCCCTACATTGGACTGCTGTTCTTGTATTACAACACCAAAAATGTCTGCCGTAGCAAATCACAAACGTATTAAGCTCTTTACCTATTGCGACGTCCAATCCATTGACGAAAATGGCGGCGGCTACCAGGTAGATGTTCTGCAGAAACCGCGTTATCTGGATGCCGAGAGTTGTACAGGCTGCCGCCAATGTGAACAAGCATGCCCGCTGCACCTGACCTCGGATTTTGACCTTGGAATGGGAGCAAGGGCGGTTATCCGTGTTCCCTTCTCAACCGCTGTTCCACAGGTTGCCGTGCTGGATATGGACAACTGCCTCTTATGCGGCAAATGCCAGCGTGTGTGCCCCACTGATTGTATTGATTTCAGTCAACAACCGGAGAACTTCACTATTGAAACCGATGCTGTTGTAATGGCTACAGGTTTTGAAATCACTCCCAGGGACGCCAAGAAGGAATATGGCGGTGGAAAACTGCCTAACGTCATAGACGGATTAATGATGGAGCGCCTCCTGGCGCCTACAGGCCCTTACGGTCATGTTCTCAGGCCTGGTGATGGGAAAGAACCCGAATCCATCGCCTACGTACAATGTGCCGGATCCCGTGATGAGACGCTTGGGATTGAGTACTGCTCAAGAGTATGCTGCATGTATGCCATCAAGCAAGCCATGCTGCTTTCCGGCGCACTCCCACTGGCAGATATCACAATATATTACATGGATATCCGTACATTCGGGAAAGGGTATGAACAGTTCTTCCAGAATGCCAAGGCAATGGGAATTGAGTTTGTCAAAGCCAAGGTGGCTACAATAACCCAGGATGAAAATCAAAATCCTGTCCTGAGGGTGGAAATAATGGAAGAAGGATCACGGGTTGAAGAAAGAACACACGATCTGGCTGTTCTCTCTGTAGGAATGATTCCTGGCTATAACCCCACTCCGATCTATGGAATCGACACCGAAGATGATGGCTTTATGCATATCCCCCATCCTAATCTGCTGCCTACTCAATCACAACGGGCTGGAGTATTTATTGCTGGAACTGCTGGAAGCCCGATGGATATCGTCGACAGCATAATCATGGCTGGTTCAGCTGCATCTGAAGTAGGCATCTTCCTTGAAGAGAAACATTCCGGAAAGGAAAGTCCGGTCATGAAGGAGGCTGTCCATGCCTGAAGGTAAAGATAACTCAATGCAAACTCAACCTGAAGGTGCCAATACCGGAGAAGAAATCCGAATCGGTGTTTATACCTGTCAATGCGGCGGAAATATCAGCGATCTCCTCCCATGTTCACAAGTGGCAGAGACTTTGGAGAACCTTCCTGGTGTAGTCGTATCACGGACCAATATGGCAATGTGCTCCGACATCGGTCAGAAGATGATCGAGAATGATATCAAGGAAAACAATGTCAACCGTGTTGTCGTGGGAGCATGTGCTCCAGCTCTGCATGAGGCAACATTTCGTAATACAGTTGCCCGAGCAGGCCTGAATCCATACCTCTTCTATCATGTAGGTCTGCGTGAACAGAACAGTTGGGTACATAAAAATGATCCGGATGGAGCGGGAAAAAAAGCTGTCCAGCTGATGATGTCCGGCATCGCCAAGGTGCGAAGCCTGAAACCGCTGGAACCTATCAAATTACGTGCCGAAAAGCATACTCTTGTTATTGGAGGCGGGATCGCCGGCTTGCAATCAGCATTAAACATCGCTCGCAAGGGAATCCACGTCACCCTCATTGAGAAAAAACCCTTCCTGGGTGGACGTATGGCGCAGCTGGAAGAAACCTTCCCTGATAACGAGGATGCTCGAACCGGTTTGCACAGGATCACTGATCAGGTACTTGCTCATCCAAATATTACCGTTCATACATACACGCAACTTGTTGATTTCAGCGGATATGTGGGCGCATACCATGCCACCCTGGAGAAAAAGCCTCATGGCGTGAATGGCCCTATCGATTTGGAACGTGCTGCCGCACTCTGTCCGGTTGAAGTCGAAGACGAATTTAATTACGGCCTCACAAAACGGAAAGCAATTTATCTGCGCTATCCGGATTGCATGCCTTCCACACCTGCTATCGATTGGGAAAATTGCACGAAGTGTGGGGAGTGCTCTCGGGAATTTGAAAACATCTCTCTTGATGACCAGCCCGAGACCATCAAACTTGAAGTTGGTGCAGTGGTACTGGCAACGGGCTTCGACCTTTATGAACCTTCAATGGGCGAATACGGATACATAGAAATTCCCGAAGTTATAACACTGGCCCAGCTCATACGGCTTCTCCCCTCCCAGAACAATGGACAGCCCCTCACTTTCAAAAACCGGGAAATCAAGAATATCGCATTTGTACACTGTGTGGGCAGCCGTCAGCTGGACGGCATTAATGAACCCCAGCCCGACGGAAACGTGAACGACTACTGCAGCCGTGTTTGCTGCACAGCCATACTTCATGTCGCAAATGACCTGAAAAACAAGTATCCTGACCTGAATATCTTCGATCTCTATGAAGATATTCGCACCTATGGCCATGGGCATGAGGATTTCTACATCCAGGCTATGTCTGATGGTGTACGGTTCCTGCGTTTCACGGGAGAAGAACTGCCTACAATTGAAAAAGCCCCCAGTGACGATTCCATCCCTGTCATAGTTAATGTCAAAGACACCCTTACATGGAATGAGGAACTTGAAATCCCTGTAGACCTCGTTGTACTGGCAACAGGAATCATGCCCGCACCAATCAAGGATTTACAGCAGCTCCTGAAATCTCCGGCAGGAGCAGATCGCTTTATGGCGGAAGTCCACCCCAAACTGCAGCCGGTTGAAACAGCTGTCCCCGGCATCGTCCTGTCCGGAACAGCGCAAGGCCCTATGAATATTCAGGAAACCAGTGCTGCCGCAGCAGCTGCAGCAGCAAAAGTGTCCATCCTCCTCGGTCAGGGCTCGGTTGAGCTTGACCCGTTTGTCGCTGTTGTAGATGAGTCACGGTGTGACGGCACCGGCGCATGTGTTGAAGTTTGTACCTATGAGGATGCCATCGCGCTGGAAACAAGGGTTGTCGACGGCAAGGAAGTAACGAAAGCTGTCGTTACTCCTGCCAACTGCTCTGGCTGTGGTATTTGCGTAAGCGTCTGTCCTACCCGCGCAATCGACGTTCAGGGTTGGACACTCGATCAGTATTATGGAATGCTTGAGGCCATAGTCAGCGAACTGCCCTGTGAGGAGGTGCCTGCATGACCAACGAAAAGAAAAAGAACCAGAAAGAAATCCTGAAACAACTTCGGGAAAAAAATGCAGACACTGTTGCCGCTGCTCAGGAAAAGCTTAAAGCACAAAATGCTGTCCGGCGGGAAATAAAAAAGACGATCAAAGAGGAAGCACATACCGTCCCAGAGATATCTGAGGCATTAGGATTGGATACTCAAACAGTCCTCTGGCATATTACTGCAATGAAGAAATATGACCAGGTCGTTCAAAGTGATATGGTTGGGGAATATTTTACCTACCAGGTAGCGAAGGGAAAGTGACGATGGGTACTCGCGTTGATACAAACCTGCTGCCAGAACTGAAAGAATATGGCGCTGTAAATGTTGAAGCCTGTTTTAATTGTGGGAACTGCACAGCAATTTGCCCACTGGCCGATGGAGACCATCCGTTTCCCCGCAATGTAATCCGATTAATCCAGGTTGGAATGAAAGACAAACTGATAGCAAGTGCAGATCCGTGGTTATGCTACTACTGCGGTGAATGCTCTGAAACATGTCCAAAAGGAGCCGAGCCCGGAGAAACACTCATGGCTGTGCGCCGCTGGTTGACTGCTCAATATGACTGGACAGGCCTTGGAAGAAAATTCTATACCTCTAAAGTATGGGAGATTGGATCCATTCTGGCCATTGCTATCCTGGTGACTCTTGGTTTTATTTTCTTCCACGGCCCTGTAGTAACCGATACCGTGGAATTGAATACCTTTGCCCCGGTTGAAGTTATCCACCTGCTGGATTGGGGGATGGCAGGTATCCTATCCTTCTTCCTTTTATCCAATGTATTCAACATGTTCCTAAAGATTCTGATCAAGGGGACGGATATAAAGATACCTATCACTGCCTACATCATGGAAGCCTGGAATATTGTGTATCATTTTCTTACACAGAAGAAGTATTCCGAATGCGACAACCGGCAGCCGTGGATCAATCACTTGATTCTTGTTTTCGGGTATGTCACCATGTTTGCAATCATCGTGTTCTTCCTGCCATGGTTCCAGACAGATAATATTTACCCGATAACACACCCACAACGCTGGCTCGGGTATCTCGCCACCATCGCTCTGCTATATGGTGCAGGCCAGGCACTTTGGGGCCGGGTACAAAAGATTCGACAGATGCACCGCTTTTCACACCTGAGTGACTGGGTCTTCCCAATATTGCTGATCATTACTACCGTTACCGGCATCCTTGTCCACATCTTCCGTTATGTTGGTATGCCGATGGAAACCTATGTCATCTATGTAATCCACCTGGCTGTTCTTGTTCCAATGCTCATTCTGGAAGTTCCATTTGGCAAATGGGCTCACCTGGCTTACAGGCCTGTCGCACAGTACTTCGTTGCCGTACGAAAACGAGCTGAACAAACCCAGGTTGCTCTTGAAGCAGCTTCAGCAGCTGATTAATTCGTTTGAAAATATTTATAAAGGAGAATTCGAATGAGTGAAAATAATGGTCCTATGGTAGTCATTTGCAATCATGCCGATCCCAGCGGTGTAATGCCCTCATTAATCATGGGCGCTTCAGGCATTGGCGTCGGTGAAGATGTTATCCTTTTCTTCTGCCCTGGTGGGTCCACCGCCATGCTCAAAGGAGAACTGGAAAAGATGCGTGATATGAAACTTAAGGGCCTGCCGGATCCAGTTGAACTGTGGGAAACAATCATCTCTGAAGGCAAGGTCATTGTTTGTGAACTCGCACTGGAGAACAAAGGCTTTACAGCCGAGGACCTGCGATCCGACAAGATTGAAATCAAAACAGCACCTGCATTCCTTCTGGATGCTGAGGGAGCTGGAATTACCTTTACATTCTGATTTCATCCGATCCCAATAGGTATAAAAAAAGGATCGTTCGAAGGCTTGAACGATCCTTTTTTTTACAGTGTTTATGAGATCATTTCTTCAATTGAGGAAGTAGTAGCAAATCCTCATTGCTGTCATCATGGATAAATCCCCAGAAACTCTCAACTACTCGATTAGGGACCTGGAAATGTTTCCGGACCATAAAGATTTTTCTTTTCAGTTCAAGATCTTTCACGTTCACTTCAACTACTGTACCGCATTTTAATGCCCATTCTGCAGCCAATCGTGATACAAACGATACCCCAAATCCAGCCTCTACAGCCTTTACAATGGCTTCCGCATTCCCCAATTCCAGCGATATGTTCATATCCGTCAGGTTAATATCCCGTTTTCCAAGCTCCGCCAACATAACTTTACGTGTGCCAGATTCTGAAGTCCGTACAATAAATGGCATATCCAGAAGTTCTTCAGGATCGATACTTTTTTTCTTTGCAAATGGATGGTCCGGAGCAGCAATCAGGATTATCGAATCGTGAAAGAATTCCTGACAGTCGAGCTTTCCACCGCATGCGTCATAACTTACTACCCCCAAATCGGCTTTTTCGTGTAAAAGATCCTCCACAACACTTTCAGCATTACAATTCAGAATATGTACATGAACGTCTGGATGTAAGGCATGGAAGCGAGCGGCAAGGTAAGGAAGTATGTATTTACCCGAAGTTGTGCTGCATGCAATACGCATCTCTCCAGCAATCGTCTGCTGAAGTGAGTTCATCATCTCTTTCAGCTCGAATGATTCATGCAGCAGCTTGCGTGCCCATGGCAGCAGCAGACGGCCAGCTTCAGTTAATCGCAGCCCCCTGCTTTCGCGATAAAAAAGGGGTTTACCTATTTCCTTTTCAAGCATCTTGATATGGTGGCTGACACTCGGTTGAGTAACATGCATTTCCCTTGCAGTCTGGGAAAAATTCAGGTTCTCAGCTGCATGGATGAAAATTTGTATCCGCGTTAAATCTATCATTGTCTGAACACCTTAGAAAATTGTAACCGAACTGCAAATAATATGAAAATGATGTTTCTGAATTTTTTCTCCAGTATTTGTATTTTGGAAAATTCGCTACCTCTTTATCCGCCCTGTTTATCGATTGAAAAACCATTATTCCGAATCCCTCAAACCCTTGCTTTATAAGATAGCAAACACTAGAATATAGGTATATTTTGTCCATATTTTGCCAAGGTATTGCTAAGTTGTCGATATTCGAACATCAAGAACTCAAAAATAGATCAGTCGGGAAGTATCAAATGCCAAAAGAATTACGAAAGAACCTTCTACTTGTTTTTGGTTTTGTATTTATAGATTTGCTTGGGTACAGCCTGATACTGCCGCTGCTGCCGTATTATGCAGATACTTTTACGGCCTCTCTGACCCTGGTGGGCTTGCTTGGAACCAGCAATGCATTAGCGCAGTTATTTGCAGCGCCAATTATTGGGCGTCTTTCAGACCGTTTCGGCCGTCGCCCTCTCCTGATCTTCAGCATCGCCGGTACCGTACTAAGCTTTCTCATACTCGGCCTCGCAAAATCCCTGTTCATGATCTTCCTGAGTCGAATTCTGGACGGATTTCTCGGTGGCAACATCGCCCTGGCCCGGGCTTATATCACCGATATCACAGATGATAAAACTCGCTCTAAGGGGCTGGGGATAATTGGTGCAGCCTTTGGCCTTGGCTTTATCATTGGACCCGCTATGGGCGGCTTTCTCAGCCGCTTCGGATTCGCCGTACCAGCACTTGCCGCAGCCGGTTTGTCTCTATTAAACCTTGTTGCAGTATCACTCTGGCTGCCGGAATCCTTGCCTGAAAATGAGCGGGAAAAATTACGTGCAAGCTCCCATACCTCTTTCTCACTGAATCGGCTGATAGATGCAGTCCGTCGTCCATGTGTTGGCCCCTTACTGACTGTAAGACTCACCTACAGCCTTGCTTTCACCCTTTTCCAGGCCAACTTCGCACTCTACGCTCTTGATCATCTCAAACTGGATGTTGCGTATACCAGCTATATCCTTACTTATGTTGGCGTACTCTCTGTTTTGGTACAGGGAGTAGCGATCGGCCCGTTGACCGACAAGCTCAGCGAACGCAGGCTGCTGGCCATGGGGGCTGTTGTAATGGCAGTCTCCTTGTTCGCCTGGGGGATTGTACCGGATGTGTGGCTTCTTCTCGTCGTACTTGCACCTATAGCACTTGCTGGAGGCGTACTCAACGTCGTCCTCACAAGCCAGCTTACCAAGGCAATCTACAAAGAAGAGGTTGGCGGCACCCTCGGCCTCTCCAACTCGCTGCAGACTTTTGCGCAGATCGTTGCCCCCGGTATTGGAGGGTTCATGCTGGAACAACTCGGCGCCTGGTCTCTGGGCACCACCGGCAGCATCCTCATGCTGGGAACCTGGTTCTACATCCAGTTCTATCTTAGAAAACAACCGGAACTCACCGGGCCATGCCCGAAGATGGAAAGCCCAGCCTGAATTCTTCAAACATATTACACACGGGATTATTAGAAGGCTGGAATCTTCAAGCTGAATCCGAATGAAAATACACAGCGCGCTTCCCGGGAGATACTCGCCGAATTTCCCGGCGCCAGGATTTTCCAGCAAGGGGAAATTGGGCCAATGATCGCCAACAGCAGTATGCTTGTTAGCGAGTATTCCTCCGTAATTCTGCTGGCTCTTGCATTGAATAAGGATGTATATTGCGATTGCAACCTGGATGAAATCAAAAAAAAAGCTCCCTATTCAAAATGGGGGCACTTCAGCACGAAAAATAGCATCAATTTGCAGGCACCTCTTAGAGGATAAGGCACGTGATCTGCGACCCCCGCAAAGGAGTCAATCACAACGGGCTCATAGTTTAGAGTGGCTGCCTTTGAAATAAAAAGCTGACTGCATTAAAGCTCTTGCTCGGTAGATAATTTCTCTTGTAATTTCTTCTGCTGTTTTTCCCCGCGTAGAAGCAGCAGGGAAAGGATCTGAGAAATGCACTCTCGGGACGAGCGAAATGCTGTCTGGAAAGATCATCTGCCGAATAACCTGCACAAACTCGGCTATCCTCTGCTTTTCCATCCTCGTGTTTCCAAATATTGATAACGGCGTCTTTAAACTTCCAGGAGAAAGAACACCGCCTACTGCTGCGAGGACAATCTGTAAACCAGGAACAGAACGTGCAAATATACCAATACTCGAAGACCAGGAGTTCAATGCTTCCTCTGCACCAGGCATAAACAGAGGATCCGGGTCGATTCTCCCGCTTGGAAGTAATACCAATGCTCCTCCCTGGCGAAGATGTTTGATCGCTTCACGGACAACCCGCATACGATCACCCATATCGAGTGATGCGTAGATCAACGATCGCGCAGCATTCGGAAACGCTCGCATAAAAGGAATACCGCTTGCGATAATCTTCAAATCCCTGCGTTCTAATGCTCCCGCAAGAATCAACGCATCGATAACGCCCGGATGGTTACTCGCCAGAAGAAGGGCTCCCTGGCTCGGAGGTTCAACAGGACGTTTTATCTCCACACCTTTAATAAAATGAGGAAGTATTTTCCAGCACGCAGCAGGAAAGCCCTCCTCTTTTATATGTTGGTCAAACTGCACTGCTATATTTGAGAATCGTCGAGCTGGAACTCTAACGACAGGTTCGAGAATACGCCTCATTAGCCCCCCTGGTGAAAACCCCAAAGCTATAAGTATCTCACGCGTTATCAATTCCGTTGAATATGCCAGATCAGCCTGATCTAATTCCAGTGGATTAAACGACCTGCGATCTTTTTTTTCCGCCCATCTCTTCATTTTTTCCCCCGGAATCACCCAGAGATAATAAAACCCGATAACTCTCCTGCTATTCATTATAACTATTTAGTTAGTTTTTACATAAAGAAATCTACATGACCATGTAAAATATATTTGCATTTATTACATAACTACTATTAAGCTACATAAAGATATTCAATAAGTTTCATACGTGTGGTTTGAACCAGGTGCTTATCCTTCGTATAATTCAATCAATCCCATCCGATCCTTCATCTATCCCATTCGGACAAAAACCATGATAAACCCAAAAATGAAGGGATCATCCTACCGTAAGGTGGAAAAGGGATTAATCCTTGTTTCTCTGCTTGCGATCTTTACTCTTTTTATCTTTATACCTGAACCTACACCCTTGAACGAAACCGGCTCCAATGAATGTACGGCTATCGCCAGCGCAATGCCGAATAATGGCTGGGTCCCACTCACAGTGTACTTCAGCGCAGTTGGCAGTTCTTCAAGCATTGGGGACATTGTCAACTACGAATGGGATCTGGATGGGAACGGGATTCTTGACACGGATGCTACCAACACTTATGGCTATGCGCAGTATCACTACCAGAAACCTGGAGAGTACACAATTACACTACAGATTACTGACTCAGCTGGAAATGTTGCCCGAGATTCTATCCATGTCTCCGTCAAACATCCCGGCTCAAGCAGTGTCGATTACTGGTCTGTCTTCGACGATTCGAGCGTGCGGAGAGTTGAAGTCAAACTCACCCAGTCCAATTGGGAATTGATGTGGTCGGATATTGAAGCAAAAATCGAGGTCCCGGCTGACGCTGTCGTTTTCGGAGAAACTCTCGAAAATATCGGGTTTCGGATGCGCGGCCAGTTCTCCTTGCGTGAAAGTGGATGGAAAAAACCCTGGAAAATCAATACAGATGCCTATATCGCCGATCAGGAATACCATAATTTACGCCAGCTGATGTTCATTAATTCCATTGGAGATGCAAGTATGCTGACAGAAAAACTCTCCTATGACCTGATGCAGTTTGCCGGTATTCCTGCAAGCCATGTTACTTTTGTTGAATTGTGGATTGATGTCACAGATGACCAGTCCCCCTCCCAATTCTGGGGCGTATACACCATGATCGAACGCGTTGATCGGAAATTCCTCAGCAGCCGCTTCTCAACAGATGCACGCGATGGAAATCTCTATAAAGCCAGCCACGCCCAACGTGGTCCTATGGACCTTGTCTATTATGGTGAAACAATCGACCTGTATCCGACTGTAAATGGTTCTGTCGCCTATGGGAAAGAGAATAATGAAGAAGAAGGAGATTATTCAGATATCATTGAATTATGCCGTGTAGTTGATGGGATAGACTACGCATCACCGGAAGCATTTGCTGGCGCGCTTGAAGAAGTATTCAATGTAGATGGGTATCTTAGATATATGGCTGTAATTGCCCTCACAATGAATTGGGATTCATACCCTTACACAGGGAATAATTTTTATCTTTTCAACAACCCGGTAAGCGGCAAGCTTGAATGGATCCCCTGGGACCTGACCTGGGGAAGTGACACCCAAATGCCGCTGTTCGAACGTGGTGAATTTCTTATCTCGCCATACGCCCCATTATTTGAGAATGTCTTTAAGGTTGAACGGTACAGACGTCAGTTTGCTGCATATCTTGATTTACTCATGCGATACGCCTTTAATTATGAAACTATCCACCGGCAAGCTCAGACCTACCATGACATGATCTATCCCTATCTCCACCAGCAATCAGGTGACAAAATGTATTACGGTGAAACAGCCTGGTTTTCTCCAGAAGATTTTGAAAGCTCCTGGCAAGAATTGGGTATGCTCGCTGATCAACGCAGTCAATACGTTCAGTCCATACTTATTCAGGAAGGTTACCTGAACCAGATTCTCGACCAATAGCAAATGAGGTGAATGATGCAGAAAAGAAATTATCCCGCCACCCTGTCATGCCTTCTTATTATTTTTCTGATTCTCGGATTTTCAACAATGTTTCTGTGTCCTGTTTATGCCCAGGATGGAGAAGTGATACAGGATACCTTCGATGACGCCACACTGCCTGGCTGGGAACATTCCCAGAATGTCCGTGTTACAGAGGGCACCCTGAAGATAGACCCTGATAATGTTGCTTTTAAGCTCGGCTCCTGGTCTTCCCCGGTCATCAGCATTCAATTTCGCCTTGATGGCTCAGGTGGAACAATTATTCACTATCATGCTTCCGATCAAGGTGCATACCACCTGCACCTCTTCAACGACGCTGAGCAGGCAGAGGTATTCCTGGAGAGAGAGTATGAAGGCACTCACACAGAAATGGGGTCTGCTGTTGGAATCAGTCTGCTTGCAGATTCATGGAATACTCTTGACATATCCCTGCAGGATGGAACTCATAGAATTTCTTTGAATGAGAACGAAGTCCTGTCCGCAGCGGATGAAGATTTGCTGCCCCCCGGGGGTATCGGATTGATGGTTGTAGGTGAGAATACAGTTGAATTCGATAATCTGATGATCCAGGGGACACAGACTTTTCCGGAGGAACCTCCATCTGAAGATGGCGATCAGCCACCCGAGGAAGAAGTGCCAGGCGAAGAACCGCCTGAAGTGGAGGCTGTTCCCCATATGGGAGAAGAAGGCGAACTCCCCCCTGCATCTATCCAGACAACACCCCAGGTAACACCACAACCCGGGAGCGGCAAACGGAGCTTGCTGGAGGAATTACTGGTTTCTGGCGCAAATACAGTCGACTTTCCAACATATGCTGTCAACCTTGGCCTGGCAGCACTACTATCCTTCGTACTGAGCAGAGTTTATATCTACTGGGGTGCATCTCTTTCCAACAGGAGAAAATTTGCAGCCAACTTCATGCTGATGACTGTTACGACAACGTTTATCATCCTGGTTGTACGATCCTCGGTTGCGTTATCCCTGGGCCTCGTTGGTGCGCTTTCGATTGTTCGTTTCAGGGCAGCTATCAAAGAGCCTGAGGAGCTGGCATACCTGTTCCTGGCAATCGGCCTCGGCATCGGTTTGGGAGACAATCAGAGGCTGATCACGCTTCTTGCTTTCGCTGCCTCGCTGCTGGTTCTCGGCCTGATGAAGATGCTTCGGCATTCACAAGCCGATATCAACATGCATCTGACTGTTTCAGGTGATCAGGAACAGAAACCCGGGATGGACCAGGTATTGGAGGCGATGAAACCTTTCTGTAAAAAATGCAAGCTGGTTCGTTACGAAGAACATGGAGATCATTTAGAAATGTCCTTCATCGTGGAATTGGTTCGGGTTGATGATCTCAGTCAAGCGCGGAGTGCCCTGCTGGAACAAATGCCGGGAGCAAGTATCAGTTTTCTGGATAACAAAGGAATCTGGTAGTGAAAATAATCTCGAATGAGGCAGCAGCGTTCCGCTATGAGCGGAAATTTATTGTGGAACAAATGGAACCGGCCCAGGTCTATGCGCTTATCAAGCTGCACCCTGCCTTCTTCTATGAGCCTTACCCGCCTCGATATATTAACAATATCTACCTTGACACACCAGATATGAAATA
>Ga0272441_10003625_pt1 | contig 29131 bp, 27 predicted proteins | sample SSMProp6N_FD_193582 | JGI IMG/M metagenome (GOLD analysis project Ga0272441, IMG submission 193582) | Marine sediment archaeal communities from Little Sippewissett salt marsh, Falmouth, MA, United States - SSM-Prop-6N | ecosystem: Environmental > Aquatic > Marine > Wetlands > Sediment ... | reverse complement strand
GTTCTACTCACTCTTTGAGAAAGGCGTCGTCCTCTCCACGAGAACCGGGTGCACCCTGCGGGATTTTCTATGCGGCCAGTTAGGCCTTTCCGACGAATACCTCGACCAGCGGGTCCAGACCCTGTTTCTGGATGCCAGGCCGGTGGACGACGTGGATAAGGCAGTGGTCCGGGACGGGTCGATTCTGGCCCTGAGTGCGGCCATGCCCGGAATACTCGGGGCCACCATGCGCAAGGGTGGACGATACGCCGCCTTTCGCAAGGATATCTCTCAACACACCGATGAATGCGGCATCTGCGACACTTCGGGACGGGTCACGGTCAAACTGTTCAACATGGTGGCCAGGGAGGTCGGCGAAGGTCTGCTGGAAGCGGGTATCGAGGTGGAGGGGAGTGATCTTCGGCGGATTGCGGATCGTTACCCCGACAAGTTGAACCGCAGCATCCGCAACGCCCAATTGGATGATCGTGCGATCACACCGGACACGGCTTTTTTCTCAACCCTGCCGGCCAAGCGGGTATGGCTGTCCGTCAGCGTCGCCGGGTAAAGGGCCATATCAAACTGAAGAGATCAATATGCAAGATGACCACGCCATCGCTGACCTGCTGTCGACCCTCGCCAGGCAATACCGCAAGCAGATCGCAGACCAGACCCTCCCGAAGAACAAGACGCGGCTCGAAATCATCCGCAGACTGGACCTGATCGCCCAGAGCATCAAAGGTCTGATGAAATACAAACAGAAAGGCCTGTAGCCGTCTCAGCCATCAGCACCCCCGTCAATGGCCGCAGCCTTGACGAAACCGGGTATCGATGAAATACTTTCCCATGCAAGGCATAAGCAAAACCAATTGCGATACCGCATGAGTTGGGATCACAACTGCACGCATAAGTTCTTACTGAGAAACCCATTTCCCATAGAACCGGGAAAAGGAGCACCATGAATAGGTATCCTTATGTATGGCGGACACGGGTCCTGACGATGTTGATCCTGCTCCTGCCGCTGACCGGTTACGGCGAATCGTTGAATCCCATCCGAATCGGCGCCACGGTCTCCCTGTCCGGCAGGTTCAGTGAACCCTCAGCCATGGTGCGGGACGGCTACCGACTCTGGGAAAAGCAAATCAACCAGCGTGGCGGACTGTTGGGCCGCCCGGTGGAATTGGTCGTCTACGATGATCGCAGCGAGCCCGAAACGACTTATCAACGCTATCAGCAACTGATCCACCAAGACCGGGTCGATCTGGTTTTCTCACCTTACGGAACCCCGTTGACCCTGCAGGCATCCCAGGTCAGCGAGGCGCAACAGATGATCATGCTGGCATGCGCGGCTTCGGGCAAGGCGATCTGGAATCGCGGCTACCGGCATGTGTTCGGCATGTACGCCCTGGCCGACCGCTATTTTATCGGCATGCTAGATCTGATGGCCAGGCAGGGCCACGACACCGTATCCATCATTTATGAAGACAATCCCTTTAACATCGATGTGGCCGACGGCGCAGAAAAGTGGGCCAACCGATTCGGCGTCGCCGTGACCCTCAAAAAGTCATTCGCACCCGGGGTGGGACAATTGCGCGCGCTGCTGCACGATGCCGTCGAGAAAAACGCTGCCGGGCTGATTCTGGCCGGCTACCCGCCCGAAGGGTACCGCATGCTGGAACTGATGCAGGCGGTCGGCTGGCGTCCCAAAGCGATGGGCATAACCATTGCCCCCATCCACCCGGGTTTTTTCCGCAAGGCCGGCCCCATTGCCGAGGGTATCTTCGGGCCGTCCCAGTGGGAGCCCGATGAACGCATCCCCTTCCCCGGGACCATCAATTTTATCCGGGATTTCCAGGCAGCCTACAACAAGCTGCCTTCCTATCACGCGGGATCCGCCTATGCCAGCTGCCAGATTTTAGAGCGGACCATCACCGACCTTCAGGAGATCAATCACGCCCGGATCAGAGATTACATCAGTTCACTGGACACCGTCACCGTCATCGGCCGATTCAAGGTGGATCACCAGGGCAGACAGGTGGGGCACAACCCCATCCTGGTGCAATGGCAGGACGGCAGGAAAGAAATCGTCTATCCCACCAAAATGCAGACCTCACCTCCGCGGTTTTAACCGTCTCCGGAGCCTGTGCCGTGAAAATGGACACCAAACCACGCTTTCAACAGCGAATCCTGCTCTCGATCCTGCTTCCGGTCCTGGCCGTGGGCATCATCTTCTGCATGGTTTCCACCAGTTTGATTACCCCTCCCATCCTGGACGTAATTCAGTCACGGATCGATGCGGAGTTGCACCAGGCATCCAACATGGCGCTCCAGATCTGCGAAACCCATCTCAACTACCTGCTGGATCTCCGGCTGGAAGATGACCGGGAGATGAACGCCGCCCTGAAAATGGAGGCCGCCAAGGAGATCAAAGGGATTAAAAACCGTTTTAAGGACATTCAAATGATGGTGGTCAGCGGCGATGGCCGCGTCCTGGAGGCATCCGAACGTCTGGAGCAGGCCGATCCCCAGCTGCCTTTGGTCAAACAAAAACGGGCGGATATACGAGACCTCTCCTTCTGGGGCCGTCCGGTTCGGACGACCTACTTATACTTCCCCTTCTGGGACTGGTACGTGATCGGCTATATTCATGAAAAGGACTACCAGGCGCCACTGGCTTTAGCGCGGCAGGTCATCTACACCGGAACATTCGGCCTGTTGGCAGCCATCTGGATTGTGCTGCTGGTGGTCGTCAACCGCCTGATCAGTTCGCCACTCAAGCGACTGGCCAACGCCACGCGGAAGGTGGCCCAAGGAGACCTCTCCCTCCTGCCCAATTCACGCAATGATGAAATCGGCCAGGTCGTAGATACATTCAACCACATGGTGGCTGGCCTTGAACGAAAAAACAGGGAGGTGTCGGGTCTCATCGAAGCGCTGAAGGAGTCCGAGAAACGTTATCGCGATCTTTTCGATGGCGCTGGTGAAGGCATCCTGGTGGCAGAGGTCGCCACGAAACGGTTCCGCTACGCCAACCCCGCCATCTGCCGCATGCTGGGCTATTCGGAAGCGGCGCTCACGTCCATGTCCCTCCAGGATATTCACCCCAAAAAAGGTCTGGTCCGGGGATTGGCCATTTTCGAAAAACAGGCCATGGGTGCCGGGGAATCAATATCATCGGACATCCCATTCGTAAGCAGCGATGGTTCTGTTATTTATCTCGATATCAAGGCAACCCCGGTCACCTTCGACGGTGTCAGCTGCAATCTGGGGTTCTTCACGGATGTGACCGCCCGTCGAGCCGCGATGGTTGAACACCATGAGCTGGAAAACCGGCTCCACCGCTCGGAAAAGATGGAGGCCCTCGGCCTGCTGGCCGGCGGGGTGGCCCACGACCTGAACAACATTCTCAGCGGGCTGGTCAGTTACCCGGAATTGCTGCTGCTTGACCTTCCCGACGACAGTCCGTTGCGAGGCCCCATCAAGACCATCGAGAACTCGGGTAAGCGGGCGGCGGCTATCGTCCAGGATCTGCTGACCCTGGCCCGGCGCGGGGTGGCCGTGTCCCAGGTGACCAGCCTCAACCGGGTCGTCAGCGACTACCTGCATTCCCCGGAACATGAGAAGCTGAAACAGGACCACCCCAATCTTGCTTTCGATATGGATCTGGACGATTGCCTGATAGATGTCAAGGGATCTCCTGTCCACCTGTCCAAAACCGTGATGAACCTGGTCTCCAATGCCGCCGAGGCGGCTGATCCGGCCAACGGATTGATCGCCCTGTCCACGCGCAACCAGTATGTGGACCGTCCCATCCGGGGCTACGACGAGGTCAAGCAAGGCGACTACGCCGTGCTGACGGTGACCGATGACGGCAGCGGCATCGCCCCCGAGGACCTGAAACGGATTTTCGAACCCTTTTACTCGAAGAAGGTCATGGGCAGAAGCGGCACAGGGTTGGGCATGGCGGTGGTGTGGGGAACGGTGAAGGACCACAACGGCTATATCGATGTGGTGAGTACCCCAGGCCAGGGTACCCGCTTCACGCTCTATTTTCCGGTGACCCGGGAAACCCGTCACGCCGACATCGAAGACCGTTCCATCCAAGGACTGCAGGGCCGCGGCGAAACCATTCTGGTCGTGGATGACATCCCCGATCAGCGGGAAATCGCCACGCTCATCCTGACCCGCCTGGGCTATACGGTGGAATCGGTCCCCAGTGGTGAGGCGGCCGTCGAATACATGAAGACGGGACGGGCAGACCTGCTGGTCCTGGATATGATCATGGATCCGGGCATGGACGGCCTGGATACCTACCGGGAAATTCTCAAAAACCACCCGGGCCAGAAGACAATCATCGCCAGCGGCTTTTCCGAAAACGATCGTGTCCGGGAAGCCCATCGCCTTGGCGCCTCCCAGTATGTGAAAAAGCCCTATAACCTGGAGAGCATTGGCATGGCCGTGAAAACCGAGCTAGGCTCGAATTAACCGAACAACCGCGTGATCTCGTCCACATCAAAATCCGGCCAACCGACCGCGGTCTCTTTTTCCACGGCATCGATACCGGGACCGGCCTCTGTTACGACCCCGATATCCGTGGCCATGATAGCGGCTTTCTTCATTTCGGACAGCAATCGGTCGGCACGATCCGGCCGGCAGCAGACCAGCAGACTGCCTGATCCGATGAGCCCCAATGGATCGATGCCCAGAACCTCCCCCATTCGTCGTGTCTGGGGATAAACCGGCAGCGCATCGCGCTGGATGCGGATTCCACGGCCACCGGCCTGGCTCAACTCGGTCAAGGCCGTGGCGATACCCCCCTCGGTCACATCGTGAAGTGCCGAGACCCCGCCGACGGTCCAGGCAATCCTTGCTTCCGGCAGGACGCTGATCATGAACTGAAACAGGCTGCAGGCATCGATCTCGGCTGCAGTCATTCCCTTTTCCAAGAGCAGATCCCTGAACTCCGCAGCAATGATGGCGGTACCTTCCACGGCAACGCCCTTGGTCACCAGCACGCGGTCGCCGGGAGCCATCCGTCGCTTTTGGATCAGGTCCTTGCGGGCAATCGTGCCGGCCATCATGCCGGTCACCACCGGCCGGCAGACGGCATCGGTGATCTCCGTATGCCCCCCACACAGGGTGATGCCGCAGGTCTTGCAGGCGGCATTGAGGTCGGCAAAAATCCGTCGCACCTGGTCCCGGGAAAATCCGCAGGGAAGCAACAGGGTGGCCAGCATCCATCGGGCGTTGGCGCCGGCGGTGGCCATATCGTTGGCGTTGATCAAGACGGCATATCGGCCGATGGATTCAGTGGCGAAAGTGATCGGATCGGATTTGAGCACCAGCACTTCGCGGCCATGGATGTCCACGGCAGCCGCATCCTCACCCACCGACGGCCCCACAATCACCGACGGGTCTTCGATACGATAGCTGTCCAGGAGTTCTCCGAGAAAGGCGTTGGGCAGTTTACCGGCCGGAAGCGAAACGCCATCGGCGAGAATCGGTTCCAGATCCAATAGCGTCTCGACGACGAACCGGCAGTCAAGATCCTCAGGGACCGGCCGGCCGTTGGAGAGATAGGCCGTCAATGCCCCGGCATTGCGCCCCGCCTGCATGTCAAAGCTGAAATCACCCACCACCAGCACGTGGGCGGGATCCACGCCCATTTTCCGGGCTGCCAGCAGCACCCCTTCCCCGGACGGTTTGATTTTCACCGGGTCTTCGCGGGTGACCATGACGTCGAAATCCACCATACGAAGGGTAGAGAAGTTTTCCAGAGCCCTGGCTATCGAAGCACGACTGTTGCGGGTCAGGATGCCCACCGGTAGGCCGGCAGCTTTAATTGAATCGACGAGTTGCTCGGCACCGGCATTGGGCTGCGATGCGGCCGCCCCGTTCAGCTCGAACCGATCCAGCTGCCGGGCCATACCCAGCCGCTGCGCAGGGTCGTGGACGCCGGCCATAAACTCCAAAACGGGAACGTCATCCGGGCAATCGATGGCCTTTTTGATCACGGAGAAATCAAGGGATCCTGGCCGGGTCAGGGTGCCGTCGAAGTCAAATAGAACGGTGTCGATACGATAGGGTACGTTGGTCATGGGTTCACCCGGCGCCTGGATCAGGAAATAGGTTAACAGACTGCTCCTGGAGTTTGTATTTCTGGACCTTGCCGCTGGCAGTCAAGGGGAAGCTGTCCACGAATGCGACGTATTTGGGAACCTTGTAGCGGGCGATTTGTCCCCGGCAGAAATCCTTCACGTCGCTCTCGGTGATATCTGCACCTGCCTTCAGGATAATGAAAGCACCCACCGCTTCCCCGTACTTCTGGCTGGCCCCCCCCACCTCCTGGACATCCATGATGCCTTCCATGCCGAAGAGGAACGCTTCGATCTCCCGGGGATAGATGTTCTCGCCGCCGCGGATAATCATGTCCTTGTGGCGGCCGGTGATGGCCAGGTACCCGCTCTCGTCCATAATCCCCAGGTCGCCGGAATGGAGCCAGCCGTCGGCATCGATCGCCCTGGTTGTCGCCTCGGGCATTTTATTGTAACCTTTCATCACGCTGTAGCCCCGGCAGCACACTTCCCCCTGCTACCCGGCCGGCAGGGGCATACCGGTTTGCGGGTCCACGATCTTGACCTCGATCTGCGGCATGGCTGTAAATGCCCCGGTGTTTCTCCTGGCCGAGAAAACAGACGCGCCTCAGGCAAGGAAACCGCTGGCTGATCAGCCGCCCCCGCTCCTGGACTTTCAGCTCCGGCACCAGGTGGTAGACCGTCTGGATGTAATCGGTGTCCTGGTATCCGTCGATAATGAAGAGGGTCTCGGTGTCGGACTGTTCCAGCAGGTAGGCCAGTTCGGCGGTCTTGTAATTGGTGTTGACCGTGAGCAGCACGGCACCGATCTTGGCCGTGGCAAACTGAAGGGTGACCCAGTAGGGGATATTGGTGGCCCACACCGCCACCTTCTCTCTCTTTTTCACCCCCAGGGCCATCAACCCCTTGGCCAACTGGTCCACCACCCGGGAAAATGCTTTGTATGAGCGTCGGAAATCCCGATCCACATAAATCAGTGCGTCGCGGTCCCCACGCGTGGCCACGGTACGGTCAAGGATCTGCCCCAGGGTCAGGGACTGCAATTGATGTTGGGTCATGAACGTCCGAATGCGCTGACCTACTTTCTCTGTTTTCATTTAATCGATCTTCTCCATTTTTTCCGCGGCGCTAAGTGGTTCTGGGTTCTGGGTTCATGGTTCTGGTTCAGAGGTTTGAAGGTTAATGCGACCGCGACACTTCGCGAATTCTCTTCGGTCGCTTCAGCAAGGGTTAGGTTGAGTCACCGGTCGGCTGTTTTTTTGAGGTTGGATATGGTAGCATGGTATTAAAATCCAGTTAAAATCGGTGTAACCGTTCACAGGTTCACCGGATCAGTGTTTACCGTTAATCGTCAATTTGGCGAAGGTTTTCGATTCATCCTGAACCTCTGAACCTTTGAACCCTGAACGGCTTTAAAACAGATAGCCGTCCCTATAACCCAAACCACCGCATAGGCAAAGGTTTTTCTGATTCCGTCATGGATCACGGCCTGAATCGAAAAGTAAGCATGGAAGAACGCGTAGAAAGGATTTTCCACCGCCTGGTCGATGGGGTCTATCGTCGATGGCCCCGTGCGGCCCCCCCGACACATCTTCTCAGATCCTGCCGCATCATCTCCCACCGCGGTGAACACGACAACCACAGTCGATTCGAAAACACCCTGGCGGCATTTGACGCGGCGGTCGATGCAGGGGTCTGGGGCATCGAACTGGATCTACGCTGGACCCGTGACCGGGTGCCCGTGGTGTTTCACGATCCGGACACCCGCCGCCTGTTCGATGAAGATGCAAGAATCGACCGTATGGCGCTGGCCACCATCAAGAAAAGATTTCCCTTGATCCCGACCCTGTCTGACGTGATCGACCGTTACGGCGGCCGGCTGCACCTGATGATGGAAATCAAGAACGAACCCTACCCGGCACCCGCGGTGCAGTCCCGCCGCATGCAAAAACGGCTCGAGGCCCTTTCCCCCGGGAAGGATTTCCACCTGATGGGCCTGCATCCTGCCCTGTTCGGCTATTTCACCTTTCTGCCGACCAAGGCCTTTGTGTCCATCGCCCGGATACGAATCGACCGCTTCAGTCGCATGGCGGCAGCCAATGAATGGGGTGGCATTGCCGGCCACTACCTGTTGGCGACCAACGGGTTGATAACCTGCCACCATCGGCTGGGTCAGGGTGTCGGGACCGGCTTTGCCGATTCCCGTCGCTGCCTGTTTCGGGAGGTCGCCCGCGGTGTGGATTGGATTTTTTCCAACCGAGCGGCTGAGATGCAAGCCATTTGCGGGCAAGCTTGACACTAAAAAACGGAAGTCCGCATGCCGATCACGGCTAGAAGCTGCTCCTCAACTGAAAACAACAAATTACAATGACCAAATTCCAAATAAATCCCAAATCCCCTTGTCCAAAATAAGGGCGAAACCAGCAGCCGATTTTCATGTTGGCTGCTCCCATCGATGATTGAAATGTCCATATATTTAGGATGATAACGTTTGGAATGTAGGATTTGGATATTGTGATTTATTTGTCATTTGGTTGTTGGTCATTGTGATTTATCTGCTACAGCATCGCCGCCTGCGCCCGCCCCTTCTCTTCATCGACGAAATAAAGCAAAATGGCACCGGCGGCAAACAGGATCAGCACCGAGGCCATGCTCCATCGGGCGGCCATGGCACCCACCTGGACCAGATCCGCGGCCGTGGGATCTGCCGGCATGAGTATCCGGCGCATGAGCAGGCCCACACCGCCCACCAGCACCGGGCCGATGATGGCGGCGAATTTGCCCAGCATGTTATAGAAGCCGAAAAACTCCGCCGGCTTGTCCGCCGGGATCAGGCGGGAGTAGTAGGAACGGGAAAGGGCCTGGATCCCTCCCTGCACCAGACCGATGACCACAGCCAGCACGTAGAATTCTTCCTTGCGGGTCATGGTGATCCCCCAGAAGGTGGCCGCCACGTATACGCCGATGGCAATGTAAATGCCTTTTCGCGGACCCAGCCGCTGGCCCAGCCGGCCAAATACCAGGGCCGCTGGAAAGCCCACGAACTGGGTTACCAGAAGGGCCAGGAGAAGGTCGTTGGCGGCAAAACCCAAACTCATGCCGTAATCCACCGCCATGCGGATGATCGTGTCCACACCGTCGATGTACAGCCAGTAGGCACACAAAAACAGCAGGACGGTCTTCATATGCCGCATTCGGCCGAAGGTGTGCTTGAGTTGGGCAAAACCGCCGGACCAGATACCGGTGGTGGTGGTCCGCGTCGCAGCCGTTGGCGCTTCGGGAACCCAGAACAGAATGAACAAGGTAAAAAAGCCCCACCACAGGGCCACGGTTAAAAAGCCGATCCGCACCGCCTGGCCGGCGTCGGCCAGACCGAACCGCTGGGGCATGGTCACCATCAGCACATTGATCGAAAAGAGCAGCCCACCGCCCAGGTAGCCCATGGAAAAGCCGAAACCCGACACGAAATCCACGTCCTTTTCTCCGGCCACCTCCGGCAGCAGGGCATCGTAAAAGATATTGGCGCCGGAAAAGCCGATCACGCCCATGGCATAGACCACCACAGCAAAAGCCCATTGCCCCTGGCCCACGAAGTAGAGGGCGGCTGTCATCAGCACCCCCAGGTAGGCAAACAAGGCCAGAAACCGCTTGCGGGCAGAGCCCCGATCGGCCACGGCGCCTAAAATTGGGGCGGCCAGGGCCACCAGCAGACCGGCGGCGGCATTGCCCAGTCCCAGACGGGCCGTGCTAAGATTAACGTCGACACCGGCACTCCAGTACTGCTTGAAAAAAACGGGGAAAAATCCGGACATCACCGTGGTCGCAAAAGCAGAATTGGCCCAGTCATACATGGCCCAGCCCCATAAGGCCTTTCTTCGTGATTTCATGACAATCGTGCTCCTTGGACCGTCGGTGATCATTTTCACTTGAAAAAATGGGCCGCCATCCGTATCCTTGAGGGGCAGCCCATTGCCCCGAACCCACTCCTGAAACGGTCAATTCGGATGGATATGAACAGCAGCGCCTCAAACCTGCCGGTATTCTTCCCAAATGAGGATTTTGACACGCACTTTAAGGTATTCCACGAGTTGATGTCAAACAAGGTGTTTGAGATCCTGCTGGTGGCCAGCCCTTACGACGCCTATATCCTGGAGGAAGACGGCAGCCTGGCGTCCAAGATCATCAATGAATACCGTGGGCTGAACTTAAGCCGCCCGCCGCGGATCACCCAGGCGGCAACTGCCGCCCAGGCCATGGAAATGCTGGCCCAAAAGCAATTCCACCTGGTTATCGCCATGCCCCACCTGGACGACATGGACGTCTTCGATCTGGGTCAGCAGATCAAACGCGCCCACGCCGACTTGCCGGTGGTACTGTTGGCCCACAGCGTCAAAGGAATCTACCCGGCGCCGGAGGGGAAAGACATCTCCGGCATCGACCAGACCTTCATCTGGTCCGGCGATTCGGACCTGCTGCTGGCGATCGTCAAGAGCATGGAAGACCAGCTCAATGTGGCTGCAGACACCCAGAAAGCGATGGTGCGGGTCCTGATTCTGGTGGAGGACTCGCCCTTGTATACTTCCTATTTTCTGCCGCTGATCTACAAAGAGGTCGTCAACCAGACCCAGGAGGTGCTTGAAGAGAGCTTGAATCAGGAGCACCGTCTGCTCAAAATGCGCGCCCGGCCGAAAATTCTCGTGGCCGAGAGCTACGAACAGGCCATGGTCCTGTATCGGCAGTACGCTGACTTTCTGTTCGGCATCATCTCCGATACCCGGTACCCAAAGGGCGGCACGATCACGGCCGATGCCGGCTACACCTTCTTGCGCGAGGTCCGTCAAGCGATTCCTGATCTGCCGCTTCTGCTCATCAGCAACGAGCCCCAGAACAAGCATCTGGCCGAACGGGTGCCGGCTGCCTTTCTGGACAAGAACAGTGACGACCTGCTGGCCGAAATCCACCTGTTCTTTTTAAATGCCCTGGGATTCGGTGATTTCGTCTTCAGGCGGCCCAACGGCAGCGAAATCGCGCGTGCCGCCAATCTCAAAGCCCTTGAGGAGATCCTGCCGACCGTACCCGATGAATCCCTGCTCTACCATGCCACCCGGAACCGTTTCTCCAACTGGATCATGGCCCGCGGTGAAATCGCCATGGCCTCGCGCCTGAGAAAGGCCAAGGCCGACGATTTTTCCGGAGCAGACGACATCCGCCAATATATCATCGCCCACATCCACGCGCTTCGCAAATGGCGCCAAAAAGGGGTGGTGGTGCATTTCAACTCCAAGGACTACGACCCCGAGATCTCCGATTTCGTGAAAATCGGCAAGGGGTCCCTGGGCGGAAAGGCCAGAGGACTGGCCTTCGTGTCCAATTTGCTGCGCCGGTCACCCCACCTTCAGGAGCGCTACCCGGATGTCACCATCCAGGTGCCTCAGACCCTGGTCATCACCACAGAAGGATTCGACGCCTTTATCTCCCACAACGGTCTGGAACCGGCAGCCATGGCGAACGATTCGGACGACCAGATTGCCAAGGCCTTTCTCGGGGGAGAAATGCCCCCCTGGCTGGCGGAACAATTGACCCAATTCCTGGAAGCCGTTCATCAGCCCTTGTCAATCAGGAGTTCGGGGCTGCTCGAGGATGTTCACAACCACCCGTTCACCGGCCTTTATAAAACCTACATGGTGCCCAATAACCACCCGGATTTTTCCATCCGCTACAACCAGTTGGTCACTGCCGTGAAGCTGGTATACGCCTCCACCTGGTTCCGGGATCCGAGGCGGTTTTTAAGCGGCACCGCATACCGGATCCGCAGAGACCAGATGGCCGTGATCATCCAGCAGTTGGTGGGAAGCCAGCATGGCACGTTTTTCTACCCGGACATCTCCGGCATCGCCCAATCCAACAATTTCTATCCGGTGGCTCCCTTGAAAGCGGAAGACGGCGTCGCCCGCATCGTCATGGGATTTGGCCGGGGCATCCCGGAAGGGGAACCGTCGCTTCGTTTTTCACCGTCATATCCCCAGGTGCTGCCCCAGTTTTCCAAGGTGGAAGACATCCTGGCCAACGCCCAGCGCCAATTCTGGGCCCTGGGCATGGAAGGGATTCCTGATGGCCTCTACTTTGAACGGGGCGTCAATGTGGAAAAGCGCCACGTGGACGATGCCGAATCCGAAGAACCGGTAATGCGGTTGGCCGCAACTTACGTTCCTGCAGAGAACCGCATCCGGGACAGCGTGCACATGCCCGGCAGCCGGGTGCTCACCTTTGGGCCGGTACTTAAATACGACAGCTTCCCTCTTCCCGGGTTGCTCAAAGACCTGCTGACCATGGGCCGGGACGGAATGGGCTGCCCCGTGGAGTTCGAATTTTCCATCAACCTGACCGGCAACAGCGATCACAAGGGGAGCTTCAATATCCTCCAGATGCGGCCCATGTCAGCCGGAGAGGATCTGCATGACGTGGAAGTGACCGATGAGGATGCAGCCAATGCCTTGTGCTTCACCACCCAGGCCCTGGGCCATGGCCGTAAACAGACCATGGCCGACATCGTCTTTGTCAGGCCCGACACCTTCGACCCGGCCGACACAGTGGCCATCGCCCAGTCCATCGCTGCCGTCAACCAGACCCTGCTTAACCAAAAACGACCCTACCTGCTGATGGGCCCCGGAAGGTGGGGATCCTTTGACCGGTGGCTGGGCATCCCGGTAAAATGGCATGACATCAATGGCGTGGGTGCCATAGTGGAAATTCGGAACGACACGCTGAAAGCCGACCCATCCCATGGATCCCACTTTTTTCAACATATCACCGCCAACGGGATTCCCTACCTGACTGTCTCCGAAGGAAACGGCGATTTCATTCGTTGGGACACGCTGCAGGCCTTGTCGCGTGTCTTATCCAACCCACATCTGTGCCATGTTCGGCTGCAGCAGCCCCTGGTTCTCAAATGCGACGGCAGACATTCGCGGGCCGTTGTCATGCTGGAGGAGTGCGCGACCGGATGATGCCCCGTCTTTTCAAGCTGCCGGTGCTTTTGCTGGTCATCAGCGCCCTGATCATCGCCGCCTGCAGTCCGTTGGCCCACATCCGTTTTGTGCCCCCGTCGCCCCAGACGGCGCCATTGACCGATGCCGAACAGATCGCCGGTGACACCATGGCTTATCTCATGGAAGTGGTACTGGGTCGCGCAGGCGACCCGGCAAAACGCTCGGCCTGGGCCACCCGGGGGCTCAATCTTCCCCTGGACTTCGACCTGGTTTCCAAACGCATGTACGGTCCGGTGCCCCTGCGTGCGGAACTGATGGTGCTGGACACCAACATATTGGGCCTTTCCGAGGTGCTGTATCACTACGACCGCCGCCTGAATCTCTTCAAGGGAAAAAGAGAAAACGACAGCCTCTACCCCTGCGCGGAACTCATGGCCACCCGCTTGTTTCTGATCCACAAACGCTACCTGGATGAGAAGGTCGGCCTGGCAGCCATGATCCGCTGCAAGGGGTTGTTTACCCCGGGCAGTCGTGATCCCCGGGAGGCGGAACTGGCCGCCATGAACCTCACCGACATGGAATTCAGCTTCCTTAAGGCGATATTTCAATCGGAACCGGCCTTTTTGCGGTATATGGAGCATCCGTTTCTTGTCAGCACCTTGCGGAGAATCGGTGTGGTCGAGCAGGACGCCTTCACCCTGTCGGCTGACCAGTCCGCCAATTACCGCCGGTGGGCATGCCCATCGGGCAAACCATTGCAACCATCACCGGTGACCATCGCCATTCTGCCGTCCATGAATCCGATGTTCGATGCATCACCCGGACCGGCCGGGGCGGTGACCCCTTCCCGTGACTATCAGACCATCGTGGATCATCTCAAGAAGGCGATATTGGACGAACTGGATAGAAAACGCCTGGACGCCGACCCGAGCGCGCGGATCGAACAACGCCCCGTTTTTTTCACGCCGGGAAGGCCCATGGCCATCCACCCGGGAAACGCCGGCCGGGTCATTGAAGATGTGTGTCCGAAAGCGGATTTTGCATTGATATTATTAGGCAAAAATGTCTATCGCGCCATTCATATTGATCCTGAGAACGATATTTATCCCCACGAAAAACGGATCTACCTGGACGTCGACGATGTCCAGTATCAACAGATCGACGACGACATCGATACCATCGTCAATGCCATCATGCCGGCATTGACCGCTACCGCATCCGGTCTGGTCTATGAACCCAGCCCGCTCCTCCCTAAACCATCGCCCTTGCTATAATTCTTTTCTAAAGGAAATACGATAACCGGCGATACCAGAATCAACGAACCACGATGCTGGCGAAGCGATATTCGCCCATCGTGCACATGCACCGACTCGCTGTCACCATTCAAAGGAGCGCTGGCCATGGATATAAAAAAGGAATTCGTCTTTTTCGACGATCTGGGTTTCGGGTGGTTGGTGGATGCAGATACCCTTCAAAAAATGCGCGATAAGGAATCTATCCAGCAGATAATGATCCAGCAGTCTCTGGCCGATCTGCTCCGCAAAAGAGAACCCCTGTAAAACCAGACCCGCCTTTCCGGTTCCGGATCCATTTTCTTCAACATCGCCACAACTAGTAACCCCTCTAAATTTGGTAAAGTCATTTCCCGTTAACGCCCCCCATCTTTTTCATGTACCCTTGCCCTCCACATCTGTTTGACCGATCGAATAAGGGGCTGCGGTGCAATCGGCGGCTGATCTTGTTTTCTTCTTGAAAAAAAAAGTGATTGCGCTACTGTGGAACCCATGAAAAATACGATTGAACCCTCCCCGCGGCAAGCCACGGGGAATCTTCACGGTAAAGATGAAAATCGATTTCCAGTTCGCGCGCTAACCCCGCCACAAGCGGCGGGGAATGCGCTGGCTATCGCGGTTCGAAAAATAGGCTGGATCTTTTTCATAGCCATGGCGATTGCCCGGCCGAACACAGTGTGGGGCCAGGACGCAAAGGTGCCGGCCAAACTGACGCTGGTCAGAGCGGTCATGTGCGAGGCCATTCAGGAATACGCACCCGCCCAACCGGCCGTCGTTTTTTCCATAGACCTGGGACGGGTATCCTGCTTCACGGAATTCGATCCGGTTCCCCAAAAAACCTACATTCACCATAAATGGTATCAGAATGACAGCCTGGTCACAGAAAAGCGGTTGACCATCAACCCGCCCCGCTGGTCTTCGTTCACCAGCGTTCAGCTCAGGGAATCGGACAAGGGGCCTTGGCGGGTCGAAGTAACCGATGAAAACGACAAGCTCATGCGCACCCTGCGCTTCAGCATAACGGATTGACCCCCATGGACCCGTTGATTCCATTTAACACCGGGCTGCGCTGGCAGGACATCGTTGACATCCTGCTCAACAGCTATATCCTGTTCAGGCTCTACGTCCTTTTCCGGGGCACCAATGTAATTCGGATGATCATGGCCATTGCCATGCTCTGGATGATCGAGCGCCTGGCGGTCAACATGGGCCTGATCGTCACCAGCTGGGCCATGCAGGGCATCATCGCCGCCGCCGCCCTGATCGTCATCATCGTGTTTCGCAATGAAATTGCCAGCGTGTTACAAACCCGCGATTTCAAATCATTTTTCTGGGGCTTCCCCCAACCTCAGGTCCAGACTCCGGTGGACATTATCGTGGAGAGCGTCTACGAACTGGCCCGCCGCAAGCTGGGCGCGCTGATCGTCCTGCCGCTGAAAAAAAGCATCGAAACGGTGGTGCAGAGCGGCATCCCCTGGCAGGGCAAGCTCTCTCGAGAAATGCTGCTCAGCATTTTCTGGCATGGCACACCGGTGCACGACGGTGCCACGATTGTCCACGGAGACCGAATCGTGGAAGTTGCCACCATTCTGCCCCTCTCCAAAAGAACCGATCTGCCCGCCTACTTCGGCACCCGCCACCGCGCGGCCGTCGGACTGGCCGAGCAGACCGACGCCGTGGTGATCGTGGTGTCCGAAGAGCGCGGCCAGGTTACGGTATTCAAGGACGAATCGATCATCCCTATCATAGATAATATCGAGCTCGGCAGGGTTTTGCGCGAACACACCGGCGAGGTGACCACCACCAACGGCCTGAAACGCCACACGGTGGAGTTGGGTATCGCCGCCATGATCTGCCTGGCCAGCATCACGGGCATCTGGTTCAGTTTTGCCCGCGGTCTCGAGACTCTGGTGACCCTGGAGGTTCCCGTCGAATTTATGAACCGGGATTCCAAAATGGAGATTTTTGCCGCATCGGCCAGCAGCGTCAGGCTCCAACTCAGCGGCTCGGGGACGCTGATCAAATCCGTGCGTCCCGACCAGGTGAAAGTGAAGCTCAACCTGTCCAATGCGGTGGCCGGAAGCAATCAGGTGCCCATCGCCCGAGACAGCATCACCCTGCCACCGGGAATTCAGCTCAAAAAGGTCGAGCCCCAGGCGCTGGAGATCACCCTGGATCTGCCGGTTGAAAAAACCCTTCCCGTTCAGGTGACCTGGTCCGGCAAGCTGGCCGCGGGACTGATCATGGAAGATGTCCGCTTGGTCCCGGACAGCGTCAAGGTGGTGGGTGGTAGCCTGATGCTCAGGGACATTCAGACCATATATACCGAGAAAATCCCCCTCGAAGGCATCGCTACCGGCGGCACCGCAACGGTGAGTATCGTGCTTCAACCCTCGTCGCTAAAGCTGGAAAATGGCGTCAGAAACCGCATTGACGTGATCTATAAGGTCAAACGGCGCCCGGCGGCCTCATCCTGACACCCGCAACCGCCCACGGCAGCTCCGTGAACCGGATTTCGCAACTGCCACCGATTAAACAAGGAGCAGGCAAACCATGTCATTTCCCAGTGTCGCCGACACCCGCTCCATGCTGGAAACGGCCGGCTACATCTGCACCCGCGAAATAGCCACGGTCGTTTTTCTGGCCGCCCGCACCCAAAAGCCGATTCTGGTTGAAGGTCCTGCCGGGGTGGGAAAAACCGAACTGGCCAAGGCCGTGTCCCGAAGCCTTCACCGGGAGATGATTCGCCTCCAGTGCTACGAGGGCCTGGACGAAGCCAAGGCTCTGTATGAATGGGAATACGCCAAGCAGCTGCTCTATACCCAGATGGTCAAAGACAAAATCGGCGATGTGGTGTCCGGCGCAGCCAGCCTTTCCGACGCGGTGAACCGCATCGCCGGCCAGGAGGACGCCTTTTTCTCCGAGCGGTTCATGCTGCCCCGCCCCCTGCTGAAATCCATCCGGTCCGATGAACCGGTGGTACTGCTGGTCGATGAAGTCGACAAATCCGATCCGGAGTTCGAGGCCTTTCTGCTGGAGGTGCTCAGCGACCACCAGGTCACCATTCCCGAACTGGGCACCTTGAAGGCCGTCCACATTCCTTTCGTGGTGCTCACCTCCAACAGCTACCGGGACATGAGCGACGCGCTCAAACGACGTTGCCTGCACCTGTATATCGACTATCCGGATGCGTCGATGGAGTTGGCCATCGTCCGCAGTAAAATACCCGCCATTGCCGATTCCCTGGCCCGCCAGATGGTGGAGGCCATGGCCCGGATCCGCCGGCTGGATCTGAAGAAGATCCCCAGCATTTCTGAAACCCTGGACTGGGCGCACGCCCTGCTTGCCCTTCAGGTGGAAACCCTCTCCCCCCGGGTGGTGGCCGACACGCTGAATGTCATCTGCAAGCACAGAGAGGACGCCCGCCAGGTCCGGGACCAGGCCAGTCAGGTCGCCAATTTTGGTTGAATGGTAAACTTGATTCTACAATTCGTTGCCTGTGCCCGCGCCGCCGAGTTGCGGGTCTCCACCGCGGAAGTGATCGATTGCCTGGCCCAGATCCGCCTGGTGGATATGCTCGACGAAAAACAGGTTTACGCCGTCCTGCGGGCCAATTTCGCCAAGAGCCGCCGTGAACAGCGCCGGTTCGACCAGCTTTACCATCTTTTTTTTCATGAACTGCAGGTCGATGAGGAGGTGGCCGACGCAGGCTCCCTGGCGGTGCATCGCGACGCCATACGGGACAGCCTCAAGGCGGTTGCCGGCGACCATCCCGAACTGGCGGCAATTTCCGAGTTCATTGCCGGTGAGCCCACGCCTTATCTGCAGCTGCTGCAGGCGATCCAGACCGAAGGGGACAGCCGGCGCCAGGGCCCGGGAAGCAACCTGGGCGCACTGGTGCGCCGGTTTCCGGTGCTTCGCGCCCTAAATCGCGCGGCCGAGCTGCTGGATCGTTTTCTGGCCGATCATCGGGATGAGATTCACTGGGAAACCCGCCGGCAGGTCCAGCGGCATCTGAAACGGCGAATCACGATCGCCCGCGACCTGCTCACCCGTGAACAAATGACGGACACGCCCACCATCCGCCATGATACGACCATTGACGACGGTAAAAAAGAGCTGGGGAGTCTTGCCTTCAACGCCCTCTCTCCGTCCGAGACCATCCGGCTGCGCGAGGCCATCGCCCAACTGGTCAGAAAACTCAAGGATACGGTGGGCCTGCGCGAGGCTGCCAGGAGCCGGGGCATGCTGGATGTCAAAAAAACCCTGCGCCGGGCCGCCCGATACCAGGGGGTGCCGGTGGAGATCGTCCTGAAAAAAAAGCCCCCGCGCAAAGCGCGGCTCGTGGTGCTGTGCGACATTTCCGGGTCGGTCTGGTCGTCGGCCCGGTTCATGCTCAACATCCTCTATTCGCTGCAGGCGTGCTTCGATCGGGTGAGGAGCTTCGTCTTTGTGGCCGAGGTTGCCGAGGTGACCCGGTTCTTCGAAAACCACGGCGTCGACCGGGCCATTGAAAAAGTGCTCACCGAAGCCGGCATCAACTATGGCGCATCCACGGATTACGGGTTGACCCTGCGCCGGTTTCGCCGGCAGCACATGGACGCCGTCAACAAAAAGACCACGGTGATCGTCATCGGCGACGGTCGGTCCAACTACGCCAACCCCAAGGACCGGATATTGGAGGAGATCCGCGAGCGCTGCCGCCGCCTGATCTGGCTCAACCCGGAAACGGAACAATTTTGGTATTCGGGAGACAGCGAAATGCGGACCTATCAAGCCATCTGCAATGAGGTTTGGCCTTGCCGCAACCTGAACCAGCTCTCCGCCTTCGTCAAGCGCCTGGTGCTGTGACCTCCGATCAAACCCATGGAGAATGGCTGCATGAACTGATGTCATGTTCAAAACATCCCATGGTCCCCAAGCGAATGAAAAGAGCTGAAGGACCAATCGGGATGAAAAGGGAGCAGGCGACTTGCTGGCCGGGTTTTTTCACTTGAAGAGATAATGATTTCTATTTGGAACCGCCACCGCCACCACCCGATCCGCCACCGCCACCACCCGATCCGCCACCACCCGATCCGCCACCACCCGATCCACCACCGCCACTGCCCGATCCACCACCGCCACTGCCCGATCCACCGCCGCCACTGCCCGATCCACCGCCGCCGCTGCCCGATCCGCCGCCGCTGCCCGATCCAGCGGAACCTGAATTGCCGCTATTGCCGCCCTTGCCGATGGAACCGGCATGTCGACTGGCAGTTTGCTGGGCCGACGCCTGGTGGGCCTGTTTGGCGATCTGGTGACGCATTTGCTTCATTTCCTGGTGGGTATATCGATTCTGCAGTGCCTGGCAGAGGGTGTCGGAAACATCGGAAGAGTGAACCCCCAACCTCGCCATGGTGCGAACAGTCTGCATGGTCTGTATGGCCAACTTATCGTCTTCCGTCTTATTGCGCGTCTGCTGGCGAGTCCGGGTCTGAACTTGTAATTGGGCCATCACCGTTTCCATGTCCTCAGTTTTCATTCCCGCCGCCAAACTGTCTGCGATGGTCTGGGTCATGGCTGCAATGCTATTTTTGTCGTCGGACAGGGATTTGGCCAACCGGTTGGCATGCGCGTATCGGCTGCGCACAGTCTCCATGGCCGCGATGACCTGCTGTTCCTTGGCCTGCTTGGCCATGCCCTCAATGGCCTTGCTCATCACCGGTTCGGGGGGCAGTCCCGCCTTGGCGGCAGCCATGACCGTCTGCTGGGCACGCACGATGTTTTGTTTCTGAAATCGATTTTGGACCATCTGGGTCAGCATCTTCTGGGCCTGGGCGTCGGGTATGCCCAGCGCACTCATTTCACGGGTCTGCTGCGCAACGCTTTCCATGGCTTGCCGGGACAGGCCCTCAGATTCGTCTGCAAACACCAGCGTAGTCAGGCAAAACAAAACCGAAATGATTAGACCAATTATTTTCATAACCCCTCCTTGCGGTATGAACGTGATCTTTTATCTGTAAAACGAAATCAAACGGGAAAGGTTACAAATACGGATCGAAAATGCAGTTCGCAGAGCCAAAATCATCATTTTCCTTCATCTGGCAGGGGGGAAGAAACATCTCCCCGTCCAGCACATAGTAGTATCGGAACGGGTAACCCGACGGCAGGGACACCACCCATCGACCATCCACACACCTGGCTTCATGGGGCTCAAAGTCATCCAGGCTGCAGAACAGTAACACCTGTTGCGCATCCGGTTTGTCCAGGTAAAGGACCAGCGTGTCACCTTGAACCTGGTAGTAATGCGTGGCACAGCCTGCAGTCAAAACCAATAAACCGGCAATCAGCATCAGGCGTGTCATATGCGTTCCTCCACACTCAAAATGGAGTTCTCCCCGCCGAAATCATCCTTTTCGCTGGCGGGCAGGGTTGGGTCGGGTATCCGCCGGTTGCCGTCCAGGATGTAGGCAAATCGATGCTCTCCGGAAGGAACCGGGAGGTTGATCTGCCAGTATCCGCTGCTGCCGATCCGCTGCATGGAAATCCGCTGCCACCCGGTGAACGACCCGGCCAATTCCACCTGGCCGGCGGTGGGTTCGAACAGGACGAACCGATTGCTGCACTGGGGCAGGACCGGAGGCTGAAAAACGCTGAGAAGCATCAGCACGGCGGCGGTAAACCCGGCGGTGGCAAACCCCAGGGGCCTGAAAAAGCGTTTCAGGCTGTCCCAGACCGGTGGCCGCCATCTTTGTTCCGATGTCAGATCACGCGTGTCCGGTTGCTTGCGAACCAGCTGTTCCTGTGTCAGCAGTTCCAGGGTTTGCGTGTAGAAGGCTTGATCGGACCGGACTTTTTCGACGAACTGTTTCTTTTCGTCCAGGTCCATCTCATTGTCGATGTACATGCTGGAGAGATAATCCATCACTGGCCTCCATCTTTAAGGATCGCTTTCAACCTGAGGCGCGCCCGGTGAACCTTGACCTTCACGTTGGTCTCGCTGATGTCGAGCAGTTTTGCGATCTCCCGGTATGAAAATCTTTCGGTCGCCAGCAGCGCGATCAATTCACGGTCAATCGGGTTGAGTTGCTGGATGGCGGCGATCATTCGGTTATACGCCTGTTTCTGGATGAGTTGGCCTTCCGGATCACCTTCCGGAGACACCCCGTCATCTCCCCGCAAGTGTTCCTCCCGGCGTTTGCGCATGGCATCCAGGGCGGCATTCCTGGCAATGGTGTACAGCAGTGCACCATTGTTGCCGTTGCGGCCATATCGGGAAAGATATCGGGTGAAGCTTTCCTGCGTAAGATCACTGGAAAGATGGTAGTTCCCGGTCAGGCGGAGCAGGTAGGCGAACACCCGTCCTCTGTTTTCCGTGTAAAAAGTGTCGTAAGATTCCACTTTTATTCAACGATCGAGCGGCTCAAAGGTTACACTGTCGGCCAATTTTTTTCTTGCATTATAACTTATTTCAATATTTTCTTATAGTTAAGTTATTTTTCACGGAATTGCATTATGGGCCCATTTTGCTACAAGTACTTAATTTTCTATATTTTCTTGACAAACGGGCGAACTCCTGACATCAAGTTAACTGTTGAGAACAGCGATTATCATTTACAATTTAAATGGTTAGCGGTCAACCGCCGCTGACGGATGCGGCATCAATCGACTCGAACCGGGAACGTGCAACACAAAATTAGAGGGGAGCAAGCAGCATGAGTCTGACAAAAGCTCAGATTGTAGAAAACATTCAAGATCAAACCGGACTCACCAAAATCAAAGCGACCGAGACCGTTGAGACCCTTCTCGAGATCATCAAAGCTTCCCTGTCTTCCGGAGAAAACGTTCTGGTCAGTGGCTTCGGGAAATTTTGCGTAAAGGAAAAAAAGCAGCGCAAGGGCAGAAATCCGGCTACGGGTGATGAAATGATGCTGGACGAGCGACGGGTGGTCACCTTTAAATGTTCAGGAAAATTGCGCGACAAGATCAACTGATTGCAGCTGTTTCCGAAATGCCAATCCCCTTTGTGAAAGAAGCGCCATGAAAGGCATCGTCATCAGGTGGCTGTTTTTGACGGTTGCCATCTTTTTGGCAGCATATATGATCGATGGCATCCGTGTGACCGGCTTTCCTTCAGCCGTTCTGGCCGCCGCCGTGCTGGGGGTCTTGAATGCCTTCTTTCGTCCCATCCTGTTGCTGCTGACCCTCCCCCTGAATATTCTTACCTTGGGGCTGTTTACCTTTGCCATCAATGCCATGCTGTTGATGATGGCATCCGGCGTCATCCGCGGTTTCGATGTGGATGGCTTTGGCTCCGCCCTGCTGGGAGCGCTTTTCATCAGTGCCGTCAGTTGGCTGCTCACCTCATTTGTCAGCGAACGGGGAACGGTTCAATACATCGACCTGAAGCATAAGGGCGGAAACCGCTGGGAGTAATTTGAAGGTTGAATTATCATTCGGCGTCTTCTCGCAGCATCAATATGTGGTCCTTAATTTCGTTCATCACGAAATAGCGGGTCAGGGCATCGGCGATCTCTGCCGGGGTCGGTTCAACGCCGGTCACCTGCCGGATGAATTCTGAAACGGTGTCCAACGCGTCGGTCAAGGCGAGGTCTGTCTTCTGGTTGCGACCCATAGATGTTATCCCGGGTAAGGTTTCCCGCATTCCTTGCAGCGACCGTCGGGACCGATAACGCCGATGCAGCCCTCATCGGCACACAGGGTTCGATTTTCCCAAGATTCATCGGATCCCTCCGAGCCGACCGCCGCATAATCATCGGCAGGCGCGTCTTCCACTGTCATCTGCTGATCCGCAGGTATGCTGTCCACACCATCATCATCCGTATGGGTCTCAACCGCAGGCGAAGGCACCTCGCCGTCATAGGGCGTGCCGCACTCCCGGCAACGGCCGTCGGCACCGATAATGCCGATGCAGTTACCATCACTGCACAAAACGCGTTGATCCCATTCACTGTCCGACTTGGCCATCATCCGCCTCCTGTCACAAGCAAACTGGTTTGACGGCGATAAACTTCCGCATGGCTATAAAGTTTTGCCGCAAGGGTTTATTCTTCGGCTATCCCGGGCCCCAGTGCAGGCAGCCGGGCAAATCACCGCATTGGCGGTTCATACCACAAGCGTCACCGGTTCTCAAACAGGCAAACGCAGCCGACCATAAAAAAAACCTCAAGTATTTGTCGCCACGGCCGATATGATAATCAAGCGCAAAGAAACGAGTGCGCTTGACTCCTCTCCGCTCCTCTTCATTGAAAAAGGCGGCCAAATCGGCCGCCTTTTTTATCGACATTATGGTTTGACAGCCACTAATCGATTCCGATACATATTCATACGAAATGGCGCCAATCCATAAATCCCGCCACCAGCGGAAAATAAGAGGCACCCAGTCGTGAAAAATAGAAGTGATACCGGAAAAATCAGCCGAAACGCCCCTTGCCCCTGCGGCAGCGGGAAAAAATACAAGCATTGCTGTCTCAACAACCCCCCGTCGACGCAGCCATTGGATCTGCAATACGCAAAAAAGCATCGGATCCGGATTAAAACGCCCGAACAGATCGAAGGCATACGGCGGGCCGGCCGCTTGGTTATCGAAACCCTGGATCTGGTGGCGCCTCACATCCGGCCGGGCATGACCACCGATGAAATCAATACAATGGTATACGATTTCACCATCCGACACGGTGCGATTCCCGCTCCGTTGAATTATCGTGGCTTCCCCAAGAGTGTGTGTATCAGCATCAACGAAGTGATCTGCCATGGGATTCCCGGAGATCGACCATTCAAGGATGGCGATATCGTCAATGTGGATGTCACATCCATTTTGAACAGCTATTACGCCGATGCCAGCAAGACTTTTTTTGTGGGCACCCCCGGTGCAGATGCCAAAAAGATCGTCAATGTCTCCCGGCAGTGCCTGGCCGAAGGCATGGCCGTGGTAAGGCCGGGCAACACCGTTGGCGACATCGGACATGAAATTCAGTCTTACGCTGAGGCGCAAGGGTGTTCGGTGGTCCGCGAGTTTGTCGGCCATGGCGTGGGCGTCGATTTTCACGAAGCCCCCCAGATCCCCCATTACGGCAAACCTGGGTCAGGTGTGCGGCTGGTACCAGGCATGGTGTTCACCATCGAACCGATGATTAACCTGGGCAAAAAAGAACTGGTTGTTCTTGACGATGGCTGGACGGCGGTTACCAAAGACGGATCCCTCTCAGCCCAGTTTGAACAGACACTGCTGGTCACCGAATCTGGCGTTGAAAGCCTCACCCCTTACCCGCTGTAGCCCCGGAATATACCGAGAACGCAGATACGGGTTCCCAAGATGCTATTTCTGGTTGGGCGCTAGTTCATCACCCCCCGAATCCAGGACAATAGTATGGTAGATGCGCTTGTGATGCCGCAAAGCACTTGCCCTTTCATTCCCAGCGGTTGCCCCATCCACAACCGATAGGCGCCCCCCATCAGCACACCGCATAAAAACCCGAACAGGTGAGCCCCCACGTCACTTCGGGCACTGGTTCCCAGGAACGCCAGCAGTGCCAGACCGCTCGCAAAAACCAGGGCCGTTCGTTTCCACCCCCGACCCGTTCGTGCGGCGTTCACCGCCTGAAACGCACACAGGATGCCCACTGCACCGAAGACAGCTGTCGATGCGCCCACGGACATGTGCCCGGTTTCATAGGCCAATGCGTTCATCAGGTTGCCGAAAATGCCGCTGGCCAGTATCATCAGCCACCCGACACCAGAGCCGGTAACCACACATACGGCACCTCCGAAAAGCACCATCCCAGCCATGTTTCCGGCAATGTGCGCGGCATCGGCATGCAGCAGGAGCGCAGTGGTACACCGGTACATCTCACCGCCCAAAATGCGGCTGGCATTGGCACCGAAAACGGCAAGATAATCATCAGGCGCGGAACTGGCCGAGACGGCCAGGTGGATAGAAAGCAGCAGAAGCGCTACGGCAATACCGGAAAGGTTTTTGTGTGCCGGGTGGCTGCGGGAGACCGAACCATCATCTTCGGCATTCGGGTTTTCAGTCAAATAACGATAGATGATATCCCGGGCGGCTTCGGCATAGGGTTTCGGTACATCGATGCGGAACCCATCGTTTGAGCGGGTCACCCGATTGCCAATTCCTGACGAATTCAGGACCAGGCTGAAGGCATTCGCCTGTTCCTGGTTGAGTGAATTAAATACGGTGACCATCGGCGACCTGGAAAAATTATGCCCCACGGGTTAAAGGTTGCGGCTGAAGGTAAAGCCGATGCGCATCAGGCGAGCATCCTGACGGAACAGGGGTTGTGGTTATTTAAATCTTAAACGTGGCGGGTGGCGCGACGGCTTACGATTGTTACGCAGGCCGCTATCATTCTCGCGGGTCAAGGGTCTTATATATTGTCGTCGTCGTCGTCATCATCATCATCATCAATGTCATCCGATTTTTTACCAGAGGCTTCATCGATTGCGGCCAGCCGTGCCTCGGCAGCGCGAATAAGCGCCTCTTCCCGGGCTTTCTTTCTTCTTAGCGCCACTTCCAACTCATAGGTCTGTTTGGCGGCTTCAACCGCCTGGCGGGCAAGTTTCTCTCCACCCAGTTGGAGGTAGTCCACTACCGTTTTAACCAGTGTCTCATCTTTTCTCAGATCTACAGGAATCCGCCGCGAAACGCGCTTGAAAGAACCCATCAGATTCTTGGGGAGGTCGATTTGGTCGATCATTTATCTCTCCTTCATCGATTTAAGGTGGATGCATTATAAGTCCCTTGGCAGAAAAGTAAAGCACTTCGCCGTCAAGTTTCATTGTTCAAAGCAAAATGCCGTTGACAATTCATGACGCCTTGCTTAATAATCCATCAAATGATGGAAACATTAGCTGGGATACTTTTTTTGGGCGCTTCCAAACGCCCGAGAGCCTGATCGTCCCATGCCATCCCCCCTCGAAAAAGCCAGAAAATACCCGAAAACCGGTAAAAAAATGAGCGGCGACGCTCATTGCCAGACGGGCCATTCACAGGCTGTAAAAAACCTGACGGATCCAATTACTTTACATGCAAGGAGGGACCACCATGGCGCTGAACATGGATGCCATCGGTAAACCCATCGGCCCCATGACTCGGGACTACACTTGGAAGGATGCGGTCCTGTATGCGCTGGGGGTCGGTGCGGGGTTTTCCGAACTGGACTACTGCTATGAAAAAGACCTGAAAGTCATCCCCAGCTTCGCCATTGCCATGATCTTCGATTTTTTCTTCAAGACGGCCACCGCTTCGGGCATAAACCTGGCGGGTATCCTCCACGGGGAGCAGGAATTGATCTTCCACAACCCCATCCCTACCCAAGGAACCCTGATCACCACGGGCAGGATCGTGGACCACTACGACAAGGGGGCGGACAAGGGCGCGCTGGTCGTGGCCCAAAGTGATACCGTCCTCGCCAACGGGCAAAAACTCTTCACCAGCACCATCACCATTTTCGGTCGACTGGACGGCGGCTTCGGCGGCAAAGACCGCCAACAGTCCCCCGTGGAATTTCCCGACCGCAAGCCCGATTTCGTGGTGGACGCGTCTCCGTCCCAGGATCAGCCTCTGCTCTACCGGCTTTCGGGAGATATTTTTCACCTTCACGTGGATCCCGAATTTGCCAGGATGTCCGGGTTCGACATGCCCATCATGCACGGGCTGTGCACCCACGGGTTTGCCTGCCGTGCTCTGATCGCCTCCCTGGTGCCGGGGCGTCCCGAGTTGGTTCGCCGACTGGCCTGCCGTTTTTCAAAAACCCTCTATCCGGGCGTTCCCATCAAGACCCTCGTCTGGAATACGGCTGACGGCAGGGCGGTCTGGCGCACCATCAATGCCGAAAACGGCCAGACCGTCATCGACAACGGTGAATTCGAATACGGCGACATCCCCAAAGACGAGATCCGTTTCGACGACCGGGTCGCCATTGTCACCGGCGCCGGCGCGGGCCTGGGACGGGTCTATGCCCGGGAGTTGGCCCGACGGGGCGCCCAGGTGGTGGTCAACGACCGGGGTGGCAGCCGGGACGGGGCCGGGAACGGCTCAACTTCGCCGGCGGATCGCGTCGTCGAAGAGATCCGGGCTGCCGGCGGGGAAGCCGTGGCCAGCTATGACAACGTGGCCACTGCCGACGGGGGCGCCAACATCGTCCAATCCGCCCTGGACGCCTTCGGCAGCGTGGACATCCTGATCAACAACGCCGGCATCCTGCGCGACAAGAGTTTCGTGAAAATGGCGCCGGAAGCCTGGCAGGCGGTGCTGAACGTCCATCTGAAGGGGGCCTACAACGTCACCCGGCCGGCCTTTGCCGTGATGAAGGAGAAGGGCTACGGGCGCATTATCATGACCACCTCGGCGGCCGGGCTCTACGGCAACTTCGGCCAGACCAACTACGCGGCGGCCAAGATGGGCTTGGTGGGGATGATGAACACCTTGAAGCTGGAGGGGGAAAAATACGGCATCAAGGTCAACACGGTAGCCCCCCTCGCCGCCTCCCGACTCACCCAAGACGTGATGCCGCCGGAATTGTTTGAAAGATCCAAACCCGAATTCGTCTCTCCCCTGGTGCTTTTCCTGTGCTCGGACCGATGCCCGGTCAGCGGCAACATCTACAACGCCGGCATGGGCGTCTTCAACCGGGCGGCGGTGGTCACCGGCCCGGGCAAGGTGCTGGCCAAAGACGATCAAATACCCACCCCCGAATCGATCATGGCCAACCTGAAGGCCATCTCGGACCTGACCGGTGGCAAGGTCTACCCCGACCTCAACGCCCAGGTAGGCGACGCCTTGATGGCCCTCCAAAAACCGGCAGCAACGGCACCGGCGGGTGAATCGCAAGGTTTTTCTTCGGTCTCGGCCGTGTTCGACGCCATGCCCGGCGCCTTCGTGGCCGATGCGGCCGCCGATGTGGACGCGGTATTCCAGTATGTCATCGCCGGCGCCGGGGAGTGGCACTGCGCCATCAAAGACGGTTCCTGCACTGTGGCCGCCGGCGTCCACGACAGCCCGACGTGCATCCTGAAAATGGCGGACACGGATTTCCTCAAGATGATGAACGGCCAGCTGCCGCCCATGCAGGCTTACACCTCGGGCAAACTAAAGATCGACGGCGATATCATGAAATCCCAACTCATTGAAAAGCTGTTCAAGTTCAACACATCGAATGCGTAACATCAACCATCCAGTGGTTTCGTATCAGGCCCAAGGTCAAGGCGCCCGAGGTGAAGATGGTGAGGCGACCGATCGGGTCGCCGCAGCCATGTTCGATGAAGGGCAACGCAGAGATTGGGCCTGATACGGAAACACCGCAAAGGAGAAAATATGGTTGGTATCACTGCCTACGGCGCCTACATTCCCCGACTCCGGCTGGACCGGATGTCCATTTTCCAGAGCATGGGCTGGTTTGCCCCGGCGGTTGTCATGGTGGCTCAGGGCGAGCGATCCATGTGCAACTGGGACGAAGACAGCCTGACCATGGCCGTGGCCGCCGCCAGAGACTGCCTGATCGGCGTGGACAGATCGCAGATCGACGGCCTTTACCTGGCTTCCACCACCCTGCCCTTTGCCGACCGCCAGAATGCCGGCATCGTGGCCACGGCCCTGAATCTGGGAAGCGCTATCCTCACCGCGGATTTCACCGCCTCCCAGAAGGCCGGGACCGGCGCCCTGATCACCGCTCTGGACGCCGTAAAAGGCGGTGACCGGCACCAGGTCCTGGTGGCCGCCGCCGACCGCCGGGAAACCAAAACGGCCTATTTTTAC
>Ga0272441_10003624_pt1 | contig 29149 bp, 33 predicted proteins | sample SSMProp6N_FD_193582 | JGI IMG/M metagenome (GOLD analysis project Ga0272441, IMG submission 193582) | Marine sediment archaeal communities from Little Sippewissett salt marsh, Falmouth, MA, United States - SSM-Prop-6N | ecosystem: Environmental > Aquatic > Marine > Wetlands > Sediment ... | reverse complement strand
GATATGCTTTATGTTCTTTTCGTTGAAGTACTCAGATAACATTTTTATCTGCGTTGTCTTTCCAGACTTATCCATCCCTTCGAAAGTTATAAACATAGGCCATCCTTTAATGTTATAAGTCATTAAATACTAACACAAAGGAGATCGCTTATGGAAGAAAACCCTAATACTTATCTAACATATCGGGTACCTGAAATGAGTACGTATGTGTCAGATCGGGATGGTAAATTAGCGCTGCATATAAGTGATGACATTGAATTTGAAGAGCTTACAAGCGGCTCCAACGTACGAATTGAGCTTTTGAAGTCACACGGAGTGACGTTCAATCGTAAGGGAGTGATGTTTTTTGCCGGTCATAGGTTTTACCGGGATCAAGAGACACTTTCTCTTGCGAAACTCAAAAGAAATTTCAGAAAGAATCTTCAGGTCCTTGTGTCTCAAAATGCAAAAGAGCAATTAAGCTTCTTCAAAGAGAGGAAAGATGAATTTTGCCTTATCATGGCTTTTAGAAAAACGGCTACGCTCACAGAGAAGATCGCCATAGCGCTACCGCGATATTAAAAAACATACAAAGCATCGACGCTGTTACTGCTACTCAGCCGATTGCCACGTATCGAAAGAAGGGCATCGGTGGTAAGAACTTTGCTCTGTGGAAATCAATCAGACATCAAATAAAAGGATGGCGTGCAATGCTCCAAATCGTAAAAATTCACGGATTTCTCGCAGTAAGCGACATTATCGTAATCAGATAGGAGGTGTGTAATGCGTATTGTCATGATAGCTGATTTTAAAAAAGAAAACGGAGACATTGACTGGGCTGCGTATAATAAAGCCCAAGTCGAAGCTGGAGAAAAGTGCCTCAAATGCGGCGCCTTTATGCTAAAACTAAATCTGTTCGGGAGGGAGACGGCTGGACCTAGAATATGCCATCAATGCAACGAAGGGGCAAACACTCTTGAAGAAATCGAACACGACAAGATGGTCCGTTGCCCTGAATGCCGTCACATGTTTGACGCCTGGGATCAGCCCTTTTATGACGGGATGTCTCCAGGTAGCGAAGAGGCAGAAATGGACTGTCCGGCGTGTGATTGTTCGTTTACTATCGAGGTCATAACAACGTATTCGTTCAAGTCACCACCAATGAAAAAGGAGGGAAGTGTTGGCAGTTAAAAAAGGCGATCGCGTGATGGCGATTATGGAGATGACACCCGAAAAAGTGAAGATCTTTGGTGAAGGGGAGTATATCGGAGACGAAGTCCCTAAAGGTGCTGCTGGATTCATGGGGGACATGCTGGAAGAGGCCGGGATTCCTAACCCTGCGATCTTACTCGACGACGGGCGTAAGATCTATGGATGTGAGTGCTGGTGGGGCGCTGTCGAAAGCGCAAAACAACAAATTGGAGAAAGGAAGATTATACGTGTCGACATCGAAAAGTATCGAAGAGAAGCTTCAGATAATTCAAATGACGCCTAAGCGCTGCTGGAACTGCGGAGGCAAGATTACCCTTAAGAGCTGCGAAGTGTGTGCGGCACAAATAGACGACGAAGACGACGAAGATGAAGAATACGAACACGACATCGACGTTGAGCTCGAAGACTTTCTCGACGAAGACGAAGACGAGTGGGACGATGAATTAGACGACGAATGGGACGACGAGGATCCTGATTTGGATGATGACGAATAATTAGCTGGAGGGTGCCATGAAAGAGTGGGAAGTGGCAGTCGTCGTTAATGCCGAGCGCGTCGTGACAAAACAAGATTTACTCGAACGAGCAACGCAGTTTATATTCGACCGATTTTCGTTGAATCGTGTCATCGAACAGGGCTCTAAATTTGATGGCTGTTGGGTCATTTGCAGGGCAGTAGACAAGAGGTGCAGCAATACAATCTTCAATAAAGTAGAGGACGCTTGGGATTTCGATCCTAAGTTGAATCCAGAGAATGCTTATAAATACGTGTTCGAAACGATTGAAGAGGCCTTACATGTAGCACTTAAAATCGAGCTGATCGAGGAGGTGGTTGGTGAGTGAGTTGGCTAGACGGCAGCGCTGAACTCATTGAGAAAATTCAACTTCGATGTGGCCTGGAGTTGGCCATTGGAAGTTGTGACCATGATCGTACTAAATGGGTCATAGGTAAAGGTTCGCCCCACGGAAAGAGATATTTTAATCACGTAAAAGGAAAGTGGACTCTGGCCCCTAACACTTCATATCACCATGAGTATTTATATGATTCATTACAAAAAGCATGGACAGCGGCATTGGCTATTTGTTTAATAAAGGAGACCATTGGTGAGTGAAAGTGACTATTATGAAAAAGTAGGAAGCCTCACCGTGGCCGTGTGTACTTCTGGGCCTTATAAAGGCAAATGGCTGATATACCGAAAGTATAAAATCGCCCGCACTGAATATTATAATCACGCGGCTAATATGTTTCTCGAGTTAACCGAAGAAGATTCTAAACCTGCACACGCTTGGCGCTATTTATACGACTCAAAAGAGGAAGCAATGACAGCAGCTAAGGGCCTTATGATAATCACGGAGGTGTTGGGTGAGTAACATACCAAGGGATACGACGACCGAAGACTTATTCCTAGAGCGATTAAGGAGGATGTAATTGTATGAGGGAGGTTAAGTGGGTCTGGTGTGATTTGTGTGGCCGCGCGACGTTGATCTGCTGGAAGTGCGGTAATAATCTGTGCAATGGCGGTACTCGGCCTGACTGCCCTGATAGATGTCTGGCAGCCACTCGATATCAAGACCTGGCTCGTCGCAACAACAGCGTGCCGACGAAAGAACAATGTAGTAAAAGCCCTGAGTTGCCGGAGCACGAACAGCGCTTAATTTCTGCGATTTTTCGGTCATAAGTAAGTATCATCAAGGAGTTAAATGTCTTCCTCTGATGATAAAATGAATTGGAGGTGCCGTCATGGGATGGTTTTCCAAGACCCCAACCGTGCCCGAAACTGTTATCGAAGGACTTCAGAAAGGACTGGGGAAAGCTGCCGAGAAGGGTAGCGAGAAGCTGACACAGGAAGTCGTCCGCCGGAACAAGGAGGCGATCGTTGATGGAGTGCAAACTGCGCTCGACGCGTTCGCTCCTGACCCGAAGCAGGACCAGACCGCCCGTGCTCTCAACAACCTCGCTGACGCCTTGAGGGCGCAGCTGACCCCGGCCCCGACCGAGTCCAACGACGACTAACCGGCAAGGCAGGGCTCTAGTGACCTAACTGGGGCCCTCCATTCATTTTATGTCGTAAACAAAGCTAGCTTTTCTCCTACAGAAATCTTCAACTTAGTTGAGGAGAAGTGTAAATGCTATCGAGCAACTTGGAGGTTTCTGTTAAGCTTAAACGCTTTGCTACAAAAGCATATATGCACGCAAAAAGGCGGTATCTCTTTGCGAAAGTACATTCAAGATACAATCGCAGGGAGATATCTGATCAAGATTGCCGTATGACTTTGTATTACGCGCTTATGTGTAGGTTAATGAGGGGCTAAGGCTTTGTTGTAGTAAGGGGGATGTAGCCCCCTGGCGCTCGAGGAGTTTAATCCCTCTTCGGGCGTTTTACTATGTTATAAGTTTATATCTTAATAAAGGAGATTGCGCTATGGCATTTGATCTGCCTGAATCAATGATGATCAGGGCATCTGATAAAAAAGAAGCAAAATTAAAATTCGCGGCAATTGCCATCGGATATTTTATCGAAGATCTATGGGATGAAGAGGACATTAAGGCACTTGAAACAGTGCTGGCGTTCTCTGCTGACACACACGACATGTCCCCAGAAAAGTATTCATTACATGTCATTGAGCTTTGCTGGAAGGCACTCAAGTACCGAGACAAGCCAAATTTTCCAGAGCTTATGGCAGAGCTCACCGCCATGGAGTTAATGTCTCGTTTGGATAAGCGTCACGCTGGCGCAGATGCTGCTGGCTATACGCTGGCATATACCATTGAAGAGCAAGGCTACCTGGAAGATGACTTCTTCGAAGGAGTGGAGGATCATGAGAAAGAAGAAGACATCAAAAAGAAGGCGAAGGGTCCTGCAGCTTTGACCGACTTCATATTCGAGAATCTCGAGAGGGATTTCTACAAGGAGAAAGAGCTTCTTGTAGAATTCACTAAAATCGCAGAGACAATGAAGATCAAGAAAGGAAAGGAGGAACAGTTATTTTACCGATTCATAGCCCCATTGTCTGAGACGGCAAGATTACTCAGACGTCTCCAGGAAGGTTACGGGATCGTATACACCAGATTGGCAAAAATGCGTCGTGAGCTGTCACTGTCCGATAGTCTTGCTGATGTCGTAAATAAGGCGATGCATGCTGTTAAAAAGCGCCGAGAAGGATGTAAGAAGGTCCCGAAGAAGTTCTACCTGAACACCCCTATCAAGGGGAGAGGCGAGGCGGCTGAGAAGTTTGCAGACGAATGGAGTGAGGAAATCTCCGAAGCGATCACAGTCGCTAAGGAGGAGCAGGAAGAAATCAATTACGAGCTTTCGAAGGCCAAGCGTGCTTTCGAAGAGCTTTGTCATCAACATGGACACAGGGCTCCTTGGGAGTCCGACGAAGACTACAAAAACGCCATGGGCGAAGAAGATACTGAAGAAGACGAAGAAGACGAAGAAGGTCAGAGCTTCAACTTCTCAGTAAACTGACAAACCGTATAACCTCCCCAAAAGAATGAGTTGGGGAAATCTATTATGGAAGGAGTGAAGCGTTTGGTCCAGTCTTGTCCCCGCGAGGCATGCGCCTTTGGTTATGTGGAAACCGATGGCCAAGTAGGCATCTCGAAAAACCTCAAAGAAGAAAAAGAGATCGAGGAAAGGAATGAGGACTTGAGCAATGCCGCCTCACAGCTCAGAGGCCCCCACCTTTTTCGCGCCTTAGTGCGCGCTAAAATGCGCTGAATTAGGCTACAGGAGCGGCCCCGAAAGGGTTGCTCCTTTGTTTAGCTCATAATAGTTATGGCTTGTTTTAAAATGGCTACCAGCTATCCGCATTAACACTGAGATTTAGATATATCTAACGCATAAGAATAGCTCGCAATAAGAGGGTACAATGGGTAGTACTCAAACCCTCTAAAAACGAATGAGCGACAAGAATAATAAAAAGATAGGAACATTTATAGCTATATTTATAATATAATATATAATATATAAAAATATAAAAAAGAAAAAGAAAACTTATATATATTATATGTTATATAGGTAAATTTGATGAAAAGTGTTTTATCTTTTTATTTTTTTTCGTAATACACTCCCAATCTATATAGATAGCTAATTGTCGTACCCTCTGTGATAGAGCTGAGTTTCAGCAGCGATTTCTTGAAACCTAGCTAGTAAAGCCGAAAGCTGGCTGTCATTTTAAAACACTTTTGTGTAGTAAAATTGCCGCGAGTTAAACAACAATCCTTCGATTTGTAAACAATAGCTTGCGTTAATTGATAATTTGACATAAGCTATGTCTTAGAGTTTATGAAGGAGGCCCTACGTGCGAAAACGTGGAACAAAAAGTATAACGTCTATACTAACAGACTTGCTGCGAAAGCACAGAAGGAGACTCTCAAGAGAAGAGATCTCTGAGCAAGGAACAAAACGTGTTAAAAAGTATGAGTGGAACAAGCTCACTTGTGGCCGCATTAAACAGATCACCAGGGAGTTTATGGACGAAATTAACAAGGCATTGCTTGATAATGGGCGATTAGTGCTGCCTAAAATAGGAACGTTATTCAAGAAGACATATCAGAATTCTCGCTACTATAACCTATGGAAGAAGAGCTTCCTAGTTAAGCCAAAGTACAAAGCGATGCGTTTCAAAATGGCAGAAGCCTTCAAGAAAAAATTGAACACGGAGAAATAATATGGCAAAGCCAAACACGATACCGAAAGCACCACCGCAGCACGAGACGATTATAGTCGATGATTCTGACACAGTCGACATTAATGCTCAAATCGGAGCCAATAGAGCGCCTAAGACACCAAAACCATCCCCAGATATTCCAGAGGCACCTCCAGAGCAACCAAGGCTTTCTCACCAGGAAGAGTTTGCCATGCTCGTGCCGAGTGAGAACCGAGCGCTGTTCAATCGCATCGTTGAAGAAGTCAAAAAGGCAGATATTTTAAATTTCTTGTTGTTTGGAAAGGCAGACTTTCCGTTTAAGCTTGGTCCTGTCGATGTCACGTTTCAGATCATGGACGCAGATAACAAATATCACGTCGATCAGTACATGTATGGAAAAGACCCGTTTGATTTATTCAATGAAGAAGACGAGCGGGCGCTTGCAAAGCTTATGGCTTATTACGACATCGATCGAAAAGAAGCCGCGGAGAAATACAAAGAGGAATTCACTGTCGACATGGCACGGAAGCGCTACACATTAGTCGTTCTGTCTGAGTCAGTAAAAACGATTAATGGCAAGACTCTCGGCGCGTCGATTAAAGAGCGTGTTCAAACCGTGGCTGGTTTCTCGGTTGTTCTAATCGATCAGTTGACGACAGCGTATGAGCTTACAGAAATAGCAGTCAAGTGCTTACTTACTGATCCGGACTATGTAAAAAACTGACATCGCGGCCTGAGACGGTTCGACGCATTCGTCTTATGGCCGCGTCAGCAAACTATTTAGATTTAAACCCTGATGACGATTTCTTTTTGATTCGTCAATATTTGTTTGAGCAGGGAGCGGTCCTAAACGATTTGATCGCTCTGAAACAAACGCAGGTAATTGCCTTTGCTTCGTGCCGAATGGTGCAGCAGGCCAACGCCGCGCTAAAAGACTACATCGAACGCATCTTCCCAGAACAGCAAAAGCTTAGGGAAAGCGAAGACGCACGCATCAAAGCCTTGATGAAAGAATTAGAAGAGACTATAGTAATTATTGATAGAGAGACTATACAGGAACAGAAGAAAAAAGCTCGAAAAAAACTAGTATGAGGCGCTAAATGCCAGTTAACCAGTATTTTAATGCCCCCAGCATGGCTGGATACGATGACTATAATGGGCCTGGGTTCTCGAACTTTGGTCAATTTGTTAATAATCCGTATAGCACATCACATTATGCCAATACGATGCGTTATAGCGTCACGCCTTTTCAAGCTTTTACGATGCGGACGTTTGGTAACTACGGCTCGCCCCCTCCTGGCGTCGATGCCTACGATTATTACAATCGTGTAAATCGCGCTGCTGATCGCTTTAATCGCTACGCCAATCCGTTTACGAGCGGCTATGGTGCTGCATCCGCTGCGATGTCTTTGACCCGAGGCGTTGCATCGTTAGCTATGATCTCTCCCGGCATTGTCGGAGGCCTGGGCTCTTGGATGGGCTATCAAGGTGCTGGAAATGCGGCTGAACGATTCTCTAATTTTGCCATGGGGACTAATTTTAACTTTTTTGCCAACGCTGGTGGCAGCATGGGCGGCGCAATCGGAGAAGGATTCGGAAGCATAGCTGGTCGACTGGGTGGTACGTATGCTACTGCAGCTCAAGAGTCAGCCGTCGGAGGCCTAACAAGCTTCGCCAGTAAGTGGCGCACGACATTGGGCAAAGATACTACTAGGATGATAACAGGTGCTGCTAGAACGATACAGCAGCGAGGCATATTAGGTGGTTTTGGCCAAATGCTGGGCCGCGGCATAGGTCGCGCTGGCACTATGATGGGCGGAATGCTCTTAACGGGCTGGCTCATGGGTGAAGCGCAGCATAGGTTAGAAAATGCCATGTTTGGTATTGACTACCAAGAAGAGCAGTCGGCTGACACGTTTGAGCGAATGGGTAATCGTATCTTCGGCAGTACGTCGAGATCGTCACATCGAAAGCTCGGTGAAGAAATAGCCAAAGGCATACGACACCAGGCCGTTACTGACGTTTCTACTTCAGGCGGCTTTGCTGCAACGATTGCCGGAGCATTCGGCGTCGACTCTTTCATGGGCCGAGCCATTGCTGGCGATGATATTAATAAGCGCATCAAAGAGAAAACAGCCATGTTTGGGCTATTAGGCCAATCTGGCATGCTTGGGACGAGTAAGTCATCTGAAAGTTTCTTGAAAAAAGCCGAAGAATTTGAAAAAGCACTCAAAAAAGTATCCGATGCATTAGGTCAGACGGCAACTCAAGCATTAGACACCGCTAAAGTACTAGCATCTCAAGGCATACGCGCTCCAGGACAGATGGCTACGGCAGGTCGGACGACTGCACTTACGTCGTTTATGACTGGGCAGAGCCATCAACAAGTACTGGCCATGTCATCGGTAGGTACAGAGTCGTTTAGAGGTACAGGATACGGCGCAAACGTTGGCTTTGATATCGCTCAAGATGTCATGCAGCGAACTCAGATTGCCTCTGAGCGTATGGGTGGTAAATGGGCCGACGTCGAATACCAAATGCGCGGCCGTGACAGCACGAACGCTGCTATGATTCGTGTAATGAGCAAAATGGCTAATTCAAGTCCTATGAGGCATTTGTTGCTTGCTGGGGCATTTACCACAGATAAGCACGGCGTTACTAGATTGCGAAAGGGCGGCCTTGACACTGAGTTATTAGATAGAGTTGCTCGAGGAGAAGCTTTTATCGATAAAGATCAGGCATCCCTGGCTCGACTTCGATACGAAGGCCTAGACAACAATGAGATGCGCCAGGAAGTCGATTTACAGCTCGAGCAGTATATGCGTGGTATGGACTCACGTAAACTCATGGGTCTAGTGTATTCTAGAGCTAAGGCCGCAGGTTACAAAGGCGGCATGAAGTCATATTTTGTTCAGCAGCTCAAGCGTGAAGGCTATTCAGCGACTGTTTCTGACCGAATGGCTGAAGCGATGACTATGGACATTACTGCGACTCGTGCTACAGCTCGTATGGAGTTGCAACAACGACAGGCGGTTGCAAATCAACTTCGTAAAAGCACGTACTCATCGTTCGCTGAAAAAATACCGGTATTAGGCGGCATTTTTAAATCTATGAGCTCGACTCTCGGCCTAGGTCCAGAAGGCTCTAATGTTTTGGGTGGTGTTTTTGCTGGAGCTATGGTTGGTGGGGGGACATTTGGAATTCCTGGAGCTGTCGTCGGTGGTATTGCTGGCGGAGGAGCAGCGCTGACGATGTCTATGCCAGATACATTTTCATATACAGAACGAGTTGGCTACGGCGCTGCGATAACAGGCGGAACTGTCGCAGCACTGAAAGGCCTTTCTATGTTGCCAACATTAGCCAGTCCAGCTGGAGGCTTATTAGCTGGGGCGGGTGTTATCGCTGGAGCTCTTCCTTTTGTGGCGGCCGGTACTTACGGCGGGGAAAAGGTTGGAGCCTATTTTACAAAACAAATATTAGGTGAGAGAAAAGGCACGAAGCTTCTTCGCGGCACTGATGTTAAATCAGGTGTGTGGAAGACTGTTTCATCAGCAATAGCTGGTGGTGGTATAGCTGGGTTGTTAGCTTTAGCCGCCGGAGCTGTAGGAGTAACTGTTGCCGCAGCCCCAGCAGCCATTATCGGCGGCATTGGTGCAGGTACTTACGCATTGTATAACCACGTGACTGGCGCAAAAAAGCGTCTCGCCGAAGATGCAGCTGCTAACCTCGATGTAACGATAGGCGCTTCTAGAGGCGCAGAAACGCTGCAGCAGAATGCAAGTGCGTATTACAGCTCGTTAATGCAGACATACGGCGAAGACGGCCCACTAAGTGCGGCTCGTGCAGAAGCTGGCCGATTATCTGAAGCTCAGAATGTAACAGCAGATCCAGGATTAGCGAAAAATATGGCCGACATGGCTGGCAAAATCTCTGTAGAGATGGCTACTGGTAAGTACTCTTATACAGATACATTTAATCGCCGGAGAAGTAGATCCGACTCCAGTCGGTGGAACAGATTAGATAGCTGGTTGGATAAGAAAATAGGCCGAAGACAATCTGCAGCTGGTAATATAGAAAGTATGCTTTTTTTGACTTCTGGTAAATGGCATTCAGGAGCTGCCGAGGCAGCTAGAAAAGCAGGAAGACCCTTAAACATAGATGAAAGAAAATCTCTGACAAGAAGTTTTCTTGCTGAAACTACAATTAAGGCTGGCACACAGGCACATCAGTCGTTAGAAAATTTAAAAGCTTTTTACAGCGGACTTAAAACACCAGAAGCCAGAGAAGCATTCTTGCAGACTATTGGTGAAAAGAAAATAACGTCATCGACAGGAGATGTTATTTACGCTTCAGCGAAGGCATTTTTTGAAAACGAAGTATCTAAAGATCTCGGCAGAGCCGGTGATACTCAGGCAACAGTATTGGCAGGCATTAACGAGAGCTTGAAGCTTGGTGAGGGCTATGAGCTTCGTGCCCAAGAGTCTACCGAAGTATTGGCGATGCTTTATGCTTCTAAACGACAAGAAGGTGAGACAGAAGAAGAATTCAAAGTCAGGCGCGAAAAAGTTATGTCAGGTGTTTCTGAACGCATAGGAAAAGATCGTGCTACTCTGTTAAGTGGCGTCGTGTCTACATATTTAGATCAGCCTGAAGAAATGGGTCTTGTTATGAAAGACGGAAAGGTAGTAAAAGGCCGTCAGAAAGCAGGAACTCGCTTCGCAAACTTAGAACGACGTATGTTCTATCTTGCTGAGGGCGGACGGCGCGAAATGCTTAAATCGGCAGCAAAGACCTGGGCCGCTCAAAAGAAAGAAACTTTAGGCATGCAAGCGGCTTCCACAGTAGAAGATCTTATGATGAAGTCAATAGGCGGTAGGTTTACTGCTGTTGCAGAAACGCTGAAAAAGAAAGCCCCGATATTAAAAGACCTCAAGGATGAATCTGCTAAAGGCTATATCGAAGGCCTCGGTACTACGGTCGACATGCTGAACGAAATGAAAGGTATGACCGGAGAACAGGCTCAAGAATTTTTGGAGACAGTATACAAGGGCAACGCTCCTAGGGCAGTAAAAAAGAAAATCAGCTCAATAATTGCGGCCAAAGGCTTTATGGGGAAAGGCAGCACGTTTGATGATAAAAAAATCGACGCTATATTCAAACAAGTTACGCCTGAATTAATGGGTGCCGCACTAAAGGGCGAGCAAATAGCTGGCGAAAAGAAGCAAGACGGAAAGCCAATGACGAAAGACGAAGCACAGATCAAGGTCTTGGATAAGTTAAATACCGTCCTGGAAAAGCTTGATAAGAAACTTGAGACTGACGAAAAGCGGGCGCAGTCTGGCCTGTTTGGCCTTTGGTAGGAGGTAAATTATGTCAACAAGGACTTTAGTAAACCTAGAAAAACCTCCATATAGCGAATGGCTCGTTCCTAACAATCAAACATCTAAAGATAATCCTGGTGGCGGTGGCAATAATAAAGGAACAGCAGGTCGTGGGCAGCCGAGCTTTTTAGATAAAGCATATGCAGATCAGTTAGTAAGCATTTGTAAAAACCGCGGTATTCAGATTAGCTACAATGATACATTTCGTGGCCCCGGCGCTAGTGGGTCTAAGACGTCAGTACATCGCGAAGGCCTCGCGTTAGACACGAGCGGTTGGCGCTTTAAAGGTGATAAATCCTGGAAGGCAGGAGCAGAGGCGCAGTATCATTTATATGCCACGACGAAAGGTCAAATGGAGTACGGTGGGGTTATTAACCCAACGTATGATAATAAGTCTGGGCAGAATACTCAGAAGGTCACGATTAAAACGTCCGATGGTAAAGAACTTTTAAACGAAGAAGTTAACTATGGCGATCGAATGCACTTTCAGGCCAACGGCGCTCGAGGTGGTGTTAATCGAGATGCTTATTATGAGGCGCTTATACAAGAAGGTGCGATTGAGAATAAATCTGATTATTCGTTGAGTAAAAGTTGGGTGTCTCGAGATGACGGAGACGTTCATTCGATTACAATCGATACAGAAAGCGGTAAAGTTACTAATGTTGAACGTGTTACAAAGGCCGAAGCTAAAGAGAAAGCCGCGGCAAAGACGCCCCTGACTGACGAAGAGCGTAAGAACGCCGAAGCCTTCAAAGACACGTATCGAAATAGCACGGTCGTCATAGACAAAAAGCCCGGCAAGATGATGGCTAAAGGCCGCGGTCGCAATAAACCAACGAAAAGCTTCGCTCCCAACAAGCCATATGTGCCGAAGAATCTTGTTGCTGGACTTAAATATGATGAAGACACAGAAGCAGGCCTAGCTGCATTAGATAGTTGCCGAGACGATTACCAAGCCAGCCTGCATCCTATTGCAGTACCATCTGTCGACCGCACGATACCGAAAGAAGCACTAGGCGACTTTGGGACGATATATGATAAAATGAAGCGTAACCGTTTCTCCAGTCGCACTGAAATAGGCTGGGAATCAAAGTATCAGAATTCTCCTGCGTCGATTAGGTTATCGTTAGACGAGCTACATAAAGACAAGCGCACGAGCGTCGCTAAAGACCGCTGGTCACGTTGGGAAAAATCAGGTATTTTATATATCGATAATTTTATCCTGACTGGCATTCAGAGCTCGGCTCAAGAAATCTATGAAGTATTGTTCTCATTAGGAGAAGAATATAAGCTTTATTTCAAGAACCCAAGGCCAGAAATACTCAAGATAACTGGTACGGTATTAAATTCATATAATCAGCAATGGTTATACGACTTTCGGTATTTTTATGAGAATTTCCTAAGGGGCTCGAAGGCGTTAGAGAATCGCATACGTGCCTTTTTAAGCTTTACAGATGCAATTTATGAGATCTTTCTTGTTAGCTTCAATTATCAAATCGATGCTAATCTTACAGATGCTGCCCAAATATCGATAGACTGCGTTGTCTCTCAATGGATCCCTATCGGAGACTACCAAGATCCGTTGAATCGTCGTTTAAACGATGACGGAGGAGCGAGGCGTACGAGAGAGAATTCTGCGTTAGATAATGCTTCTACGGCGCAGACTCGAATGACAGATAAAACAAAAGATACAGTCAAGAAAGTCAGTGAGCAGCAGAATACTGGCGCTACAACAACGAAAAGCTCTGGGTCAACAGCTGCTGGAAATAAAACGACCGACACACGATCTGATCCGGCTACGGCAAAGGCAACCCATGAAAGCCTTAAGAAGGGCCCATATGGTAAAATGATGAGTCAGATCATGACAAACTTATCTGAAGATCCGTTAAGAGTCATTGCCGACGTCGATCCATCAGGCCTGGCCGATGCTTTTATACCAAAAGGCTCGACAGTAAAAGGGACTGTTGAAGAAAAGCCAGCCGATGCCGTTAAAAGCGAAATAGCTAAATCGCAGGAGCCACAGCCGATGCCTATACAAGACTTAGTAGGGCATAGACATTCACTACCTGACTATTCTGGGCCTCCGCAAGATGTGCAGAATGTTTTGAAAGGCCAGCGCTGATGTTAGTTACTCCAGATGGTTATTTATTTACGGTTTACATCGAAGGCGTGCGTTTTCCAGTCAGGAACATAAACATATCTGTCTCAAAATTTACCTCGACTGCGTCGCTGCACGTATTTCCGCATCCGACAATAGCGAAGCTTCGAGAGCATTCGCTAGTCGCAATATTTTTCCGTAAAGCAGGTACTGCTGAAGATGCTAAGCTGCTTTTCTTTGGCTATTTAGCAGCAAAAGAATACCGCCGTGACATTGCATCAGACAGCTTTGTAATACGCTGCGTATCTCGCTGTCGATCTTGGGCAAATATCTTGTTATCGTCTGCAGCAAAGCTTGCAGGCACGTCAACTAGCACGACTATTTATGAAACAAAAGGCGGCGATAATGCCCAGATCACAAGTCAATCGACTGGTGTTGCTAGTATTACACATATTATACAAGATCCAGATAACGATAATTCTTTTTCAGATCGTGTTAGGGTAGAGGCTAATCAAGATTCTAATCCATTTGCTCGTTTTGTACACGGCAGCCTCTCTTCCAAGAGTCGTTTGAAGGGCATGCTTGATAATATAATCAAAGAAGCCTATACGACTTCGTCGATCTTTAATGAAAATTTATATAACAAGCGATTCTTGTTTGATAAATATATTGCTGAAATGCCCGGTGGCTGGACGAAGTTCTTCTATGAAGATCCTTTGGGAATAGGTACGGCCAATAAAGTCAACGAGACGCTTAATCAAGAACTTAGTAATCTAGGTGGGCACACAAAGTTATTTAATTTAATACTTAAAATACTCGCGTTGCACTTCATGGACGCTTACGAGATCCCTGGATTTATAAATTATCCATTTGTACTCATGCCTAACGCGATTTTATCAGATGTGCCGATTTGCAACGTTCTTTGGCCATCGGGCTATTCAAGCATTGCTGTCAAAGAGGACGATGACGCCCGCGTAACGAGATTAATATTAACCGCTCCTATGTCTCAGTACCAAATAGAAGATACGGTTTCATTAGGAAGAATACTTCTTGATCGAAAAGCGACTTCAGCAAAAAATGTAGCCATGTACCCCGATGCTTTTAAATTTACTACAGGGGCACAAGGCACTACTGAAGCAGGGGCTTATCAGAAGTTCATATTTGACGGCGAAGAATATTCTGGCCCTAGAACGACGTATCACCAGTTCCCGATTCCAAACATTGTCCAAACAGAATGTAATGCCATGAAAGAGCTTGTAAAAATATCTTATGGAAAGATAAGGGCCATTCATCGAGTAGCTCAGATACAAGCGCATTTTTCACCGTGGATAGTCCCAGGCTTTCAAATGGTCGTTAACGATCCTGTGTGGCCTATAATAGGCGAATGCGCGGCGTTTTCGCATAGCATTAGTGATTCGTCTCCTCCGATTACAAGTATTACGATGCAATATGTCCATGAATTAGATACCTATGAGCCGTTTACGCCGAGCTTTTACGACGCTAAATACAAACCAGAGGCGATCGGCCAGATATTCGAAGATGTCATTGGATGCCGAAGCCTTGGTGGGGCTGCTGGGGGCGGATTTAAACACCCAAAAGATGCGCTGGCAGTTCTGAATGAAAAGTACAAAGTCAATACGAATCAAAGCTATTTCATTGAAGTCATGTCAAAGCGCGGCTTCGACGACGAAAAGACTGTCTTTGCTAATTTCGGAGCTAGTGCTAACAAGCAAGATCGCTATGGGGCAATCACATATGAAGGCGATGTCTTTTCCGATCTTATATATGAAGGTCTTGATTTCGAACTGCAGCCTAAAGTACTGACTGCAGCGAGGCGTAAGCCTATTCAAGATTATATAAACGAAATGTATGGAACAGTGGGGATAAAGCTATGAGCAGTGATCGAAAAAAGAAAGACATCGAGCTTTGGAAGACTTGGAGTATGACACAATCTCAAGATGACTTAAACGCGCTTGTTAAGCACGTGACGCCGATCATACAAAGCCAAGTTAATAAATTAAACACAGGTAATATACCGAAAAGCGCGCTTGAAGCGAAAGCGACGTCGTTAGTCATCGATAGTTTATCTGGCTACGATCCTAAGAAGACTCAGCTTAATACTTATCTGACGTGGCAGCTCAAGCCATTAAATCGCTACGTATACACGCACCAGAACATCGGCAAGATCCCTGAGTCTAGAATTACCCGCATCGGCGATATGCAACGTGCTTTTAACGCTTTTAACGATAAATTCGGACGGGAGCCCAAGCCAGAAGAGTTAGCTGACACGTTAGCGATGCCTGTTAGTGAGATTAAGCTATTGCAAAAAGAGCTTCGTAAAGACTATTCAGCAGGCTACGGAGATCTTGATTTGCATACGACGAATACGGCCTTCGATGACGCTGTCTGGACGCTGTGGGGAGAGGTCGACGGCCAAGAGCGAGACGTATTAGAGTACATTTATGGAATTCATGGTAAGCCAAAGTTGTCGCCGAGTGAGATTGCAGTTAAACTTAATATTAGCGCGGCTCGAGTGTCGCAGATTAAAGCGAAGCTAGGCAATCGTCTTTTGCGCTTTAAATTAGAAAATGTAGATTATTACGGTTGAGGTTTATAGTATGCCAGGCTTAAGAGATTTAATTCGAAAAACGATAGCCAGTGAGCCAGTACAGATTTTATCACAGGGTGCAGCGCAGGCAGCAAATAAAGCTAAACAAGAAGCAGCCGATTATGTCGCGTCGTCATTGCCTAATGCAGTCGTCAAACAAGTCATGGAGCAGAATAAACCAGGACGTGTCGCACGATTTCTGACAAATTACGCTACTTCGCCGTTTTATCTTTTACTGGCTGGTGGTGCTTTAGCTGGTGGGCATCAGGCATTGACTGGTGATACAAGATTGGCTCGTTATGTCGACGATTTAAAAGAAAAGTATCATACGAATCTCGAAGCTGCAGGAAATGTTATCCCGCCCTTTTTAAAGCGCATGTCTACAGAACTGGCACATTACCCGAATGAATTTGTAGAAGCCTTTGAAGGTGAAAAGAAGAATTTACGCCGAAGGGATCGTGTTGCTGATAACGTTTATAAACAATATAAAACTATTTCAAACTGGCCTTTTGGCGATAAGCTTTTAGACGTGTTAGACCGCGCCGGTACAATCGGAAAAGATAAACCACTAAGTTTGATAGATTTATTGCGCCCTAAAGAAGCAATGCAAAAGCAAGCAGGCATCGGCAGCGCTTTGTTATTATCGCCGTTTATCCTTGGGGGCCTCGCTACAGCCGGTGCCGCGGCCCATAAGGCCTACACAGGCGACTCTGAATGGGAAGATCGCTTGAGTGCGCTTAAGGCCAAAGCACTTGGGGCTGCTGAGGCAGGCTTTGGGGCTGCAGGTAAGGCTTTTGGTGAAGTTGCTAAGGGTAAAAATATAGGCGACATGATTAATATCTTTCGCAACGAATACGATCGAAAGCGAACCGCTACTGATTTTGCTTTGAAGTTTAAGAATCTTATCGGCGGAGATTATAGTAAATATGTAGACAAGGCCCGAGGCCTAATCGGAAAGATGCATAGATTAATTCCAACGATCAAACAGCATATACCTGAAAAAATGTATCGTCAGGCAGTCGGGAAAGTCGATCAAGCGAAGCAATGGGCGCAGAAGCAACCGTGGTATCAAAAGGCCCAGCCGATTCTGTCAAAGGCGCAAAGCATTATGAATCAGCCGATTGCTCAGCAAGCATTAGAACGCACAGGCATTGCCTATACTCCTGCGTATAAACGCCTGCAAGATCTTAGACAACAGGCTAATCGAGTTGTTTATCCAATCAGTCCAACTGATACAAGAACGCTGCACCACAGGCAGGCTTTGGGCTTTTAGGTAGTGATCTAACGTTTGACAAAAAAAGAAAAGAACGAATATCCAGCTACGGTTAGGCGCCGTGGCTGTCCAGAATGCCCAAGATGGGACGCATTCGTACACGCGATCTGGAAAGAGGAACAAGAGCTCTGCCCGATCGAGCATTGTCTTACGTTTTTAAACAAGCTTATTCCAGTAGAAAAACTCTCACGAGCCGATAGAGAAAGGCTAGAAGAGTTAGGGCTGTACACCCCCAAAGAAAAAGGCCCCGAGGATGACCCCGAGGCAGATTCCTAAGGAGGCTTCACATAGCTATAATTGCTCGCATCAGTCGCCCAAGTGCCGAAGCTTTCTTGGACAACTCTTGCTTTCCTTCAGACTCCATTTCTTCTAGTCGTTCGTAATAATCAGGCAGTTCTTTGATATGCGCTGACGCAATGTCCATTGACGTCTCATCGTCGTTTGCCACTGTGTAGCGACCGTTAGACGGTCCTTCTGATGAATGCTCACGTTCTACGACAGTGCCTAAAGCAACTTCGTCAACTGGCACCCCTAATTCTCGAGCCCTGTCGACTATTTCTTTAGGAGAAACGTTTTTATCTACAGCAGCGCATTTAAGCATTGCTTGCCTAAGTATCTTTTTTATATATGACATAGTTAGATCCTATGGTGTTGGGAATTGTGTCATATCGATTGTATAAATCGAGTCCAACACCCCACGACCCGTATAGTCATACCCGCCGATTAAGAACCAGAGATTCCCTAGAACTACCGTCTCATAGTATACGCCCATTCCAACAGGGGCCCAATTTGCATAACTATACCAAGTGTTATTGGCGATTTTGTACACATACAGAGTTCGATAAAGGGATCCTACAACCTTTCCAATCGAATAGATATAACCATTCCGATAAACTGATTGATGACCATACCAGCGATTGGCATAAGCAGTCGTTGGATGGCCCGTAGTTCCTAAAGAGGTATTCCAAGAGTCGCCAGCGATGTCGTAACGATTGTTTCGGGTATATGACACATCATCTTGGGTTACTCCGCCGATCTGCCAGAGATAAGTGCCGTCATAAACAACACCCCCAGCACAAGGCCCATTCCTATATGTCCCTCCCGCACCTGGGGCGCTGGTATCAACAACATTCCAAGAGTCGTTCGACATGTCGAAATAATCAAGACGATCATATCGACCTTGCTGCTGATTATGGTAACCACCAACTACATAAATCTTAGTCCCAATCGTTACTGACTGAGTTCCACTAGCTCCGTTAGCAGCACTTGCAACAGTAGTCCATCCAGAACCAGTCCATTTGTAGCAGGTATTTATTCCATAAATGGAAGAATCTGTATTCGGACCTAAGATGTACATTACTCCACTAGAAGACATGCCGGTGGCAGCACCGTAACAATCAATCGGGAATGAAGTGATAGTATCATAATAGGTCATTTGGTTTCCCGAGACAGAGTAACGGTGTGCCGTACCAACCCGTTGAGAGCCGTTGTAGCCCCCAACAACCCATATTTTCCCATCCACAGGGTTATACTCTGTAGCGAAGCCGTAACCAGCATACTGCAGTACGTTAGTTTGTTCTTCGATAGGATCTTCCTGTACAGGCTCTTGATCCATAGAGTTATTTAGAATTACAGGAGACATAATCTAGCTCCTTTACATTGTTGCCGCTAAATTAATACCAAACGTATCTAAAGTAGCATCAGGAGTTGCTGGAGCTTCAATCGTAAGGTAATCGCCAGCGGACAATGAGATACTCGCTGACAAGGTAATTGTACCGGTTGCACTAGTTCCAACTGAGAATGTGGCCGCCGATGTTCCGTTCTTCTTAACTGTAAACGATGCTGATGCTGTAGCTACCGCTCCGACGGCGGCATATCTATGCCCAGTCGTTGCAATAGAAGTGCTGCGCAGAATTGGAATGACAGCTATAACTTGAGAGGCTGTAGGCGCACCGTGAAACGTCACTGGCAGATCGTATTCGGTTAAATTCGTATGAGTATGGTCAGAGCGAGCAACAGAGGCCGAAGAACCACTCCCACCAAAGCTTTTGTTAAACGCACTGTTTTTGCCGAATGCAGGTTCATACGTGCCGCTGTGATTGTGAGAAGAAGCGGCTTTACCATTAAGCTGCGTTTGAATCGCAGACGTTACGCCACTTACATAGCCAAGCTCTGTGCTTGTAGTGGCAGAAACTGCGACTTTACCAGAACCATCGGACACGACAGCACGGGAGGCAGTCAGGTTGCTACTGGTAATACTTGTTGCGCCACCAGTAATCACAGGTTCGTAAACGCCAGTGTGATTATGAGTCGAGGCAGCTTTGTTTGTGTTTAACCAAGTCAGGGCGTCGTCTACAAATGCGCCACTGACCGTTGAATCATTGTCGATCTGGGAAGCGTCATAGTCACTTGCAGCAGCAACGACGTTACCAGTTCGACTGAAGACTGTCGGGACAGCATCGGTGTTATCGACCTTACTCCAGCTCGAGCCATTAGAAATAATCCAGTCACCGGTTGCGAAGTCGACATCAGGCACGTTCGAGTACCCGTGACCAGAGCTTACGCTGTCTGAACAGATATAATAGTAGCCTTTGTTACCAGAAGCAGCTGCCGGGATCGAAGGCGTGTTTGTGCTAGCAGTCCACGTTCCTTGATATTCGACCTGGCCGACGATAGAGTCGGGCAGATACTGCTCGTCAATGACCTGACCGGCAGTCAACGGACATACACCAGAGGCAGCGCCCTTTTGTGTCAGCGGGATCTGCGCGTCGTTCGTGACATTACCAAGACCGACGTCTGACTTTGACACGCTATGCGGATTGCCAGTAGTCGTACTGATATGCGTTTGAATATTGGCGTTAGCAGCCTCATAAGTACCACTGTGATTGTGAGAAGTGTCCGACTTGCCATTGAGCTGCGTTTGGATCGCAGACGTCACGCCACTTACATAGCCAAGCTCTGTGTCAGTAACGGTCGATACGGCTACTTTTCCGGAAGCATTGGCAATAACAGCGCGGTTGGCAGTCAGGTCAGTGTCATTGATTGTCGTTGCCGCGCCCGTGAGCACCGGCTCGTAAACACCACTATGATCATGACCAGATGCAGCTTTGCCATTTAATTGCGTTTGGATATCAGACGTCACGCCGTCAAGGTAACCAAGCTCTGTGTCAGTTACAAGCGATACGGCTACTTTACCGGAAGCATTGGCGATAAGAGCTCTAGAGGCAGTCAAATCAGTGTCATTAATAGTCGTAGCAGCGCCTGTAATGAGCGGTTCATAGGTCCCTGCGTGATCGTGAGACACGCTCGCCTTATCACTGTTCAAGGCAGTTAAAGCTCCAGCAACATCGCCAGCACCTACATCAGAATCGTCAGTGATATTAGAAGCAGCGTAGTCGTCGTCAGCAGCAACAATTGCGCCAGTTCGGCCATGGACTGAAGTAACTGCGTCAGTATTATCGACCTTTTCCCAAGCAGCCCCATTGTATATTGCCCAATCACCAGTTTTCCAATCAGTAATTCCACCAAGGGAGGTGGAGCCAGGAGTGCTGACTACATAATAGTCACCTTGTTCTGGTGAGGCCGCGGGTAGATCTGGGGAGTTGGTGTCCGCATTCCAAGCGCCCTTGTACTGCACAGCGCCGAGAACAGTAGCAGGCAGGTTTGCAGTTGGGACTTTAGAGTCGGCCCCCAAAGGACAAACGCCATTAGCTGCATTTTTCTGACTCAGGGGAATCTGGGCATCGTTAGTGACGTTGCTGAGGCCTATGTCAGTTTTGTCAGTTCCGTGTGGGTTGCCATCAGTATTTGTAATATGCGTCTGAATAGCTGCATCTGCAGGTTCATACGTGCCGCTGTGATCATGACTTGTGTCTGACTTGTTATTAAGCTGCGTTTGAATCGCTGATGTTACGCCGCTGACGTGTGCGAGCTCACTGGCACTTACTGTTGAGACGGCAATTTTACCACTTCCATTGGCGATAACAGCGCGATCTGCAGTAAGATTAGATGACACTACAGTAGAGGCGGCGCCTGATATGGCCGCCTGTTGGCCAACCCATGTTATGGGACTGTGGTTAGTCAACATCCACATTGTGTTATCGTCAGTTTGTAAAGCCCATTTCTTTACGTGTTCGGATCCAATTGTATATCCAGTACCTGCTTCGCGAGCAGCAGCATTGGCAAATTCAAAGTAATGAATCTGATGCCCAGCGCCATTCGCATGCGTTAGTCCTTCATGCAGTGCCATTTAAAGCCCTCCGTTAAATGTATGTGCTGACGAGCAGATTCCCGTCATTATCTACAAGCCAGCCTCCGCCTGCAACAAGAGGCACGGCCAGTCTTATTTTCCCAAAGCTATCTGTGATTAAAACCAAATTAGCGACTTCATTTGTCGCAAAAGGAAATTGAATCGCAGCAATTAACTGCTCAAGTTTATCGATACGACTGTCGTCATCTGTTACTGCGACGTCTGATGTATCAGTCGATTTTTTAATAACGCCATAATCGGCTACTGACGCTCTTTCTAGTTGATCGTCATCAATAATTGTTCTAGCCATTATTTTCTCCTACGAGATAGAGGAGAGGCCGTTAGGCCCCTCCCCTAAGAGAGATTACATTAAGTAATGCGCGCGGAGCTTCATACCAGTCGGAGGAGCCCAAAGCATAGTGATATTGGCGCCTGAGATCGTGTAGTCATCAGACGGCACGAGCAGCTGACCGTTAGCGAACAGCTCTTCGGTGCCAACGACCGGGGTGTTAGCCAATGTGAAAGCAGTATTAGCCCCGTTAACCAGACCAGACGGAGTTTCGTGTTTTACGAAGTCAGCTTCTTTAATAACGTTGGAGGCAAGAGAGACAGCACCAGCGGCGGTAATCGTAGCATCACCGGACATTGCTACAGCAACGGGACGAGAACTGGCGTTACCAATAAGCAGATACGCTTCAGACATATCAGCCATTTTAAGACCGTTAGCGCCAACAGACAGCCCAGAGGCAGTGTCGAGCTTAATCGTCACATAGTCACTACCAGCACCAGCCAGATAGATACCATCGCCGACGTTAACGCTAAGAGTATTCGATGTAATATCAAGACCACCACCGGCAGTCAGATCAGAAAGGCCGTAAAACTGACTGAAGCTAAGAGTATCAGTGCCAACAGTCATTGGGGCGTCAGAGACGAGCCAGAACAGCTTGTCTCCGTAGTTTGTGCCTTCAGCAACCGGGACAGTTGTATTCGGAAGAGCCGTGCTGGTGGCTGCCATGTCGCTAGAACGCACCCAGGCACCAGCCTTAGCCAGGTAAATACCGTTCTGAGACGGAGTGTCTTGATTTGTAAGCAGCACACGTTCGTCGGCACTGAGGTTAACACTGTCGATTGTCAGAAGACCGCCTGTGGCGATGTCTACATTAGCAACTGCAACGACACGAACAGCTTCTTTAGAAACAAGACCGGCAGCAGCAGCTTGTACGTCGGCGAGACGTGCAGCATCAGTGCCAGCAACAGGAGCACCAAGATTTGTAATCTTATAGCCGCCCATGGGCAGGTCGGCAGCAAGGGCAATCGACCCGTTGTTTTTAAGTAAAAGCTCACCGTCTTGGATCTTACTAAGATCGATGTCGGTAGACGCACTAATATGTGAATTGAGAATTTCACCATCAGCAATTTGTACACCAATAAATTTAGTCTGTGCCATTTGTATAGAACTCCTTTTAAGTCTTATCTACGATACGAGACAATTAATTTCTCGTTCGCTCCTATAGTGAAATTAGTTCTGAACGTTCCTGCTAAAGGAACTAGTTCTAAGTAATCTGCAGGTATTACCCCATCACGAGTAAGCAACTGCCCGTTTCGCCAAACCTTTAGTGAGCCTGGAACGTACTCACCGCTTTCAACTGTAAACGTATCCTCCATGCCATCTAGTTGTACCGATAGGTCTTCGTAGTCGATAACAGTAAGGCCAGGAAGCGACACACCTTGAGCAACCATTGCCAACAAGGCCTCCAAAGCCATTTGAACATCGTTAATATCAGGATCAAGTCCTGTAATAGGATCTATAATAACGTTGTCCGCGTATACCCTAGGTGTGGCGACATAGTCTGGCGTAGCTCCACGCATGTTGTCCAGAATAATCCATCCCCATGATGGTTTATTGAACTTACTTAGCGAGTTTGGAACAGTGATCGGTATATCTACTTCAGCGTCGTCTATTACAATGAGATGCCCTTTGTCTGGGATTTTAAACTCGAAATCTAATGGATATGGTAAAGTCCCAAGTACAGTAAAACGTAAGTAAGGATAATGCTCTCGATTAGCATATCTTGGATGGATCCCAGAGTTCTTCTCGTCTGTAACAGGCGGAATGCCAAATTGGTACCAACGGCGTTGCTCCATCCCAACGGTGTCGATCGTTGTGATGTGTTGCCATGTGTCCAACGGCTCGTTAAAAACCTCAAATTTTATTTGAAACATAACTTCAGTCCCTCGCTGATAGTATAATTCGCGCAATTTCCTTTGACAACGCTCTTTGGCAGGGTTTTATCTAATTTCATCTCTTTGCTTCATAAACTTTAATTAAAAAAAATTTCTTGACGTGAGTTTTCTAATTTTTATATTTATCAAATTTTTGATTACGGCCTTTGAGACGTGTTAAACGTGAACGTGCTGGACTCTCCAGCCTCACTTTCAACGAGCACGTGAATCGTCAAAGCGCCAATGTCGAAGTCAACATCGATCCCAAGAAGCGTAAGCTTTAATAATCTTTCTTCCGCATCAATAAGTTTATCGATCTGCTCTCGCAAGATCATTTCCTCTGAGCTACTCACGATATAGGCTATATCGGCGTTTAGTCTCGGCACGTCACTTTTGTTTAAACTGCGCCCTCTAAGGGCTAATATGCTGCCCCCGTATTCCGGCCTCAAATAATCTTGTCCGGACGTTGATAAAACAGTCTTGGCACATAATTGCACAAGACTTTCCATTTCAGAGTTTTTAGCTGGTATCAAATTTAGCCCGAATGTCACTCGCCTAGTATCAGAATCTATGTGCATTATGTTTAAATCTGGCATTAAGTACCCCCAGTGTTGGCTGCCACAAACGCTTCTAAGACGTTTTTAATCGGCTTCAAATCTTTTTCTACATAAGAATTAATGCCTTTGAGTGCTATTGACTTTTGTAAGTCACGGTCGTTTAGGAAACCAGCCATGAGCTCTCGAGTGTATTCTCCATTAACGAAATTCATAAGAACTGTAGCTCTAGCTGTTTGCAGCGTTGTCATCGCTCCTTCTCGGAGCATTTGTGACAATTGCTCTTGGCATCTGCCGATTTCAGTCATGGCATTTGGGTTTAAAAGGGACTTGGCAAAGCTTTCTGCATCCCCACGCATAAGTTCTTGTAATGGCGTCGGCGCAACTTTCTTGAGTGCTGCAAGAGCAGTTTTAGCAAATGAGCCTATTTCAGGAGAGAAGCCATCGAGTGCGCTCGTCACAGTGTCCATGATGCCTTTGACGTCAGATATATTTGAATTAATACGATCTTTTAATGTGACTAAAACATTGTCGCCAGTGAAAATCCCCTCGATAGAGTTCTTAGTCGTAGCCACGAGTGCCTGTATATCGTTTTTAATGCGCTTAAACTGTTCTTCAGGCTTTACGATTGCTTGCAATTGCGTCTTCATTGCATCGAACATGGCTTTATTTGGGCTCGCCTCTAGGATTTTTTCAGTAAGATTGCGAGTTTTAGCGTTTTCGACTATGCCTTTTATAAACGGCAGCGTTTTTGTGACGCTCGCGACTGACTCGACGATTTTATTAATGTCTCCTCCTTCAGCTATCTGTCCTATTGCTTTTGCGTGTGTCAAAACTTGACGGCCCTTACTTAATATCTGCTTGAAACTATCATCCAGAAGATCACCGTAATTAACGTTTTGCAGGAAATTGTCGTCGGCGTTCTTAAGTGTTTCAATATGATCAAAGATGCTATTAAATCTACTTTCCAGAGATGTATTTTTACTTAATATACCTTCAAAGCTTTTGAGTGAGACAGCCGTGTTCTTGCCATCAACTGTTCCCATTAAGGTTTGTATCTCGTCTACTGCGCTTGAAATCGACGAAGCTACGTTGTTTGAAAAGTCTTTTTTGGTTTTCAGGCTATTATACGTCTTAACAATGTTAAGATACATGTTCTCGGCTTTGCTATATATTTCTTCACTGTTTGCTCCGAGCTTAGCCTTAATAGCCTTTTCAGGATCTGCACGCACTTCATCTAAGTAGCTTCGAAGTTCTTCAACATGATTGTCTACGTCGGCTTTAACACTATCCATCTCATCTTTGAAGTCTTGGATGGCAGTACCTAATTCTGCATTCCCCTCTTTAATCAAATGGTGAAAAAAGTTACCGACTTGGTCGTTGCTCATGGCAGCTTGAGTAAGTAACTTGAACTTTCCATGAATAGAGCTTATAAAATCTATTCCGCCCATGTCCTCCCATGGAATTGGCTGAATCATATCAGTGTAAAGTTTCTCCATTTCGGTTTTGAAGAATTTTACATCTACTGGCTTTAAAAGCGAGTTAAAAGACGACAGCACGTTGGTAAAGTCTTTGAGCAATAACTCTGCGCTATCAGTTGCCAGACTTAATAAACGCTTGGACTGCTCTAGCAAATCCAAGCGGCGATCGATATACTTTCGTACAGCCTTTACATCTACTGGAAGTGTTGCCATGACTAATATATAAAGCAATTTGGAAATCGAGTCAATTTCTTGTTATAAGGCAATAAATTAAATCAAAAGGAGAGTATCTATGGCTTTGATTTTAGGAAAAGTTGATCATGAATCACGGAGGGATGTAACCCAGACCGGCCCGGTTGCATCTATTTTTGATCCAGTACGTCAGATTCAAACACGAGCACATCTTCCGGAGATATGTGACTATGCTCGATTGGTTGACAATGACATTATGAGAAGGCTTCCAGATTTCTTCAATGATGACGGAAGCCCCGCGGATCCAGACGACCTTAATTTGTTCTCTGAACGCATGGCGGCTTTCAAAAATCAGTATCAAAATAATCACGGATTCCTTCTTTCAGACAATCTGATTAGTTTGATTTCTGAGATTGCTCAGACTCATACACAACGTCGCCCAGCTCACATTTGTGAGGTGAACGCGCTGTATCCTCCATGGACGTTGGAGTGGCTTACGAAAAAGTTGTATGCGCGTTCTGGTATAGCCGTAAACAAGTACTTTTTGCCTATGTCAAAATTGCACAAAGCAGCAGTATCTGACATGTCAGCTGCTGGGGAGATCGGGTCTTTTCTTATGGTAGGTGACAGTGATCACCCATATAGTGTATTTGATTCGTCTTCAAGAACAATAGGCATATCTGGATGCGATTTTGACGTTCTTATTGCTACGGCACTCCCAAAAGCAAACTCTCCAGAAACAGCCATCAGCAAAGAATTGTTGGAGAAGATGCCAGTCGTCGTTTCTTTTGCCGGTCTTGGTTCTGAGGCCCCAATCGCATCATTTAAAGTGTGCCCATATACTGGCATGCGGGGACATGTATATGTCAAAGATGCAACGCAGGAACAACGAGATCGAATAGTCGAAATCTGCAATTCGCACACTGAGTGCGTTGAGCAGTTCGAGCCATAGACCTATCTCTCAACATGTTTCGGGGCAGTTTTTACATGCCCCTTTTTTAGCTTAAATGCTGCAATTAAAAAGCTATAAGTTAATGAAAGGAGGTGAAATACATGGCTAAGAGAAGCAAGTCTCAGCGACGGAAGTCGCGAGAGCGCCATCTCCAGGATGAAACGCGCCAGAAAGACCGCGCCTCTCTCGCCCCCCAGTGCACAAACTGCACTCATGGGTGCGGGTATGAGGAGTGCGGCCATATCTGGGACGACAAGTCCTGGAACGGGCTCTGCGCATACCAGCGCTGAACTGTGAGTGGCCAGAGGACCACCTACACGCGGACAACCCCGTATCCAGGGGATAACCGCTTTTTAGCTATCAGCAAATGTGTCGCTGCTGGCCGATGCTATCACAGCACCACAGGCACATGGGTCTCCCAATCGCGCTACCGGTATGTCTTCAGCTCGAGTCGTAGGACTGCCGCCGACTACTGGATTCGTACCGTGTTTAGGGCAATGATACAGCGCCCCAATCGTCAGCACTAAGCGGCCGTTAACCTTTACTGTTGAGATAATAGAACTGATAGTCCCCCCATGAGAGCCTACGTCACCATGTCTAGCAATTCCTGGCATGCGTTACACCTTTTTCATCAAGAGCATCAACAATGGCTTGTGTGGATTCACTGAGATTTCTTTGCTGTTTCGTTTTAAATATTTGAACAAGTCAGCCACATTGTTAACGCCTTTGTATGTCCTTTGTAAGATTGTACTATCGAACTGCAATAACTCTGGAACGATAGGCAGCAATTGCTGTAACTGTACTTTAATCGGGTAATTGCGCTGAGTCAAATGCGCTGGAGTATACTTGTAATTCTCTGTATTTGGGGGCCTGAGTTTATTCCAATGTGACAGCCCAAACTCTAATTCTCCAGATGACATGGCAGGCTGATATAGCTTTACTTTACCACGCCTCGAATATCTATGAAATTTGGATTCGTCGTTACGAATTAAAACGAAGAGCTCGCCTTTTGCTAACTTGGCAAGCCCTTCGCTTTCGCTCTTAGATAGAAAAATCATACGTGTGGGTTAGGATCAGTACCGGTTGGTTGGGGCTGAATCGTGTTGGGCATTTGCATCCTGGGCTGCCAACGATTCTGATACGGCGTTTGCGCTTGAGGAGGTACTGGCCTATCCATTGGAGCTGGGGGCATTTGAGGCTGTGGCTGTGTGCTGGCAAGTTTGGCGTCTTCTTCTGCTTTTTTGAAGCCCATATAATTTGTATAAAATTTCTGCAAGAAGCCGTTGTACAACTCGCAAGTTTCAGACACATCTTTAGCCCATACAAAATTAATGCCACTAAAGAATACAGTCACGAGGTCCGGATTAATCAGCGCTGACGGATTCATAGTCACATATGTAGTATCACTGTCACCTTGGGGTACAGGAATCACCTCTAAACAGAAGCATTTTAAGCACATGCCTTTTATTTTTAACACTGGAATAGTTTCTACGGTAATCTTCTTAGATATATCTTCCGCCTCGATTAACATGTACTTATTGCCATCATATACCATAATCATAAGAACAAGCCTCCTAGTTTTTATATCTTCTGGCTTTTATATTATCGTGATTATGTGAAGTATGCAACCATCTTTCTAAGTATATCTTTTCCAGATGTTTCAAGGCCTCTTAGTGAATGCGCTCCTCGAGAAAGATAGCGCGTTAATGCTGACGGACGTATGGCTTCAAGGGCCTCTCGACCCAAATCTTTTCCTTTCATGATCTGATCGGTCAAGATTTTTAATGCTGACGAAGACGGTTTAATAGACGATCCAGGCGGAATGTAACTATATGGATCGACGTCTCCTAAAAGCTTCTTAAGTATCTGGTATTCTCCAGTTGATTTTCTCATTCGCCTAAATGCATCTAACGCCTCTTCAGGCATTGCCCTTGCATATAAACCCATCTCTCTCATGAGTACCGCGGGGCTTCCATGATTGGCAGCCAAGATTCCGGGGAGCCCTCCCTGCATGCGGTATCTTGTAGGCAAGACATCGCCATATTCAAATGGCACTTTCTTTCCTAGGGTTGGGAACATCTCTTCTGCTTGCTCGATCAGCTCGTGGCCTACCACGCCCCTAAGTGAATCTTTTAAAGGCACGCGCCCGAATAAAGCCTTTCCAGTTCTGTGGGCATCCCTCATAGACTTTTGTAGCCCAGCGATTCCTGTAACCGAAGCGTTTTCTGCATTTACTGCCTTTTCTAAAGCAGCCTCGATGGCCTTGCTTGGGACATCTTTATACGGCTCTTTGT